>Ga0316222_1000110_pt1 | contig 130372 bp, 111 predicted proteins | sample TBH18011metaG_FD_206008 | JGI IMG/M metagenome (GOLD analysis project Ga0316222, IMG submission 206008) | Freshwater microbial communities from Trout Bog Lake, Wisconsin, USA - TBH18011 | ecosystem: Environmental > Aquatic > Freshwater > Lake > Hypolimnion/Profundal zone | place: USA...
CAAATGAATAGGTTAAAAACCAACTGTTTGTTAGACTTATCCACAATTGCTGGTTCACAAAACAGCAACTCGCCCTGGGTCAATATTCAATCGGCAGGGTGGGTCAATATTCAGTCGGCGCCAACAAATACTGCGCAGGTCGGGTTTGACCTGCGCAGTATTTTCATCGCACCAACATTATTTCGCCGTCACAGTCACCGGCACACTTAACTGAGAACTCAAGCCGGCAGAATCCGTCACCTTGACCAGCATCGTGTAGTTGCCCACCACCGGACTTGCCCAGGTCGCAGTCAAGGTTAAACCGTTGACAGCAAATGACACTCCCATTGGAACACCCGAGATCGAGATGCTTAACGAACTGGCACCCGAATCAGTAATTGCGATGGTTCCTGTCAATGCGTTCCCAACTTTACCCACAAAACCTGTGGCAACAATGTGCGGCCCAGCAGCGCTGATTGAGACATTGAAGACACCCGAACCGCTTAACCCGGTAACACTGTCTTTGGCGCTGAATGTCACTGCGTAATTACCGGCTACCGGTTTTGGCCAGCTGACCACGCCACTGCTGCTCACAGTCATACCGGACGGCGCACCGTTCAAGGAGTAGGTAAGCGCATTGACCGCACTGACCGTCGCACTGAATGACAGCGCGGTGCCAACGGTGCCACTGATATTGGCACCGGTTACTGCCGGTGGTGGCGCTGCGGCGATAGCGATGCTGAAAACACTGGCGCCGCTCAAGCCGGTTTTACTGTCTTTGGCAGTGACGGTAACCGAATAATTTCCTGCCACCGGTGCGGCCCAGCTCACCACACCCACCGTGCTGATACTCATTCCTGTGGGCGCACCGCTCAGGCTGTAGGTCAGCGGATTCTGCGCTGTCACGGCAACCGTAATGGAAAGCGGTGTGCCAGCCTTGCCACTGATACTTTGCGCAGTTACCACGGGCGGGACCGGTTTGCTGATACTGATTGTGTACAGTCCCGAACCGCTCAGGCCGGTTTTACTGTCTTTGGCGGTCACTGTCACTGCATAAGTGCCCGCTACCGGCGCAGCCCAGCTGACCGCACCGGTGCTGTCTACCGTCAGTCCGGAAGGCTGTGAGCTCAAACTGTAGGTCACCGGATTTGAGGCGACAACTGAGACGGTGAAGGTCAACGGCACACCCACTGAACCGGCGATACCGGCAGAGGTCACGACCGGTGCACTGGCAGCAGCACCAACCAGCTGCGTGAGCATGCTGGCGGCATTCGGTGTTCCCAAACCGGTAGATTCATCGTAACCGGCATGGGCGCTACAGTATGAACAACTGCCGTCTGCACCCTGGGTGACATCCAGAAATGCGCCACTGTAATTGCCGGCTGTGGTCGCAATCTGACCGTACAGCATGCTGTGTACCTGACCCAATAACGCTTTGGCTGCAAGCACACGCTGCGCATTGGCCACAGCAATAATGCCGGCCCATTGTGGCGTAGCCAGACTGGTACCGCCTGCACTCATCCAGCTCACACTGGTACTGCCCTGTGCCATCACGGCCAGATATTGCCCGGTATTCGGATCGGCGTTAAAGGAAACATCGGCAACCGCACGATGGGTTTGCGCGCCCAGTCCGGGAATGGAACTGGTCTGATAACTCGGGGCTGCAACATAACCGCTGATGCCACCTCCCGTGCTGCTCCATGCTATTTCCGAACGCGAGCCGCTACCACTGTAAGTCAGGGACGTACCGCCAACTGCCAGAACGTGAGGAGAAACTGAAGGCCATTCGACACCGCTGCCTGCATCGCCGGTAGCGGCCAGGTAAGTCATATTTGCCGCGGCAAAGGTTGATTCCAGCGAGCTGGTCCAACTGCCTTCCGGCGCGCCAAAACTCATCGACACGGCACCAGGGCCCATATTGTTGGCCAGATTCACGGCAGCCAGCAAACTGGTGGTTGAGGCATCCGGTGCTTCAATCAGAACGATCCGTGCCAGCGGAGCGGTCGCATGCGCCCATTGCACGTCCAGCGCAATTTCGGTGGCCCAACCCGAATCATAGGCCGGTGCCGTTGCAGTCATGGTGCCACTGGTTGTGCTGTACACCACAGACAGCTGACAGGCAGTTTTGCTGGCCGCAGGCAGCGGCAAACTGGTGTTGGCTGCGATCGCCGTGGTTGTACAGGCGGGCAGGCCGAAGTTCTGATTGAAAGTGGACAGTTCGGCTGCGACGTTTGGATCCGAATTGGCATCCACGATATAAATAGTCTGACCGGCACCCATCGCTGCGGCCTGCGCGGCGGAAACCGTTGTGCCTGTGGCCGGTAAAGCCGGTAATCCGTAGGCGGAACGAATTTGTGCCGGGGTATAGGTCTTGACGGCGGAGGCTGTCATCGGCGTGGCTGCCGTGTCCGGCTCATTGTCATATTCCCGGCTTGCATCCTGCAGTTTTTGCAGCGTCAGGCGTTTCGATGACAGATTTCGAAATGCCGCAGGGATGCTGTGCACTGCCGGCAACTGGCGTACTGACGCGGCATTGTCAAAGGCATCGACATTGCCCGGTGCGGGCAGCAATACCGGTGCCACATGGAACGACGGCGCGGCGACGCCAGGTGCGGCCTGACCCGAATCGGCAGGTCCCTCGAGTCTGAAGGTGGAAACGGCGCTGGCGATGTTGGCACTGATGACGGGTTGCGAAGAGTTCGAAGAACTGCCTCCGCAGCCATACAGCAGCGCACTGGTGCTGAGCACCAAAACCAAAAGAGGGGGGGACGATCTGGATGACACTTTCATAACTCGCTCCAAAATGAGCGAGGGCTGCGCTTTGACAATGACGGCATACTGGCATGACAGGCCAGTACTTCGGATTGGCAACCCCGCTACCATAACGTTTGCACGCTTTAGGCCGGAGGCTTTGCGTCCCCGCTTTTCAACGGGTTTGCCCTCTTTGATCAATAATTCAGTAATTAATTTATGTAAGGAAATATTTCCGTACGAAAATTAATATACGCGGTTTTTTTGATTTTAAAAAGCGCATTTGCACTTTTTTCGGTGTTTATTTTCAGCTCTTGTCAGCCAGCTCACACTGATTAATTTTTAAGCATTGTCGAGAAAATCATTTCTATTGGCTTTCAATTCACAAACCAGTAAAACATGGCAAAAAAAACACCTTAAGTTCACCCCCCCGGAAACATGTCGTTACGCCGGGTTGTCATAACAAAAATTTTTTATAGTTATTTCACAATTTTTTCCACAATCACGAGTAAAATCGCTTGTCGTTTTATTTTAAAAACGCCGGTTTTTATAAATCAGAATATTCGATTTCTGACTGTTGGCAGCAACCGAATTACTTAAGTGTTTAAACTTTAAAGGAACTAAGATGTTGATCAAATCTCGCGTTATGCTTGGCAGCGCTCTGGCAATACTGGCACTGACTGCATGTACACCAAAAGAAGCCGATAAAGCGGCCCCTGGCGCGGCGCCTGCCACCAAAGATGTCGTCGCTGCGACCGTCAATGGCACACCAATCAGCAAAAATGAAGTTGATCTGGTTTTGAAACAGCAACGCGGCATGCCGGATACGCCGGAAACCCGCAAAATGATCATCGACAATATCGCGATTCAATTGCTGGTCGCACAGGAAGCCGTGAAAAAGGGTCTGGATAAAACACCGGAAACCATGAACGAAATCGAGATGGCCAAACAATCTGTACTGGCTCAGGCTTACGTTCAGGATTACATCAAAACCAATGTTATCCCTGATGATCAAATCAATGCCGAATACGAAAAACTGAAAGCCCAGTCTTCCGGCAATCAATTCAAGGCACGTCATATTCTGGTGAAAACCGAAGACGAAGCCAAAGCGATTATCGTCAAGCTGAAAAAAGATCCCAAGTCATTTGACGCACTGGCCAAAGCACAATCTCTGGACCCAGGTTCAAAAGCCAAAGGCGGCGATCTGGGCTGGTTTGATGCACACAGCATGGTGCCTGAATTCAGCGCTGCTGTAGCCAAACTGGAAAAAGGCAAGTTCACTGAAGAGCCCGTCAAATCACAATTCGGTTACCACGTGATCATGCTCGATGACACCCGTCCTAGCACCAACAGCATCCCACCGCTGGAACAGGTCAAGGCGGGTCTGTCACAACAACTGCAACAGCAGAATCTGAAAAAAATGCTGGATGAGATGAAAGCGAAAGCCAAGATTGATATCGTGGCGGATGCGTCTGCTTCGGCACCGGCTGCAACTATGGCTCCGGCTGCGCCAGCTGCGGCACCGGCTGCACCTGCGGCTGAACCTGAAAAGAAATAAGCTGATTTAATTACCGGCTTAAATATTTAAAACCCCCGTCACTTTCAGGTGCCGGGGGTTTTTTCATATTGCTTGATAAGTGCAGATGCAGCAATTACTTACGAGGAGGACCTTTCTTTTTCGCCGCCGGCGCAGCAGCCTTTTCAGAATTGATCAACCCGCCACCGACATGGCTGATATTCAATTTCTGCCCCGCCACTTTCACCGCTTTCAGATTATCCAAAATATGCTGCGGCATGCCTTCCGGTAAATCCAGCACGCTGTGCGTATCAAAAATATCGATGCGGCCTATGTGTTTCGGATCCAGACTGGCCTGTTCGGCGATCGTGTTGACCAGCAGGCTGGGTGTTACCTCGTGCGCACGTCCAACTTCAATGCGATAACTTTGCACGGCGAATTTGCTTTTGGTGTTGCCCTTGTCTTTTTTGGATTTCGCCTTTGCTTCCACTGATTCAGTCGGCTTTTCTACCGGCTTCACAGCAGGCTTGGCTACTGGTGCCGGCGCTTCCATTTTAACGACAGGTTTCACATATTCAGCCGGTGCTTCTCTTTTCTTGTCGCTGCGTGCGACACTGCGCTCACGCACCGGTGCGGATGGTGAGGCTATGTGTGCCGGAGCCGACACTTCTGCAGGCTGGCCATCCACGGTGATTTTCAATTGCTGCCCAGCGACCCATACAGCCTTCAAATGCTGCATGACTTCTTTGGGTAAATCGCCAGGCAAATCCAGTATGCTGAAGCCATCGTAAATTTCAATGCGGCCGATTTTTTTCGAATCGATATTGGCTTCATTGGCGATCGCACCCACGATATTGCCAGGCTTGACGCCATGGTCATGACCGACTTCGATGCGGTAGCTTTGCATGCCGGGTTCCGATTCACGCGGACGACGTTCGCGCTCTGGTCGTGCCGGCCGCTCTGAGCGTTCGCGTTGCGGGCGCTCTGAACGCTCAAACCGGTCACTGCGTTCACCACGCTCTCCACGAACCGGCGCCGGACGATCGTCCGAGCGCATCGTTTCCATTTTTGGCTCACGTTTGTTTTTATCGAGCAGCAGCGGCACATCACCACGCGCAATTTTGGCCAGCGCTGCTGCAATTTCAATCGCAGGCACATTGTGTTCGCGTTCGTAATCTTCGATGATGGCCTGGAACTCATCCAGTTCACCTTCGGCGATCGTGGTACTGATCTGATCTTTAAAGCGCGCAATGCGCACATCGTTGACCGCCTGAATGCTCGGCAGTTCCAGTGGCGACACAGTCTGACGGGTGGAACGTTCGATAATTTTCAGCAGCCCTTTTTCACGCGGAGTAATAAACAGAATCGCTTCACCACTGCGCCCGGCACGGCCGGTGCGGCCGATACGGTGGGTATAGCTTTCCGGATCATGCGGCACATCGTAATTGATGACGTGGCTGATACGCTCGACATCGAGTCCGCGCGCGGCGACATCGGTGGCGACCAGAATATCGATCTTGCCATCCTTGAGCTGCTGAATGGTGCGCTCACGCTGGGCCTGCTGGATATCGCCGTTGATGGCGGCGGCGGAAAAACCGCGCGCCTGCAATCTGCCGGCCAGTTCTTCAGTGCCGAGTTTGGTGCGCGCGAAAATAATCATGCCGTCAAAATTTTCTGCTTCGAGTATGCGGGTCAGTGCATCCAGTTTGTGCATGCCGCTGACCAGCCAGTAGCGCTGACGGATATTGTCGGCAGTACCGGTTTTGGCAGCGACCGTAATTTCTTCCGGCGACTTCAGATAGGTTTGCGCAATGCGTTTGATGGCCGACGGCATGGTGGCCGAAAACAGCGTGGTTTGACGCGACTCCGGGGTTTCCTGCAAAATCCGCTCTACGTCATCGATAAAGCCCATGCGCAGCATTTCATCGGCTTCATCCAGCACCAGAGTTTTCAGTTTGGATAAATCAAGTGAGCCTTTGTCCAGATGGTCGATGACACGACCCGGTGTACCGACAACGACATGCACGCCACGACGCAGGGCCGAGAGTTGCGGGCCATAGCTTTGACCGCCATAAATCGGCAGCACATGAAAACCGGGAATATGCGCAGCATACGTCTGAAAGGCTTCGGCCACCTGAATCGCCAGTTCGCGGGTTGGTGCCAGCACCAGCGCCTGCGGCACGGTCTGTTTGATATCAATGCGCGACAGAATCGGCAAGGCAAATGCGGCAGTTTTTCCGGTGCCGGTTTGCGCCTGACCGAGTACATCGCGGTTGGATAACAGCAGCGGAATCGTCGCAGCCTGTATCGGGGAAGGGGTTTCGTAACCGATATCGTGCAGCACACGCAGCAAGGCGTCACTGAGATTCAAATCGGAAAAACTGGGCAATGATGGTTCAGACATGGCGATACTCGCAGGTTCGGTGGAATTCATTGGCGTCGCGGTATGCGATCCCAAAGGGGGCGTAGTGTACTCTTATGTTGCCTGTATTGAAATGGCAGCGCCTGAAAAAAGCGCAACCCCATCATTGGTTATAGCCTTTAATTCCTGCTTTTCAAGCGCATTTTAAGTCCGACCGGCACCATGGTGAACGACATCTGTTCGCGCGGTTCCCTGCCCTGTGGTGCGCTGATGTCTTCGATATCAAAACGGGTCAGTAACATGGTCATGGCGATTTTCATTTCGAGCAGCGCCAGATAGCGCCCGGGGCAGATACGCGGGCCGGCGCCGAATGGCATGGAAATCCGCTTTACCGAATTGATGGATTGTCCGGCAGCTGCGTTCTCTAGCCAGCGCTCCGGATTGAATCTGGAGGCTTCCGGTATGAACTGCTCATCGACGCTGTCACGCCGCATCAGTGTAAAAATCAGCGTATGGACCGGTATTTCGACATCGCCGATGACGGTATCTTTCAATGCCTGCAGGGCCAGAAAAGGCGCTACCGGTTTCAAACGCATGGATTCATTGATGCAGGCGTCCAGATAATCGAGCCCGGCCAGCTTTTCCATGTCGTACCGGGTATGAATGGCAAATTTGCTGCGCACTTCCAGCTGCAGTTTCTGCATGATTTCCGGATGATCCCACAGCAGTGATAACAGCCAGGCCAGCGAATTGGCCGTGGTGTCTTCACCGGCCAGCAACATGGTGAGCACATTGCCGGCTACGTCATCGTCATTCAGGCCGCTGTCACCTTGATCTGCCGCATTGATCATGGCTTCGAGCAAATTGCTCGGGTTGGTGCGCAATGCCGGACAGTCATGGATGCGCTGGCGCGCCTGCACCACAAAGCCATCAATTGCAAGATTGATGGCAGCGATGCTGCGATCCAGGGCACGATCAGCCGGCAGCCGGATATAACGCCATAACTGGAATGGTGAAATCAGCCTTTTGAACAGCATGGGAAATAATTTGTCCAGATGTGCCTGGATGATATCGTCGGCAGCTTCCAGTGTATTGACTTCCTGACCAAACGCCAGACCAGTGATGGTATCAACCGTAAAGCGCATCAGTTCGGCAGTCAGATCAATATCGGTACCGGCCGATTTTTTCCAGCGTGACTCCAGTCGGTCGGCCACTTTGCTCATGGCGGGGAAATAGGCTTTGACGTGAGAAGGATCAAAGGCAGCCATGACCATGCGACGCTGTTTTCTCCAAACGTCACCTTCAGCACCAAACAGGCCAATTTTGAGCTGCATATTGGTCCATACATCGGTTAGCCGTTTGGTGCGGTCAAAGCCGTCGGGACGCTCACGCAGAGCCCGGGCAGCAGCCTGATGATCGGAAACGATCAGGTAATATCGGGCGCCGATTTTAATCCGGTAATACGGACCAAGTTCACGACTCCATTGTTCCATCTGCTGATGGAAATGGTCTGGCCTGATTTGAAAGGTGTGGCCAACCAGCGGCCAGGCCTTCGGGCTGGGCAGATCTGACAGTTTGCGCAATTTTCCCGTTACCGCTGGCGATTTTTCTGACAGTGCGGTCGCGTCGTCTACGTCCATGGGTGCTCCGGTATTATTTTATTAAACTGCATCGCTGCCAATATCGACCGCCCTTGATAGCCCTAACCCGCGTGCCCCCTGCAACCCGCCGGTATGCAGCACCATAACACGTTGATCGGGAGGAATGGCGCCAGACTGAATCAGACTGCTCAGTGCAAAAAAAACCTTGCCGGTATAAACGGGCTCAACCGGCACCTGATATTGAGCCATGAATTCATAGCAAAACTGCCGCAGTTCGGGGCTGACTTTGGCATAGCCACCATGATGAAAATCGGTTCGCAACACATAGTTTTGATAATCGGGGTAGCCGGCCTGTTCGAGCAGACGGCTGACTTCGTCTCTCAGGTAAGCGGCATCCTGCAACACCGCAATGCCGATTACAAAGCTGCGCCCTTTCAAGCCGACCAACAGGCCTGCCAGAGTTGCTGCCGTACCGCATCCGACCAGAATGATGTCGGGTATAAACGGCAATTCCTCGATCAGTTCAGCCACACCCTGCAATGCGGCCGGATCACTGCCACCTTCCGGCAGCCAGTACTGATGGTCATCCGATTCAATAAGGGTCGTCCTGTGCATTGGATCGTCGCGCAGCGCCCGGTAATTGAGGCGGTTCAGAAACCGAATCTGCATGCCGCGTTCGATGCAGTCATCGAGCATGGCACTGTGCATACCTTCGTGCCCCCTGATCAGAGCCAGACTTTCATATCCCAGAGCATGGGCAGCGTAAGCGGTAGCGTGAACGTGGTTGGACCAGAGTCCTCCCATGGTGATCAGGCGGGGAACGTGGTCGGCCTGACGGCTCGCCTGAGCGATTTTTGCCAACGAGTACTTCAGTTTCCGATATTTGTTTCCGGAGACGACCGGATGCACCAGATCATCGCGCTTGACCCATACCGGCATGCCAATCAGCGTTGACTGTTCCAGCAGCTGGCACGGCGTTGGCAGATTCAGCGTTGCTTCAAAACTGCTCATGCTGGCCATCCTGTGGTACGGACAGCATTTTCCAGGTAACACCCAGTGGCACGTCAGACTTCAGCGCAACCAGCCGGCGCGACATTGCCAGTATTGCCGCATCCTTGCGCAGGTTTTCACCCAGGGTATTTTTAAGTATGCCGGCACCGCTCATGATGGCATCGATTGAACCATAGGCCTGCAATAATTTTGCGGCGGTTTTCATACCAACCTTGCTCACGCCCGGTATGCCATCGGTGGCATCGCCCATCAGGGCCAGCAGCTGCTCGAGCTGATCTGGCGGCACGCCAAATTTGTTCTTGACCCAGGCAGCGTCATGCCATTCATTTTTAAAATGATCCCAGATGACTGCGCCGTGCTGAATCAGCACATGCAGATCTTTGTCGGTCGAGACAACGATCGCTTCGCCGCGCCCTTCGCCGAGCCAGCGCAACACCGCTGTAGCAATGACGTCATCAGCTTCCACTTCGGGGATGCACAACACGTTGATATGAAATTTTTCCAGCTCGGCGTACAGGGTCGTCAAACTTGATCTGAGCGCGTCGGGCATTGGCGCGCGCTGTTCACGGTACCGGCTGTATAACTGGTGACGCCAGGTTGGTCCGCCAAAATCAAAAGCGGCCACAACATGGCTGGGCGCGTGTTCATGCATTAGTTTGTGAAAAGCAGACAGGGAAAAGCGCAGCGCAGTTTCTGCCTTCTCGGGCGAATCCGGTTCGGGACTGGCTTCATATATACGACGCACAATATTAAGGCCGTCGATGGCGAGCAGTTTAGCCATGCTGGTGGGTGAAGTGAGGATAGAGCTGCATTATACGCAGCTCACTTTCAACCGGGAACAGTCAATCCTGCTTTGTTGTTCTGCCGGATCAGAGGTATGGCGCCCAGCAGCATAGTTCCAATAGCAACTGTGGTTGTGATCCAGTCAAACGTCATGACGGACAACACGGCGGCCCACCAGAAAGCCAGCGCCGATATCACCGGCAAAATCAGCATGGTTACGGCATTGAACACTGTTTTCAGGCAGGATTTTCTGAAATGCCAGGCACAGGCCATGCCGGCCAGACCGTAGTAGTAGGCCGCCTGTACCCCGATGATATTGACGGACGCCTTCATCACGGTAGAAATGTTTTCCGATGTCAGGGAAGAGATCAGCAGGATCATGCCGATGGCGGCGATTAAAAACGTGGCCCAGTGCGGAGTCAGCCAGGTTGCATGAACGGTGGACCAGCGTTTGTGCAGGATACCATCACGTGACTGGGCGAACATGGTGCGGGAAAATTGCAGCATGGACGTTTCAAGATTGCCGATCGTTGACAGCATTAATGCCAGCACCGCCAGATAACTCCATGGCGCCGGAAACAGTTTGTTGGCTACGTCAAACACAATGTTGGTGCTGGAGCGGGTGATTTCATCATCACTCAGTACGGTCAGTGTGACTGCGGCAAAGGCGGTAAAGGCAGCCATGATCGCGATCATCGCCGCCACTGCTCCCAGGCCGGGTGATCTTTTTGTGTTGCTGGTTTCTTCTGCGAGGTTCAGCGAAACATCCCATCCCCAAAAAAAGAACAGGGCAATGATCGCGCCATTGGCAAACGACGTTGGGGTGAAGGCAAATGGTGAAAATTCATGCCAGGTCAATGTGTGCAATGCCTTGGGTCCGAATTCAATAATCGCAGCCATGGCTATGATAAACAGGATCACCAGTTCAACCACCGTCATGATGGTCTGCACCCGTCCTGTCAGCTTGACGCCCTTTACGACTACCATGGTGATCACCAGCAGCCAGGCGATGGCACAGGCTGTGACGGCGATTTGCGACTCGGCCAGTTTCGGTGATATCAGTAACAGCGTTGCAGAGCCAGCCGGCAGCGTCGCGGAAACCATGAATATCGCCGATGAGACGATGACTGCCCACCCTGCAAAAAATCCCAGCTTTTTACCGAAGATCTCACTGACCCAGGCATAGGAAGCGCCGGCGTGCGGGGAATGGGTATTCAAATGCATGTAAGCGAAAACAATACCGAGCACCAGCAGGCCGCAATACACAAGACTGGCCGGAGCGAGTATTCCGACTGCACCGATCAGGGTGACCATCGTGGCTGAAATACTGAATGTAGGCGCGGAACCGGCTATACCGATAGCAATTGAATGTACCAACCCGAGTGAATCTTTTTTTAATTCCACTGACATCTTAAGTCCCTGAGCTGAATATATTTTTATGGGTAAAGCAGGGACGCACTGCTGACTTGTTATGCCTGATTGTCAGTTCAACTTTGTTTTCTTCCCTTTGATTCGATTAGATATCATTTCCCAGACGCAAGTCAAATATATTTAGTCAGTTAAACATGCACGAAACTGCAAGGAACTACGAATGTGTGAATTTGAGCAATGAACGCTCAAACTGATCGACATTTTCAAATCCGATTACCCGACCGGCTTCGTTCGATTGGCTGTCAAAAAATATCATGCCGGGTGGACCGAACAGATTAAAGCGCTTCAGCAATTCTTTGTCGTCATCCGTGTTGGCGGTGACATCAGCTTGCAGCAAGACCATCTGGCTCATTTGCGCATTGATGCGTTGATCCGTGAAGGTAAATTTTTCCATTTCCTTGCAGGAGACACACCAGTCAGCATAAAAATCCAGCATGACTGTTTTACCCTGAGCCTTGGCCTGTACCAATGCCTGATTCAGTTCCTGGCTGGATTTGATTCGCGCAAAGGTGACATGATTTTCACCCTGTTTGCCGATCAAATGCGCTACAGGGGAAAAGACATCCCTGCCACCCGTTGCCAGTCCAATCAATTCGGTCAAGCCCAACACAAACAGAATTGCGGCGGCCGATTTTGGAAATGTGCCTATGTGTCTGGTTAAGGCCCAGCCATAACCCACCAGTAAAATCGACCAGCCCAGCATCTGCAGCCATGCCGGCAATACCGGCGTAACCAGCCACAATGCCATCGCCAGCATCATGACGCCAAATAACTGCTTGACCGATTCCATCCATTTACCGGCCTTGGGCAAAAAGGTTCCGGCCGATAGACCAACCAGAATCAAGGGCACGCTCATTCCCATGGCCATGGAAAACAGCGCTGCGCCACCAATGAGGACATTCCTGGTCTGGCTGATATACAGTAACGCGCTGGCCAGTGGCGCTGCCACACAGGGGCCCACGATCAGTGCCGATATGGCGCCCATAACAAACACGCCCACCAATTTGCCATGGCGCTGGCGCGAGGATATATGCGACAGGCTGTTCTGCAGACTGAGCGGCACCTGAAGATGATAGACATTAAACATGGACAGTGACATGGCAACCAGCAACAGGCCGAAGAAACCCAGGACCCAGGGGTTTTGCAGGGCTGCTGCCAGCCCTTCACCCAACAGACCCGCCGCAACCCCCAGGGCGGTATAGACGATCGCCATGCCGAGCGCATAGCTGAGCGACAAAACAAATCCGCGGTGTCGGCCAACTTCGGCGCCCTCTCCGACTATGATCGAAGACAGGATGGGCACCATCGGCAACACGCAGGGAGTAAATGCAAGTCCGAGGCCCAACAATAAAAAGAGCGGCATGATGATGATCAGTCGGCCGCTTTGCAGTGAAGTTTTTAAATGATCAGTTTCATCATTGACTGAGCTCAGTGGCGGTGCCTTGGACCCGGGAACAAATCCGCCACTGTCGAATTTTTGTTTTGAATCCATGGGTGCATAACACAGGCCCTGGTCTGAACAACCCTGGCCGCGGGATGTCAATGTCCACTCAGCGTGATTGGGTTCAACAGAAATGATGGGTATCTGTATGGTGATGGACTTGCGGTAGGTTTCTACATTCTTTTGAAACGTCTCATCAAAATGAATCACCCCGGCTGGAAAAATCGGCGTACCCAATTTGACACCGGTGGCTTCAAATTTAAATCGCTCACGGTACATGTAGTAGCCGTCTGCAATCAGGTAAGTGACTTCAATTTTATCGGCGCTGGCCTGTTTGCTGCTGAATTGAAAAGCCTGCTCCGGCTCTAAAAAATTGGCCTCAGCCCAGACATTGGTAATTCCCAAATAAAGGACTATGCCCAAAAATAGCTGACACGCTGATTTACAAAAAGACATCCGGACACCGTATTGAATAAAAGATGTTGCTACTATAGACCAAAAAAAAGCCAGGCGGTGCCTGGCTTTTTTACAGAGCTGATTTACTCTGCAGTTACGACTTCAGCTGCATCGCTGATTTCCGGACGATCGACCAGTTCAACGTAGGCCATCGGTGCATTGTCGCCAACACGGAAACCCATTTTCAGGATACGCAGGTAGCCACCATTGCGATTTGCATAACGTGGTCCTAATTCAGCAAACAGCTTTTGAACAATTTCGCGGTCACGCAGACGGGAAAACGCCAGACGCTTGTTCGCCAGTGTGTCTGTTTTACCCAAAGTCAGCATTGGTTCAACAACGCGACGCAATTCTTTTGCTTTAGGTAATGTGGTTTTGATTGCTTCATGTTTCAGTAAAGATACTGTCATGTTGCGTAACATCGCTAAACGATGTGATGAAGTGCGATTGAGCTTACGTAAGCCGTGACGATGACGCATGATATTTCCTTAGTTAGTTTTGTTGCCCAGTTCTTCTATCACAAAATTATGTGCGGACCGGTACAGTATTAAAAAATCAGGTATCCGAAATCGAATACCTGAGGGTGTAAATTACTTCTCCAAACCGGCTGGCGGCCAATTTTCCAGTTTCATGCCTAATGACAGGCCACGGGAAGCCAGAACTTCTTTGATTTCGTTCAACGATTTGCGACCCAGATTCGGTGTCTTCAACAATTCATTTTCAGTACGCTGGATCAGATCACCAATGTAGTAAATGTTTTCTGCTTTGAGGCAATTTGCTGAACGCACTGTCAGTTCCAGATCATCGACCGGACGCAACAGGATAGGATCAACCATAGGCGCACGCGATGGTGCTTCTGCAGCGGCTTCCGTACCTTCCAGAGCAGCGAACACATTCAGTTGATCAACCAGAACACGGGCTGACTGACGAATCGCTTCTTCAGGTGTGATAACACCATTGGTTTCAATCGTGATGATCAGCTTGTCCAGATCGGTACGTTGTTCAACGCGAGCAGATTCAACAGAATAAGATACGCGACGTACAGGTGAGAACGATGCATCCAGAATGATGCGACCAATAGTACGATTGGCATCTTCGGACAGGCGACGAACGTTACCTGGCACATAACCACGGCCTTTTTCGACCTTGATCTGCATATCCAGCTTGCCACCGGCAGTCAGATTGGCGATGACGTGGCCTGGATTGATCAGTTCTACATCATGGGGCAGATCGATATCTGATGCCAGAACCGGACCTTCGCCTTCTTTTTTCAGAATCAGGGTAACTTCATCACGGTTGTGCAGTTTGAATACAATCCCTTTCAGATTCAGCAGAATATCAACGATATCTTCCTGAACGCCATCCAGAGTTGAGTACTCATGTACGACACCGGCGATAGTAACTTCAGTTGCAGCATAACCTGTCATTGACGACAGCAGAACACGGCGCAGAGCGTTACCCAAAGTGTGTCCGTATCCGCGTTCAAACGGCTCCATGACAACTTTTGCGATACCGTCGGCCAGCATCTCTACATCGATAATACGTGGTTTTAACAAACTGTTTTGCATGAAATGTCCTTTTCAATACCCTCGGCTCATTACACCGATAAGGCTGATGGCATGTCGATAAAAAGCCCTTTGAATACTCAAAGGGCTACGGGAAAATCAGAATTAACGTGAATACAATTCAACGATTAATGATTCGTTGACATCAGCGGCAATGTCGCTGCGATCTGGAGCAGATTTGAATGTGCCTTCCATTTTCTTGGCATCAACGGCTACCCATGAAGGCATACCGATTTGATCAGCCAAAGACAACGCTTCAACGATACGAACCTGTTTTTTGGATTTGTCACGAACCGCAATCACATCGCCTGGTTTGACTTGATACGAAGCGATATTGACGACGTTTGCGTTGACGGTGAATGCCTTGTGACTGACCAACTGACGCGCTTCAGCGCGGGTTGAGCCGAAGCCCATACGATAACAAACGTTATCCAGACGGCACTCCAGCAATTTCAGCAGAGTTTCACCGGTATTGCCTTTACGGCGATCGGCTTCAGCAAAGTAGCGACGGAACTGGCGTTCCAAAATGCCGTACATGCGTTTAACTTTTTGTTTTTCACGCAATTGATTACCGAAGTCAGAAGTACGAGCACCTGATTTGGCACCGTGCTGACCTGGTTTTACATCTAATTTGCATTTTGAATCTAATGAGCGACGGGCGCTTTTCAAGAAAAGGTCAGTGCCTTCGCGGCGTGACAATTTTGCTTTTGGTCCAATATAACGTGCCACAATAATTCCTTTAGTAGATGACGCTGAACAGACAATTCTGCAGCGCTAGTCTGGACTGCGTACTTCCAGACGGTGGGCTTAACAACAAAACCCGCTCAATTTCTGCGGGTCGTATTCTAACTCATATGAGTCAGAAGGGGAGTGCTAAATAAGAATAAGTTGTCAGTCGCAGCTATTGAATAACCAAACCGACAACTTGAACCAGTTAGATACGACGGCGCTTCGGAGGACGGCAACCGTTATGCGGAACTGGAGTAACGTCCTGGATCAAAGAAATCTTGATGCCCAGATTGTTCAATGCACGAACCGAAGATTCACGGCCAGGACCAGGTCCCTTGATGCGAACTTCCAGATTCTTGACGCCGCATTCAACAGCAACTTTACCAGCCGCTTCGGCTGCAACCTGCGCTGCAAACGGTGTTGACTTACGTGAACCTTTAAAACCGGCACCACCTGCAGTCGCCCAGGAAAGTGCATTGCCCTGACGGTCTGTAATTGTGATGATGGTGTTATTAAAGGATGCGTGTACGTGCGCAATACCTTCAGCAACGTTCTTTTTAACTTTTTTACGAGCGCGCGCTGCGGCTGCGTTATTTGGTGCTTTTGCCATAATTGTTTCCTTGAACCCGTCAGATTAGTAATGGAAGTAACTAAACTATCGCGGATTATTTTTTCAACGATTGTGCTGCTTTACGTGGTCCCTTACGGGTACGCGCATTAGTACGTGTGCGTTGACCGCGGCAAGGCAAGCCTTTACGGTGACGCATACCACGATAACAACCCAGATCCATCAATCGCTTGATGCTCATGGAGACTTCACGACGAAGATCACCTTCAACGATGAATTTTGCAATTTCCTCGCGAAGCTTTTCTAATTCGTTATCGTCCAGATCTTTGACCTTTTTATTGGTCAATACACCCGTTGCTGCGCAGATTGCCTCTGAGCGTGGACGTCCAATACCATAGATTGCTGTTAAGCCGATTACGGTATGCTGATGATTTGGGATATTTACCCCTGAGATACGTGCCATTCGTTATTCCTCGATCAATAACGTTAAATTAACCTTGACGCTGTTTATGACGTGGTTCTGTGCATATAACACGAACTACGCCTTTGCGCTTGATGATCTTGCAATTGCGGCATATCCGCTTGACTGATGCGAGAACTTTCATTTTGTTGCCCTCTTTCCTAATACTGCCTAAGTTACTAAGCTAAGTTTTACTAATAAAGTTACTTGGTCCGGAACACGATACGCGCTCTGCTTAAATCATAAGGGGTCAGTTCAACTGTTACCTTATCACCTGGCAGAATGCGAATATAGTTCATACGCATTTTTCCTGAAATATGACCCAATACTACATGTCCGTTTTCAAGCTTAACTCTAAATGTTGCATTGGGAAGATTCTCAAGAATCTCACCCTGCATCTGAATTACGTCGTCTTTAGCCATTCTTGTCTGTATTCCCCCACGTCACCGTGAAGAAACTCCGCCTTTGAAATTCGCTTTACGAAGTAATGAATCGTATTGCTGGGACATGACGTAGTTTTGAACCTGCGCCATAAAATCCATCGTTACTACAACAATAATCAACAATGATGTACCGCCGAAAGAAAATGGAACCTTCCATCTTGCAATCATAATCTCAGGCAGCAAACAAACTACCGTGATATAGACCGCACCAGCCAGAGTCAAACGCATCAGAATCTTATCGATGTAGCGCGCTGTCTGATCACCAGGACGAATACCTGGAACAAACGCACCACTTTTCTTTAAATTTTCCGCTGTTTCTTTGCTGTTGAACACCAAAGCAGTATAGAAGAAGCAGAAAAACACAATCGCTACAGCGTACAACAACATATGTATCGGTTCACCAGGACCCATCGACAATGCCAGATCCTTTAAGAATCGCATGAAAGATGAGTTATCACCTGTTGTTACAAACCAGCCTGTAATCGTTGCCGGGAACAGAATAATGGAAGAAGCGAAAATCGGAGGAATTACACCCGCCATATTCAACTTCAAAGGCAAATGACTGCTTTGCCCGCCATAAATCTTGTTACCAACCTGACGCTTGGCATAATTCACCAGAATCTTACGTTGTCCACGCTCAATAAATACCACGGCGTAAGTCACAAATGCAGCGATCGCACAGATTACCAGAGCAATAAACGGGTTCATTGAACCGGTACGAACCAACTCAAGCAGACTTCCAATCGCATTGGGCAAACCAGATGCTATACCGGCGAAGATGATAATCGAAATACCGTTACCCAAACCGCGCTCAGTAATCTGTTCACCCAACCACATCAGAAACATTGTTCCGGTTACCAGAGTGACGGCCGTTGTGAAACGAAACGCCATACCTGGATCAATAACCAAACCAGCCTGATGCTCCAACGCTACCGCAATACCAAACGCCTGAAAGGCCGCCAATACCAAGGTTCCATAACGCGTATATTGCGTAATTTTCCTGCGGCCGGATTCGCCTTCTTTTTTAAGCGATTCCAGTGGCGGATAAACTATCGACAGCAATTGCATGATAATTGAAGCCGAAATATACGGCATGATACCGAGCGCAAACACTGTAAAACGCGATAACGCTCCACCGGAAAACATATTAAACATACCCAGAATACCACCTGAATTCTGTTTAAACAGTTGCTCCAACTGCGCCGGATCAATACCTGGAACCGGAATATGAGCACCGATTCTATATACAACTAATGCTGACAGTAAAAACCACAGTCTCCCCCAGGGAAAACCGCTGGCACTGCCTTTAGCTAGCTGAGGTGTTGTCGCCAATTATTGCTCCAATAAATTAAGCAACTGTTCCGCCAGCAGCTTCAATGGCTGCTTTGGCACCTTTAGTTGCGATCAGACCAGTCAGTGTCACTTTTTTTGTGATCGTACCGGAAAGAATTACGCGAACTACTTTTGCCAACTGTGAAACCAGACCAGCCTGCTTCAATGCCAAAATATCGATTTCGTCGATAGGCAATGATTCCAGCTGTGATAAACGAATTTCAGCTTTGTACGGTGTAGCCAAAGATTTGAAACCACGTTTCGGCAGACGACGCTGCAAAGGCATTTGACCACCTTCGAAACCGACTTTATGAAAACCGCCAGTACGTGACTTCTGACCTTTGTGACCACGGCCAGCTGTTTTACCTAAACCTGAACCGATACCACGACCAACACGACGCTTGTAGTGTTTTGCGCCATCAGCAGGCTGAATTGTATTTAATTCCATAATTTGCTCCGATCGCAAGCCAGACGGCTTACGATACAACCTTCACAAGATACGCAACTTTGTTGATCATGCCGCGAACGGCCGGTGTGTCTTCTAATTCACGAACTGAATTAACGCGACGCAATCCCAGACCACGCACAGTTGCACGGTGTGATTCGCGTGTGCCAATCAGACCCATAACCAACTTAACTTTTAATGTTTTTGTCATTTCGATCACCTTAGCCGAGAATTTCTTCAACGGACTTACCGCGTTTGGCGGCGATTTCCGAAGGAGTACTCATCTTGGACAAACCATCCAGGGTTGCACGAACCATGTTGTATGGATTGGTAGAGCCGTTTGATTTCGCAACCACATTCACAATTCCCATTACCTCGAAAATTGCACGCATTGGGCCACCGGCAATAACGCCAGTACCTTCTTTGGCAGGCATGATCATCACTTTGGACGCGCCATGCTGACCAGTTACTGTGTGCTGCAAAGTACCGTTTTTCAACGTCACTTTAATCATTTTACGACGCGCTTCTTCCATCGCCTTTTGTACAGCAACAGGAACTTCTTTCGATTTTCCCTTGCCCATACCGATACGGCCATCACCGTCACCAACAACGGTCAACGCTGCAAAGCCCATGATACGACCACCCTTAACCACCTTGGTTACGCGGTTGATCGCGATCATTTTTTCGCGCATGCCATCATCTGGTTTGTCAGATGCTGTTTTCGCTTGCATTTTTGCCATGACGTATTTTCCTTAGAACTTCAGGCCAGCTTCACGGGCAGCTTCTGCAAGCGCCTTGATGCGACCATGGTAACGGAAACCGGAGCGATCAAATGCAACTTCGGTAACCCCTGCTTTTATTGCTGCTTCAGCGACACGCTTGCCAACTATCGTTGCTGCTGCTACGTTGCCACCATTGCCAGACGCTGCTGCCAATTCTGCACGTACAGTTGCTTCCAAACTTGAAGCCGATGCCAATACTTTTGCATCTGGTCCAATGATGTTGGCGTAGATGTGCAAATTGGTACGATGCACAGCCAGGCGGTTCACTTTTAATTCTGCGATCTTGGCACGGGTTTGACGTGCGCGGCGCAGACGTGATTGTTTCTTGTCCATCGTCAACCCCTATTACTTCTTCTTGGTTTCTTTGAGCACAACCACCTCAGTAGCGTAACGTACACCCTTGCCTTTATATGGCTCTGGTTGACGATATGCGCGTACTTCAGCAGCAACTTGCCCCACTTTTTGACGATCAATCCCTTTAATCAGGATCTCTGTCGGCGTTGGAGTTTCGCACTTGATACCTTGTGGCATTGCATGAACCACTGGATGAGAAAAACCTAACGACAAATTAAGCTTGTCGCCCTGAGCCTGCGCCTTGAAACCAACGCCAACCAGGTTTAATTTTTTCTCGAAACCCTTAGTTACGCCATTGATCATGTTATTGACCAACGCACGCAGAGTTCCAGTCATTGCATTCGCTTCACGACCTTCATTAGCTGGCTCAAATTTCAGAGAACCACTGTCGTTGATTACCTTGACCAGGCCGTTTAATGCCTGATGCAATACACCCAAAGGACCTTTAACTACAATTTCAGCTTCTTTGATAGTAACTTCAGTACCAGCTGGAACTGCGATGGCCATTTTACCTACTCGAGACATGCTTTTCTCCTTAGGCCACGTAGCAAATCACTTCGCCACCGACACCGGTTGCGCGCGCTTTGCGGTCTGTCATGACGCCTTTAGGTGTGGTAACAATCGCCACGCCCAAGCCATTCATCACGTTAGGAATATCGTCCGAACCCTTGTAGATGCGCAGACCAGGACGTGAAACACGTTCCAGACGCTCAATTACAGGACGACCTGCATAATATTTCAGTGCTATCTTCAATTCTGCCTTACCAGCAGATTCTGTGATTGCGTAATCTTCAATGTAACCTTCGTCTTTAAGTACGTTGGCTATAGCAACTTTTACCTTAGAAGACGGCATCGCAACTTCCACCTTATGTACAACTTGTGCATTGCGAATGCGGGTCAACATATCGGCGATAGGATCGCTCATACTCATTGCATATTCTCCTATTACCAGCTGGCTTTTGTCATTCCGGGAACTTCACCACGCATGGCGACTTCACGGAGTTTAATACGGCCCAAACCAAACTTACGGAATGTGCCACGTGGGCGACCAGTCAAGGCGCAACGATTGCGCTGACGTGTCGGATTTGAGTTCCGTGGAAGCGCCTGCAACTTCAGACGCGCTTCGTAGCGCTCTTCTTCAGTTTTTGACTGGTCATCGACGATGGCCTTCAATGCAGCACGCTTACCGGCAAATTTCTTTACCAGGTCTGCGCGTTTTTGCTCACGGTTAATCAGTGCCAATTTTGCCATGGCGACCTCAGTTTCTGAACGGGAATTTAAATGCGGCGAGAAGAGCTTTCGCTTCTTCATCGGTCTTAGCTGTCGTGGTGATACTGATATTCATACCACGCAAAGCATCAATCTTGTCGTATTCGATTTCTGGGAAAATAATCTGTTCTTTGACGCCGATGTTGTAGTTACCACGACCATCAAACGCACGACCAGACACACCACGGAAATCGCGAACACGCGGCAAAGCCACAGTGATCAGACGATCCAGGAATTCGTACATATGCGCACCGCGCAATGTAACCATACATCCGATTGGATAGCCTTCACGAATTTTAAAACCTGCAATCGCTTTACGAGCCTTGGTCACCACTGGCTTTTGACCAGCAATTTTAGTCAGATCGCCGACTGCATGTTCAATGATTTTTTTGTCGGCAACAGCTTCCGATAAACCCATATTCAGGGTGATCTTGGTGATGCGCGGCACTTCCATTACAGATTTGTACGAGAATTTCTCAGTCAAAGCTGCAACGACTTTTGCTTTATATATTTCTTGTAAACGTGCCATGATCAGCTTGCCTTCACAACTTCGCCACTTGATTTGAAAACGCGAACTTTAGCACCGTCCACAGTCTTGAAACCAACGCGATCTGCTTTGCCAGTAGCTGCATTAAACAATGCAACATTGGACACATGAATAGGCATCACCTTATCAACGATGCCACCGGTTGTACCAGTCATCGGATTTGGCTTAACCGCTTTTTTAGCGACATTAACACCGGCAACAACCACGTGATCAGCATCAACCCACTGCTGAACCACGCCGCGCTTGCCCTTGTCTTTACCAGTCAACACGATGACTTCGTCGTTTTTACGTATTTTGTTCATAACGACCCCTTACAGAACTTCAGGAGCTAAAGACACGATTTTCATGAAACGTTCAGTACGCAGTTCGCGTGTGACCGGTCCAAAAATGCGAGTGCCGATAGGCTCAAGTTTTGCGTTCAATAACACTGCTGCATTGCTGTCAAACTTAACCAGGGATCCATCTTGACGACGAACACCCTTGGCTGTGCGAACAACAACAGCATTGTATATTTCACCCTTTTTTACACGCCCTCTAGGCGCAGCAGATTTAATCGTGACTTTAATAACATCACCGATGCCTGCGTAACGACGCTTGGAACCACCCAATACTTTAATACACAGAACTTCGCGTGCACCAGTATTGTCAGCTACTTCGAGCCGGCTTTCTGTTTGAATCATAATGTTCTCTTTCCCAACTTAATCCATTAAACCCGCAAAGCGAATCATGGTCAGTCTTGGTCCCGCCAGAAAGTCAAACCGCGACTTGCTGATTAGGTGGACGATTTCTAAACACTTTTTTCACTGACTGTAAAAAAAGCCATTTGTTTGTTTGTCTGTTGCTTAAAGGTTTTTAACGACCCTTAAACAACAGCCAGCGATTATCACATCAAAAATTACTTAATGCAACAACTATTTAAACTATTTGCGCAACTTGCACTACGCGTGTTACTGACCAGGCTTTAGTCTTGGAAATCGGACGGCCTTCCTGGATCTCAACAACGTCACCTTCTTTGGCCACGTTGCCTTCGTTATGCGCATGGTACTTGTTGCTGCGTACAATGATCTTGCCGTACAAAGGATGCTTGACATGACGCTCGATTAAAACTGTCACAGTCTTGTCCATTTTGTCGGATGTGACTGTGCCAATCAGCGTACGCTTCAAAGCTTGTTTAGTTGTATCGTTCATTTGTCATCCTTCTGATTCATGACCGTCTTTACACGTGCGATATCGCGGCGTACTTTTTTGAGTTGAGACGTGTTGTTCAATTGCTGAGTTGCCAATTGCATACGCAAACTGAATTGCGCCTTCAACAAATCATTCAATTCTTTAGCCAACGCTGCGTCATCTTTGCCGCGGAGTTCTGATGCTTTCATATACAACTCCCTTATTGGCCGACTTGACGCACGACGAACGTAGTCAATAACGGCAATTTGGCAGCGGCTAAGCGGAAAGCTTCACGCGCCAAAGTTTCATCAACACCATCCATTTCATACAACATTTTGCCTGGTTGAATCTCGGCTACGTAGTACTCAGGATTACCTTTACCATTACCCATACGAACTTCGGCTGGTTTTTGTGAAATTGGCTTATCTGGGAAAATGCGAATCCAGATACGACCGCCACGTTTAATGTGACGAGTCATTGCACGACGTGCCGCTTCGATCTGACGCGCTGTGATACGACCACGGCCGATCGCTTTCAAACCAAATTCACCGAACGAAACTGCTGTACCACGGGAATGCGAGATTCCCTTGTTACGGCCTTTTTGCTCTTTTCTATATTTTCTACGTGCTGGTTGCAGCATGATTATTCTCCTGCCTTCTCAACCGGGGCCGCTTTGGCTGCAGCTGGAGCAGCAGAGCGAACACGCTTCGCCGCTGCTGGTGCTGCCGGAGCGCCGGCTGTAGTTTGCTTGGCACGTGGACGAGCGGCTGGTTTGCCATCATCACGACGTGGGCCACGACGTTTTTTATCGTCTTCTGGTACGGATTCGATTACCGGAGCATCGCCATTAGCCAAACGATCACCTTTGTAAACCCAAACCTTCACACCAATAATGCCGTATGTGGTTTGTGCTTCGCTGGTTCCGTAGTCGATATCAGCACGTAATGTATGAAGAGGAACGCGACCTTCGCGATACCATTCTTTACGGGCGATTTCAATACCATTCAAACGTCCACCAGACATAATCTTGATACCCTGAGCGCCCAAACGCATTGCGTTTTGCATGGCACGTTTCATGGCACGGCGGAACATGATCCGTTTTTCCAATTGCTGGGCAATTGAATCTGCAATCAGTTGCGCATCGATTTCTGGCTTGCGAATTTCTTCAATATTGACATGCACAGGAACGCCCATTAATTTGGACAAATCTGCTTTCAGCACTTCAATATCTTCACCTTTTTTACCGATTACCACGCCTGGACGTGAACTGTAAATGGTAATACGGGCATTCTTCTCCGGACGCTCAATAGTGATACGACCTACTGATGCATTCTTCAGTTTTTTCTTCAGATAAGCACGTACTTTCAAGTCTTCGCCGAGCATTGAAGCAAAGTTGGTATTGTTTGCATACCAACGTGAAGACCAATTACGTGTTACCGCAAGGCGGAAACCGGTTGGATGTATCTTCTGTCCCATCGTGACTCCTTAGTTGCCGACAGTCACATAAATGTGACAGGATTGTTTAGAGATACGATCACCACGGCCTTTTGCACGCGCTGTAAAACGCTTCAAAACCGCACCCTTTTCAACATAAATAGTTTTAACTTTCAACTCGTCGATGTCAGCACCATCATTATGTTCGGCGTTTGCAATTGCAGACTCCAAAACACGTTTAATGATTGCCGCACCTTTTTTCGGGCTGAAGGCCAAAATATTCAATGCCTGATCCACTTTTTTACCGCGTATGAGATCCGCTACCAAGCGACCTTTTTGGTCTGATAAACGAACTCCGCGTAATATTGCTTTAGTTTCCATCATCGCACCTTATTTTTTAGCCTTTTTATCAGCAGCATGACCCTTGAACGTACGAGTCAGTGCAAATTCGCCGAGTTTATGACCAACCATGTTTTCAGAAACATACACAGGGACGTGTTGCTTACCGTTATGAACTGCAATGGTCAGACCAATGAAGTCAGGCATAATGGTTGAACGACGTGACCAAGTTTTGATTGGCTTTTTGTCTTTAATCGCTTGCGCGGCTTCGACTTTTTTCACCAGATGGGCATCACAGAATGGCCCTTTTTTCAATGAACGTGTCATGTGTTACCCCTTATTTCTTGCCACGGCGTGAAACGATCATGGAAGTCGTACGCTTGTTGCGACGAGTCTTCTTACCTTTGGTCTGTTGTCCCCACGGAGATACTGGATGACGACCTGCTGCGGTTTTACCCTCACCACCACCATGCGGATGGTCAATCGGGTTCATTACCACACCGCGAACGGTAGGGCGAACACCGCGCCAACGCATCGCACCAGCTTTACCGATCTTGCGCAGATTATGCTCACCATTGCCTACTTCACCAACAGTAGCGCGGCATTCAATATGCACGCGGCGGACTTCACCTGAACGCAGACGGACCTGAGCGTAGATTCCTTCGCGAGCCATCAGAACCACACCGGCGCCGGCAGTACGTGCCATTTGGGCACCTTTGCCTGGCAGCATTTCTACGCAGTGCATAGTTGTACCGACCGGAATATTACGGATTGGCAGGCAGTTACCAGATTTGATTGGCGCCTGAGCACCATTCATGATCTGATCACCAGCAGCCATACCTTTGGTTGCAATGATGTATTGACGCTCACCATCCGCGTAGCACAACAAAGCAATGTGTGCGGTACGGTTAGGATCGTATTCAATACGCTCAACTTTGGCAGGAATACCATCTTTCGTACGCTTGAAATCAACCATACGATAGTGCTGCTTGTGTCCACCACCGATATGACGGGTAGTGATGTGACCGTTATTATTACGACCAGCAGTTTTGCTTTTTGCTTCAACTAAAGCGGCAAACGGACGACCCTTATGCAGGCCCTCTGTCACTACTTTTACCATACCACGACGACCAGGCGAGGTTGGCTTTACCTTAACGAGCGCCATATTATGCCTCCTCGGTGAAGTTAATTTCTTGACCTGGCTTCAAGCATACAAACGCACGCTTGGTATGATTGCGACGTCCAACAAAACGACCACTGCGTTTTTGTTTACCTTGACGGTTTGCAACCTGCACAGATTCAACCTGAACCTTAAAGAGCATTTCTACCGCGGCTTTAATTTCTGGCTTGGTAGCATCCGGACTGACGCGGAAAACGACTTGCTCGTTTTTTTCCGCAACCATGGTTGCTTTTTCAGAAATTACCGGAGCCAGTAAAACCTTCAACAGGCGCTCTTCGCTAAATTTAACTAATGTGCTCATGCCAGCATCTCCTCAATCTTTGCCAACGCCAGCTTGGTGATTAACACTTTTTTGAAGTGCACCAAAGAAACCGGATCAGCATAACGGGGCTCGACAACCAACACATTTGCGAGATTGCGAGAAGCAAGCATCAAGTTCTCATTAAAGTCATCAGCAATGATCAACACCGAGTCTAAACAACCCATTGTTTTCAATTTTTCTGACAATAATTTTGTTTTTGGTGCTTCAACAGAGAACGTCTCAACCACATTCAGACGACCTTCACGAGCCAACTGAGACAGGATCGAGCAGATACCTGCGCGATACATCTTCTTGTTAACTTTTTGTGAAAAGTTTTCATCAGGTGAATTAGGGAATGCACGTCCACCACCACGCCAGATTGGCGAGGAAGACATACCTGAACGCGCACGTCCAGTACCTTTTTGACGCCATGGCTTTTTAGTTGTGTGATGCACATCATCACGACCCAACTGTTTGCGGTTACCACTGCGAGCATTCGCCTGGAAAGCAACAACCAGCTGATGAATCAAGGCTTCGTTATAGTCACGACCGAAAATAGTATCCGGCGCTGCAACGTTAGAAGCTTCCTGACCCTGTGCATTTAGGAGCTTGAGTTCCATAAATTAAGCCCCCTTCTTTGATTTGACTTTAATGGCAGGAGTAACAACTACCTGACCATTTTTTGCACCCGGCACCGCACCCTTGACCAGCAACAGCTGACGATCCGCGTCAACACGTGCGATTTCCAGATTTTGGACTGTACGTGTTACATCACCCAAATGACCGGTCATGCGCTTACCAGGGAATACTCGACCTGGATCCTGCGCCATACCAATGGAACCTGGAACGTTATGCGAACGGGAGTTACCGTGCGATGCGCGACCTGATTTGAAGTGGTGGCGCTTGATCGTACCGGCATAACCCTTACCGATCGTAACACCCTGAACATCCACAACCTGGCCAGCTTCGAACATTCCAACAGGCACAACATCACCCGCCTTCAGTTCTGAGGCTTTATCTGCATCTATGCGGAATTCTTTTAATACTGTACCAGCTTCAACACCTGCTTTTGCGAGGTGACCTGCAGCCGCTTTTGTTACGCGGGATGCACGGCGCTGACCATATGCGACTTGCACTGCTGAATAACCATCAGTAGCAAGCGTTTTGATTTGTGTCACGCGATTGTTTGAGACATCTAATACAGTGACCGGGATTGAGTCCCCTTCATCCGTATAAATGCGCATCATACCAACCTTGCGACCAAGAAGGCCCAAGCTCATTTTATTCTCCATTCTCACCTGCGATTGGGTGAGGCTGACTGTGTATGTACTACTGCGTATTACAGGTAGCACTTAAAACATGTAGCTATATCGGAAATTTCCATCTATAGCTACACCGAAGCCCGAAAGTATAGCACGCAAAATTGATTTGCAATACTAAATTTTGGATTACTGCAATTTAATTTCTACATCAACGCCAGCAGGCAAATCCAGTTTCATCAGTGCATCCACTGTTTTTTCAGTAGGATCCACGATGTCCATCAACCGCTGATGCGTACGGATCTCAAATTGATCACGCGATGTTTTGTTAACGTGTGGCGAACGCAAAACGTCAAAACGTTGAATACGTGTTGGCAACGGTACCGGGCCTTTAACAATCGCGCCGGTGCGTTTAGCTGTATCAACGATTTCCAAAGCAGATTGATCGATCAATTTATAGTCGAATGCTTTCAGACGAATACGGATTTTTTGATTTGGTGTAGACATGATTTTCCTTAAAAGAACGAAGCACGGCAGTCCGTTTTATTCCGACTGCCGTGTATTTTTTACATCCAGATATTACGCAATGATTTTGGCAACAACACCGGCACCAACAGTACGGCCACCTTCGCGAATCGCGAAGCGCAAGCCTTCTTCCATCGCAATCGGGTTGATCAGCTTGACTGTGATTGAGACGTTATCGCCTGGCATCACCATTTCTTTATCCGCTGGCAACTCGATCGAACCAGTTACGTCCGTAGTACGGAAGTAAAACTGTGGACGGTAGTTGTTGAAAAATGGGGTGTGACGACCACCTTCATCTTTGGACAGAACATAAATCTCGCCGGTGAAATGATCATGCGGCTTGATTGAACCTGGCTTGGCCAGAACCTGACCACGCTGCACGTCTTCACGCTTGGTACCACGCAACAAGACACCAACGTTGTCGCCAGCCTGACCTTGATCCAGCAATTTGCGGAACATTTCAACACCGGTGCAAGTGGTTTTTTGCGTATCGGAGATACCAATTATTTCCAGCTCTTCGCCGACTTTAACGATGCCGCGTTCGATACGACCAGTTACAACAGTACCGCGACCGGAGATCGAGAATACGTCTTCAACTGGCAGCAGGAATGCACCGTCAATTGCGCGTTCTGGTGTAGGGATATAAGTATCGAGTGCGTCGGCCAGTTTCATGATGGCTTGCTCACCCAACGGACCCTTGTCGCCTTCCAGTGCCAGCTTGGCTGAACCCTGGATGATCGGCAGATCGTCGCCTGGGAATTCGTATTTTGACAGTAACTCGCGCACTTCCATTTCGACCAGTTCCAGCAATTCTGCATCATCAACCATGTCGCACTTGTTCAGGAACACGATGATGTAGGGAACGCCAACCTGACGAGCCAACAGGATATGCTCACGCGTTTGCGGCATAGGACCGTCTGCTGCGGAACAAACCAGAATAGCGCCATCCATCTGCGCTGCACCGGTAATCATGTTTTTGACATAGTCAGCATGGCCTGGGCAATCGACGTGTGCGTAGTGGCGTGCTGCTGTTTCGTATTCAACGTGTGCTGTATTAATGGTAATGCCGCGTGCTTTTTCTTCAGGTGCCGCGTCAATTTCGTCGTATTTCTTGGCTTCGCCGCCGAATTTGGCTGACAGTACAGTCGCGATCGCTGCTGTCAATGTGGTTTTACCATGATCAACGTGGCCAATTGTGCCAACGTTGACGTGCGGTTTGGTCCGCTCAAACTTACTTTTTGCCATTTTAGTCTTCCTTCAAAAAGAACGATTAGTACTCAATTAGATGTTCGCCCTCTTTTGAGGGCGAACACATTGCAATAAAAAATTTAGATCAATGAACCCGGCATTCTACAACGATTACTTCGCTTTTGCAGTAACAATAGCGTCGATCACGTTTTTAGGCGCTTCGGAATAATGCTTGAATTCCATTGTGTAAGTTGCACGACCTTGCGTTGCTGAACGCAACGATGTCGAATAACCAAACATTTCAGACAGTGGAACTTCGGCTTTAATGATCTTGCCGCCGCCGCCTGGGATTTCATCCATACCTTGAACCATACCGCGACGCGACGACAAATCACCCATCACCGAACCAGCGTAGTCTTCCGGCGTCTCAACCTCGACCGACATCATCGGCTCCAGAATTACCGGACTGGCTTTACGGCAACCATCTTTGAACGCCATTGATGCAGCCATACGGAACGCGTTTTCGTTCGAATCAACGTCATGGTAAGAACCGAAGAACAGAGTTACCTTAACGTCAACCACCGGGTAACCAGCCATCACACCCGAAGTCAACGTCTCGCGCACGCCTTTTTCTACTGCAGGGATGTATTCGCGTGGAACGGTACCACCTTTGATCGCGTCAACAAATTCAAAACCTTTGCCCGGTTCTTGCGGTTCGATCTTCAGAACAACGTGACCATACTGACCACGACCGCCGGACTGCTTAACGAATTTACCTTCAATTTCTTCGCAGGTCTTACGGATCGTTTCACGGTAGGCAACCTGTGGTTTACCCACTGTCGCTTCCACGCCAAATTCACGGCGCATACGATCAACAATAATTTCCAGATGCAACTCACCCATACCGCCAATAATTGTCTGACCTGATTCTTCGTCAGTTTTAACGCGGAATGATGGATCTTCCTGAGCCAGACGATTCAGTGCCAGGCCCATTTTTTCCTGGTCAGCCTTGGTTTTTGGCTCAACCGCCTGAGAAATAACCGGCTCAGGGAATACCATGCGCTCCAGAGTGATGATCGATGAAGGATCGCACAATGTCTCACCAGTTGTCGCTTCTTTCAAACCAACTGCAGCAGCGATATCGCCAGCGTGGACTTCCTTGATTTCTTCGCGCTGATTGGCATGCATCTGCAAAATCCGACCGATACGCTCTTTTTTGTTCTTGTTCGGGTTATAAACTGTGTCGCCCGATTTCATTGTTCCAGAATAAACGCGGAAGAAAATCAATTGACCAACAAACGGATCGGTCATGATCTTGAATGCCAGCGCGGAGAACTTTTCGCTGTCGTCAGCTTTACGCGAGGTTGGCTCTTCATCTTCATCCAGACCGGTCACTGGCGGGATATCCACTGGTGATGGCAGGAATTCAATAACCGCATCCAGCATGGCCTGAACGCCTTTGTTTTTAAATGCAGTTCCGCACATCATCGGCACAATTTCAGCAGCGATGGTACGAGCGCGCAGAGCGGCTTTAATTTCTTCTTCAGACAAATCACCTTCATCGAGGTATTTGTTCATCAGTTCTTCGGTATATTCGGCGGCGACTTCAACCATTTTTTCACGCCACTCATCGGCCTGCGCTTTTAATTCAGCAGGAATTTCGCGATAGTCGAATTTCATACCCTGAGATGCATCATCCCAGTAAATTGCCTTCATTTTGACCAGATCGATTACGCCGAGGAAGTTTTCTTCCGCGCCAATTGGGATCTGAATCAACACTGGATTTGCCTTCAGACGAGTGCGCATCTGTTCGTAAACTTTGAAAAAGTTCGCGCCGGTACGATCCATCTTGTTGACAAAGGCCAGACGAGGGACTTTGTATTTGTTGGCCTGACGCCAGACAGTCTCAGATTGAGGCTGCACACCACCTACTGCACAGTAAACCATGCAGGCACCATCCAGAACACGCATGGAACGCTCAACTTCAATCGTGAAGTCAACGTGGCCAGGTGTATCAATAATGTTGATGTGATGCTCAGGGAAGTTATTAGCCATTCCCTTCCAGAAGCAGGTAGTCGCTGCTGAAGTAATAGTAATACCGCGCTCTTGCTCTTGCTCCATCCAGTCCATGGTGGCGGCGCCATCATGCACTTCACCAATCTTGTGATTTACACCGGTGTAGAACAATACACGTTCAGTGGTCGTCGTTTTACCAGCGTCAATGTGCGCCGAGATACCGATATTGCGGTAGCGTTCAATGGGGGTCTTGCGGGCCATAATAGATCCTAATTCTTTAAAGGACAAAACCGAGCATCAGTTTTCACGATACTCGGTTTAAATCATCAATACTTCACGAAGTATCTGCAATTACAAAAGCATTGCACAATCACTATCCCAATTAGAAACGGAAATGTGAGAATGCTTTGTTTGCTTCTGCCATACGATGAACTTCATCGCGTTTTTTCATTGCGCCGCCACGACCTTCAGCGGCTTCCAGCAATTCGCCAGCCAGACGTTGTGGCATGGATTTTTCGCTGCGCTTGTTAGCCGCTTCACGCAACCAACGCATCGACAAAGCCAGACGACGCACTGGACGCACTTCAACCGGAACCTGGTAATTGGCACCGCCAACACGGCGGGATTTAACCTCAACCAGTGGCTTGCAGTTACCGATAGCGGCAGTGAAAACTTCCAGAGGATCTTTACCAGATTTGGTTTGGATGTGATCGAATGCACCATAAATGATGCCTTCTGCTACAGATTTTTTACCTGACAACATCAAGACGTTGACAAATTTTGCGACTTCTACGTTACCGAATTTTGGATCCGGCAAAATATCGCGTTTGGGGACTTCACGACGACGTGGCATTTCTTTTCCTTTCGATCTTCAGTTGAGAATGCAAACAGATTTTGCAATCTCGCGGCGAGCCATCATAGCCCTCCACTTACTCGGTCAATTACACAACCGACACAAAACTAAATGAGCTGAATATTGATTAATGCTTTTGGCACACCAGAATTACTTCTTGGCAGCTTTAGCTTTCTTCGAACCATATTTGGAACGCGCCTGTTTACGGTCTTTAACGCCTTGGGTATCCAATGCGCCGCGAACCATATGGTAACGCACACCAGGCAAATCCTTTACACGACCACCGCGCAATAAAACCACGCTATGTTCCTGCAGGTTATGGCCTTCACCGCCGATATACGAAATAACTTCGAAACCGTTGGTTAAGCGTACTTTGGCAACCTTACGCAAAGCCGAGTTAGGCTTTTTTGGGGTTGTTGTATAAACGCGAGTACAAACTCCACGTTTTTGCGGGCTGTTTTCAAGCGCCGGCGATTTGCTTTTGACACGTGCTGAAACACGTGGCTGGCGAATCAATTGATTGATGGTTGGCATCGTTCTAACCCAACATAAATAATTACTGATACAAAGCCCGGAAACGATTGCCCGGGGACTGATCTATCTCGCGCATCTGGAAAACCGGGTGCGGGTAGCTTAGTTTTTACTGAATTTCTCGGTCAGGCTTTCCGCGGCAGCCCATATTTCATGAGCGGATTGATACTGCCATACACCACGGCACCAAAATCGAGAACTCGCAAGTCTAAGCTTGCTTTGAAACTACGTCAATCACTTTCATCGGTTTACCGACCTAAGTCCTTCATTTTACTTATCAAAATTCACATAAGTACGAAAAACAACCGGCACGCGCTGCCAATGCGACAACATTGATGCCGATAACAACTGCAGCGGGTCAACCCAATACAGGTAATTTATGCGGGGTCGGCTGCATATTGGCGCGGTTATTCTTTCTCCAAGTTTTTCTGAGGTGCGGGCCCTGAGATATGATTGATGGCAACTTTGTGCTCACTGATCAGACGATCCAGATCAATTGTCACCATCGCATTGAGATCGTTGTTTTGAATTGCGCCGACCCGAACTCCGATTGCCTGGTTACGTCCTTCGATTTTCGCCCGATACAGCGCTGCGTCTGCCAGTTTGAGGGAATTCTCCAGATTGATGTTCACAGCATCCCCAGGTTCGAGTGAAATGTAACCTATCGAGACCGTTACGTTCAGTTGTTGCAACTCCACCTCAATGCAGGTTGCGCCAACCACCGTCAGTGCGCGTTCAACGATGTCATCCGGGTTATCACTGCCTACATTATTTAAAAACATCAAAAATTCCTCACTGCCCCAGCGTATCAACCGGTCGTTCTCGCGCATCATATCCGCCAGCCGCTGACTGATTTCAATCAGAACAATGTCTCCGACTGCGGGTCCGAAAGTATCGTTGACGAGTTTATATTGATCAATACCCAGGATAATCAGCGCCTGTAAGGCAGTGTTTTCGGAAGCGACACGACGGTTGGCTGATTTGGCACGTCTTTTCATTTTTTCATAAAATGCACGGCGATTCGGCAGCCCGGTAAGGGGATCTCGTCTCGACTGATACTTGAGTTTGAATTTCAACTCGTTCAAATGCAGCGCAGAATGTCTGACCTTTCGGTACAAAAGGTAGATCAGGACCGCCATTAAAAGTCCACTCACAGTCGCCAGAACCACGATGATCTGCATTAATTTTTGATTTCTTTCATCTGCATTTTGCAATCGGATTTGATATCCCTGCTCGTCGATGGGCAATGAGAGGCGCAAGCCGGGTTGCATGTCTGAACTCGGCGCAGCAGCAGGCTCATTTGCCAACGCAGCAGTTGGAAAATGAGCCAGGATGGCGAAAGCAATCCCGATTGACAGTTGAAAAAAAACGCTGAAGACGTTCCTTATCATGGCGATACGATGTCTCTCAATGTTATTGTTTTGTTCAAATAATTGGCAATGCCGGTGCCGCCGATTGCTCAGTGGTTTGCCGGCAATCAGGGCTCCGTTGCTTTTTCATGTTGAATCGGTCCGGCGATTTGCTCAATTGATACTCTGCCCTGCTGGATGGAATTTTCCAGATTGCCTTCCAATAATTCATCCAGATCTTCTTTGCTTACTCCGATGAGCTGAATGCCGACCGCCTGGTTTCGGCCACGTGTTTTTGCCATGTACAAAGCAGAATCCGCCAGATTGAGCATTTTTTCCCAATTCAGATCAATATCAGTTTCCATACCCAAAGGCATCGATATATACCCAGCTGAAATTGTTACCGGGACAAGAACCCTGTCAAATTCAACCGGCATGTCGCCAACACTGTTAAGCACCCTTTCTACCACCAGAGGCAAGGTCTGTGCCGGAATGTGACTTAAAAATATCAGGAACTCTTCACCGCCCCAACGCATGAGCATGTCCTTTTCACGCATCACCAGTGAAAGCCGCCTGCTTAATTCAACCAGAACCGCATCACCGCAGGCATGTCCCCAGGAATCATTGATGCGTTTGAAATGATCAATATCCAGAATGACGAATGCGTGTGGCGGGTTACTGACATCGCCAGAACGCCGGTCCTGCAACTGCGTCCGAAACTTCATGGCGTCGTTGAAGGCGCGTCGGTTGTACAGCCCGGTCAGAGGATCACGGGTCGATTGATGCGCAAGTTTTAAATTCGCCTCTTCAAGGTTACGGTTGGTCTGTCTGACTTTGCGATACAGGAACAGTACGATCACCGCCACTGCAGCAACAACCACCGCCGACAGGATGGCGATAACGCGTTGCAGGCCTTTATTTTTTATTTCCGCACTCTGAACCTGATTTTTCTGTTCAAGTACTTCAATCTGTTTTTGACGCTCGCTGGCATCATATCTGGCCTTCATTTCCGATACAGCCCGATCCCGGTCGGATTTAAACAATTCGGTCGACAGACTCGACTGCTCGACAATCGCCCTGTAGGCTTCGCGAAACATACCGGCTTTTTCATAGGCTGCAGCCAGCTGACCCAGAACCAGCTCAATATCTGTCTTAGCCTCCTCCTTGCGCAACATGTCGATGCCCTGATTGACTTCTCTGGCACCCTGACTCACATCACCCAGGCCCATGTGGCACAGTCCGACATTCGTGACGCCGAACGCCTTTAAATTATCACTGCCCAATCCATCGGCCAACACAACGGTCTGTTTTGCGTAGCGCAGGCATTGTGCGAAATTACCCAGCCTGTAATAGGAATCCGATAAATTATTGACGGCCACAGTCTCATTGCGGCGGTCTGCAATTTTGCGGGCGATGATCTGTGTTTCCAGATATGCCTTGATCGCCTCTTCATTTTTCCCCATATCGGTAAAGGCCACGCCGCGATCCAGAGTCAGCTTTGCCAGTTTGTGTTGCGCCCCCTTGGCCTTTGCGATTTCCACTCCCTTGTCGAAGTAATCGAGTGCCATTGCCGGATCTTTCAAATTTACATAAATGGAGCCTAACTGGATCAAACCATTGATGCGATCGAGGTCATCGTGTCTGTCATTGCTGTCCAACAAATCCATAACGACCAGCTGATACTGCAAAGCCGTATTGAAGTCGCCCATGGCACTGTTGATTGTGGCGGCGATTTCAGTGACTTTTCTGACCAGTTTTTTCGACTTCACGGTATTGGCCAGCTGCAGGGCCTGCGCGTTCATTTTCTTCGCTTCGTCCAGTTTGCCTTCGTCAATCAGAATCATGGCCTGATAATTCATCGCCAGTGCCAGTGAGCAGGGATCCCTGGAATTTTTTCCAAGTTCGCTTAATTCTGTAATCAGGGGCCGGGCCGGTTCGCGCTGGTCATCGCTTAAATACAGTTCAATCAGACTGCTCAATACCAGCCGCCGGTCATCCAGAGCGGCAGAGGCAGGAAGCTGTTGGAGCAGCTGGCTCAAACGCGTGATCGAATCCGCTTTTTGAGTTTCGGCAAGTTCCCGGATCTGATATAACTCGTTTTCAAGCTCGGGAGTCGGGACAACACCCGCTATGGCCGTGGAAAAGAGCAGACACAACACAACCATCCCGAGCAGGCAGGATTGGTACAGGGAACTGCCTGGTGCGTTTATTTGCATAAATTGCAAATCCTAAAGACAATCTTTTTATTGCGACGTATTATTCGGAATGGTCCAAAGCAGACTTCATTCATTGAACAGCGGACATGCCGACGGCTGCGAGGTTGCAGAAATAACGCTGAGATATTAATCTCTGGTGTTGATTGATCTAAAAGTTATTTATAACGGGTCAAAACGGTGTTTTTTGTTGATTCTAGTTAATTCAGCTAGATTATCAAGATAATTCCAAGAAACATGAAATTTCAGGACAGGTTCCTGTCTGAAAATGAATGAAACGCCCATAAAGGGTCAATCAAATTGGATAATCCGCAACATTCGCTGCTGTTCACTTTTGATCTCAATGCCGAGAGCGGTGTATTGCGCGCTCAATACAACCCAAAAAACAGCACACAGGTTCCCGATATTGCCCAGCTTACCGAGGCGTTGCACACCGAGGGTTACGCTGAGTTCTATCTGGATGACCGGGCAGTCAATCAATTCATACAGGACTGCGCCAAGGCCCAAAGCCAGGTAGAAATGGCTATTGGCGAGCGGCGCAACGCCAGTTTTATCCTGAAATTATCTGAAGATCTGATGAGCGCGTGGCTCACTGTCAGTCCGGCACAGGGCGGGCGACCAATCGGTGTTGAAGTTCAGGACGAACTGCGAGACCAGGGCATATGCTACGGGATATTCAAAGAAGAACTCGGTGCGGCTTTGGCACAGGGCTGGTGCGACCGGCTGCTGATCGCACGCGGCGATCCACCCGAGAGTGGCACACCGGCCTGGTTTGATGTGTTATTCAACCAGCATGACAAGTTATCTGACGTCATCAGTGAAAATGCCAAAATCAAATACCGTGATTTCAGTCACCTGTTGCTGGTGCAGGCCGATGATCCGCTGATGCGGCTGCATCCTCCGATTCAGGGTCGTAACGGCCGGGACATCATGGGGAAAATCGTCGTTCCCGAACCCCTGCCCGAACTGGCATTTGGTCACGATTTGCAGGGTACGAAAACCGACAAAAATGACCCTAACCTGCTGGTTGCCGACCGACCCGGGCAACCCGTTGAAGTCAGCGACGGGGTCATGGTCAATCCGGTTATCACAGTACAGAATGTCGATCTGAATACTGGAATCATTCTGTTTGACGGGACCTTGCATGTCGAGGGAGATATTAAAATCGGCATGACCGTCAAAGTCACCGGCGATGTGATCGTCAATGGCATGGTCGAATCGGCGGAAATTATTGCCGGCGGCAATGTCGCCATAAAGGGCGGCGTCATAGGCAGACTTGAGAAAAAAACCGGTACGCAGAACCTGGCCGACGGCGCTGCGAGAATTCAGTGCACCGGATCCGTCCAGGCGCAGTTCATGGAAAACGTGCATGTGGAAGCCGGCAACGCCATCCTGATTACCCAAAATGCGCGCCATTGTGAACTGATCGCAAAAAATGAAATCATTGTTTGCAAAACAGGCACACGAACCGGACAGATCATCGGGGGTCGCACTCAGGCCGGATTGCTGGTGCAAAGCGACATACTGGGCACCAACCTTGCCACCAAAACGCGCATTCAGGTGGGCGTGGATCCCTTTCTGGATGAACAGATACTGAAGTTGCGTGCGTTAATCGCACGCAAGGTGGCCGAACTCGACCAGGTCATCAAACTGATTGTCTTCTTCGAACGCAACCCAAATAAAAACGTAGACGGGATAGGCGCCAAGGTTGAGGCAAAACGTGTGCATCAGCTTGCCGAGATCAACCAGTTAAATGTTGAACTCGGCGTACTGGAAGAGCAGCTGCAACTGCTCGACCAGGCCAGCATCAAAGTCAGTACTGCCATTCATGACGGCGTGGAAATTCAGATTGGAAAACAATCCTGGAAAGTCCGGGAGGATTGCGCCGGCGGAATTTACAAACTGCGCGACAATGTCATCGTGCTGGTGTAGGGCAAGCGCGACTACTGCAGCTGACTCGATACTTTCGGCGTTATTTCCGGCGCCATCGGAACCAAAAAATCATTGCTCAAACGAAGTCCCAGTTCATTGATATTTTCAAGAAACCGAATCAGATAGGCATGCAGGCCGATTTTTTGTATTGCTTCGATCGAAGTCTGTTCCAGTTCCAGAAACAGGCTGTGCGCAAACTGTTCCGTAGACAGAGAAACATCGTTGCGGACATCCTGCAGATTTCCGACCACGCCCTGCACGCAGGCGATGAGTGAACGCGGCATGTTAGTGCGCAGCATGAGCAATTCAGCCACGCGCGCCGGCGTTATCACGTCCCGATATACCTTGCGGTAAATTTCAAAGGCCGACACCGAGCGCAGCAATGCGGCCCAATAATAGAATTCGGCCTGACTGTCAGTGACTGCGCCATGCTCGCCATGTGCGGCCAAAAATTTCACGTCGAGTATGCGGGCCGTGTTGTCAGCCCGTTCCAGGAACGTACCGAGCCGGATAAAATTGAAGGATTCATCCCGCAGCATGGTTCCGAAAGTGACGCCGCGCGACAGATGGGAGCGGAATTTGACCCATTCAAAAAACTGGCTGGGATTGGTTTTGTGCAAGCCGGATTTCAGATGCTGTTGAAGATTAAGCCAGGTGAAATTTTCCGTCTCCCAAACCTCGGTTGTCAGACTGCCGCGCACAGCCCGCGCATTTTCGCGCGCGGCCTTCAGACAGCTGGCAATCGATGATGGATTATCCGGATCGACCACCATAAAATCGATGACGTTTTGCTGGGTGAGGGCATCGTATTTTTTAAAAAAATACTGTTCCAGTTCCGAGATTTTAAGCTGCGCCAGCCAGCTCTGTTCGATGTCGCTGTCACTTTGCGGCATGAGCGAATTTTCCAGATTGACATCCAGCATGCGTGCGGTATTTTCGGCGCGCTCAGTGTAACGGGCCATCCAGAATAAATGATCTGCAGTACTGCTCAACATATTATTTCTCCAATATCCAGGTGTCCTTCGTTCCTCCGCCCTGCGACGAATTGACGACCAGCGAGCCTTCTTTGAGTGCGACCCGGGTGAGTCCACCCGGCGCAATGGCAACAGATTTGCCGGACAACACAAACGGACGCAAATCAATATGGCGCGGTGCAATGCCCTGTGCAACGTAGGTCGGGCAGGCCGACAGCGCCAAAGTAGGCTGTGCGATGTAACCGTCGGGTTTGGCCAGTATGCGCTGCCGGAAGCTGTCGATCTCCGCCCTGCTGGACGCAGGACCGACCAGCATCCCATAGCCGCCAGCGCCATGCACTTCCTTGACCACCAGTTCGGCAAGGTGATCAAGGGTATAAGCCAGATCTTCTTTTTTCCTGCACTGATAGGTCGGAACGTTATTCAATATCGGTTCTTCAGACAGATAAAACCGGATCATGTCTGGCACATACGGATAGATCGACTTGTCGTCTGCCACGCCGGTGCCGATGGCATTGGCCAGCGTCACGTTGCCCTTGCAGTAAGCGGCAAACAGGCCGGGTACACCGAGGGTGGAATCACTCCTGAATTCAAGCGGATCGAGATAATCATCATCAAGCCGCCGGTAGATCACATCCACCCGTTCGGATCCACGCGTGGTGCGCATGTAGACCACATCGTTATCCACAAACAGATCGCTGCCCTGCACCAGATGCACGCCCATCTGCTGCGCCAGAAAGGCGTGTTCAAAATAGGCGGAGTTATACATGCCGGGAGTCAGCACCACCACGGTCGGGTTGTCGATGTCATCGGGGGCCGCGCTACGCAATGTGTCGAGCAGCAGATCGGGGTAATGGGCTACCGGCGCTATCCGGTGCCGCGCAAACAGATCCGGGAACAGCCGCATCATCATCTTGCGGTTTTCCAGCATGTACGACACGCCGGACGGCACCCGCAGATTATCTTCCAGCACATAAAACTCCCCGGCGCCGGCCCTGACGATGTCAACGCCGGCGATATGTGCGTAGGTCGACTGAGCCACATCGATGCCCTGCATTTTCGGCCGGTATTGTTCGTTGTTGAGGATCTGTTCCGGCGGGATCAGGCCGGTTTTCAAGATGTGCTGCTCGTGATAAATATCATTCAAAAATAAATTCAACGCCGTAACCCGCTGAATCAGACCTGCTTTCAGTCGGGCCCATTCGTCAGCACAGATTATGCGCGGGATGATATCAAACGGAATCAGTCGCTCATTGCCCTCATTGTCACCGGTAACGGCAAAAGTGATACCGACACGCCGAAAGATCAGTTCGGCCTCGGCGCGTTTCTGCTCAATCAGTTGCGCAGGCTGTTCCGACAGCCAGCGATCAAAGTCGCCATAGTGTGAGCGCGCCACGGAAGGACCTGCATACATTTCATTAAAAAAATCGGACATCGTTACCTCCCTTTTGCTTATTCCTTATCAAGAAACGTGCCAGCATCAATGACGCAATATATTTAAAGAAACAGTGCAGTATAGACTACTATTTGTGTAAATATTTTGTGGTATGAATCTTGCGTCAGACATTTATGCACTGCAGCACCACACCATCGCTTCACTCGTTGAAAGGCAATAATTCATGGCCATCCGTATCGCGCTCCACCATAAAACCAGTTATCACTACGATCGCCTGATCAATCTGTCGCCTCACGAAGTGCGTCTGCGCCCGGCGCCCCATGCCCGCACACCGATCCTGTCGTATTCCCTGACGGTCAATCCTGCCAAACACTTCATTAACTGGCAGCAGGATCCCTACGGTAACTACATAGGCCGTTACGTCTTTCCCGAAAAAACCAATGTTCTGGAATTTACCGTTGACCTGATCGCGGACATGACCGTGATCAATCCGTTCGATTTCTTTGTGGAAAAGTACGCTGAATATTTTCCGTTTGCCTATCCGGAGCAGTTACAGTCCGAATTGAGCCCGTATCTGAAGACGGGACAAGCGGGGCCATTGGTCACAGAATGGGTGGCATTGGCAGAAAAAGAAATTCTGTCGGAAAAACTGCTGACCAATGATTTTCTGGTCTCGGTCAATCAACGCCTGCAAAAGGATATCGCCTATTTGCTGCGACTCGAACCAGGCGTGCAGACCCCGGAAGAAACCTTGCAGATGCAATCGGGCTCGTGCCGGGACACCGGCTGGTTGCTGGTACAGATTCTGCGCGAAATGGGACTGGCCGCGCGCTTTGTCTCCGGCTATCTGATTCAGCTCAAGGCAGATCAGCAGTCTCTCGATGGCCCGAGCGGAACTGACGTCGATTTTACTGATCTGCATGCCTGGACCGAAGTGTATATTCCCGGTGCCGGCTGGATCGGACTGGATCCGACCTCCGGCATGCTGGCCAGTGAAGGTCATATTCCGCTGGCCTGCACGGCCATGCCGGCTTCCGCTGCACCGGTAACCGGATTTACCGATGAAGCCGAAGTGACCTTTTTGCATACCATGACGGTGACCCGCATCCATGAGGATCCGCGCGTGACCAAACCCTATTCGGAAGAAGACTGGCAGAAAATCGACCGGCTCGGACAGCAAGTCGATGCCGATCTGAAAAAAAATGATGTGCGCCTGACTCAGGGTGGTGAACCCACCTTTGTTTCGATTGATGACATGGATGGCGCCGAATGGAACACGGCAGCCCATGGCCAGACCAAAAGGGAACTGGCCGGACAGCTCATGCACCGTCTGAAAAACCATTTTGCTGCCGGCGGCATGCTGCACTACGGTCAGGGCAAATGGTATCCGGGCGAGCCTTTGCCACGCTGGGCCCTGAACATCTTCTGGCGTGTCGATGGGCAGCCGATCTGGATCGATGAAACCCTGTTTTCTGATGAAAAACACAATGACGGTTACGGTCCTGCCGAAGCTGGCAGGTTCATGGACAAACTGGTCAGGATGCTGAATCTGCCGGCCAAAAGCGCCATACCCGCCTATGAAGATGTGATTCTGCATGCGCAACGCGAACAGGGCCTGCCAGCCAATCTCGATCCGCTCAAGTCCAATCTGAAAGATCCTGCCGAGCGGCGCATGCTGGCAAAACTGTTGGGACGCGGTCTGGGTGAAGTGGCCGGTTATGTATTACCGCTGCGGGCCCAGGATTTTCTTCCGGGTGAATCGCTCGGCACCGTATGGCAGACTTCGGTATGGCCGATCCGGCGCGAACACCTGTATCTGCTGGAAGGTGATTCGCCAATGGGGTTGCGCCTGCCTCTGAGTACGCTGCCCTGGGTCATGCCGGAAGAAAAACCGCCCGAATTCGATGTGGATCCGTTCGCAGCCCGAGGCGCGATACCGCCGGCCAGACCGATCAAACGCCACCTGCATATTTCTGCCCGCGCTACCAAAGCCGGACTGGCAACACTGGAAACCAGACCCAAACCGGTGGATGTGATCCATACCGCGCTGTGTGTCGAGGTCCGTAACGGGCGGCTGCATGTGTTCATGCCGCCACTCAAACGCATTGAAGATTACCTGACACTGGTGCACGCGGTTGAAAATACGGCCGCAAAACTGAACATCAAACTCTGGATTGAAGGCTATGCGCCGCCACGCGATCCACGCATCAAGATGCTCAGCGTCACGCCCGATCCAGGTGTCATTGAAGTCAACATTCATCCGGCAGCAAGCTGGAATGAACTGGTCTATAACATCACGACCCTGTATGAAGAGGCACGCCTGACCCGGCTGGGCACGGAAAAATTCATGCTCGATGGCCGGCATACCGGCACCGGCGGCGGCAATCACGCCACATTGGGTGGCGCCACGGCAGAAGACTCCCCGATGCTGCGCCGCCCTGATCTGCTCAAAAATCTGATCACCTACTGGCAAAATCATCCGGCGCTGTCCTATCTGTTCTCCGGTACTTTCATCGGCCCGACCAGTCAGGCGCCGCGCGTCGATGAGGCTCGGGACGATAATTTGTATGAACTGGCCATTGCCTTCCAGCAGATGGATCAGGTCCTGCCGACCATGCATCCCGGCGAAAAACCCTGGATGGTGGACCGGCTGCTGCGCAATTTACTGGTCGATCTGACCGGCAACACGCACCGCTCTGAATTTTCGATCGACAAGTTATATTCGCCCGATGGCCCTACCGGGCGGCTCGGGCTGGTGGAATTCCGCGCCTTCGAAATGCCGCCGCATGAACGCATGAGTCTGTTGCAGATGCTGTTGCTGCGTGCGCTGGTGGCGCGCTTCTGGCAGCAACCTTATCAGGCCAGCCTGGTGAACTGGGGAACGGCATTGCACGATAAATGGATGCTGCCGCATTTTGTTGCGCAGGATATCCGGGATGTGGTGAAAGATCTGCGTTCTGCCGGTTATGAATTTGAAGAACGCTGGTTTGATCCGTTTATCGAATTCCGCTTCCCACGCTTTGGTACAGTAGTTTATGAAGGCGTCGAAATGGAATTGCGTCAGGCCATTGAGCCCTGGAACGTACTGGGCGAAGAAATGAGTGCCGGCGGTACGGCGCGTTATGTGGATTCATCGGTCGAGCGCATGCAGCTGCGGGTGCGCGGACTGACCAACGGTCGCCATGTCATTTCCTGCAATGGCCGCATGCTGCCGCTGCACCCGACCGGTATTCCGGGAGAATTTGTGGCCGGCATCCGGTTCCGCGCCTGGAGTCCCTGGTCCGCCCTGCACCCGACCATTCCGGTTCAGGCTCCGCTGACGTTTGATCTGGTTGATACCTGGAGCGGCCGCGCCATCGGCGGCTGCACCTATCACGTAGCGCACCCGGGTGGACGCAGCGAAGAAAGTTCGCCAGTCAATGCCAATGCGGCAGAAGCGCGCCGTTTTGCACGCTTCTGGTCCTATGGCCACACGCCGGGTCCGATGTGGGTGCAAAAAGAACAACCCAATCCATCCTTCCCGATGACACTTGATTTGCGTTGGCGCGCCCATTAAACGTATCATCTCGTACCTGGAAATAATGAACGCAGCAAACCATGTTAAACAATTTACTGGCCAAATACGGCCCGCAGTCCGACAGCTATGATGAAATGCTCAACGCCGCGCGGATGCCGCGTGCGCATTGGCGCACCATTTTAGACAGTTTGGCCGGTGAAACTCCCGAAATAATGGCGCGACGCCTCGAAATGGTGCAGCGCCAGGTTCGGGAAAATGGTGTGACCTACAACGTTTATGCCGACGTGCAGGGCATCCAGCGTCCCTGGGACCTGAACTGTCTGCCATTTATTCTGCCGCACGGCGAATGGGCCGAGATTGAAGCCGGCGTGATTCAGCGCGCCACGCTGCTCAATAAAATTCTGATTGATGTATATGGCGAGCAGAACCTGCTCAAAGAAGGACTGCTGCCTGCACCGCTCATCCATGGTCATGACGGATTTCTGCGGCCGTGCCACGGCCAGCGACATCTCGACGATATTGCGCTGCATTTTTACGCCATCGATCTGGCGCGTGCACCGAGCGGTCGCTGGTGGGTGGTGGGTGACCGGACTCAGGCACCGTCCGGTGCCGGCTATGCGCTGGAAAATCGTGCCGTGATGGCGCGGACCTTTCCGGATCTGCTGCGCGACCTGAACGTGCGGCATCTGACCGATTTTTTCAGCACCATGCTCGACAGCCTGACCCGCTGGGGCAGACAGTGTGCAGCGCAGAGCGGCTCACCGCTTCGAACCAGTGAGCCACCGCTGATCGTGCTGCTCACACCAGGCCCGTTCAATGAAACCTATTTCGAACAGGCCTACCTGGCACGTCATCTCGGGGTGCCTCTGGTCGAGGGCAATGATCTGACGGTTCGCAACGGAAAAGTCTGGTTCAAGAATCTGTCGGGACTGCAAAGAGTGCATGTCATCATGCGCCGTGTCGATGATGATTTCTGTGATCCGCTCGAACTCAAGGCCGATTCCGCACTCGGCGTGGCCGGCCTGAATCTGGCTGCCAAACTCGGCAATGTCCTCATCGCCAACAGTCTGGGATCAAGTCTGCTGGAGTCCGGCGCACTGCTGGGATTTTTACCCAAAGTATGTGAGCGACTGCTGGGTGAACCGCTGGCCATTCCCTCCGTTGCGACCTGGTGGTGCGGGGAACCGGCAGCCATGTCGTCGGTGATCGAGAAACTGGACCGGCTGGTCATTAAGCCCAGCTTTCCGCAACTGCGCCAGTTTCCGGTATTTGGTCAGGACACGAAAGGCGCCGCGCGCGAACAGCTGATTGCCGCGATCCGCAACAGTCCAAACAATTATGTCGCGCAGGAACTCGTGAAACTTTCCCAGGCACCTGTGTGGCAACCCGACAATGCCGGCACGCTGAACGCCTGTTCGATTGGCCTGCGCGTTTACGCCTGCGCCACGCCGGACGGGTATGTGGTGATGCCCGGCGGTTTGACGCGGGTCGCAACCGGCACTGACACGCGCATCATTACCATGCAGCGCGGTGGCGGCAGCAAGGATACCTGGGTTCAGGCCCGTTCTGACACCAACACCCATGGCACCAACCTCACCCGCACCATTACCAGTCATGAACTGATCCGGGATGACACCCATCTCTCCAGCCGCATGGCTGAAAATTTATTCTGGTTCGGACGCTATGCCGATCGCTGCGACAACATCACGCGCTTGCTGCGCGTGTCGCTGAACTTTCTGGCCAGTGTCACGCCGGCAGAACGCGGTTCGGAATGGAAGGCCATCAAAACCATCTGTGCGCGCTTTGAACTCATCGACAATCCTGACAAACCTGTCAAAGCCGGCCAGAGCCAAAGCCAAAGCCAGACTTCAGGAAAAGCCGGTGCACAATTACCCAGCCTGGTGCCCGGCATGGTGAAATCAGAGGCTCAGCTCGATGCACAGATCGAAACCGCCCTGTTGCAGTCCATCGTGGAGCCGGATGTTCCCGGTCTGGCCCAGCAACTGCAGCAGCTGCACAATTCAGCCAATCACCTCAGCGAGCGATTTTCAATCGATAACTGGCGCGTACTGAACCAGATGCTGCCGAAAAAAGAAGATGCAAACGTGGCGCTGACCCAATCCGATGGCATGGTAATTCTGGACGATATAACGACCTCACTGATGACGCTGACCGGATTTGCGCTGGATGGCATGACGCGCGACCTGGGCTGGAATTTTTTGTCGATGGGACGCCGCCTGGAGCGATTGCAGTTCCAATGTCTGGCCCTGCAGCGTGCACTGAAAATGGATGCCAGCGGCAACCTGGACTGGTTGCTGGAACTATCCGACAGTATCGTGACTTATCGCGCCCGTTATCGATCAAAACCGGAGTGGCTGCCGTGCCTGGACCTGCTGCTTCTGGATGAAAGCAACCCGCGTTCTATCCTGTTTCAAATCCATGGCATCCAGAAAAGCCTGAAGAAAATCACCGCGGCGTATGGATCCTGCGGCGAAGAAAAATTTGAAGTGCTGAGCAGGGAATTAAAGGAACTGGATAAAGATGCCGACCTGTTTTGCGGCAATGACAAACTGGTCGAACTTTTATCACGCGTCTGGGTGGCCAGTGCGAAAATCTCGGAACAGATCAGCCTGCAATTTTTCAGCTATACCGGACTGCAACTGAACAGGAAACAATCATAATGTCCGATAAGATTTCCGTCATGCCGGCCGAATTTATTCCCGTCGCACGCTACCACGTGATGCATGAAACCAAATACACGTATCAGAGTGCGGTAACGCTGTCGCAGCAGTATCTGCATCTGTCTCCTCTGAACTTTCGTTATCAGCATGTACTGTCGCAGCATCTCGCCATTCTGCCGGCAGTTGCAGACAGCGTCGATGGACGGGATTATTTTGGAAACACGACCCGCCATTTTTCGATTACCGTACCGCATCAGGTTTTGATTGTGCAGTCGGAATTTACGGTCGAACTGGCGCGTCGCGCAACACCGGAAAGGCTCAAGGAATCCCTGCCGTGGGAATTAATGCGCGACACCGTGCTGCAAAGCAAAGCGGCCGCTACACAGCAGGCCTGTCAGTTTTTATATTCGTCCCCGCATGTCAGTTGCAGCACACAATTACAGCAGTATGCCCTGATCAGTTTTACTCCCGGTCGGCCACAGCTCGACGCCGCCATGGATCTGACCCGGCGCATTTTTGAAGATTTTGAATTCGATGACAAGGCCACTGAAATTTCCACTCCGCTGGAAGAAGTGTTCGAAGGCCGCCGCGGCGTGTGTCAGGATTTTGCGCATTTGATGATAGGTTGCCTCAGATCACTCGGACTGCCGGCCTGTTATGTCAGCGGATATATTCTGACCCATCCGCCGGAAGGACAACCCAGAATGGTGGGCGCAGATGCATCGCATGCCTGGGTCTCGGTATACTGCCCGACGCTGGGCTGGGTCGATTTTGATCCGACCAACCGCTGTCTGGTACAAAGCGAACATGTCACTCTGGGTCTGGGCCGTGATTTCAGCGATGTCACTCCGATGCGTGGCATTGTGCTTGGTGGCGGCGAGCAGAAACTGCAGGTTGAGGTCACCGTCACACCGCTGCCATTGCAGGCTGTCTGAATCTATTTCAGGTGACAGGTATCGACCTGTGCAGACAGGCCGATCTGCGCAGTGTTGCTGATCTGGTCGGTAACTGCTACGGCGGCGTTTTCGCAATTGACGTTCTCGGCTTTGTGCCAGCGGTTTTCAGGCAGGGTCCCGACACCGGCTCCGACTTCCACGATGCCGGATACTTTTTTCCTGCTCTCTGAATTCAGGATGCTGAGCTCGAAGGCACTTTGAGCAGCGGAAAAAACCTCTGGTTTGACATCGTCCGGATGCTGCCCCTTGCTCATTTCTTTGGCGACATCTGCCGAATCAAGATTCAGCGGTGCAGCAGCAGAAGGTTGTTGCTCTGTTGCCGAAGCTGGGGTTTGCGCTGAAGCGGGCCCGCAGCATACAATCCCCAGGCCAATCGATAAAATAATTTTTTTCAACGTGTTTCGCTGCAACCGGCCAATACGTAAATTCTTCATAAATCCAACATCATTGATTACAACCCCTCAAGAACAATCATGGTCCGTTTTGCAGATTGTTTGCTGATCGGCAGAATTTGCCGGTATTCTTCCGAATCCATACACCGGTTGGCAGTCTGGGCATCTGGAAAACAGATCAATACCAGACGATGCGGCTTCCAGAGATCGGCCTCCCTGATGGTCATGTTACCACCGCGCGCCAGATACTGTCCGCCATGTTTTTCAATAATGGGTCTGGCTTTGAGTTTGTACTCTTCATACAGAGCCGGGTCTTCCAGCAGGGTATCGACCAGTAGATAGGCTGCCATGGGTTTTTCCTCGTTGCTAAATCTATTCTTTGGGATTGACGCCGCTCCAGAAATCATCATTTTTCTGAACGGTCGGACGGGTTTTTGTGTAATGATTTTCCAGAGCAAACAGCTCGGTATAGACGTCCAGCGGGAAACCGGCGCGGTTTTCGCGTTGCGTGGTCATCAGATCCACAAAGTAATGATGGGCGTTTTCTGGTTCACGCCAGAGCAGGTAAAGTTTATCGACGATGTGCGGATACTTTTCCAGTGTGTTGCGCGGAAACAGGCTTTCCTTGCCTTCTTCCTTCAAGATATTTTTCAGTGCCTCTCCATGAGTGGCCGCTTTAACCGTGTTATTCACAATTCATCTCCACTGAGTTGAAGTAAGTAATCCGGAATGTAGCACCAAAAATCAATGCATGCAATTTTGCAACTATTTTGCTCCCAGAATACGGGCCGGCAAAAACAGCAGCGCCTTGACCAGGGCGAACAGCGCATCCAGAGAAATGCCGATCAGACGTAAAGGCAGTGAAATCAGCCAGATCAGGGGCATGCAGATCAGCAGCACCAGAGCCAGCGGCCAGCACAGTACCAGTAAGATGCACCAGGCTATCAGTAATACCATGACAAATCCCTCAGGTTAAAAGCAAAGTTTAGTGGGAGAAGCTGACCTTGGCTATGCCCTAAACAGGGTATTTTGATGTTGTATTAACGATTTTTTTAAATTTCCACAGAAATTTTATGGTAGTATATTTTCTATGGAAAAAATTGAGTGCATAATGATTGCATATACCAATCAAATTTCAGGCCAAACCGACGAGGCTTTCGTATTGAGCAAGGCCGTCACGCGCGCAGCTGATCAGCTCGCTATTTCACGCACTTTGCTGGCCAAAATCCTTGGTCTGAGCACACCGACCATGACCAGACTCTACAACGGACAGTACCAGCTCGATCCAGGTCGCAAAGAATGGGAGCTGGCATTATTGTTTGTACGCGCCTTTCGTTCCCTCGATTCCATCGTCGGCAACGAACAAACTGCGCGCGACTGGCTCAACAGTGAAAATCTGTCGCTGAACGGCCGCCCGGCCGATTTAATAACTCAAACAGAAGGATTGGTACGTGTCGTACACTACCTGGACGCCAGACGCGGTATCGTCTGAGGCGCGCCCCTGGCGCGGGGCGGTCTGGCGCATGGTTGAGGCGCAACACATTGCCTCGACCATGAAGCTGGTTGACACCCTTGCTGAACAGGATGTCCTGGAATCGTTGCTTGAATCCAGCAAACCCAGAAATCCGGTTGCCACAAAGGGGCTGGATTATCTGCTTGCGACGCCATTTCGGTATTACCCGCAGCGCACCGGTTCGCGTTTTCGCGCCGTCACTGACCCGGGTGTATTTTACGGTGCCGAAACAGAAAAAACCGCTGCAGCAGAACTGGGATACTGGCGCTGGCGGTTCCTGAAAGAGGCCACTCAATTAAAAAAACTGGACCCCGTTGCCCATACCGCCTTTCAGGCTGAGATATCAACACAGGCAATCGATCTTCGACTGGCACCCTTCAATGTTGACCAGACTGTCTGGCAGCATCCCAATGATTACAGTCGTACACAAGACTTTGCAAGGACAGTGCGGACCGCCGGTGCAGGCGCGATTTTTTACCACTCCGTGCGCGATCCCGATGCCGGACTTTGTATCGCCCTGCTGACGCCGACGGGCTTTGCGCGAAAAAAACCACTTGTGCAGCAAACCTGGTTTTTGGCGGTTTCGCAAAATGGCGTGATCTGGAAGGACACCCAGTCCAGAGTTCATTCATTCCTGTTTGCCTGATTTTTCTTGTCATGCCCACCTGATACGCGCACAATCTTTGCTTCCGATAATTCCTATGGCTTCACGCATGACTGATACAAACCTGCTGTTTTCTCATGCTGCGCAACAATCCTATCCGGCGTCGTGCCTGTATGTGGTTGCCACCCCGATCGGCAATCTTGCTGATATCAGTTGCCGGGCCCTGCATGTTCTGTCCATCGTTGATGCCATCGCCTGTGAAGATACGCGCAACAGCGCGCAACTGCTGAACCAGCTCGGCCTGTCGAAACCGTTAATTGCCGCGCATCAGCACAATGAAAACGAAGTTGCGCAAAAAATTGTGCAGCGGCTGGAACGCGGTGAAAGCATCGCACTGATTTCGGACGCCGGCACACCGGCCATTTCCGACCCCGGCGCGCGTATCGTTGATGCAGTCCGTACTGCCGGCTTCAAAGTCGTTCCACTGCCCGGCCCCTCGGCAGTCATTACCGCTCTGAGTGCTGCCGGATTGCTGCAGGAGCAGTTTACCTTTATCGGATTTTTGCCCAGCAAGGCCGGACAGCGCGACACCCTGTTGGCAACGCTGCTCAACAGCACCGCTGCGCTGGTGTTTTATGAAGCGCCACACCGCATCATTGAAACTGTCGCCGCGCTCACGACGCTGTTTCCGGCAACCAGAAAAATTATCCTCGCGCGTGAACTGACCAAATTATTTGAAGAAATCCATCGCTGCCCACTGGCTCACGCCAATGCCTGGCTGGCAGCCGATGCGCACCGCCAGAAGGGGGAATATGTGATCGTGCTCGAAGGCGCCACACCGGATCAGGATCTGGAACAGATCGAAGCCCGGCGCGTTTTGTCGATACTGCTCGAGAGCTGCCCGGTCAGGCAGGCTGCGCAACTGGCTGCGCAGTTAACGGGGCAAAAGAAAAATGCGCTGTATCAGCTGGCCCTCGAAATGAATGAACAGCGGCAAACTGACCAAGAACCCTGATTTTACCCAACACACATGATAGAACAGACTCCCCTGATTGCCACCATCGTCGGATGCATCGTCATCGGTTTTATTTTTGGTGCGCTGGCCAACAAATTCAAGATGCCGCCACTGATCGGTTATCTGCTCGCAGGCATCCTGGTCGGGCCTTACACCCCGGGATTTGTCGCAGACGGCCATCTGGCTCAGGAACTGGCGGAAATCGGCGTGATTCTGCTGATGTTTGGTGTTGGCCTGCATTTTTCACTCAAAGACCTGCTGGCGGTGAAATCCATCGCCATTCCGGGTGCGATATTGCAGATCCTGTTCGCCACACTGCTGGGACTGGGGCTGACCTGGAGCATGGGCTGGCCGGTTGGCCAGGGTCTCATTTTCGGGCTGGCACTGTCCTGCGCGAGCACCGTGGTCCTGCTTGCCGCGCTCCAGGAGCGCAACCTGTTAAGCACCCGGCGCGGCCAGATTGCGATCGGCTGGCTGATCGTGGAAGACATCATCATGGTACTGGCGCTGGTGCTGATCCCGGTACTGGCGGGTTCACTGGGTGGATCAGGGCAGGTACAGGATCTGGCCGGCATCATCACGACCCTGTCCATCACGGTAGGCAAGATAGTGGCCTTTGTCGCGGTCATGCTGATTTTCGGCAAGCGTGCCATTCCCTGGATCATCGGGCAAATCGATGCAACCGGTTCACGCGAACTGTTTGGACTGTGTACGCTGGCCATTGCAATGGGCTTTGCGGCGGGTTCGACTTACCTGTTTGGGGTTTCCTTTGCGCTGGGTGCTTTTTTTGCCGGCATGATGCTGGCCGAATCCCCTTTGAGTCATCGCGCTGCGGAAGAATCGCGACCACTGCGCGATCTGTTTTCGGTACTGTTTTTTGTTTCGGTCGGCATGCTGTTCGATCCGTCGATTCTGGTGCGGGCACCGTGGCTGGTATTTGCCACGGTATTCATCATCGTGTTCGGCAAATCACTGGTGGCACTGGTGCTGGTGCGCAGTTTCGGCCGACCGTTCGGCACGGCACTGACTATTTCTGCCAGTCTGGCGCAGATCGGTGAGTTCTCATTCATTCTGACCACACTGGGCATTGATCTGGGAATTTTACCGAATCAGGGACGCGATCTGATTCTGGCTGGCGCGATCATTTCCATCATGCTCAACCCACTGCTGTTTTGGGGTCTGGACCGTTTAAGTCCCTGGATCTCACAACGCGACTCTGAGGGCGATACGCAATTGCTTTCTGACGGTGACTGAGGTCATTGTGGTGCTGGAAGATTGAGCATCTGGAGCGACACGCGTTTGGTGTTTCCATTGAGCCACTGGCTGCCCATTTCCTGAAATCCGAATTTGGCATGAAAGGTCTGCGAAGGGACGTTGGGTGGCTCAACATTGTATTCGCAGACAATGTGCCTGATTTCCAGCTGCGTGGCAAAGGCGATCAGGTCCTGATACAGTGCGCTGCCGATTTTGCGTCCTGCGAATTGGGCGCTCACCACAATGCGGTCGATGTACAGAAAATTGGTCAGCCGTTCGGCAAACCAGTTGAAATTATCATTGACGTAATTCGTGCCGTCGCGCATGGCAAACATAAATCCGGCGAACTGGCCATCCACCAGCGCCACACGATGATAGGCCGCCAGCAGATCGAGATGGCGCAGCCGTTCGATATCCATGCTGCTGGTATGTTGCACCTCGGTCTGATTGAGTTGCACGATACGGGCAAAATCATGTTGCTGCACGTTTCTGATGACGACTTCTGACATGGCATTCACCGCTGCACGATAATGGGTTTGGGCAGACCGACATTGAGCGCCAGTTCGACGGCACCAAGTGCCTCGTCACGACTGACAAACGGCCCACTGAACAGACGGTACAGCGTACCCTGCTGCACGATTTCAAAGCCAGGCAATTGCGCCAGTTTGGTTTGCACATGGGTAAAGGTCGCTTCTGCGTTGGAACGCAGACCGAACGCGCCAAACTGCAGATAAAAACCGCTGGCCGGATTGGGTGCAGCCGTCACCGTTGGCGTCGTGCTGATCAAATCAGTTTGTACTGTTGTGGCTGACTGACCGGCCAGCATTGCTTCCAGAGCGGCATTGTCCGGCTTGGCAACGACCGTCGCGGTGAGCGGTGCCAGTACGGCTGTCGGGGCTGCAGCTACCGGCACGGTTTCCAGCACGGCCCGCACTGTCGGCGCAGGCGCAATGACGGTGGCGGATTCGGATACAGATACGGGTGCAGATGCGCTGGCCAGTGCTCTCGCCGGATTGTTCTTCCTGTTTTCTGCCATTTTTTCAATATCCGCCGGCAGCAGGCGTTCGAGCAATAATTCACTGCTGCCTCTGCCCAGATAATCGAGTTTCAATGCTGCGGTATACGACAGGTCAACAATGCGGCTGCTGTGGAACGGACCACGGTCATTGATCTTGACGATGACCTGTTTGCCGTTTGACAGATTGGTGATGCGCGCGTACGACGGGATTGGCAGGGTAGGATGCGCCGCCGTCATTTTGTACATGTCGTACGGTTCACCCGACGAGGTTTTCTGCCCATGGAATTTTTTGCCGTACCAGCTGCCGATGCCGCGCTGGGAAAAGGGCACGTCGGCCAGCAGTGGCGTATAGGTTTTTCCAAACACCACATACGGCTTGTTACCCGAGATCGAATACGGTTCCACCTTCGGTTCAGCATCCAGGGTCAGCTCCAGGCCATCCGGCGGGTTGTCTCCGGGTCCGTCATCCTTGTAATACCCACCGCGCCCGGAGCCGGCTTTCGGCATGCTCGGTGCAGGATGCCCCGCCTGCGCAGCTGCGGCGCTGCTGCCTGCAACCGGCGATGGCTTTTGCGGTGTGCTGCCGCATGCTGCCAAAAACAGCACGACAACAGACAGTAACAGTAACCGGAGTCGAGGATGGATTGAGTACATTTGCATTAACTCTGCACCAGTTTGCGGTGTCTTTGAATGCTCATCAGAATGCCCACGCCAAAGCCCAGAGTGACCAGCGCCGTGCCGCCATAACTGAGCATTGGCAAGGGTACCCCAACCACCGGCAGAATACCACTGACCATGCCCATATTCACAAAGGCATAAGTGAAGAAAATAGTCGTAATGGCACCGGCCAGCAACCGCGTGAAAAAGGTCGGCGCGTTGGCAGCAATCATGAGCCCGCGCGTAAATAACAGCAGGTACAGCGTCAGCAGAATGCAGCAGCCGATCAGGCCGAACTCTTCAGCGAACACCGCAAAAATAAAATCGGTCGTGCGTTCCGGAATGAATTCCAGATGCGCCTGAGTCCCCTTCAGCCAGCCCTTGCCGGTAATGCCGCCCGAGCCGACCGCAATGGTCGACTGGATGATGTGAAAGCCCTTGCCCAGCGGATCGGTGGTCGGATCAATCAGCATGAAAATGCGCTCACGCTGATAGTCATGCAGGTGATTCCACACCACCGGCATACAGGCCAGACTGAACGCCAGCACACCGACGATGATGCGCCAGGATAAACCGGCCAGGAAGATAACGGCAAACCCGGCGGCCAGGACCAGAATTGCAGTACCGAGATCGGGCTGTTTCACGATCAAAGCGATCGGTATCACCAGCAAGACGGCGGCCACGAAAAACTCTTTCCAGCCTATCGTGCCTTCCTTTTTCTGGAAATACCAGGCCAGCATCAGCGGCATGGCGATCTTCATGATTTCGGAAGGCTGCACCACAAAGCCGATATTGATCCAGCGTCTGCCACCTTTCTTGACGATGCCGAACAGCGCCACCGCAATCAACAGACTCACCCCGACGGTATACAGCGGCACGGCAAAACGCATGAGCGTTTGCGGTGGCACATTGGCCGCGATCCACATCACGATGAACGCCACCACAATATTGCGCAGCTGATCTTCCACCCGGCCCGGAAAATCGATTCCGGCCGAATACAGCGTGATGATCCCCACCGACATGATCAGAAAAATGATGATGGCCAGCGGACCATCAAACACCATCAGGTACGGTTTAATGGATTGCCAGGGTGAGTGGTGTCTGCGCATGGTTGGCCGTTATTCTTTGGAAGGAGGAGTGACAGCGCCGGGGGGTGGACCACCTTCCGATTCGGCTTCGGCCTTGACTTCGGATTCCGACTGCATCAGGTTGGTATCGACCCGTTCCAGCGGCGTGCTGTCCATACTCTTGATTAATTCACGCGACTTGTCATCCGGGTGTTTGCCGAGCAGGAAATAATCCAGCGCCAGCTTGGCGATCGGCGCCGCACCGGCCGCACCAAAGCCCCCGTTTTCCACAATCATGGCAATGGCAATTCTGGGCCGTTCCACCGGCGCAAACGCGGTATACAGAGCATGATCATGAAAACGCAGGGCGACATTGTTGGCATTGTATTTCTCACCTTTTTTGATCCCGATCACCTGCGCGGTACCGGTCTTGCCGGCCGATTCATAGCCGGCATTGAGGAACACCGAAGCACTGGTGCCTTCCTTGGGAACACCGGCCATGGCATGTTTGATGAAATCGATATTTTCCTGTTTCAGTGCAATGCGATAGCTTTCACTGGGTACGGTCAATTTGTGTTTGTGGGTCTGCGGATCTTCGATCAGCTTGACCAGATGCGGTTTCATGACCACACCATTATTGGCCAGTGTGGCCACTGCGTGTGCCAGCTGCAGCGGCGTGAAGCTGTTGTAACCCTGCCCGATACCGAGTGAGATGGTTTCACCGGCATACCATTTCTGCTGTGCGGCCTTTTTATAATAATTGCGCTTCCAGTCAGTGGAAGGCAGTATGCCGGTGCGCTCATGTTCCAGATCGATGCCGGTTACCGAGCCAAAGCCGAACGGCTTCATGAAATCATGGATCGCATCGACACCCAGATCGTTGGCCAGCATGAAGTAATAGGTGTCGCAGGACTTGACGATCGAACGGTACATGTCGACCATACCGTGGCCGCCGGCGATGTCATCGTGAAAAACGTGGCCGCCGAGGGTAAAAAATCCGGGATCGGACAAGGTGTAACTGGTGGTGCGCTTGCCCAGTTCCAGCGCCGCCAGCGCCATGAAGGGCTTGTAGGTTGAACCAGGCGGGTAGGTACTGGTCAGGGCGCGGTTGATCAGGGGTTTGTCGATTGAATTGTTCAGACTTTCCCAGTTGACCTGATCGATGCCTTCTACAAACAGGTTCGGATCGTAAGTCGGCTTGGAAACAAAGGCCAGCACATCGCCGGTTTCCGGATCGATGGCGACAAATGCGCCGCGCTTGTCGCCAAACGCTTCTTCAACAATTTTCTGCAGTTCGATATCGATCGATAGAATAAGATTGCTGCCCGAGGTCGCCGGTGAATGCGACAAGGTACGTACCGCACGGCCACCGGCCGAGACTTCCACCTCTTCACTGCCGGTGGTACCGTGCAGCAGACGTTCATAACTTTTTTCCAGGCCTTCCTTGCCGATGTAATCGGTGCCGTAGTAATTGTCGGAATCTTCTTCGGATTCATCGAGCAGCTTGGCATCCGTGGCACTGATGCGGCCGATATAACCGATCACGTGCGAAGCGGTTTCGCCCAGCGGATACTGACGGAACAGACGCGCCTGAATTTCCACACCCGGAAACCGGAAGTGCTGCACGGTAAAACGCGCAACTTCTTCATCGGTGAGCCGGGTCCGGATCGGCAGACTTTCAAAACTCTTGGAATCTTCCATGAGCTTTTTGAAGCGCTTGCGATGCTTGGGCTGGATGTCAACCAGCTGGGCGAGCTCGTCGATGACGACATCGAGATCCTGATTGATTTTGGAAGGGGTAATTTCCAGCGTGTAGGCAGAAAAATTGCGCGCCAGGACCACGCCGTTACGATCCAGAATCAAGCCGCGATTCGGCACCACAGGAACGATCGAGATACGATTGTCTTCGGCCTGCGTGGCATACACTTCATGCTTGACGATCTGCAGCCAGACAAAGCGCGCAAACAGTGCGACAAAACACACCAGAATAAAACCCGCAATGGCGAACAGCCGTATCCTGAAAAAATACAGTTCGCGTTCGGTATTTTTAAATTCAGTCATGCAAACTCGACTCTGGCCAAATGCACTGCGTGCAGTTTAAATGGGACGGGTATCATCGCGATCCACTGCCCTTCTCTGCGGGGCAAGCAGCAACCAGGTTGCCACCGGCCACAATGCCGCAGTCACGAAACTTTCAGCAAAAAACAGCCAGCCGGGTAATTTGTCATTGACCACCAGCTGCACCACGGCGCGAATCACCTGCGAAAACAAAAACAGGGGAAACACATGCAGTGTCTGAGTGATGGGCGTAAACCACAGCACGCGCCGGTGGATGGTAATGGCGAAATACGACAGCAGTGTATAGGCCAGGGCATTTTCACCAAGCAGGGTTGCGGTATGCACATCCATCAACAGGCCCATCACAAACGCCACGCCAATGCCAACCTTGCGCGGCTGATGGATGCTCCAGAAGACCAGAGTCAGTGCCACCAGATCAGGCACCCCACTGCTGGAGCCCCACGGTAAAAAATTGAACAGAAACGCCAGCAGCAGACTGAACGCGATAAACACCGGACTGACCGGCAATAAAATGTAATGGGGCTGGTTCATGGCTGGGCCTTTTGCGGTTCAGCCGGCCTGCTGTCGGCCTTATTGTCCACCTTGGTTTCAACACTGTCGCGGGTAACCCGGCGGATTATTTTTCTGGGTTTGGCGTCTTCATCTTCCGGCCGGGCCTCAATGTGGGTTTCGACCATCAGAATCAGCACGTCCTTGTAACGGTCCAGACCGGCGATCGGCACGCAGGCGATGCGCTCGAAGGTGGTACTGGCATTGTTGTCCACCAGCGTGGCACGCGCGACCATCAGACCCGACGGATAGATACCGTCTATGCCCGAAGTAACCAGAATGTCGCCCGCCTTGATATCGGCATTGCTGGGCACGCGCAATTCCAGCTTGTCAACCTGCCCCTTGCCATACACAACGCTGCGCAGGCCGTTACGCTGCACCTGTACCGGGATGGCCTGATCCTTGTCAGTCAGCAGCGTTACTTCTGCCGTAAGAGGGAATACCCGCGTAACCTGCCCGACCACACCCAGATCATCAATGACGGGCTGACCAAGCGCCACGCCATGCTTGAGGCCCCGGTTCAAAATAATGCGGCGGGTAAAATTGTCGCGTGCATCATAGAGAATTTCGGCCAGGATTGATTTCACCGGCACCGTTGCACTGGTGGCCAGCAGATTGCGCAACTGGGCATTTTCGTTTTTGAGTTGCCTGTCCTGCTGCATGAACAGTGACTGCTCAAGCTGAACGCGTTTCAAGGCAGTGTTTTCATTTTCCAGCGTGCTGACCCGGGTGAAATAGTCGCCGGTATTGCGCGCGATATCGCGTGGCATGACTGCCAGCATTTGCAGGGGATACAGTGCAGAGCCGACCACCTGACGCACCAGCTGCAGTGTCTGAAGTCGCGCATCGATGACCAGCAGCATGATGGCAACAAAGGAAAAGAAGACCACTTTAACGCGCGCTGAGGCGCCTTGCTTGAATAGCGGTGGTGGGCTGTATTCCATTTATCGCCAGGTCAAAATTGCACAATGTAGGCTGGGATGCAATCCCAGCATCGAAGGAAAAAAGCCAGGATGCAATCCCAGCCTACGACTACCAGATGCAGTCTTACTCGTACGAGAACATCGATCCCAGTTTTTCGATCCGATCCAGCGCCATGCCGGAACCACGCACCACGCAGGTCAGCGGATCTTCGGCCACGATGACCGGCAAACCGGTTTCTTCCATCAGCAATCGGTCCAGATCACGCAGCAGCGCGCCGCCGCCAGTCAGCATCATGCCCTTTTCGGCAATGTCGGCACCCAGTTCCGGCGGTGTCTGCTCCAGCGCGTTCTTCACGGCTGACACGATGTTGTTGAGCGGATCAGTGAGTGCTTCCAGAATTTCATTGCTGGAAATGGTGAAGGAGCGCGGAATGCCTTCCGACAGATTGCGACCTTTGACTTCCATTTCGCGCACTTCCGAACCAGGAAACGCCGAGCCGATGGTTTTTTTGATCGCTTCAGCAGTCTGTTCACCGATCAGCATGCCGTAGTTGCGGCGGATGTAATTCACAATGGCTTCATCAAACTTGTCACCACCAACGCGGATCGAACCTTTGTAGACCATGCCACCCAGCGAAATGATGCCGACTTCGGTCGTGCCGCCGCCAATATCCACCACCATCGAACCGGTCGCTTCCGATACCGGCAGACCGGCACCGATCGCTGCCGCCATTGGTTCTTCAATCAGATAAACCTGAGAGGCGCCGGCGCCGAGTGCGGATTCGCGGATGGCGCGACGTTCCACCTGGGTAGAGCCACAGGGTACGCAAATGATGATACGTGGAGAAGGTTTGAAGAATTTGGTATCGTGGACCATGCGGATGAACTGTTTCAACATCTGCTCGGTGACCGTAAAATCGGCGATCACACCATCTTTCATCGGACGGATTGCTTCGATATTGCCAGGTACCTTGCCCAACATCTGCTTGGCTTCCTTGCCGACTGCCTGGATGGTTTTTTTGCCGTTCGGTCCACCTTCCTGACGGATGGCCACTACGGACGGCTCGTCGAGCACAATGCCCTGGCCACGAACGTAAATGAGAGTATTTGCGGTACCTAGATCAATTGCCAGGTCATTTGAAAAATAGCTGCGAAAAAAACCAAACATGTTATTCCTGTGCGTTTAACCACGCTTTTGATAATAAGAAAATGGGGTAGAAAGCTTGGCATATGATTAATACCTGTACGTCTGTTTTGCCATTGCGATTACGGTCCGGACCGCGGAAAAAGTGCCAACCCAACATATCTCGGACATTAAGGCGGCATTCTACCTTATAATTTGCCCGAATTTGGTTCAGTTACGTTCAATAACAACTGCATTTTTACTGTGCCATTTTTATATTTGTCTTTTTAACCATTTATTCCTTTCAAATCCGATTTCCCGGCTCTGATTCTGAACCCAAATCAGTCCCTGAAATTGACATTGTCACTGCAAGGAACCAACCAGGCTAATCACGGCAACAAGCCGTCCAAAATTATGTCTCTCAATCAAACCGATGTGACCCGTATTGCGCATTTGGCGCACCTGGAATTATCGCCGGAACAGACCGGCAAAACACTGGAACAACTGAACGGCATTTTTGCGCTGGTCGAAAAAATGCAGGCCATTGACACCAAGGGTGTCGAACCGCTCAGCCATCCGTTCGCGCTGGTGGTGGATCAGCTGGCATTGCGGCTGCGCGACGATGTCGTCACCGAAACCGATCACCGAACTGACTATCAGCAATGCGCTCCGGCGACTCAGGACTACCTGTATCTGGTCCCCAAGGTCATTGAATAAATCCTGTTCCAAAAAAAACTATGCATACCAAGACCTTAACTGAATTATCCGCCCTGCTGCACGGCAAACAGATCTCCGCAACCGAACTGGCGCAGCATTATCTGCAGCGCATCGCTGCGTCCGATCTGAATGCGTTTTCCCATGTTGATGAAACCCTGACACTGGCGCAGGCAAAAAGCGCCGACCAGATGCTGGCCCAAGGCACTGCCCATGCATTGGCCGGCATTCCGATCGCGCACAAGGATATTTTTGTCACCCGTGGCTGGCGCTCTACTGCCGGCTCCAAAATGCTGGCCAATTACACCAGTCCGTTTGATGCCACCGTAGTCGAGCGCTTCAACCGCGCCGGCATGGTCACGCTGGGCAAACTGAACTGCGATGAATTTGCCATGGGTTCGGCCAATGAAAATTCATTTTTCGGCCCGGTCAAAAATCCGTGGGACAAACGCGCCGTACCGGGTGGTTCTTCCGGCGGCTCGGCCGCAGCAATTGCCGCCCGCCTGGCACCGGCAGCAACCGGCACCGACACCGGCGGCTCAATCCGCCAGCCGGCCGCGTTTTGCGGTGTGACCGGTATCAAACCGACTTACGGTCGGGTATCCCGTTACGGCATGATCGCCTTTGCGTCGTCGCTGGATCAGGGTGGCCCGATAGCGCAAAATGCCGCCGACTGCGCGCTGCTGCTCAACAGCATGGCCGGTTTTGACGAGCGCGATTCCACCTCGTTGCAACATCCGGATGAAGATTTCCAGCGTGAGCTCACGACATCCGTCAAAGGCTTGCGCATCGGGGTACCGAAAGAATATTTTGCAGCCGGCCTGTCGGCCGATGTCGAACAGGCGGTGCGCGCAGCGCTGGCCAAATATGAAGAACTCGGCGCCACGCTGGTCGAAATTTCTCTGCCTAAAACCGAACTCTCGATCCCGGTGTATTACGTGATCGCGCCAGCTGAAGCGTCATCCAACCTGTCGCGCTTTGACGGCGTGCGCTACGGCCATCGTGCTGCACACTATGATGGCCTGACCGACATGTACAAAAAATCGCGCACCGAAGGTTTTGGCGAAGAAGTCAAACGCCGCATTCTGGTCGGCAGCTATGTCCTGTCGCACGGCTATTACGATGCGTATTACCTGCAGGCGCAAAAAATCCGCCGTCTGATTGCAGAAGATTTTCAGGCCGCCTTCCAACAATGTGATGTCATCATGGGCCCGGTCGCGCCAACGGTTGCATGGGATCTGGGCGACAAGACCGATGATCCGGTGGCCAACTATCTGGCCGACATTTACACGCTGTCAACCAGCCTGGCCGGCTTGCCCGGCATGTCGCTGCCCTGCGGTTTCGGGCAAGGCGAAAAGAATGGCAAACGTCCGGTCGGCCTGCAGCTGATCGGCAATTATTTCAGTGAAGCCAGACTGCTCGGCGTGGCGCATCAATACCAGCTGGCCACCGACTGGCACAAACAGTCACCGACTATTTAAGAGGATATTGTATGCAATGGGAAGTAGTGATCGGTTTCGAAACACACGCGCAACTGTCAACCAATTCAAAAATTTTCAGCGGCTCTTCGATTCAGTTTGGTGCCGAGCCGAATACCCAGGCCAGCCCGGTTGATCTGGCGCTGCCGGGCGTGTTGCCGGTGCTCAATCGCGGCGCCGTTGAAAAAGCCATCCAGTTTGGTCTGGCGGTCAATGCGACCATCGCACCGCGCTCGGTGTTTGCGCGCAAAAATTATTTTTATCCGGATCTGCCCAAAGGCTATCAGATCAGTCAGTTTGAATTGCCCGTGGTACAGGGCGGCACGGTCAGCTTTGCCATGGAACGCGATGGCAAAACCGAAATCCGCTCGGTGGAATTGACCCGCGCCCATCTGGAAGAAGATGCCGGCAAATCGCTGCATGAAGATTACCAGGGCATGAGCGGTATCGATCTGAACCGCGCCGGCACCCCGTTGCTGGAAATCGTCACGGAACCGGTCATGCGCAGCGCCACCGAAGCGGTCGCGTATGCCAAGGCACTGCATTCGCTGGTGACCTGGCTGGGCATCTGCGACGGCAACATGCAGGAAGGCTCGTTCCGCTGCGACGCCAACGTGTCGGTGCGTCCGGTCGGTCAAAAGGAATTCGGCACGCGCTGTGAAATCAAAAATCTGAACTCGTTCCGTTTTCTGGAAGAAGCCATCAACATCGAAGTACGGCGTCAGATTGAACTGATCGAAGACGGCGGCGTCGTGGTGCAGGAAACCCGCCTGTATGATCCCGACAAAAAACAGACCCGCTCGATGCGCAGCAAGGAAGATTCGCAGGATTACCGCTACTTCCCCGATCCGGATCTGCTGCCGCTGGTGATCGGCGAAGACTGGATTGCACGGGTCAAAGCCGACATGCCGGAACTGCCCGGAGCCATGCGCACCCGTTTCATCAACGACCTCGGTCTGTCTGAATATGACGCCATGGTACTGACCCAGACCAAGGCCGCCGCCACCTATTTCGAAGCCGTGGTGCAGCACGCCGGCGTGGCCAATGCCAAGCCGGCCGCCAACTGGATGATGGGCGATGTGGCTTCCACCCTGAACCGCGAAGGCATCGATATTGGTGCCATTCCGGTTTCTGCCGCGCAGCTCGCCGTACTGCTGCAACGCATTGCCGATGGCACGATTTCCAACAAGATCGCCAAGGAAGTGTTTGCTGCGATGTGGCAGGAACCGTCCGACAATATCAATCTGGCTGATGCCGTGATCGAAGCCAAAGGGTTGAAACAGATTTCCGACCCGAACGCGCTGGAAAAAATCATCGATGAAGTGCTGGCAGCCAACCAGAAATCGGTGGAAGAATTCCGCGCCGGCAAAGAGAAAGCCTTCAATGCACTGGTCGGGCAGGCCATGAAAGCCACCAAAGGCAAGGGCAACCCGGCGCAGGTCAATGCGCTGCTGCTGGCAAAACTGAACAACCCGGGAACCTGATCATGAATTCAACAACCACCATCAATAACAGCCAATGGATCTACCTGCGTCACCCGGAAGGTGTGGTGGGGCCGGAGCATTACGAGTTGCGTCATGAAGAACTGTCAACCAGCCTGTCTGCCGGTGAAGTGTTGGTTCAAAGCCAGTACATCAGCGTTGATCCGTACATGCGCATCAACCAATCCCTGAAGCCCACCTACAACGAATTGCCGCATGCTTTGAATACCGTGCAGAGCGCCGGTGTGGTGGCGCGCGTGCTGGCTTCATCGGTCAAACATCTGCAGGAGGGCGACTGGGTTGAAGGCATGATCGGCTGGCAAACCCACGCACGCGTGCATCACAGCGCTCTGCGCAAGCTCGATCCGACCATGGTACCGGTCAGCACGGCACTCGGCGTGCTGGGCATGCCGGGCCGCACTGCCTGGTTCGGCCTGACCGAATCAGGTCGTCCGCATGCCGGTGAAGTGGTGGTGGTTTCCGGTGCCGCCGGAGCAGTTGGTTCGCTCGTGGCGCAATTCGCCAAGCTGCACGGCTGCAAGGTTTTGGGTATCGCCGGCGGCAAGGCCAAGTGTGACTGGTTGTGCGACACTCTGGGTCTGGATTGGGCCATCGATTACAAGGCGCATCCGGATGCCGCTTCGCTGTCTGCAGAAATCAAAAAGCTCACCGGAGGCGTGGACGTGTATTTCGACAATGTCGGCGGCATGATTACCGACGCCATCATTCCGCTGATCAACCGCCGTGCACGCATTGTGATCTGCGGCACCATCAGCCAGTACTCAGGCGGACTCGACAACCCTGAACTCGGTCCCCGTTTCCTGCACCACATGCTGTACCAGCGCGCCACGATTCAGGGCATGCTGGCGCGTGACTATGTGCATCGCATGGATGAAATGTTCAATATCGTCGGACCGATGGTCAAGGCCGGGAAAATCAAATTTGAAAAAACCGTGGTGCATGGCTTTGAACAACTGCCGGCTACGCTGAACAGTTTGTTTACGGGGGACCATCGGGGGAAATTGCTGGTGGAGGTGTGATTTGATGCCAAGAAACCTGCCTGACAACAGTTGTCGGGAATGTCCGTTCGTTCTCGGTTTTAAGCGAGCACTTCCAATCCATTACGATCAACAATATTAAGCAATTTCAACGATGTCCCATTTGGGTGCTTTCGTCCCTGCTCCCATTTTTGAACTGTTGAAGGACTGGTATTGAGGTACGCGGCAAACACCGCCTGACTTGCTTTGAATCGCAATCTCAAATTTTTAATTTGATCGGCACTGTATGTTTTTACTGGAGTCAGACACAGCGCATCAAATTCGCGCATTGTCGTAGCATCCATTACTCCGGCTTCATACAGCCCCTGCGCAGTGCTGTGCATTACATCCAGCAACTTGTCATGTTTCTTCATATTTCGCCTCAATTATTAATGAGTTGAAAAAAATGGCATTTTTGTTGAAGTTTATTGAGAAATCAACAATCCAAATCACCTACAGCGACAAATTAGCTACCCATTCAATCGAGTCGACCAGCCCGCAACAATACCAGCCACAGCAGCCACAATTTCATTGCGTGGCTGTGCAGACTCCAGAAGCTGCGCGGTATACACAGAAACAATAATCGGCGCACGCTGACCCGGCCAGACAATGGCCAGATCATTGGCCACACCATAGTCCCCGGTTCCGGTTTTATCTCCGACCTGCCAGTCTGAGGGCAGGCCGGCACGCAGGCGGGTTGCGCCGGTGGTATTGCCAACTAACCACGCCAGCAGCTGCGCACGCTGACTGACGGGCAATGCCGACCCGACCGTGAGCTGTTGCAGCACCAGACCCATGGCGCGTGGCGTGGAGGTGTCGCGATTGTCTCCCGGAATGGCCGTATTCAGTTCAGGTTCCCAGCGATCCAGCTGAAATGTGTTGTCGCCCAGTGAGCGCGCATAGTCAGTAACCGCAGGTGGGCCACCCAGCAGTTTGAGCAGTGCATTGGCGGCGGCATTGTCGCTGTACTGGATGGCCGCAGCGCACAGATCGGACACTGACATGCCGGTTGTGACGTGCTCTGTTGTGACGGGCGCATACCCAGACTTGATTACATCATCCGGGGAGTAATGAATCTGCTGCTGCATCAGACCGGGCACCTGGCTGCTTTGATGCAGGATGGCCGCGACGATCAAGACCTTGCAGGTGCTGCACACGGCGAAGCGTTCATCGGCGCGGTAGCTGAGTTCGGCATGATTGGCCGTGTTGTAGGCATAGACGCCCAGACGGCCATGCAGATCAAGCTCAAGTTGCCTGAGCCTGTCAAATGGTGACGACAATTGAAAGGTGCTGCATGCGCTCGCCACGGGCAGCAGGGATGAAATCAGAAACGTTCTTCGTTGCATATAAAAGGAATGAAGTTAAGGCAATCGCCATTGGATTGAGATTGTGTGCCTTAAGTTCCGCAAATGGCTTCAAATGATGAAAAATATTTCCGGGATCGAGTCGTTCCTAAAACACCCACCCAAGCTGCAACAAAAATTTGTAATCCGGATACGGTTCGCTGACGGCCTTGGTGCTGTCCACCCGATGCGCCACATAAGCATGAATCAACGCCCCCTGGTAAGTGGCCGACCAGCCCAGTCCGATATCGCTGATATGACGATACTGGTCGGTGGGCAGCGGGTTCGGCTCTTTGGCGTCACCCCAGTTGGCAAACAGTTCCCACTGGCTGCGCAAGGCACCGAATTCGGGTAACGGCCGCGACAGCTCCAGTCGTACCAGATCGGCATCCGAGCCAATCAATTCCCCCGACGGAAACGCCATGACCGCACCCGTACCGGAGACCGCCATCCGTTCACTGCTGTCCAGATTTTTATCATCCAGCGCGTGCTGGATTCGTAACGACGTGCTCAGCGTAAAACTGTGTGGCAGCAGTCTGGTGCGGCTGACATCGAGATTCAGTTTGCTGTACGCGCCGTCGGTTTTGGCACCGGCTGCGTCGGCTGCCAGTGCTGCTGCGTCATTGATGTCGAGATGGCCGAAGGTCATTTTAAGACTGCCTTGCGTCAGACCGTCCAGACCGAACAGCCGTCGTTCATCTTTGATTGAGATACCGAGTGTGCCGGATTTTGTGGTCTTGGGCGTATCGGTGTTGGTCGACTGGATCTGATCGTCCAGATTTTTATTCGACAGATTCAGGCTCAGTTCCACCGTCTGATCATGCGTGCGCACCAGCGGATAGGTCAACGTGGCGTCCAGTCCCTTGGCCGTGCCGATCGCATCCAATGCGGCATAGGTATCGCCCAGACTGTAGCGGGTCTGGCTGTAGGCCAGTTCGCCACGCAATCCATTCGGTGCCAGCAGCAATTGATAGGCCAGACGACCATTCTGCAACCCGCCGCCGTCTGTGGCCAGACCGCTGAGCGAGAGCCGGTCGCCATAGCCGGTCACGGAATTATCGTCCACATTGAAACTGAAACGGTCACGCCCGGTATAGATCGATCCAAAATTATCCAACATGGCAAAGCCGTCGTAATGCGGCGTGGCTTTGGTATCCACGGCAAAGTCCGAAGTACCAACCCGACTGCCCGGCATGACATCAGCCCGGGTCACCTGTACGCCGGGCGTATCATTGATGATCAGCATGGCGCGTTCCAGCGTATCGAGTGACACGATGTCGGCCTGCTTTACATCATCCAGCATGCCCTGCACGGTTTTGTCATTGACCAGTGACTGGTTCTTTAAGTGGAAGTCGCCATAGTTACCTTCCACCACCCGGATTTTTATATGGCCGTTGGTCACTTCCTGAGCAGGAATATAGGCACGCGCTACAAAGTAGCCGTGCGCGCGGTAGTGTCTGGTGATGCGCTCGGCCAGTGTTTCCAATTCAGGCAGCGTTAAAGATTTGCCGGCACCGTCTGCGACGAGCGCGTTCAGAACCGCCGTATCAATGACCCGATTGCCGATCACATCGATGCCAGTGACATCCACTTTGGGTCCACTGGGCAGGGCAGCCATGGGCGCTTCTATTACTTGCGGCACACCACCCACCTGGGGCAGGGCCGGTTCCGGTTGGGCAGGCACGGCCGGTGGTTGACTCTGACGCAGGGCGTCGCCGATATTGGGTACTGTCTGTGCCTGGGCCAGGCCACAGAGACTGAGCAGCACTGCTGCGCTGCATACGCTGTTGAAGGTCATTGGTTTCATTTTTGGTCTTGTTGAATGTTCAGTTTTTTACGACAAACAATTGTTGTTCAACGCCGGTCGGCAACCGCACACCGCCATTGACGATTTCTACCAGCGAATTGCGTGCCACCGGTACGCGGACATCGGTCGAATCATCAGCCAAACCGGAACCATCGCTGTTACCAGACTGCAGAAGTACACGGGCCTGTGACAACGGCACCACCTGAGTCAATTCGGAATCGGTCGGTGCAGATACGATCGCCAGCGGCAAATCGCCAAAGGTGCTGGCAAGTTGTGTCGCGATATTGGGAATTGCTGCCGTCGTACCGACAGGGTTGGTTGTATCTGACAATGCTGCCGGCAGATAGTTGAATGACTGGCCTCTGAACAGGCTATTGGCTATCACATCGGTTAAATCCGGATTTCCAACAGCCGAACCAGCCTGCGCGGTGATTAAAATCGAGCCGCTCGGGATGGCACCGTTCAATGTGTAATTCGGATTGTTGAAGCTTAAACCTGACAACCCGGTCAGCGCTTCGCTGCCGGCTGCACTGCCCGCCAGCTTGCCGTTGCCACTCAGCGTGAGCGTGTCACCGTTGATCAGATTGGTCGCCATCAGCAGGCTGGACGCGGCGTTGGCGGTACCGTCATAAGGTCGGGTTGCACCGCTGACGGCAGATATCGCCAGCGCCAGCGGTGTCACACTCAGATTGCCATCCACGTAGCTGATGCTGTAATTGGCCGCATTGAAGCTGCCTCCCGTTGCTGCACCCGGCACAATCGGATACGGACTGCCGGTCACACCGGCAGTAACTGCCGAACCGCTGCTGGTTTCGGTGACGCTGCCGATGGTTTCGCCATTGACCAGGCCGCTGCTGGTGAACGATGAAAGAGTTGGTATCTGACCATAGGTCTTTGTGGCGTTGCCGGCTGTGACGGTCAGTGTTGCCGGTGTTACGGTCAATGCGCCATTGATGTAGGCAATGGTATAGTTGGCTGCGCTGAAAGTGCCACCGGTTGCCGCACTGGCTACTACCACATAAGGACTGCCAGTCACACCGGCAGTAGCCAGTGATCCGCTGCTGGTTTCTGTTACGCTGCCGATGGTTTCGCCATTGACCAGACCGCTGCTGGTGAACGCACTCAGGGTTGGTACTTGCCCATAGATCTTGCTTGCATTGCTGGCCGTTACACTTAAAGCGGCCTTGCCGACGGTAACGTCACCAGAGCCGCCAACGACGGTGTAATTGGTATTGCTTAAAGTCAGGCCACTCAGGTTGGACATATTTTCAGTCCCGGCATTGGCACTGGCTAACGTTCCCGATCCACCAACCGTCACGCTGTCGCCGTTGACCAGATTGCCGGCCGTAAGCAGGGCACCCGAGATGGCAGTCAGTCCGTTGTAGGTCATGCTCCCGCTGAACGTGACCGGACGCGCAACGATGGTCCAGGAGAACGGATTACCGGCTTCCAGGGTGTAGGCATTATTCGATAGCGAAATGCCGTCAACGTAACTGACGCTGTATGCACCTGCAGAGGAAGTCGAGGTCGGGACACTGCCCGACCAGATCGCCGTGCCAAATGCTCCTGCATTGGTCACGGCACTGCCTGCGCCGTAAACTGGTGTGGTGAAGTAACCATAAGTAAAGCTGGGTGTGTTGCCATAGATACTCGTACCGCTGCTCACATCAAGATAAACAACCGTGGGCGGTGTACACGTGGTCCAGGCCAGACAGGGATACCCGGCATTCACCAACGGCGTGATGACCCAGATCGGTGTCGCCCCGTTTAAATCCCAGTTGGGACCGGCAACGCCTGTCGGACCCACGCCATTGTTAGCAACAGTACCTGCCGTTCCAAAGTTTGCCGCATTTTTCATATCGGCAGTGCTCATACCCCAAGCCTGACCTGCCACGTCTGCTGTACCACCAATTCCAGTCATGGAACCATTGACCTGATTGTCATAGAAACTGTTGCTGATCGATCCGCTCCATTGCATGCCAACCAGCGCACCAATACTGGTCGAACCAGACACCGACGCAGAATTTTGCACACTGCCTGTGGCATAGCTGTTCGCGATCGAACCATAAACTGCGCCGACCAGACCGCCCACGTAACTGGAGCCGCTCACACTGCCTGAAGCAGTGACATTGCCCCTGGAAAAGCTGTCAGTGATGGTGCCGCCAACTTCACCAACCAACCCCCCTTCATACCGTCCGCCGGTCACACTGCCGGTGGCAGTGACATTGCCGGTAGCGTAACTCTGACTGATGCTACCAAAATTACCACCGACCAATCCGCCCACTGCATTGTAATAACCCCCGACACTGCCAGTCGTTACATTGACTGCAGCAAAACTCTGACTGATCGTGCCACTGCCACTGTTGTTTCCCACCAGTCCGCCTGCGTATCCGCTGCCGGCAACACTGCCTACCATGACAGTTCCTTTAGCAAAACTGTTGGAGATTGCGCCGTAATTCCTTCCGACCAGACCACCAACATAACTGTAACCACCGGAAGATACATTGCCACCCGTTACACTGCCAGAAAAAAAGCTGTTGGAAATCGCGGCACCCGTTCCCGCGCCATAGTTAAATCCAACCAGACCGCCGAGATAACTCAAGCCTTCCACATTGCCGTTGGCCACCCCAATATTGGAAATGGTAGTTGCAGCGTTCGGCAAATACCCAAACATGCCACGCATGCTGTCGGGAAGGCTCAATGAAAGATTGAAAAGTGTATTGCCGCCGCCATCAAAGTTGCCATTGAAATAGGGTACGCTGAAACCCTGGGGCAGATTGAGATTGGCAGTCAGCAAAAACGAATAGCTGACATCGCTTTCGCTGAATCCCAACATGTCCTTGAGCCCCTGCAAACTGCTCACCTGATACTTGCCACCGACCAGCGGCAAGGTCGACGAATAATTGGCGATGTTGAGTGTTTTGAGGCTGGGGTTGACATTGCTGCCAAACCAGTCAGCATATTGCGTTCCGAAAATCGCACCGGCAGTCAATTCGTGTCCGCCGTTAACCGTCACCTGGTCAGCATTGTAAAACGCGTTGCTGATTGTTCCATAGTAGTTGTATCCCACCAGGCCACCGACCTCGCTGGTTCCGACTACATTACCTGCAGAATAACTGTTACTGATTTCGGTCCTGTAATACAGATATCCGACCAGGCCCCCCACGTAACTTGATCCGCCGACATTACCGGTAGCGTAGCTTCCTGTCACAGAATTTGAATTCTTGCCAACCAACCCGCCAACAAAGTTGATGCCACTGACCTGACCTGTCGCGAAACTGCTGGCAATCCCGTTGCCGTCGTTGTAACCAACCAGTCCCCCGACCTCATTACCCGTTCCCGTCACATTGCCACTGGCTGAACTGCCCGTGATCGAACTCGTTTGATATCCAACCAGACCGCCGACATAACTGGCGCCGCTCACGGCACCGGTGGCCGTACTTCCAGTGACTGCACCCCGGGCTGAACCTGCCAGGCCGCCAGCGTAACTCGCCCCCGTGACAGCGCCCGCAGCACTGCTGCCCGATATCGCGCTATTGGTCGCACCCACCAGACCGCCAGCATAGTCGCCAGTCGCACTGACATTGTCAGTTGCGGAACTGTTGGTCACTGCCGCAGACACATTGCCCACCAGACCACCAATAAAACTGCTGCCGCTCACGGTTGCCCCAGTCGCATGGCTGCTGTCAATTGTGGCTGAGCTGGTTCCAATGAGCCCGCCAACATAAGCGCCAGCGCTGATCACGTTGCCTGAAGCGGCGCTGCCGCTGACCGGTCCCAGTGCCGCCCCAATCAGACCACCCGCGTCATTACCTGTGCTGCTGACATTCACAGCAGCCGTACTGTTTGTCACTGCGCTCGACGCGCCAGTGTTACCGGCCAGACCGCCCACATAGTTGACGCCACTTACGGTAGCACCGGTAGCATGACTGGCATCAATATTGCCGGCAATGTAGCCAACCAAACCGCCCACATTGCTCGAGCTTCCCTGTACCGCACCTGAGGCGCTGCTTGCGCTGACGGCGCTGCTGCTGTTACCTATCAATCCACCGACGTAGCTGCTGCCGCTGACCGCTCCGGAAGCACTGCTGCTGCTGACGGAACCGCTGGTTTTGCCGACCAGCCCACCCACATAGTTGCCGGTGCCGGTGACGTTGGCTGAGGCGGAACTGTTGCTAATGGCGGCCGTTGTCATACTGATGCCGACCAGACCACCAACATCAGTGGCCCCGCTGACACTGGAGCCGGTCGCGTGACTGCCGTCCAGCGTAGCCGACGTATTGTTGTATCCGACCAATCCTCCCACGTAATACAGGCCACTTACGACACCACTGGCATTTGTGCCTGAAATTGTGCCGGTGTTATTTCCCACCAGACCGCCGACATTGCTGCCTGTGCTGGTTACGGCACCGGTGGCAGCACTGGCACTGTTAATCGTTCCACTGTTGGTTCCGACCAGACCGCCCGTATCGCTGGCATAGGCTCCGCTGGCGCTCACACTCCCGCTGGCTGATCCGGCGCTGACTGTGCCTGAATTGCTGCCGACCAAACCACCCAAGCTGTTGTGTCCGCTGACCGCGCCGGTGGCTGCGCCATTATTGATTACGCCGGTGTTGCCTCCTGCCAGACCGCCGATGTGATCCCATCCACTTACCGTGCCCGAACCGGTGGTGTAGCTGGCGCTGATAGTCGCGCCTATGTTACTGCCGACCAGACCACCTACATAATTTCCGGGTCCGGTGACAGTGCCGCTTGCGGTACTGGCACCGATGGAACCGGTGTTGTAACCGATCAATCCACCAGCGTTGCTGTTGCCACCACCATCTTCGTTAGCGGTGACATTGCCGGCGGCATAACTTGAAGAGATTGTGGTCGACCCTGAACCCACCAGTCCACCCACGTCAGAACCCGCCCCGGTAACGCTGCCGGTGTGGTAACTGCTGAGCACGGAACTGGTGGTCAGTCCAACCAGGCCGCCAACATAACTGGAACCGTTCACAATGCCGGTAGCATGGCTGCCGCTGATCGATGCGGTAGTCGTACCGATCAAGCCGCCGATATCATTGCCTGCAGAAGTCACATTTCCGGTTGCCGCGCTGTTGGTCACAGCGCTGTTAGTCGCTCCAGCCAGCCCCCCAGTGTAATTGGAACCACTGACAGAGCCAGAAGCTGTCGACGTATCGATGGTTCCGGTACTGGTTCCAATCAATCCACCGGTATAGTTGGTTCCGGTAACGTTACCGGTAGCAGAGCTGCCGGTGATGCCGGTGGTTCCAGCACCAACCAGACCACCAACGTAGCTGGAACCGCTGACACTGCCGCTGGCATGGCTGGCGCTGATTGTGCTGCTGCTTGACCCGACAAGTCCACCCGTGTTGTTGCCGCCAGATACATTGCCGGTGGCAAAACTGCTGGAAACTGCCGCTGAGGTAATGCCAATCAATCCGCCGGTATTGTCGCCACCAGTAACATTACCTGTGGCTGAGCTGCTCGACACCGCTGAAGTACTTTGGCCAACCAACCCGCCAACGTCAGTACTTCCGGTCACGCTGCCACTGGCACTGCTGCCGGTGATCGCCCCGGAGTTATAGCCAACCAGTCCGCCCGACCACGGCATCGAATCGCTGGGACCACCGACAGTCGCGGACGACGTTGAGGTTGAAATCGTGCCGGTGTTATAGCCGACCAATCCGCCCGAATACCCGCCTGCCGAACCACCCACCACACCGGAAGACGAACTTCCGGTGATCGTTCCGGAGTTATAACCGGCCAGTCCGCCAATGTCAGTCCCGTCAAAACCGGCAGTACTGACGACGTGACTGTTATTGACCGTCCCGCTGTTATAACCGACCAGTCCACCAACGTACTGAATAGAACCGATATTGTTGTCGTTGCTTAACGTACTGGTCAGCAAAACATTGCTGATGGTGCCCGCATTGGCACCGGCCAATCCACCGATATAGGTCAACCCGCCCGCAGCGGCGGTCAACGCGAGATTTTCCACCAGCCCGGTCGATCCAATTGCACCAAACATGCCAATGTAATGGCCGCTCAAATAGATGGTATTGCTTGTAATGGTACTGACGGAATGACCCAATCCTTCAAAAGTACCGCTAAAAGGGGTAGCTGAACCCCCGATGGGCGCAAAACCAGTTGGAAAATTCCAGATTGATGGATCGGTCGAAACAGAAATATCCGCGCCGAGCGCGTAATGTCCTGACAGGTTGCCGCTATAGGCCATACCCTGCAGCGTGTTGTGCCCGCTGGCGGACTGATCGCCTGAAGCGCCGGCACTGTCAATAACTGTATAACCATTGCCGTTGATTGTTAAGAAACCGGTTCCGCTTCGCGCATTGGCACCAGCGGTATTGTCCGCAAAATAAACGGCACCCATAAACGTGCCGTTCGCATTCATGCCCACATTTAAACTGGAACCGGCAGCGCCATAGGTCGGACTCACGGTGGAACCATTCCAGCCATCATTGAGCGTCAGATGCGAAGTACCGCTGGCAATCATGTTGGCATTAATGTTGATGTTGCCCTGCGCGGTAAGCGACAGGGTATTGGCTGACCAGCTCACCGGGGCATTGACATTGATATCGCCATTCTGGCTACCGCCGGCAGCGGTCTGAATGGATACACTGATGGTGCCCAACTCGCCCTGCAGTGTGGTCGCACCGATGCCGCTGGAAGTCTGTGCCGCGCTGCCTGCTGAAATGGTGAAGTCGGTAGGATCAATCAGCCAGCTGCCTGTGAGGCCGGCTGGTGCTGATGCAGTGACTTTTGCATCGGTTCCGACAACAACTTTTGCTGCACTGGTTTCAATTGCGCCGCCATTACCACCATTCAGTGCACTGGCGTCCAGCGTACCGCCCACATTCACGGTCCCGTTCTGCATATCACCCAGCAGATAAATTTTTCCGGACTGATTGGCTATCGTTTGTGCCCGGATCTCTCCGGTGTTGTTCACGGCGCTGGCCAAAATCGTGTCGGCTGCCTTGGCGGTCAGAACGACCAGTCCACCATCCGCATAGATCGCCTGCTGATTGCTCACCAGGGCATCGAGCGTGCCCTTGTTAATGACGACATTTACCAGCGAACTGCCATTGAAGTTCAGACTGATCTGGTCGCCTGCTGCCAGAATTGCCGTACCCAGGCGCGCGGTGATGACACCCTGGTTGACGACCTGATTACCCAGCAATGCCACATAGCCATTGTCGGAACTCAGGCTGCCCTGATTGATCACACTGGCACGACGGCCATTGCCGGTGAAGGTATTTTTGCCTGACATGAAATCACTGTCAGACAGGTTCAGTGTCGATGCGACCAGACCGCCGGTGTTGACACTGGCATTTTTGGAAAACAGCAGTCCATTTGAATTCAGTATAAACACCTGGCCATTGGCATTGAGTGCGCCGGCAATCAGCGATGCTTCCGTGCCCACCACACGATTCAAAATGACAGCAGCACTGTTGGGTTGTACGAAATTGACCGCGTCATTTTTACCGATTGAAAACGTCTGCCAGTTGACTGCAGCGCGCTGGCTGTTTTCTGTAACGGTCAACGTATTGTCGGACTGGTTGACACTGACCGAACCGGCACTGACCTGTGCGCCGGTCGGCAGCACCACAGCTGTGGCAGCGGGTCCGGCCAGCGCCGGTGGCAGTCCGCTGCCGAACGCGGTGATGGCCAGTGCGGCGGCCACCAGCTTGCTGCTCGAATTTTTGGTCTTGCCCCGGCCCTTGGTATTTTCTGCAACCGCAACCCATGTTTTTAAAACATGACTCCAAACGAGTCTGAAAATATGATTAAGTGAGCCGTGTTTTTTCATGATATTGCCTGTCTGCCTGATTGTTCAACAGCCGCCCCCCTCATCGGGATGGAATCCCTGACGCATGTTCGACCGACTGCACTGATAAATTAAACAACAAACTACTGAAGCCTGATAGCTTCATCACTAATCACAGTAGGTGAGAATCAACAGAAATTCTAGAAAATATTTGTGTTAAACCGCTAACATTTTTTTAAAATCCACTCAACTGCAACAGAAATTTGTAACCAGGATACGTCTTGCCGACAGCCTTGGTACTGTTGAGTATAGTGAATGGATTTCGCGTCATTGGCGTCATTAATGCAATTATGAATTTCGTCTTTGCAATAATGGAACTGCAGGATATGCATCGATTTCCAATCACCGCCACTTTGGGTACTGGCGTGATCAAAATCGCAATGATGGAAGTAAGTTTGAACAGGTTTCCGGCGCGCTGCCTGATCGGATCAGCCTACCGGTTTTGCATCGACTCTTTGATGAAATCGATAAATGTTCTGGTCGTAGCACGTTGCAGTCGTGATGAGGTAACGGCATGCACCGAAATTCTGGGTGGTGACCATTGCGTTAATATTCTTTGCAGTGTTCCATCCGCTTCTGCCTGCCGGGAAAGGCTGGATTCGAGTAACGCCACACCCATGCCACGCTCTGCCAGAAAACGCATCAGACTTTGATTGTTTGCAGAAAATCGACCTCGCACCGTTACGTTGATCGTAGAATCCCCGGATGTAAAACTCCACACCGTATTCGCATTGCCTTTGCCGATAAAAATACAATCGTGCCTGGCCAGTTCGGAAGGGTGTTGCGGTGCCCCATGCAGTTTCAAATAGTCAGCAGAAGCGTATAAATTCTGTTCAAGCCAGCCGATCTGACGGCTGACCAGAGACTCGTCATTGATCGCTCCCATTCTTAAAACAACGTCGAAGTTATCCAGCATGACATCATGAAACTGCGGAGACAGATCAAGCTGAAAATTGATGCCGGAGTGGCGCCGTGCGAACTCGCTTAGAAACGGCGCTATGATTACCGCGCCAAAATCGGGCGGCATCGATATGCGCAACGTTCCATCAACCTGTCCCATCTGCACCCGCAACGATTCGCCGGCCTGTTTTGCTTCATCAACAATCGACCCGCAATGTTCGAGGAACCGGGAACCGGTGGCAGTAATCTCAATTCTTCTTGTTGAGCGATTAAACAGCTTTGCACCGCATTCTTTTTCCAGCGCATTGATTCTGCGGGAGATTGTTGATATGGAGAGCCCCAGATTTTTTCCTGCTTTGGTTATGCTGGCGCAGCGCGCAACTTCAACAAAAATCGCCAAATCCTGCAACGAAGTGTAATTGTTGCTCATCGATTGATCCTGTTCCTGGTTTAAAAACTGGTTCGCAATGTTACCTCAACTCATGCGCGCCTGCAGGGAAGAACTGGAGCAAAACCAATACGCAGTTATTAAAACACCCACCCGACCTGCAGCAGAAATTTGTAATCCGGATACGGCTCACTGACGGCCTTGGTGCTGTCCACCCGATGCGCAAGGTACGCATGAATCAACGCCCCCTGGTAAGTGGCCGACCAGCCCAGTCCAATATCGCTGATATGGCGATACTGGTCGGTGGGCAGCGGGTTCGGCTCTTTGGCGTCGCCCCAGTTTGCAAACAACTCCCACTGGCTGCGCAAGGCACCGAATTCAGGCAGGGGCCGCGATAGTTCCAGTCGTACCAGATCGGCATCCGAGCCAATCAATTCCCCCGACGGAAACGCCATGACCGCACCCGTACCGGAGACGGCCATCCGTTCACTGCTGTCCAGATTTTTATCATCCAGCGCGTGCTGGATTCGTAACGACGTGCTCAGCGTAAAACTGTGTGGCAGCAGGCTGGTGTGGCTGACATCGAGATTCAGTTTGCTGTACGCGCCGTCGGTTTTGGCACCGGCTGCGTCGGCTGCCAGTGCTGCTGCGTCATTGATGTCGAGATGGCCGAAGGTCATTTTAAGACTGCCTTGCGTCAATCCGTCCAGACCGAACAGCCGTCGTTCATCTTTGATTGAGATACCGAGTGTGCCGGATTTTGTGGTCTTGGGCGTATCGGTGTTGGTCGACTGCACCTGATCTTCCAACTTCTTATTCGACAGGTTCAGACTTAGTTCCACCGTCTGATCATGCGTGCGAATCAACGGATATGTGAAGGTTGCATCCAAGCCTTTGGCCGTACCGATCGCATCCAAAGCGGCATAGGTATCACCCAGACTGTAGCGGGTCTGGCTGTAAGCCAGTTCGCCACGCAATCCATTCGGTGCCAGCAGCAGTTGATAGGCCAGACGACCATTCTGCAACCCGCCGCCGTCTGTGGCCAGACCGCTGAGCGAGAGCCGGTCGCCATAGCCGGTCAACGAATTGTCATCCACATTGAAACTGAAGCGGTCACGCCCGGTATAGATCGATCCGAAATTATCCAGCATGGCGAAGCCGTCGTAATGCGGCGTGGCTTTGGTGTCCACGGCAAAGTCCGACGTACCAACCCGGATGCCCGGCATCACGTCGGCACGCGTGACCTGCACACCGGGCGTGTCATTGATGATCAGCATGGCGCGTTCCAGCGTATCGAGCGACACGATGTCGGCCTGTTTCACATCATCCAGCATGCCCTGCACGGTTTTGTCATTGACCAGTGACTGGTTCTTTAAATGGAAGTCGCCGTAGTTGCCTTCCACCACCCGGATTTTAATATGGCCGCCGGTGACTTCCTGCGCCGGGATATAAGCACGCGCTACAAAGTAGCCGTGCGCCCGATAATGTTTGGTGATGCGCTGCGAGAGCGTTTCCAGTTCAGGCAGGGTCAGGGATTTACCCGCGCCATCGGCCACCAATGCTTCGAGCGTGGCCGTATCGATGACTCGATTGCCAACCACAGCGATGGCAGTGACGTCCACTTTGGGTCCGTTGGGCAGGGCTGCCATGGGTGCCTCTATCGCCTGCGACACACCGCCGACCTGTGGCAGGACCGCAGGGGGTTGCGCCGGTACATTCGGCGGCTGACTCTGACGCAGTGCATCACCGATATTCGGCACCGTCTGTGCCAGGACAAAACCAGAGAGACTGAGCAGCACTGCTGCACTGCATACGCGGTTAAAAGTAATTGGTTTCATTTTGGTCTTATTGGATGGTCAGTTTTTTACGACAAACAATTGTTGTTCAACCCCGGTCGGCAACCTTACTCCACCGTTGACGATTTCTGCCAGCGAATTGCGTGCTACCGGAACCCGTACGTCGGTTGGTTCATCACCGCTACCCGAACCATCGCCGGGACCAGATTGCAGCATTGCCCGTGCCTGTGACATCGACACCACCTGCGTCAATTCGGTTTCGTTTGGTGCCGACACGATGGTCAGCGGTACGTCTCCAAAGAGACTGGACAGTTGTACCGCCGGATTGGGAAGGACTACCGGTACGCCAACCGGGTTGGTTGTTGCCGTCAATTCGGGTGGCAGATAATTCACGGTCTGGCTGTGGAAAAATGCATCGGCAATGGCATTGGATAGTCCTGTGTTGTCAACCGGTGAAGCACCGCCAGCCGTGATCAATACTGCGCCACCTGGTACTGCACCGGTCAACGTGTAATTCGGATTGTTGATGCTTAAGCCCGATAAACCAGTCAGTGCTTCACTGCCGACCGCGCTGCCAGCCAAAGTGCCGTTGCCGCTCAGCGCCACACGGTCACCGTTGATCAGATTCGTCGCAACCAGCAGACTGGACGTCGCGTTGGCAGTACCGTCATAAACCCGGGTTGCGCCGTTGACTGTGGAAATCGCCAGCGCCAGCGGCGTGACGGTCAGTGCACCATTGAGGTAGGCAATGGTGTAGTTGGCTGCACTGAAGGAGCCGCCGCTTGCCGCACTTGGCACGATCGCATACGGACTGCCAGTCACACCGGCGCCAGCTGCTGAACCCGTGCTGGTTTCGGTCACGCTGCCGATCGTTTCGCCATTGACCAGACCGCTGGAGGTAAATGCAGACAGAGCTGGTGACTGGCCATACACTTTTGTTGCGTTCGATGCCGTTACTGTCAGTGGTGCCCGCGTTACGCTTTGCGTACCGCTGGCATACGTGATCATGTAACCAAACTGATCAGACCACAGACCGCCAGTGGGGGTGACAGTATAGTTGCCCACATTGGTACCGCCGCCGCTGAAACCCAATGTGCCATGCAGATGGTTCTGATCGGGAGCGACAGAATAGGTTACGGCAGTGTCAATATACTGCTGCGCGTTGTACATCTGCGAACTGGTTGGTGCAGAGATGGTCAGCGGGGTCATGAATACCTGCAGTAACGGTGCAGTATGTCCCGAATACTGATACCAGTTGGTTGCGAAGCTCCAGCCCGGGGAGAGGTTGCCATTGGCGGTGGTGGCTGAAGTAAAGTTGGTCTGTGACTGCAGTTGCGGGGTGGTCATCCCCATTACGGTTCCTGCTACGTCACTCACACCGGCGATGCCTGTCAGGGTTGGATTGGCACTGCTGCTGTAAAAACTGTTCGTCAGAGTAAAGCTGAAACCATTTCCCACCAGTCCACCCAGTGCAGTACCCTGACTTGTATCAACAGTGCCGGCCGCATAACTGTTGGCAACCGTTCCCCAGGTCAGACTGCCGACCAGGCCGCCACCATTGGTGCCAGCAAGACTGACGTTACCGGTAGCGTAGGTATTGATGATTACACCGCTTGAGCTGGCACCGACCAGGCCGCCGGCAGTGTCACCCGTTGCCGTTGCATTCCCGGTTGCGAAGCTGTTATGGATTGTGCCACCATAGTTGAAGCCGATCAAACCACCGATTTCATTTCCGCCGCTGCTGTTGACTGTGGCGTAGCTGTTGCTGATCGTGGCGCCATAGTTATAGCCGATTAAACCACCAATATACTCAGAGCCGCTGATCGTCCCGGAAGCGTAACTGTTACTGATGCTGCCGGCAGGATGGCTCTCATTGCCATTCGCGCCGACCAGTCCACCGACATTATTGCCGGAACCCACTATCGTTACCGACGCATGCGTATCATTGATGACACCGCCGCCATAATTGTAGCCGACCAAGCCACCCAGATAACCGTTACCGGTAATGCTCGCACTGCTAATGCCAAGATTGGAAACTGACGGTTTGACCAGGACACTGTTGAGCGTCACAGGGGCGGGCAGGAATCCGAACATGGCCAGCATGCTGTCCGGGCGGTTGAGAGCCAAGCCTGATATTGCATAGCCGGCCCCGTCAAAACTGCCTGCGAAATAAGGAACATAAAATCCCGCACCCAAACTGATATTGCCGGTCAGCCTGAAATTCAGGGCGGCATTGCTCTCGGAAAAGCCCAGCATATCATTCAGGCTTTGCTGGCTGCCCACGTTGTAATAACCACCGGAACCGACCGGTAATGAACTCGCGTAATTCGCGATATTCAATACTTCACTGTGACCGAACCAGTCTACATATTGGGCGTTATAAATACCACCTGCATTGACCTGGTGTATTCCATTGACCAGCACCTGATCGATATTATAAAAGGCATTGCTCAGAATTCCGAGGTTATAACCAACCAGGCCTCCGACTTCACTGCTTCCGGACACGGACCCTGTTGAATAAGCGTTGCTGACGGAAGCGGTATTATTTCCCAACAGGCCGCCGACCTCATTGGCTGCGCCAGTTCCCGTGACAGCCCCTGTTGCATGCACATCGGTCAGTACACCACTGTTAACGCCGACCAGGCCACCGAGCATTGCCCCTGTTCCTGTCACGTTTCCTGTTGCGTATACGCCAGTCATCGCAGCCCAGTTATTACCAACCAGTCCGCCGACCATCGAAGTACCGCTTACACTTCCCGTTGCATGACTGTTAGTCAGGCTTCCGCCAAAACCATAATTGAATCCGGCCAGACCGCCGACATAACTGCTGCCGGTGACACTACCGGTGGCGTACGTATTGGTAACATTTCCCGAACTAAAACCGACCAGTCCTCCAATAGCAGTTGCAGTGCCGGCAGTCAGTGCCGGCGCGTTGCCAGACACATTGCCAGTGGCATGACTGTTGGAGATAACGGGTAAGCCAGCGTTACCTGATAAATTGGAACCCGCCAGGCCACCGACAACAATGGAACCGGTCACATTTCCAGAAGCGCTGCTGCCATCAATGACCGCTGAAAAATTCATTGCATAATTTGCTCCAACCAATCCGCCTGAATTCTCGCCCATGCCACTTACAGTGACGTTGGCGCTGCTGCCGCTTACCGTGGCAATGCCTGTCTGACCATAGTTAAATCCCACCAACCCACCCACTGTAGAGCACAGACTGAAACCCAGGCAAACCGGGAGCGAAGTTGAAGCACCGATCGGGGAAGAAACCGTACCCGACGCAGTGGCGTTACTGATGGTTCCCGAATTGTTTGCGCCTGCCAGCATGCCAACATAAGAAGCACCGGTAACGCTGCCACCAGTCAGATTGACATTGCTGATGGTCGCGCCAACGGCATTGCCAAACAGGCCTACATAACTTGAGTTGGGCAGATTGATGGTCAGCCCGTTGATCGTGTAACCCTGGCCGTTGAAGCTGCCGGTAAATGGCCGACTGGCCACGCCAACCGGGGTAAACGTCGAACCCAGCCAGACATCACTGACGATGCCATTGGTTGCGGAGGCATCAATATTTTGTGCCAGAGAATAACTGCCGGCCAGATTCATGGTCATCAGTTGCAGCTGATGTCCGTTACTGATGCTGGTCGAATATTCAGACGAAAGCATTGGCGTGGTCGCGCCACTGCCAGAGGCATTGTTCAGACTGTTGTCGGCATCAACGATGACCCAGTTATTGCCGGACTGTCCTGGCGTGGGGGAAAAAATCCAGTTTGTGAAATTGGCTGAATTTCGCATCTGCGTGGTGGTCAAACCAACGACCACATTGGCCTGGTCAGGCGGATTATTCTGGAAGTTGCCGTAACCAAATCCAACAACGGTATTGACGCTGCTGTTATAAAAACTGTCAGTGACGGTGCCATTATTTTCACCAACAAGTCCGCCGACAGTGTTGTTTGTGCCGGTGGTGACAGCGCCCAGAGAGTACGTATTGGTAATCGTGCCAAAATTCCTTCCGACCAGCCCCCCGACATAACTGCTTCCAGTCACGGCGACCGCGCCCGTTGCATAGCTGTTGCTGATAGTCGCACTGGAAACATTGTATCCAACCAAGCCCCCAGCATAAGTGAACCCGCTTCCATTCACAGCCCCGGTTGCATAACTGTTGCTGACAGCTGCATTCTGGCCGTTAACTCCGGCCAGTCCGCCAATATAATAACCACTGCCATTTACATCAACCATCGCATAACTGTTTGCGATTGTTCCGAACGGTCCATAGACATCCGAATTCGACCCGACCAACCCTCCAACACGATCTGAAGTGCCAGTCACGCCGCCTGTGGCATAACTGTTGCTCACCGTTCCGTAGTTAGTGCCAATCAGGCCACCTACACTTGAGCCTCCACTTACGTTGGCCGAACGTGCATAACTGTTGGTGACGATCCCGAATTTGTTAAAGCCCATCAAACTGCCAACCCAATTTACGCCATTGACGTTGGGATTGATCAGTCCAAGATTACTGATGGTTGCGCTGTAACCATAACCAAACAGGCCGACATAGCTGGTCGCTGGTTGATTAATCGTGAGATTGGAAATGGTGTGGCCCAACCCATCAAAGATACCGGTAAATGCCCCACTGCTACTGCCGACCGGGGTGAATCCTCCTGCGAAAAACCAGGCACCTTGAGCGGTTGGGGATGCATCAATATTGCTGCCCAATACATAATTGCCATTCACATTGCCATTCATGCCCTGCAAATCTGTCGTCGTGGTACTGCCCTGCGCGCCCAGACCTGTGATGACGGTATAGCTTGTCAAGGTGCCGGAAGAGCCCAGTTTCGTTGTAAAAATATTGCTGGTCCACGGTCCGGCAGGAAGATTCACTGGCGCATTGACGTTGTAGGAGGCCAGTACTGTATTGATGACACCAGAAGGTGAACCCTGTCCATACAGCAGCGCTAGGCTGGCTGTGCCCGAACCATACATGGGTGCATTGATATAGATGTTGTTATAGGCATTCAGAGTCAGCGTGTTGGCACTCCAGGTAACCGGATTAGTCGTGTCGTTGACATTGATGTTCCCGGTTCAGGTCGAGCCGTTGGCGTATAAATTGGATGCTGAATTGGTACCGGTCGAAGTTTGAATCGTGACGCTCGTTGTGGCGAGCATGCCGTTCAATGCCAGTCCGGTAATATCACCGCCACTTGCAGCGACTGTAAAATCAACCGGATCGATCAGCCACGAGCCATTCAGTCCCAAGGTAGCGGCCGTGTTGACAACGCTGCCATCGGCGATCTTCACATGTGCCGCACTGGTTTCAATACTGCCTCCATTACCAGCACCCGGTGCACTGGCATCCAGCGTGCCACCCACATTCACGGTGCCATTCTGCATATCACCCAGCAGATATATCCTTCCGGATTGATTGGCAATCGTCTGTGCCCGGATCTCCCCGGTATTGTTCACGGCGCTGGCCAAAATTGTGTCGGCTGCTTTGGCGGTCAGGACCACCAGCCCACCATCCGCATAGATGGCCTGCTGATTGCTTACCAGTGCATCCAGCGTGCCTTTATTAATGACTACATTGACCAGCGAACTGCCATTGAAGTTCAGGCTGATCTGATCGCCTGCGGCCAGAATTGCCGTGCCCAGTCGCGCCGTAACAACGCCCTGATTGATGACCTGATTGCCCAGCAGAGCTACATAGCCGTTGTCAGAAGTCAGACTGCCCTGGTTGATCACACTGGCACGACTGCCATTGCCTGTGAAGGTACTTTTACCTGACATGAAATCACTGTCAGAAATATTCAGTGTCGATGCAACCAGCCCACCGGTATTGACGCTGGCATTTTTGGTAAACAACAGTCCATTTGAATTCAGTAAAAAGACCTGACCATTTGCATTCAGTGCGCCGGCAATCAACGATGCTTCCGTACCCACCACTCGATTCAGAATGACAGCAGCACTGTTGGGTTGAACAAAATTAACCGTGCCATTATTACTGATTGAAAACGACTGCCAGTTGACCGCAGCACGCTGGGTGTTTTCAGTAACGGTCAGCGTATTGCCGGACTGGCTGACATTGACTGAACCGGCACTGACCAGTGCGCCGGTTGGCAACACCACACCAGAGGCAACCGGTCCGGCCATGGCGGGCGGAAGCACGCTACCGAATGCGGTGATGGCCAATGCGGCAGCCACAAGTTTGCTGCGCGAATTTTTGGTCTTGCCACGCCCCTTGGTATTTTCTGCTACGGCCACCCATGTCTTTAAAACCTGACTCCAGACTAAGCGATAAATATGGTTCAGTGAGCCGTGCTTTTTCATGATACTGCTCCAGAAAATAGAGTTCCATTCAACAGAACAATGGCAACCGGCATGTGCTTTGGTTAACTATTTATCTGAAGGTGGTCTTGAATGGATAAATGATCAATGCAATACGTGCAGACGTATCGCATTGATCAATCTAGGACAGGGATGTTGGAAAGGTAAGGTGAATTCGAAATTTAATTTGAATTGCTTGAGATTTGACAACATGCCAGCACAGATTAATAAATATTAATCTGCTCGCTGTCAGCCGTCATTTGATGTAGCCCGATAATTTTAATCTCACCGTTGTTGGGAAAGCATGTGGGCTTATTTCTGTGGACGTATTTTTGTGGACTTATTTCTGTGGGTAATACATCTGATAAAACCACGCATAAGCCGTTTCAATCTGCGCCTGTATCCTCGGCGGAATCTCGTGCCGTGCCGGTTTGGCGATGCGAGCCGACTGTTTATGCAGATACTTCATGTGATAGTGGGAATCGCTTTCGCGCACACCCAGTTTCAGATTTGCCGGATCGATTTCAAACGCCGGCAACCCCAGCCATTTGAAGATATGCGACATGCAGGCAACCGGCTGCTCGACCATGTCTTCAAAACGCAGAAAGTAAAGATGGTCCTGCACTTTTTGCGGCAGGTCCGGCACGGCGTGCAGTGAAATCAGTGGTGCGCCGATGGCCTTGTCCTTGGCAAACAGCATGTCGGCACGACCGAAGCGGTCGTAGTCGGCCAGATGATCGATAAAGTCCACCAGAATGGTCTTTTGATGTTGGGCTTCGATCGACCCGTAGATCTGTCCCAGATCACGCACGCACACGATCAGTTTGGCTTGGGGTTCGATATGCAGCAGCAATTCGATGGCATGCAGCCAGGCGCGGTTTTTATCGACTACGGCGAGTTTGTTGCAGTCCTGATTCCAGCCGCGCAGAAAACCCTGCATGGCTGTTTTCAGATGGTCGTAACTGTTGTCGAACGAATTATCCAGCTGCGACAGAAAAAACGTATCGTCACTGATCATGCGCCGAATGCCCAGCATGGTATTGCACAGTGGCGAGCTGTGGCCTTCGCACAGAATGTCCGGATGCATGCCCAGCAACTGACACAGCATGGTCGAACCGGCACGCGGCAGTCCGGTGACACCGATGAAATTGGGGTTCATAATCGCATGCCTCCATCAGAGAAGAAATCACGGCAGTGTAGACGAGATTGATAATTGTTTGTTGCTTTTTTTGCCTGTTTTCTGTCGCTGCCCATTACCCGTGTGACTTTTCAAAGAATCTTGATGTAACCGCTACGGACAAAAGCCTTGTTGGCTTTCCTGAACGCTTTGGCGTACGCAGGGTTGGAGAATTTCATCGTGATGCATTTGATTTTGTCCGGATCGTGCCGGCTCAGTTTCTTATAAAACCAGCCCAGCATCTGGGCCAGAACCGACACCGGCAACATGGCACGCCCCTCCTGCCGGGTGGAATTCGGATTGCGTGCATATTCTTTGATGATGACCGGCGTATATTTGCTGGTCATCGGCGCTTTGGGCCTGCCGATCCAGCGCAACGCCAGCAAGGCCGGGATCAGCGGGCCCACCACGGCCAGCAGCCGCATCGTCAGCGGTTTGTGCGCAACGTTGTAGGTAGAAGCCAGCCACATGAACAGCAGTAACCAGATACCGAATCCAATCAGCCACTGCAGGCCGGTGCTGATCGGATATTTTCCGATACCGTCGGCGCAGGTCGGGCAATACGGCAGATCGAGTTCAATCTGCTTTTCATGTTCAAAACGGGTCGAAAATACCAGATGTTTTACAAAAGGTGTGGCGACGGCTGAAATGGCGGTCTTGGTGCCGCAGTTGCAACAGATGCTTTGCGGCGTCTGTACAAAAAAGGGACCGTCCTGGATCGTCGTGCCAATTTCATTGGTAACGACATGCCTGCCCACTTCGGCAACTTCGGTTTTGGCTGGCAGCGCTTCCGTTTGCAACTGACGTTGGGCCGGCAGTGGGGCCGGATCAGAGACTTTCATGCCATTTGCGGTGTTACCCAAAGAATCATGGACCAGCGCCCAGTCGGTATCGATCTGAACCATGACGGTATCCGGAAAATCGACTGACAGCTTGTGTGGCCCACTCAACTTTTCCACGTTACATTTGCAACCGCGCTGCTCAAGCGTTCCCTTATACCTGAGGGCAGAAGCCAGATTGATGCCTCGCTTTAACACATAACCGTTGGAATCCAGTATCGGCTCGATTTCTTCCTTGTTGCGCTTGAACAGGATCATCAGCAGTTCGGCAACCTGTTCCTTGCAATAGCCTTCCATCACCCCCTGAGTCGAAATCTGGTAGGTTTCAACCATAGTCACGCCCTCGCTTGAATTTAGTTTTAATTTTATTTAGTTTTTATTGGGATTGTTCAGCGACCTCAACAGACGGAGATTTTTTCACCTCCCCCTGCGCTTGTCCAGTATTTACCAATGTCAAATTTGAATAACTCCTCTAAGTGTCTGCTTTTGGCCAACGTTTTCAGCAACGCAGCGCAGCAATTCTGCCGCACAGCGCCGACACGAATATCTCGGACCTCAGTCAAATATCAATTCGTCAATGATCCCGGCAAACCGCCCAATTCCATTGAATGTTTGATTCATCGAATTGGGTGACTTATAAAAGTGTTGCGCTACTCCTTCACCATGACCCTGTCAAGACTGGCGCATTTGTCCAAACGGGGTATGATCTGCGCTTGTCTTTTTTTATCAGAATTCATTGCATGTTACCCACCATCGAACAACGCCTTGCCATTGAAATAGCCGCCCAGCCGCAACAGATCAGCGCTGCCATCACCCTGCTTGATGAAGGTGCCACGGTGCCGTTCATTGCCCGTTACCGCAAAGAAGTCACCGGTGGACTGGACGATATTCAGCTGCGCCTGCTGGAGCAACGCCTGTCCTACCTGCGTGAGCTGGAGCAGCGGCGCGAAGCAATCGTGAATTCAATTACCGAACAGGGCAAGATGACACCGGTACTGCTGCACGCCATCATGCATGCCGAAGACAAAACCGGGCTGGAAGATTTATATCTGCCCTACAAAATCAAACGCCGCACCAAGGCGCAGATTGCCGTCGAAGCCGGTCTGGAGCCGCTGGCCGATGCGCTGCTGCAGGACCCGACCCTGGTACCGGAAGCCGTCGCTGCAGGCTATCTGAAAGAACCGTTCAAAACCGAGGCCGGCGACAATCCGGGCGTGGCCGACGTCAAGGCGGCACTGGATGGCGCGCGCCAGATTCTGATGGAACGGTTTGCCGAACAGGCCACCCTGCTGCAGCAGTGCCGCACGTATCTGCAGGAACATGGCATTGTTGAATCCGTCGTGATCGAAGGCAAGCTCGATGAAGGTGCCAAATATGCCGATTACTTTGCGTACTCGGAAAGTATCATGACGATTCCGTCACACCGTGCACTGGCCATCCTGCGCGGACGACGTGAAGAAATGCTCAATGTGGTTTTGCGTCTGGATACCGAAGCAGAAAAACCGAAATGGGATGCGCCGTTAAATCCCTGCGAGGGCAAGATCGCCCATTTTTTCAACATCAGCAATCAGGGCCGCGCTGCCGACAAATGGCTGGCCGACACCGTGCGCTGGTGCTGGCGCGTGAAAGTGTTCATGCATCTGGAAAGCGAACTCATGGGTCAGCTGCGCGAACGCGCCGAGCTCGAAGCCATCAATGTCTTTGCCCTGAATCTGAAAGCCCTGCTGCTGGCCGCTCCGGCCGGACAGCATGCCACGATGGGGCTCGATCCGGGCCTGCGCACCGGCGTCAAGGTGGCGATTGTGGATGCCACCGGCAAGGTTTTGGAGTACAGCACCATCTACCCACATCAGCCCCGCAATGACTGGAATGGTTCTCTGCATACACTTGCTCAGCTGGCGGCCAAACATAACGTGTCGCTGATCTCGATTGGCAATGGTACGGCTTCCCGTGAAACCGACAAGCTGGCTTTGGATCTGATCAAACTGCACCCGGAGCTGAAACTGAAAAAAATTGTTGTGTCAGAAGCCGGTGCTTCGGTGTATTCGGCCTCTGAATTTGCCTCGAAAGAATTGCCTGATCTGGATGTGTCAATTCGCGGCGCGGTGTCGATTGCACGGCGTTTGCAGGATCCACTGGCCGAGCTGGTCAAGATCGATCCGAAATCAATCGGTGTCGGACAGTATCAGCACGACGTCAGTCAGTCTCAGCTGGCCAGGTCACTCGATGCCGTGGTGGAAGACTGCGTCAATGCCGTCGGCGTGGACGTCAATACCGCGTCCGTGCCGCTGCTGGCGCGCGTATCCGGACTGTCGCAGGCAGTGGCGCAAAGCATCGTGACTTATCGCGATACCCAGGGTCGTTTTGCCTCGCGCGCAGCCTTGCGCAAGGTGCCGCGTCTGGGCGACAAAACCTTTGAACAGGCGGCCGGTTTTTTACGCATAGTTGGTGGCGATTCACCGCTGGATGCGTCGGCCGTGCATCCCGAATCGTACCCGATCGTGGAAAAAATCCTGGCCGATATCAAAAAAGACGTCAAGGCGATCATCGGCGATGCCGGTCTGTTAAAAAGCCTGAACCCGGCCAAATATGCGGATGACAAGTTCGGCATTCCGACCATTTCCGACATCCTGAAAGAACTGGAAAAACCGGGGCGCGATCCGCGTGGTGAATTCTCTACGGCGACCTTCAAGGAAGGTGTGGAAGAAATCCGTGACCTGCGTCCCGACATGATTCTTGAAGGGGTGGTCACCAATGTGGCTGCGTTTGGCGCCTTTATCGACATCGGCGTGCATCAGGACGGACTGGTCCATATCTCGGCTCTGTCGAATACCTACGTCAAGGATCCGCACACGGTGGTCAAGGCCGGTCAGGTCGTGAAAGTCAAAGTGCTGGAAGTCGATGAAAAACGCAAACGCATTGCGCTGACCATGCGTCTGACTGACAGTGCACCGCAACCCGGCACTGCGCCCCAGCAGCGTGGCGACCGCGATGATGCAAAGCGCATGTCACAGCACCAGAAACAGCCTGCTGCAGCTGCGCCGGCCAACAGTGCCATGGCAGCAGCCTTTGCGAAACTGCGCTCCTGATGGAAAATTAACTGGAACTTGACAAATGGGCCGTAGGCTGGGATGCAATCGTAGGCTGGGATGGAATCCCAGCATTTCAACCGTTGATGCTGGGATTCCATCCCAGCCTACGACGTATCCCAGCCTACGACCCAAATAAGTATTTCCATTTATCTATATAATTGCCACATTATTTTTTGCGTGAAGAGAGCAGACCATGAACGACGTACAGAACTGGATCAAAGAAACCGTCACCACCAACCGCATCGTGCTGTTCATGAAAGGCACGGCACAATTTCCACAGTGCGGTTTTTCGGGCAAGGCCATTCAGATACTGAAAGCCTGCGGCGCTGAAAACATCGTGACGGTCAATGTGCTGGATGACGCCGATGTGCGCCAGGGTGTCAAAGATTATTCCAGCTGGCCTACCGTGCCGCAACTGTATATCAGCGGCGAATTCATAGGCGGCTCCGACATCATGGGTGAAATGTATGAATCGGGCGAACTGAAATCGCTGATTCAGTCCTGACCCACGCCACCTTGAGCACCTTGCTTGCCCAACGACTCATCATTGCCGTCACCGGTGCCACCGGTGTGGTCTATGCAGTGCGCCTGCTCGAAGTGCTGCGCGCAACGACCGGCATTGAAACCCATCTGGTGATTTCTGAAGCCGGTCTGATGAGTCTGCAGCAGGAAGTGGGCATGAAAAGAAAACAGCTCGAAGCACTGGCCGATGTGGTCTATAACGTCAAGGATGTTGGCGCCTCGATTGCCAGCGGTTCGTTTCAGACCATGGGCATGATTATCGCGCCGTGCTCCATGAAAACGCTGGCTTCGGTGGCCAACGGTCTGTCAGAAAATCTGATTTCACGTTCTGCCGACGTTACCCTGAAAGAACGACGCCGTCTGGTCATGATGGTGCGCGAAACACCGTTCAATCTGGCGCATCTGCGCAATATGACTTCGGTGACTGAAATGGGCGGCATCATCTTCCCGCCACTGCCGAGCTTTTACCAGCATCCGGCCAGCATCGCCGACATGGTGGACCACAGCGTGGGACGCGTGCTGGATCTGTTTCAGATTGCCCATGAGCTCACGCCGGAATGGCTGGGGCTGAAAGAACATCAACCTGCGCGCCTGAAATAAGCTGAGCGCTCAGATTCAATTTACCTTCCACCTTAGAATTCCACACCATGAAATCTGACACTGCAGAAATCGTCTGCGCCGACGGCGAACGTCTTGTTGGCCACTTTTTCAAAGCAGAACCCAAAGGCGATGGCTTACCGGTGCTGCTGTGCCCGGCCACGGGTGTGAAACAATTTTTTTACCTGCGCTTTGCGCACTGGCTGGCGCAACAGGGGCACGATGTTCTGGTATTCGATTACCGCGGTGTCGGTTTGTCGCTGCACACAAATCTGAAGGACAGCAAGGCAACGCTGGCTGAGTGGGGACAAAAAGATCTGGTGGCCGCACTGGACTGGCTGCTGCAACATACCGGTGCCAACCAGGCGGTTCTGCTCGGTCACAGTGCCGGCGGTCAAATGATGGGCCTGATGCCCAATCACAACCGCATCGAACGGGTGGTTGGCGTTGCGGCCTCAACCGGCTGGTTCCCGGGCATGCGGCCGGCGTTTCGCTTCAAGGCTCGCCTCGGATTGCGCTGCATCATTCCGCTGGCCGTCAGGGTGCTGGGCTATGCGCCAAATTCAAAAATAGGTCTGGGAGAAAACCTGCCCGCCGGCGTGGCGCTGCAATGGGGCCAATGGTGTGCTGCCGGTGGTTATGCAACCAATGCCGTCCAGGGCAATCCCGAACTGGATTTTCATGCCGAAATCCGCATTCCCTTCACCTCCTTTTATGCAACTGACGATGATATTGCCACTGCTGCGACCGTAGCAGATCTGATGCGCACCTTTCCCAATGCCATCAGGTCGACCGTGGTGGTTGAACCCGCACAGGTCGGGCTGCAGTCAATTGGCCATCTCGACTGGTTTCGCAAATCGCATCAGGTGGTGTGGCCCATGCTGGCCAAGGCCGTGCGCGGACCGGCCATGTAAAAGCATCCATTCCGACTGCAAAGTTGATTCCGACAAAAATCCGCTTATTGGTTCAGGGCTATGGTATTCCTGAGACTATCGTATAGACTGAAACTTCCAGTACACAGGGTAAGAAGCAATATGCAACGCCGTACGCTTTTAAAACTGGCAGGTTTGTCATGGTTCCAGGCTGTGCCTGCCCATGCTCAGCACAACAGCGTGCTGCATATCTCGACTTTGCTGCTCCAGGATCCGGCCACATTAATTGCCAAAAAAGTGATGGCAGAAGCATATCGAAGATTGAATATCGTTCCGGAAATCGAAGAACTGCCCGGCGAACGATCTTTACAAAGTGCCGATTATGGTACGACCGATGGCGAGTTGTATCGCAAAGCAGGCATGGAAACGCAATATCACAATCTCGTCATGGTGCCTGTCCCATTATTGAATTATGAAATCGTTGTGTTCTCGCGCAGCCTGAATTTTCCCGTCTATGGATGGGAAAGTCTGCGTCCCTACACCGTGGGATTTGTTAAAAGTATCAAAATCATCGAAGAAAACACCAAAGGGATGAAAATTGAAGTCGCAACGTCACTGCGCAACGCATTCATGAAAATGATGGTGGGTCGTTCCGAAGTACTGGTGTGTAATCGACTGTCCGGATTGGCAATGCTCAAGGAAATGGGAATGGGCGATGTCCGATTGCTCTCTCCCACTTTGGCCGAATTCCCTGTTTACCATTATTTAAATAAAAAACATGCAGCGCTCGTACCAAAACTCACCAGCATATTAATGGAAATGCAGAACAATAAAATGATGAAAGAAATTCAAAAATCGGTCATTACCGATTTGGGTCTGGAGTGAATTTACCCAACCCTATTTTCGTTTTTTCATTGGATCGGTATCAAATCTGAACTTATATTTATTCTTGATCTGCACAATGGCAGCCGCGCTGTCGATTAAAAACTGGTCAAACTCTTTAATGATCTCCGGGTGCAACGTCGATGACAGCGAGTACTGACTGAACTGGTATGGCAGGCTGGGGTCAAATCCAATCTGCCCGGAAATTTTATGTGATTCCAGATAATAAGTTGCGACATCAATGTTCAGATAACTTCCGTCGACCCTGTTGTGCAGCAGCATGTCGATGACACTGCCGACCTGATCCTCTTCTTCTGCAATCAATTCACCACGCCTGACCAAAGGTAGATAGTCTACCGGCGTCCATCCGCGCGGCATCGCAATGCGTTTTAAGGTACTCAGCGGTTTGCCAAAGTCACTTTTCCAGCGGATGATGCCATCGATATATTGAATAACGCCATTGCTGTAAAAAAGGTTGTGCCCACTTTTTTGGTCGTTAAGCCAATGGGGATTGTCGGGATACTGGAAATCAGTCTCTCCAGTCAACAGCTCTTTGACCATGCGGACATAAGGTCGAGGTTGATATTTGAATTCGTATCCACTTTTTTTTGCGAACAGATCCAGAACGTCGCGGGCAAATCCGGAAAAGCGATGGCCATCCATAAAATAGTGAGGTGCATAGTCGAACGACGTCACGCCCACAATAAATACTTTATTTTTCTTGATTGACTCGTCAGAAAAACAAACCGTTGTCAGTTGCATCAGCAGAAAAAATGCCAGTATTTGTTTCAACATTATTCAAATCCGTTTCATTATTTCTTCGGACCAGCCGAACCGTCACAGTACGAATATCACATTGATCGACCGGGCCATCCACAGAAATTTCAACGACAGGTGAAGAAAAACTTAATATTTGGCATCGATTTTATCGGCAGTACCGTCCGCTTTCATTTCCTTAAGACTGGCCTTCATGCTGCTCACCATGTCATCGCTGACACTGGCATTGCACGCCAGATAATAGTCCACGTTACCAAAATTGAATAAAATGGCCAGCTGTCCTTTCAGGTTATGCATGGTCAATTTCGAATTCGCCTCTTCAGCATCGGAGGCCCAATAATCCAGGCGACCGACTGCCATATTTTTCAGCGAGGTCTCGTCATCATAGGAACGCACCACGTTAAAACCTTTCTGACTCAAATAACCATTGAGCACATCGCCCAGATTTACGCCGATGTTAGCGTCCCTGATTTGATCGAGCTGGGTAATTTTTCCAAACCGGTCCGAAGGTCCGACAATCACCCAGATCGAGTTACCGACCGGACCTATCCATTTAAAATAAGACTCCCGCTCTGCAGTACGTGCGGTTGAAAATACACAGGTATCGGGCTGCGTTTTTGCCAGTTCAAAAGCGCGGTTCCAGCTCATCGACTGGATATGATAGGCAATATGACTGCGCTGCATGATTTCGTGAATCTTGTCTGCAGTTCTGCCATACACCGTTTGACCACCATCCTTTGACATACTGCTCGGCAGAGATTCTTCTGTTGTGATTAACAGCTGCTTCTTTTGACTCTCGGCGCAGCAGGCACCCATTACCGTCAGATTGAGAAGGGCAAAGGTCAACATCAGGGTGTGCTTCAGTCGCTGCATATCAGACATGCCCAAGTTTTAAGTTTCGAATACGGAACATCAAAATGAAATACTGTACTGCATTTAACCCTGTTTCACGACATACCTGTTCGGCTCAGTCAGTCTTTATTTGAGATCGATGGGGAATATCTCGGCCGACAGGGCCACCTTGTTGCCCAATCCATAATGAAAATACGCAGGTCGACAGGCCGTTCTGAGCAAAATAAAAAACTCGAGCCGCACACGGCTTAACCACGACATGGATTTGTCGGCAATCAGATTTTCAACTGCGACATGCACCACCCAGTGACGCAGGTTGGTCGGCAGATTGATGTCTTTGTGTTCCAGCATTTCCTGCAACGCGATTTCCACGTTCGGATCTTCCATGAAACCAAACTGCATCTGGACATGAATAATACTGCCGCGCTCATTGCGTTCCAATACGTGCACCGAATACCGGTTGCCATGCATGAAAGGCACTTTCAGGTGTTTGACCTGAACGTAAATAATATTGCGCGGCAAGGCGCCGGTTCTTTTCCACATCATCTGCAGCAGGGTTGGCGTTCTGACCTTGTTGGAGTGGACCACCACCGGCACCATCAAAATCGACGTGCGTTCGATAAAAGACGGCAGGTCGCGATGATGGGCAATCATCTCATTCATCGGCATGGTGTAATTGGCAGCATAAGCATCAAACGTGGCTTTTCTGCCCCAGCGCCAGGTCGCCATGGTGACGAAAATGGCACAGCCTATCAGGATCGGCACGAAGCCGCCTTCCATGAATTTGATCGAATTGGCCACCAGAAACGCGCAATCCACCACAGCGAAACAGCCGAACAGGGTGGCCGCGCGCCAGACGCTCCAGTGCCAGTAACGACGCGCTATAAAAAACATCGCCGTTGACGTTGTCACCATCACACCGGATTCGGCCAGACCATACGCCGCACCCAGCGATTCGCTGGACCCGAAGGTGATCACGAGAATGACGCAACCCAGATACAGTGACCAGTTGATAAACGGCAGATAGACCTGTCCGACATGATCATGATGGGTATGTCTGACCTTCAGGCGCGGCATGACTTCCAGTGCGATCGATTGTGAAGCCAGGGAAAAGGCACCCGAGATCAGCGCCTGCGATGCAATCACGGTGGCCAGTGTCGCCAGTACGACCATGGGGTACAGCCAGTCTGACGGCACCATGCTGTAAAAAAGGTTGCCACCGACCCGCTGCCCACCGCCCAACAAAAAAGCACCCTGGCCCAGGTAATTCAGTATCAGTGCCGGATACACCATCAGAAACCAGGACAGGCGTATCGGGTTGGCACCAAAATGTCCCATGTCGGCATACATCGCTTCGCCACCCGTGAGCACCAGCACCAACGCCCCCAGCACCAGCAGGCTGGAAAACCAGTCACCATGCAGCAAAAACTGCACCCCATACATCGGATTGAACGCATGGAAAATTTCCGGATGCAGTCTTATCTGGTGCAAGCCCAGCAGCGCAAGTACCACAAACCAGACAATTAAAATCGGACCAAAAATTCGCCCCAGGCCACCAGTACCCTTGTACTGAAAACTGAACAGCAGGGTCAGGATGATCAGGGTGATGACAATAATGGCGTGACTGGAAACGGGCGTGGCAACAGCGATGCCTTCAATGGCGGATAACACGCTGATGGCCGGTGTAATGACGCCGTCGCCAAACAGCAAACCTGCGCCGATCAACAGCAGCCACGACAACCCGGCCAGGCGGCCCTTGTTGAATTTGTCCAGCAGGCCATACAGGGCAAACACACCACCCTCACCATCGTTATCGGCGCGCAAAACAAACACCGCGTATTTCAGCGCAACGACAATGGTCAGCGCCCAGATCACCAGAGAAATGCCGCCGAGTATGTTGGGCGAGGTCAGGGCAACCGGATTGAAACCGAAAAACATCAGATTCAGTGCGTACAGCGGTGACGTGCCAATATCACCATAAACGACACCCAGCGCGCCAAGACTCAATAAAAGAATCCCTTTGCCGGGACGGTGTGATGTTTCGATCTGCTCGTTGTGATCGGGATGATGTTCCTGGTCTGGATTGCTGTCTGTGGCGCTTTGTTCCATTGGGCGTCCTGTTATTGTTTATTCTTTCGCACTCTTGAACAATAGCAAAGGGAAGGGAACAGAACAATGCAGAAATCGGGTTTTTAGCGATGTGTTGATTTAAGTTAAATGAAAATTAGACTATATGGCATAAGTGCGGGGATTGAAAACAGTCCCACTCAATGCAAGCGTCTATGCCGTCAGGTGGAAGCGAGGGGTAACTGCGGAAAATTTCGAAATGACTGGCGCCAGATTCAACTTCCGCCAAGACAGTTTCTGCCGGCACACGAGTTCACTGTACCACAGGAGTGCCACCAAGAATTTTGGGGTTGGATAATATAGGAGTTTGCATCTTCTGTTCCTCTTAGTCTGGATTTCCCAATGCTAAAAATACGGTAGCCGAAATTCTAATCACCAATAAAAACCGAATCAATTAACCACATCACTTAAAAATGGCGTTGATCTCAGGTGATGCTGAACTACCTGCCAAAACTGGTCGCATCCACAAAAGTCGCCGCCAGCATTTCCAGACCCAGCTGATCTTCAAGATTGAAGCGCCCCAGGCTTGGGCTGTCCATATCCAGTACACCGACCAGTTCGCCATCTTTGATCAATGGAATCACGATCTCGGAATTGGACGCCGAATCGCAGGCGATATGACCGGGAAATTCATGCACGTCGGCCACCAGGATGGTGCGCCTTTCCTGCGCTGCCGTACCGCATACACCTTTGCCAAAGGCAATCCGGGAGCAGGCGACCTTGCCCTGAAACGGGCCGACCAGCAATTCGCTGCCCTTGCCGCTTTTTGACGGCTTCACCAGATACACGCCAGCCCAGTTCAGGTCAGCGATGGTTTCAAATAAAAAGGCAGAAAACTGCGCCGCATTCGACGTCAGATCCTGTTCGCCGTCGAGCAGGCTGGTCAGCTGAGCGTCGAGCGTCAGGTATTCGGGATTGTTGGACGGGCCGGAGGAAGTAAACATAAATTATTTTTAATCCGATTGATCAGAACGCCGCATTGTACCCTCTTCAGGCTCGGGCTTCGAATTTCAGGGCCAGAGTACAGGCTGAAAATCGCAGCCCGCTCGGTCCCGGACCATCGGCCACCACGATACCCAGATGCGCATCACAGCGACTGCAGGAAAAGGTGCCACCCGTGCGGTTGATGTTCAAGGCCGATATCGGCTGCCAGAAACTCGGCCAGCCGGTGCCGGATTCAAATTTGCTGTCTGAATCAAACAGCGCTGCCTCACAGCAGATGCAACGGTAAATGCCGGCTTTGCGCGCATTCCACAGGCTGCCTGTGTAAGGGTGATCGGGTTCTCCGGCGCGCGTTACGGCATAGACATCGGCCGGCAGAGCGGCACGCCATTCGGCATCGGTCTTGACGACTTTGGGCAGCCGCTGCACACCGCTGCTTTTTCCGTCGGCAGAAAATGCTTCGATGGTGACCATGGCATTCGACGATAATTCGGACAGCACATCGGCCAGCGCACGAGTCAGCGGCACGATGCCAAGCACCACGCCGGCAGCGAATTTCAATATCGTGCGGCGTTCCTGAGTTTGATTTTTTTTCATCTGTGATTTCCTTGTTCACCCGCAGCAGATCGGATTTCTGGTCAGGCAAAAAATGAGATTCCCAATTTATTTTTGGTATCGCATTTTACTATCGATTAATTACCTCATTAGTAAATTGAGTTTGCCTGATACAAGGTATTGTTTAAACACCACGGATTTTTGTGATCCGAAAAATTAGCTGTCAACTGGAATGGATTTCATCCCGTTATCTGCCTGCCTGTGCCACAATTACAGGCCGTTAAATCAAAAGATTGTTTTTCCTTCAATTCACTCCGAGAGACTAAAAATGAAAAAATTGCTGATCGTATCGTTACTGGGTTTGTCTGCCTTGTCGTCACAGGTGTTTGCCGGTCCTGAAGCGGGGCATCCGAACATCATCGCTGCGCGTGAAGATGCACAGCACGCCATCGAAAAAATGAAGGCCGCACAGGTTGCCAATGAATATGACATGGGCGGTCACGCTGCCAAAGCCGAACAGCTGTTGAAACAGGCTGAAGGCGAAATGAAAATGGCTGCCGAAGCAGCCAACAAAAACAAAAAATAACAGTTTCAGGTACTGTCAAAAAACCGGCTGAAGTGATGCTTCAGCCGTTTTTTTTTCGCATTTCACCTTCTGACAGTCAGTTAAATTGAAATCTTTGGAGATGACGTAGGCTGGGATGCGTCGTAGGCTGGGATGCAATCCCAGCATCAACGGTTGAAATGCTGGGATTGCATCCCAGCCTACGACGCATCCCAGCCTACGTACTGCATACCAGGAGCATCCTGATGCCAATAAAAAAAAGAATCCCGTTTCATATTCAGCTGTCCTGGCTGTTCGCAACGCTGATCATCTTCTTCGGCGTCACGCTCGGTGTGTTGCAGTTTGAAAAAATGAGTCAGATTTTGCTGGTCGAAGTCAGCAGCCAGTACGAACTGATCGGCCAGAAAGTGGTCAGCAGCATGCAGGCCGTCTACGAACGCGCCAAGGTCCAGACCCAGTTGCTGGCCCGTCAGGATCTGGTGCATGCAACCAGCCTGCAGCAGCGCCTGTATTTTGTTCCCTACCTTGCCACGGCCATCGACAGCAGCGACGCCACCATCGCAGCCTACGTTGCGTGGCCTGACGGTGAATTTTTTTCGCTGCGGGCATGGACCGATACCGGGCTGATGAAACAGCGCTTCAATGCGCCACTCAATACGTACTGGCTGGTGGAAAGTATCACGCAACAAAAAGGACAATGGTCTGAAACCGTGCTGTTTCTGGATCAGACCTACCAGGAACTGGGCCGCGCAAACCGCAACGATCTGGCTTATGACGCACGCAACCGTCCCTGGTATGTCAATGCGCAACAGCACCAGGCCGGTGACGTCACCGGCACCGATCCGCATTACTTTCATACCGATGGCATGCTGGGATTCAGTTATGCCACGCGCAGCGCGGACCAGGCACAGGCTGCCGTCGTCGGCGTGGATATTGAAATGTCCGAATTGGCCGAGGTACTCCGGCACGGCAAGGGCACCCCTTCAAGCCGCATCGCTTTACTCACCCATGACGGTGCGGTGCTGGCGCTGCAGACCGGCAGCAGCGACCCCTACCTGCCTGCGCCGGTGGTCAACAGCGAAGGTGCCTTCACGCTGCCCAATCTCCACGCACAGGATGCACCGATTCTGTTCAGGCTGTTTCAGTCCGATCAGCTGGATCTGCAGGGCTCGCACCGGATTCGTCATGACGGAGAAAACTGGGAAACGTTCAATGCCAACATCGCCGTTCCCAACGGGAAGCCCTTGCGCCTGATCATTGCCACGCCCTACTCGGAACTGCTGGGCAATATTTACCAGCTGCGCGAGCAAACCCTGCTGCTGTCGGCCCTGGTAGTCCTGCTCAGTATCGGACTGGCCGTGTATTTTTCCCGCTTTGCCTCAAGACCGTTAAAAAGCCTCGCCGATGAAGCGGTATCGATCGCCCATTTTGACTTCGACCGGCCACTTGCCGTGCATTCCAACATCACCGAAGTGGATGACCTGGCGCAGGCCATGGAGCATATGAAATCAACGATCCGCTCGTTTCTGGACCTGTCGGTCAGCCTGGCATCGGAATCAAATCTGGACCGGCTGCTGGCACGGGTGCTGGCTGAATTGAGCTCCGTCATCGGTGCTGAAAAAGGGGTGCTGTATCTGTACGAGCCGCAGCAGAACCGACTGGTTGCAGCGCATTACCGATCCAATGCCCCGACCGTTCTGCAGGTTGAAGCATTGAAGATCATCGATATCAACGCGTCATCCCATCCGATAGCAGTGGCATGCAAAAGCCAGTCAGCCATGGTAAGCATGCAGCCCGAACAGTGCACTACGTGGTTCGGTGACCACGAAGAATTGCAGCAACAGAATCATCTGCTGGCCATTCCACTGGTTGACCGCAATGCCAATCTGGTAGGCGCCATTGGTCTCATGCTCAGCGCAACCCAGGCCGGTATTGATGTTGGCCGCTTCAAAATGGCGCAGGCCATTTCCGGTGCAGCTGCGGTGGCCATTGAAAATCAGCTGCTCATCCATGAACAGAAACTGTTGCTGGAATCGTTTATCGAACTCATCGCCGGCGCCATTGATGCCAAGAGCCCCTACACCGGCGGCCACTGTCAGCGCGTACCGGTACTGACCAAGATGCTGGCGCAGGCCGCCTGTCTGGAGCAAAGCGGTGAATTCGCCGATTTCAATCTGTCCGATAACGAATGGGAGCAGTTGCATATCGCGGCCTGGCTGCACGACTGCGGCAAGGTCACAACACCAGAACATGTGGTGGACAAGGCCACCAAACTGGAAACACTCACCGACCGGATTCATGAAATCCGCATGCGCTTCGAAGTGTTGAAACGCGATGCGCAGATTGCCTACTGGAGGGAGTTGGCGCAGGGTGGCAACCAGCAACAGCAGCGCATCCTGGATGTGACGCTTGCGCAGCTTGACGATGACTTTCAGTTTGTGGCCAGCTGTAATGAAGGCGCGGAATTGATGGACCCGGCCAAAACAGCACGCCTGAAACAGCTCGCAGCAAAAACCTGGCAAAGAACCCTGTCAGACCGCATCGGCATTTCACACGACGAACTGCAACGGAAAATGGTGGAACCTGACGCCGCCCTGCCGGTCATGGAAAACCTGTTGGCCGACAAGACCGAACATTTGATCCCTCGCCTGGAACGCGACAAGATTGCACCGGACAATCCGTGGGGCTTCAAGGTCGATGTACCGCAATTTCTGTACAACCGCGGCGAGCTCTACAACCTGTGCGTAGGCCGCGGCACGCTGACTGCCGAAGAACGTTTCAAAATTAATGAGCACATGATACAGACCATTATCATGCTGGAGAAATTGCCGTTTCCGCGCCATCTGAGCCGGGTTCCGGAAATCGCCGGAGGTCATCATGAAAAAATGGATGGCAGCGGTTATCCGAAACGACTGCATCAACAGCAGATGAGCCTGCCGGCGCGCATGATGGCCATTGCAGATATCTTTGAAGCGCTCACCGCCAGAGACCGGCCCTACAAATCCGGTAAAAAATTATCTGAAGCTCTGGACATCATGCGCGTCATGAGAAACAACCACCATATCGATGCCGCGCTGTTCGCGCTGTTTCTGCGCTCCGGCGTCTATCTGGACTATGCGCGTGGGTTTATGAACACAGAGCAGATCGATGACGTTGATATCGCTCTGTATGTATAGCACAATGGCCGGCACCCGACCCTTTACGACTGGAGACAGAATGAAAAACACCTCACGCAGAATGCTCACGGTACTGTTGCTGTCCGGCCTGGTTTTGCCGCTGCAGGGTTTTGCTTCGCCAGCTGTCTCGGCACAGGCACAGGCCAATGCCCTGTTTTCAGAATACTGGGAAACACTGCTTTTTGAAAATCCTGAAAACGCGACCATGCTGGGTGACAAACGGTATTCGGATCGCTGGCATGATCTGTCGCCCCAGGCGGTTGCGAAGCGCAAAAGCGATCATCTGGCGTTTGACAAAAAGTTGGCCGACATCGACATCAAGGCGCTGGGTGCCGAAGATCAGATTTCTCTTTCTGTGCTGCGCTACAAATCACATCAGAAAGTCGTGCAGGACGCCATCTTCGGCGCGCTGCCGTTCTCAGCCGATGATGCGCCATTTCAGGTGACCCAGATGGAAGGCATACAGCTGGGCATACCCCGATTGCTCAATGCCACGCCCTTAAAAACCGGCGCCGATTTTGACATGCTGGGCAAACGCCTGACTGCGCTGCCGGCCTATATCGATCAGATCATCGCGACACTGCGCGCGGGCATGGCCAGCGGCTGGATGCCGGCAGCAGTTGCCCTGCCCAAGGTGCCCGGTCAGTTTGATCCGCTGCTGGTGAGTCCTCTGGAGGTCAATCCGCTCTACAAACCGTTCCTGAAAATGCCCGACAGTATTGCCCAAGCCGATCAGGACCGACTGCGTGCGCAGGCAGCGACCACCCTGACACAAAACGTGTTGCCGGCACTGAAGAAACTCAAGACCTTTCTGGCCAGTGAATATCTGCCGGCAGCCAGTCAGCATATCGCTGCTTCCGCTTTGCCGGGAAAAATGGCGTATTACCAGGCCAGGCTGACTGCCAGCAATACCACCTCGATGACGCCGCAACAGATCCATCAGACCGGTCTGGATGAAGTGGCGCGCATTGAAACAGCCATGCTGGCCGTCATCAAGGAATCCGGCTTCAAAGGCACACCGGCCGAATTCAATACGTTCATGAACAGTGATCCGCAATTCTTCTTTACCAGCGCCGAAGCCATGCTCGCGGCGTACCGCGACATTGCCAAGCGCATCGATGCGCGCATGCCGGAGCAGTTTGAAACCCTGCCGCGTCAGCCTTACGGAATCCGTGCCATGCTGCCGTCCGAAGGTGACGGCCCCGAGCATTACACGGCCGGTGCGCTCGACAACAGCCGCGCAGGCTATTTCGAAGCCAACGTCAACAATCTGAAACGGCGTGCATCCTGGAGCATGGAAGATCTGGTGCTGCACGAGGCCGTGCCCGGCCATCATCTGCAGGTTGCGCGCTCGTCCGAACTCACTGAGCTGCCCACCTTCCGGCGCTCGTACCGCGATTCGGGCTATTCGGAAGGCTGGGCGCTGTATGCCGAGTCACTCGGGTACGACATGGGCATGTACACCACACCCTACACCCGTTACGGTTTTTTGAGTTCGCAGATGTTTCGGGCCTGTCGACTGGTGGTGGATACCGGTATGCACGCCTTTGGCATGACGCGTGAGCAGGCCATTGATTATCTGGTGCAGCATGCCGCCGTGACGCATGATTTTGCCGTGGCGGAGGTGGACCGATATATTGTGTGGCCGGGACAGGCCACCGCCTACAAGCTGGGTCAGCTGCAGATTCTTGCCTTGCGCAACAAGGCAGAAAAAGCGTTGGGTGCCAGGTTTGACGTACGCAAATTCAACAACCAGGTGGTGGACCACGGTGGACTGCCGCTGGAAATTTTAAACAGTGTCGTGAATCAGTGGATCAGCGCCCAGCAGCAATGATGGTAACGACGCATCCCAGCCTACGTCATACCCAACGATTTACTATTGACGTCTGACTCTGCGCGCTGCCAACAGGGTCAAACCGAGGCCAAGCAGGGCCAGTGAAGCAGGCTCCGGCACCTGACCTTGGTACGTGTAGACTGCGTATTGATCAACTTGAGCGGCGTAGTCTGCATTGCCTGGAAAAACGCCCAAAGGATTGCTGTCCGGCGTCCCACCCGTGTAGTAATTTCCAACCCAGGCATCCGTTCCAACCGTATTGACGTCAAACCATGATGTATCCATCATCTGGACGTAGTTGCTGTCATCGCCGTAAGGCGTGCCTATCATGCAGCCACCCGGAACCTTGCCGCCTCCTGGCAGTGCATTGACCGGACAACTGATATTGTCGAGCCCGACAACGCCAACGAGCGGACTGTTGAGTGCGGCAGCCAGCGCGATTGAGGCATCCCGCGCAGCAATGGAGTTACCCAGAAAGGTGGGAGAAGCTGAAAAATAGCTGGTTGTATAGGGTCCATCACTGAACGTGACATTGTAGATTGATCCGTCAACCACAACCCCGTTAACACCAGTCGGATTCATTGTTGTACCAACCAGGGACGGGTCGGCGAGCGCCTGCACAGACACACAGGCCCATGCGCCAAGGATTGCCAATACTTTGAATATTTGTATCATGGTCTGAATTCCTTATCATCAGCGTCGACAAAAAAGGTCAAACCCCTTAACCGCCATTGCACACAATGCTGGATTCAACCCGATGCACACCTCGGCTCAGTCGGGTGGCATCGTCTCAACTAAGCATAAAACAGGCCAGAAATAGTTTTTCTATTGAATTCAATAAGTTAGCGCGACGTGTACTTGTGCGCTATCCGTTCAGTGTTAAAAATTCCGACAGTCGCACGTTGTCTGCCACGCTGACCTGCGAATCACCGAGGCTTTGACGACCAGCGTCCTTCCGTGTTCAACCTGCTCCACACTGGCGTGGCAAATCCTGTCAAAAGATCATTTAAAACGCCCACGCAGCCACCGCATCGGGGCGCCCACCAGCGGCAGCTTCTGGAACAGTTCTTCTGCCGCATCCCAATAGTCCCGATGCAGTATCACCAGACCCTGTTCATTGAATTTGATATGAGAAGCACCACGGATGGCATACGGTTTGCCGTTCAGTCCAAACTCGAAAGTCCAGGTGACGAAGCCCTGTTGCCCCTGCATGATCCGGTCGTGCAGGATGAAGCGCGGATTTTGGGTTGTGGAAAACATATGCTCAAACACGGTGACAATCGCACCCACACCCATGACTTCATTGAACGGGTCCTTGAATCTGGCATCACGATGGTAATAGTCCGCAGCGCGTGTCAGCGTGTCGGGACTCAGTGTGCTGTACCAGTCCAGCAGTGCGTCGAATCGGGTCATGAAACAAATCTCTTCAATAGAAAAAAACGCCAGCGGTAGGGCAACAGCCGCAACAGTTTCAGCAGTTGCGTAAACCGGCGCGGGAAATGGATTTCAAACTGGCCGCGCGCCATGCCGCGCAATATGGCTGCCGAGGCCTGGCGCGCAGTCTGGAGTGCCGGCATGTAAAAACTGTTTTTTTGCGTCAGTTCGGTATCCACAAAGCCCGGGTTGATCAGATACACATTGATGCCCAGCGGATGCAGATCAGTGTACAGAATTTCAGCCAGATTGATCAATGCTGCTTTGCTGGGGCCATACACACTGGCGTTGGGCAATCCCATATAACCGGCCACGCTGGCCACAATCACAATGCCGCCCTGACCACGCTGCAGCATGGCCGGCAATACCGTTGCCAAACCGGTATACACGCTACCCAGATTGATTTTGAGTGTGCGCATGGCGCTTTGCCCATCGACTTCCCAGCTGCGTTCAGGTCGGTATTCGGCAGCGCAAAACACGATCTGATCGACACCGCCCAACTGAGTCTGAATTTGTTGCCAGGCGTGCTCCCAGCCACTCTGATCGAGCACATCGAGAGGAATAATGCAGGCCGAGGCATAGCTGCCGACAGCGCGTATCATCAGATCAGTGCGACGTGCCGACAGAATGACTCTGGCACCGGCTTCGAGCAGTTGCTGCGCGAGTGCCTCACCAATGCCGCTGGAGGCACCAATCACCCAGACGCGCTGATTGCGCCAGTCACGCACAGGCAGGTTCAGCATGACTGGCACCGCCTGTTAAAAAACAGCGTAACCTGACCTGCTTCCAAACCCCATTTCTGCATGCTGGCGCGATTGATCATGTGCTCGTCATCCAGCATGAACATCCAGTCATCAAAATGCATTTCCCAGGTACTGTCATCCACCGGCAAGAGCAGATTGTATTGCCAGTGCAGCGCATTGCCCGAGATTTCACCGATGGCCACACCGACCACATCCGGCGCTGTACCGTGCCAGTTGCCATCGGCCGCACGGGTCAGCGTCCAGATGCGCTGCTGTCTGGTGCCGTCGTCATAACTGAAGCGTTCATCCAGAAACAACTGTTCGCCATGTTTGGTGCCGGTGATTTCAACGTGAAATCGTTTCACCACTTCACCGCTGCGTTTTTGAAACATGCCCCACGCATCGGTACGTCCCAGAAAATATTTTTCCAGATCGAATTTCGGTTGCAGGTTCTGGTAGTGCGTCACGTCAGGTGCGGCGCAACTGCCCAACAGCAGACACAGTGCCAGTAACAATAATTTTTTCATGATTTCCTCATCGGCTCAGCAGTTCTCATCAATAAAATCAGGGCGATAGTTTTCAGCAGGCAGGGTACGCCGGCATACACCCAGTTCAGTTCAAACCCGGCCGCTTGCCCGGGGTGATAGTCCAGCCACGCCAGCACCGGCAGGGTCAGACCGGACAGTGCCAGCGCAAACTTGCCCAGCAGCGTCCATACGCCGAAATATCCGGCCACAGCATCATCGCCGGCGATCACCTGAGCCAGCAGCACCGGTGGCAATGCCAGATCCGCACCAAGCGCCATACCGGATACGGCGCAGATTACAAAAAACGGCAGCACCGCACCGCTGCCCAGAAAGCCGGCACTGGCAAAAGCGGCGATGGACAGCAGCATGCCGATGCGCCAGCTGACAACCACGCCGGCTGTTCTGGCCAGCCGCACCCAGAGCGGCAGACCGGCGGCAGCGGCCAGAAAATAAGTTGCCAGAAATGCCCAGCCAAGCGCCGCGGCCTGCAATCTGTCGTTAATAAAAAACAGCACCAGCGTCGCCGGCACTGCTACCGACACGGCATTGAGAAAGTACGGCAACAGCAAGGTCCTGAATGCACGGTTGGCCACCACACGTCTTGCCTGCTGACCGACTCGCAGCGATGCACTCGCCATGTGCTGCCAGACCGGTGCCCGGTACAGCAGCGTCCACACGGCAAACGCCAGCAGCGCAGCAAAAAACAGGCAATACCATCCCAGGAAGCGCTGCGGAGCGGCAACGCTGAAAATCAGACTGGGCGCGATACTGGCTGCAATCACACCCAGCAAACCGGCGCCTTCGCGCCACGCTGCGGCCCCAAGCAAACCGCCACCCTGACCGAGACGCGCCCCCTTGGCCAGATAAGCGATATTGAGCATGCTGTGCGCCATATACGCCAGTATCAACATGAGCGCGAGCCACACAGTCAGACTGCCGGCCCGTGCCGGTGGTAACCACAGGCCGTAAAATGCCAGCGCCAGCAGCAGCGCACCCAGTCCAAACCACAGCTGCAGCCGGCCCTGCAGCCGGTCAATGACAAGCCCAAGCAGCGGATCCTGCAATGCATCGACAAAGCGCGCCAGAAACATGATCCAGCCCACGCTGGCCAAAGCCAGACCCAGATGGGTGGTGTAGTAAACCGGTATCTGCACATACACCGGCAGGGCCGACATGGCCAGTGGCATGCCCAGCAAGCCATACGCAGCATGGCGCCAGGCAGGTACCTGAGTGCTCACCGGGCTATACCCAGCAGATGCTCGCGCAGACTGCTGTCTTTGCTGCGGGCATCCAGCCAGATGGCGAAAAAAGCGCGCGCAAATTCCGGGTCATCAATGTTGCCCAGCAAGCCGTTGCCGTCATAAAAACGGCAACCCTGCTGCGGAATAAAAATACCGATAAGTTGATCACCTTCATTCACATTCGGGAATACCTTGGACATGAGAACTTCCCAATGCTGCAACTTATCGGCAGAAAAACGTTGATCAGAAAGCCGTTTGATTTCCTCGATGCTGGTCTGTACAAAATACGCGCTGTTGATGTGGCGGTGATAGGTCAGTTCCAGCGCAAACGGGCCGTCTTTATCGAACGGCCTTTTTTCACTCCACAGCGCAGCGCTGTAGATGGACAGCCCGAACCAGTGCAGTTCACCCTGACCGACCACTTTGGCCTGCGGCAGCTCCAGATGCCAGTCGCGCGCAGCCACGGGAGCAGCACACAACAACAACACGACTGACGCGGCAATGCCCGCAGCGCGCTTAAGGCCGGTGCAGCAGGAATTGAACGACATCGGTTTTCCCTTCATCAAAGCCGGCTTCGCAGTAGGCAAAATACAGGCGCCAGATGCGCATGAAGCGCTCATCAAAACCCTGCGCCCGAATTTGCTCGGCGTGGCTCTCCCAGTCTTTGTGCCAGCGCCTTAACGTTTGGGCATAATCGGCACCAAAACAGAATTCCTGATCAACCTGCAAGCCGGCCTGCCGTGCCCCGTGGTTGAAGCGTTCTTTGCTGGGCAGCATGCCGCCCGGGAAAATGTACTGCTGAATGAAATCGGTGCTGTTGCTGTACCTTTCGAAATCACACTCTCCGATGGTGATCGACTGGACAATGGCGCGTCCGCCTGGCTTTAAACGCGCCGCTACGGTAGTGAAAAATTCCATCCAGTAGCGCTGGCCGACTGCTTCAAACATTTCGATGGAAACCACCGCATCGAAGGTCCCGCTCAGGTCGCGGTAGTCACACAGTTTGAGCTGCACCAGATGATCCAGGTTCTGGCTGGCCAGCCGTTGCTGCGCGAACGCCAGCTGGGAAGAAGAGATCGTCACACCGGTGATCCGGATACCCTGACGTGCTGCATATTCGGCGAATCCGCCCCAGCCGCAACCGATTTCCAGCACGTGGTCACCGGCGGTCAGATCCATGACATCGATAATGCGCTGGTACTTGGTGGCCTGGGCGCTGGCCAGTGAGACGGTCATGTCACCGTCAAAAATGGCGCTTGAATACGTCATGCTGTCATCGAGCCACAGCCGGTAAAAATCATTGCCGATGTCGTAATGGGCATGAATGTTTTTGCGACTGCCGCTGCGGGTATTCGGGCGAAATACATGGCGCAACCGGTACCAGAGCGTCGACAGCCAGCCGCCGTTGACGACACGCTGCAGCGCGGCCTGATTGCGGATGGCCAGTCGCAGCAGGGCCGTCAGGTCGGCACTGGAAATCCATCCGGCTTCGACTGCCTCGGCAAAGCCAATATCACCGGCACGGATAATGCGCGCGCAGGCACGCCAGTCGTGCAGTTTCAGCGTAGCGCTGGGGCCCTGGTGCAGGTCGCCAAACGTGTAGTGGGTGCCTTCCGGCGTGATCAGTTGCAGATGACCATATTGCAGCCGTTGCAGCAGCTTCAAAAAAATTCTGGCAGCAATCGGTACGCTGGCGGGCAGTGATTCGGTAACGCATCGTGGTTTCACTATGACGACTCCTCTTTTGTTGTGCCGGGTGGTTTTATTGTCAGGCTCAGTGGATTGATCGGCGCTGTCGGTTTGGAAAACCAGGGAACCTTCTTGAGCCATAAGCGCAAGGCCTGCCAGTGGATGCCGAGCACGATGCTGCAGGTCAGCCAGGGTTGGCGCAGGATTGCATTTCTGATCTGTGCCGGTGTGAGATCACTGACGTTACCGCCCACTGTCGTTTTAATCAGCAGACCCTGCCCGTCAAAATAATTCAGGCTGACCAGACTGGTCTGTGCCGTTTCGCGAAAGGTGAAACTGTAGTGCCCCTGTACCTGACAGAAAGGCGAGACGTGCAGATTTTTAGTGCTGACCAGTCTGGTTTGCAGCGTGATCGGAGCGTCGCTGCTGAGCACATAGCGATGGGTTTGGCCGAACGTATTGTTCACTTCGGCCAGCACCGCGCGCAGCGCGCCGGATTGGTCGTGGCAGTACCAGAAGCTGACCGGATTGAACGCAAAACCAAACAGGCGCGGAAAGGTCTGCAGCCAAATTTCGCCGTCTGCCGGTATGCCGGCGTCGTGCAGAATGGTGCGCATCCACTGCTGCAGATCGCTGCCGTCGCGCGGTCCGTAATCACGCGTTCTCAATGACGCCAGTGCCCGTCGATTGACGCCGAACCAGCCTGAATTGAGTTCCTCCAGCCGTGCCAGATTTACCCGCACATAAAAGACCGGATAGACAAAGCGATGCAGCACCGGTCGCAGGCGCTCATGCATGACCTGTCCGCGGATTAATTTTCCAGGAGCGGTATTCACATTCTGGTCCAGTCCGGTGCCACACCAAAAGCGCGGGCAATCCGCAGGGCCGATTTCAGACCGTCTTCATGAAATCCATAGCCGGTCCAGGCGCCGGCAAACCAGCATCTGTTTCTGCCCTGGATGGTGTCGAGTTGTTGTTGGGCGTCGATGGCCGCCTGGTCAAACACCGGATGCTGATACTGAAAGGTACGCAGTACTTTGGCCGGGTCAGGCGGATGGATCGGATTCAGGGTCACGATGACCGGGGTATAAAAGGGCAGTTGCTGCAGTTTGTTGAGCCAGTAGCTCACGCAGACCGGGCGTTGTCCGTCGCGCTTTTGCGCACCGATGTAATTCCACGCCGACCAGACCTTGCGCTGATGCGGCATCAGGCTTAAATCGGTATGCAGATAAGCCTGATTGGGTTGATACCGGACTGCGGACAGAATGGCGTTTTCCTGCTCGCTGGCATCGATGAGCATATTGACGGTATCCGGCGCATGGGTGGCAAAGACGACAGCATCAAATCTTTCGGTTTTTTGCGATGTAATAACCAGCACTTCATCGGCAGAACGCACCACCGATTCGACCGGGGTATTGAGACGGATATCGCTCAGTGTGGCAGCGATTTTTCGCACGTACTCGCGCGCACCGCCGCGCACCGTTTGCCATTTCGGCCGGTTGTTCACCTGCAGCAGCGAATGATTCAGGCAAAAGCGTATGAAGCTGCTGGCCGGAAATTTCAACATATCACCCGGGGTGCTCGACCAGATCGCCGCGGCCATCGGCAACAAATAGGCATCGCAAAAGGCCCCGCCAAACTTTTCCTGTGTGAGCAACTCGCCCAGACTGACCGGATGTTCCAAAGAACGTTCCAGATAATCATGGGCAGACTTGTTGAAACGCAGGATATCGTTGAGCATGTTCAAAAAGGTCGGCGAAAACAGATTGCCGCGTTGCGCAAAGACACTGTCCAGACTGGTGCCGGCCCATTCCAGTTTGCCCTGTTCCATCGATACACCAAACGACATGTCGGTTGAATAACTGCCCACCTGCAGCTCGGCCAGCATGGCAATCAGGTTCGGATAGGTTTTATTGTTATAGACCAGAAAACCGGTATCGACCGGATGCACGAAACCATCCAGCGTCACATCAACCGTATTGGTGTGACCGCCCAGGTAATTGCCGGCCTCATACAGAACCACCTCGTGGCCACGGGACAACAGCCAGGCACTGGCCAACCCTGAAATGCCTGAGCCGATGACGGCTATTTTTTGCCTGTTGCGCTGCATTTGGTGGCCTTTTGTTGAATTTGGCGTTGCTTGTTCTCGATGGTGTGCTAATATTACTACCGATCAAACAGAAAAGCTACTAATCAGTAACTTTATTTTACTCATGAGTATTTTTAGCAAAATCAGCTTCAAGGACCAGGCCTTCAAACTCAGGGAGAGCGCTGTTCTGGATGCGACCACCAAAATTTTGGGCGACAAGGGCTTTGACCTGATGACCATGGATGATGTGGCCAATGCAGTGGGGATTTCCAAACCCAGCCTGTACAAGCACTTCAAATCCAAGGAAGATCTGGTCGGCGAAGCCTTGATACGGCTTATCGACGGCGCCATTGAATTTGTGGCCGCACTCGACTCCAGCCTGTCGCCGGTTGAAAAATTATCCGCCTTGCTGGAATGGGCGCTGCGCGTGCGGCTCGAGGGTGGCATGCCATTTCTGCCGTCCACCAATGCCAGCGTGCGCAGCATGTTGATGCGTAACGTACGCTACGTCACGCGCATCCTCAAACTCAACGGGCAACTGGAAAAACTGGTGCAGGCTGCACAGAAATCCGGTGAACTCGACAGCAGACTGCCGAGTGACGTGATTTTATTCAGCTACTATTCGCGCACGTGCGACCCGGCGGTCGACTATCTGCAGCAATTCAGCAAAATGAAAAATGACGATATTGTGCAGGCCATGCTGCAGGTCGCCTTCCAGGGTTTTCGTCCAACCGAAAACAAGACGCGATGAGCAACACTGCACTGGTCTGGCTGCGACGCGATCTGCGGCTGTTCGATCACGCCGCCCTGTTTCATGCGCTCTCGTCAGGTGCACAGGTTATCTGTGTGTTCATCTTTGACAAAACCATCCTGGACAGTCTGCCCAAAAGCGACCGGCGCGTGGCCTTTATTCATGCCAGCCTGTGTCAGCTCAAACAGGAACTCAATGCGCTCGGTTCGGATCTGGTCGTGCGACACGGCTCGGCCAGGGCCCTGATTCCGCGTCTGGCTGACGAGTTCAATGCCCATGCGGTGTATGCCAATCGCGATTACGAACCGGATGCCATAGAGCGCGACGAGCAGATTGAAGATCATCTTTCCGCGGAAGGCAAGTCGCTGCATCTGTTCAAGGATCAGGTGATTTTTGAGCGCGATGAGATTCTGAATCTGTCCGGTTTGATGTATCAGGTATTTACCCCGTATAAACGCGCCTGGCTGGCCAAAATGAATGAGCAGGCGCTGGCTTCTTACCAGATCCGGCCCCATCTGCAGCATCTCAAACGCTGCCCTGTTTCACCCATGCCCACTCTGGCGCAACTCGGTTTTGAGGCGGTGGGCGTTGAGCATCTGTTGCCGGGCATGGATGGGGGCGAGCAGCTGTTCAATGATTTTTGCAATCGCATTGATGGCTATCACGATGCCAGAGATTTTCCGGCGCAAAAAGGGGTGTCGTATCTGTCGGTACATTTGCGTTTTGGCACGGTGTCCATACGAGAACTGGCGCGCACCGCCGCACAGATGGGTTCACAGGGCGCGCAAACCTGGCTGTCAGAATTGATCTGGCGCGAGTTTTATCAGCAACTGTTATGGCACCGACCCGAACTGGTTACGCATACGTTCAAAACCGAATACGACACGCTGGTGTTTCCCAACAATCCCGATTTTTTTGCCGCCTGGTGTGCCGGCCAGACCGGCTTTCCACTGGTCGATGCCGCCATGCGTCAACTTAATCAGACCGGCTTCATGCACAACCGTCTGCGCATGGTTGCGGCCAGTTTTCTGGTCAAGGACCTGCTGATCGACTGGCGCTGGGGTGAGCGTTATTTCGCCACCCACTTAAATGATTTTGATCTGTCGGCCAACAATGGCGGCTGGCAGTGGGCGGCTTCCACCGGCTGTGACGCGCAACCGTATTTTCGCATCTTCAATCCCACCACCCAATCGCAGCGTTTTGATCCGCACGGGCAATTTATCCGGCGTTACTGTCCCGAGCTGGCGCATCTGGGCGACAAATCCATCCATGCGCCGCCGCCCCAGGACAACTATCCTGCTGCGATTGTCGATCATGCTGCACAAAGGGTTGCGGCACTGGCTTTGTTCAGGGTCTGAAAGCAGTTTCCTGTTGTGATATTTCCCGATTCAGGATTATTCTTACAGAATCAACGCATGCGGAGACCGGTTATGTCTGGAAAATTTTGCACTACTCTGTTGTGTCTGGCCGCCCTGACCAGCACCTCGTGCGTCACGCACGAGGCCACGCAGATCAATGCACCCAAATCTACTCAGGACCGCATTGGCAATGCCGTGGTGTCGCCGCTGAACGATTTCAATCTGATGCAGTCCGATATTCCGGCCGTTCTGATTGACGCCGTGAGTAATCCCTATCTGGTCCCGCACGACGGTTCCTGCAAGGGAATCATCGAACAGGTTCAACTGCTGGATACGGCATTGGGCCCGGATCTGGATGCACTGACTGAATCCAAAACAAAAACGGACCTGGAAAAGGGGGGCGATTTTGCTGAAAACGAAGCAGTCGGTTCCGTCGAACGCACCATTCAGGGCGTCATTCCATTCAGAAGCTGGATCCGCAGACTTTCGGGCGCCGAGAAACGCTCCAAAGAATTCAGCACTGCGGTCGCCGCCGGGGTGGTGCGGCGGGCCTTTTTGAAAGGCATGGGGCAGGAGCGCGGTTGCGATGCGCCGGCTGCGCCGTTGAGACGTCCGTTGTCACCTTCTGACCAACCTGCAATACAAAAATAATTCCGCTCAATAGCTGCGTTGCAAACCAACGGATGAGCTAGCTCATCCCGGCACTTTATTCAATCCGTATTTTCAGCGATGAAATCACTTTCCTGACTCACTATCCTTGGCGCCTTGCTGCGTGCTCAACCCTATCGCTGTTTGAAGTTCTGACATTAATTTCCTGCAACGAGACACTCAGCTATTTTGAAGGAGTTCGTGATGTTACCTGTCGCCATTCAAAGCCCGCATCAAATCGCACTGAGAACCGGATTGGAAGAATTTCTTCCAAACGACGTTATCAATATTATTGACGGTTATTACCTTGCATTTTCCGGTGCCGCAGAAGTGCTGACACTGGATAAGGATGGCAGGCCGGCAGACAGTGAAAGCAACCGAGCCATTGTCGACATGATGAAAAGCGCACTGACTTCACCAGACTGTGATCGTGAAATTATCCGGTTGATCTTTAAAAATGCGGACGATAACGGCTACCGTAACTATCTCAATGACGTGATGAGACAAGTGCGTTCGTTGAACAAAGACCTCATACTGGACAAAGTGGATTTCTCCGGCATCAATCTGTCGGCACTGTCATTTGACGGGGCCAATATGACCGAAGCCAAGTTCACTGGCGCCAACCTGAACGAGACCTGTTTTATCAACGCGGATCTGACTGGGTCAACCGGATTGCCTGAGGCCAGCGGAAATATTTTTATCAATCGTAATACCATCCTGACCAATACGGGACTTTATTCTGAAGCTTACAAACGCACACCCGTGACAGACCATCTGCCTTACTATATTTCGCTGTTGAATCCGCCTGATAGATTCACCCACATGAAACTCATTTTTCACGGCACCACTTTTTTGATTCCCTTCGATCCAACTGAACTGCAGGTTCAGGCGTCATGACCTTTTGAGCGCTGTCTGCATGAAAAACGGCGGGTATGCCTACCCGCCGTTTTTTTGCAGCAGCTAATTGACTGCAGCCTTACCAGATAATCACACGATCCTTCGGTGCCAGATACATCTTGTCGCCAGCCTTGACATCAAACGCCTTGTAAAAATCAGGCTGATTGCGCACGGTGCCGTTGGCGCGGAATTCCGGAGGGGAATGCGGATCGGTTTTAATCCGTACCAATACCGTTTCATCACGCAGCTTGGCCTGCCACACCTGGGCAAAACCGGCATAGAAACGCTGCTCACCAGTGTAACCATCGATGACCGGCGCTTTTTTACCGTTGAGCGAAATTTTGTAGGCCTTGATGGAAATCGCCAGACCGGAATTGTCCGCAATGTTTTCACCCAGTGTCAGTTCGCCATTCACGAAATAGCCTGGCAGCGGGCTGAAGGCATTGTACTGTTTGACCAGTGCCGTGGTTTTTGCGGCAAACTTTTTATGGTCCTGCTTGGTCCACCAGTCGCGCAGATTTCCCTTTTCATCATACTGACTGCCCTGATCATCAAAACCGTGGCTGATTTCATGGCCGATTACCGCGCCAATGGCACCGTAATTGACTGCATCATCAGCCTCAGGATTGAAGAACGGTGGACGCAAAATCGCGGCCGGGAAGGTGATGTCGTTGAGCTGCGGATTGTATTGCGCATTCACGGTTTGCGGTGTCATGCCCCACTGTGCGCGATCGATTGGTTTGCCCAGCAGATTGATTTCGTATTGCGCTTCAAACTCGCTGGCGCGCAGAATGTTACCGATCAAATCTTCTTTGTTAATGGCCAGTGCCGAGTAGTCGCGCCATTTATCGGGGTAACCGATTTTGATTGCCATGGTGGACAATTTCAGCTGCGCCTGCTTCTTGGTAACCGGGCTCATCCAGTCCAGTTTGTTGATGCTCGTTTTGTAGGCCGCCATCAGATTGCCCACCAGTTTTTCCATTCTGGCTTTGGACTCGGCCGGAAAATATTTGGCAGCATACAGCTTGCCCATGGATTCACCGATGGCCATGTTGACTTTATCGACGGCGCGTTTCCAGCGATCTTTTTGCTGCGGGATGCCCTGCAGCGCGGTGCCGTAGAAGGCGAAGTTTTCATCAGCAAAACCAGCTGGCAACATACTGGCACTGGTGGACAGCGTATGCCATTTGAAATACGTTTTCCAGACATCCAATGGCGTATCCTGCACTACCTTGGCAAAGCCCGTGAAATAACTCGGCTGTCCAACCAGCACATAACTGATCTTACCGTCTACGCCCATCGCACTCAGATAGGCCGACATATTAAAACCTGGAGTCAGCGCATTCAGATTGGCCAGTTCGATCTTGTTGTAGTTCTTGATCGGGTCGCGCAGTTCAACCTTGGTCCACTGCACCTGTGCCAGGGCAGTTTCCAGTTTCAGTATCGCCTGTGCACTGGCTGCGGCATTGGTGTCGCCCGTCATGGCCAGCATTTTTTCGATATGCTGGACGTAAGCCAGGCGTACCTTGGATAACTTGGCGTCATCGAGTTTCAGATAGTAGTCACGGTCTGGCATGCCAAGACCGCTTTGACCCAGACCGACCGCATACACGGTGGAATCGCGGTCATCCTGATTGACTGACACGTCGAACGGGGAAACGATGCTGACCCGGCTGAAGTAGGCCATGAGTGCCGGAATCTGGGCTTTGTCGTTCAGTGCATCGATGCGTGCAAATAAGGGCTCGAGCGGCTTGATGCCCAAGGTTTCAATGGTGGCCGTATCCATGAAGCTGGCGTACAGATCGCTGATTTTCTGCTCATCCGGATTGCTGGTCGGTTTGGCAATGGCGTCGATAATACCTTTGAGCTGCGGCTGGATCTGGTCATTCAGAATATTGAATGAACCCCAGCTCGATTTGTCGGCCGGGATCTCGGTGTTTTTCAACCACAGACCATTCTGATGCTTGAAGAAATCATCCTGGGCGCGCACCGAATTGTCGATGTTGGCCAGGTCGATGCCTGAAACGCCTGCGGCATACAGCGGAGAACTGATCAGAGCGACCATGATCGCGGTCAGTCCGATTTTTTTGAGGGAATAACTCATACCTGCTCCTGTTAATTGATATTGTTGTACAGACTTGTGGTCTTACGGTTCAACTCCAAAAACCTGGGTACGTTTGGTAGGCTGGGATGCAATCGTAGGCTGGGATGCATCCCAGCCTACGACGCATCCCAACCTACGACATTGTTTTTAGGTTTACAAAATTTCAGATAAAAAAAAGCGCCGCCAGAAAACTGGCGACGCTTAAATTATAGCTGAACAATTCGCTCATGGGAGCAAACAGAAATTATACTTCTCCGTCCGCTACTTCATTGGTTGCGTTCATGTTGGCTTCCATGTTGGCATTGAATGCGGCTTTTTCTGCCTGCAGCATTGCGGTGCGTTCATCGGCTTCCCATGTTTCCTTGAGCTTGCGGGCACGGTGGTAAGCCAGACCGGTACCGGCTGGAATCAAACGTCCAACGATGACGTTTTCTTTCAGACCGCGCAGACTGTCCTGTTTGCCCATGATCGCAGCTTCCGTCAGAACCCGGGTAGTTTCCTGGAACGATGCAGCCGAGATGAAGGAGTCAGTCGACAGCGAAGCCTTGGTGATACCGAGCAGAATATTTTCATAGGTTGCCGGGATCTTGCCTTCGGCCACGATACGATCATTTTCATCCAGCAGTTCGGAACGTTCAACCTGTTCACCAACGATGTAGCTGGTTTCACCTGGATTCTGTACGGTCACGCGACGCAGCATCTGACGCACAATCACTTCGATATGCTTGTCATTGATCTTCACGCCCTGCAGACGGTACACGTCCTGGACTTCTTCGACGATGTAACGTGCCAGCGCTTCGATACCCAACAGGCGCAGAATGTCTTGCGGATCACGCGGACCGTCGACAATCATTTCACCCTTGTTGACCACCTGGCCATCATGCACCAGAACCTGTTTCTCTTTGGCGATCAGGAATTCATGCTTCTCACCATCAAGGTCGGTAATTTCCAGACGTTGTTTACCTTTGGTTTCCTTACCGAAGGCAACGGTACCTGTGACTTCGGCCAGTACGCCGGCGTCTTTCGGTGACCGTGCTTCAAACAGTTCGGCAACCCGTGGCAGACCCCCGGTAATATCACGTGTTTTCTGTGATTCGGTCGGGATACGCGCCAACACTTCACCAACGTGAACCTGCTGACCATCTTTCACCATCAGCAGCGCACCTGGCTGGAAGCTGATTGTCACGGCGTGTTCGGTGCCGGCAATCTTGACTTCTGCGCCCTGTTCGTTCAACAGTTTTACCTGTGGACGCAACAGTTTGGTGGCCATACCGCGGCGTTTCGCATCGATGGCAACCAGTGTCGACAGGCCGGTGACTTCATCAACCTGCTTGGCAACGGTAACGCCTTCTTCGACGTTTTCAAACTTGATCTGACCACTGTACTCAGTGATGATCGGACGGGTCAGCGGATCCCAGGTTGCCAACTGTACGCCGGCCTTGATGACCATACCGTCGGTGACGATCAGTGTCGCACCGTAAGGTACTTTATGACGTTCACGTTCACGACCGTGGTCATCGGTAATCAGGACTTCACCGGAACGGGAAATCACGATCAGATCGCCCTTGCCGTTAGTCACATAACGCATTGTGGCTGTGAAGCGGATGGTACCGTTGGACTTGGCTTCGATTGCCGAGGCAACTGCAGCACGGGATGCGGCACCACCGATGTGGAAGGTACGCATGGTCAACTGGGTACCTGGTTCACCGATGGACTGCGCGGCGATCACACCGACGGCTTCGCCGGCATTGACCATGTTGCCACGGCCCAGATCGCGACCATAGCACATGGCGCACAGACCGTAGCGCGTGTCGCAGGTCAGTGGTGTACGTACTTTGACTTCATCGATACCCAGACGTTCGATTTCTTCCACTTCGTCTTCGGACAGCAGCGTGCCGTTCGGGTACAGCGTTTCCTGCGTATCCGGATTGACGACGTCATTGGCTGTCACACGACCCAGAATCAGTTCGCGCAATGGCTCGATGACTTCACCACCCTCAACCAGTGCTTTCATTGCCGCGCCGTTAGACGTGCCGCAATCATCTTCGATCACAACCAGATCCTGCGTTACGTCAACCAGACGACGGGTCAGGTAACCGGAGTTCGCTGTTTTCAGAGCGGTATCGGCCAGACCTTTACGTGCACCGTGGGTAGAAATAAAGTACTGCAGAACGTTCAGACCTTCGCGGAAGTTCGCGGTAATCGGCGTTTCGATAATCGAACCATCCGGTTTGGCCATCAGTCCGCGCATACCGGCGAGCTGGCGGATCTGGGCTGCAGAACCGCGCGCACCGGAGTCGGCCATCATGTAAATCGCATTGAACGATTCCTGAGTGCCTACTGATCCGTCGCGACGCACCACGTCTTCAACTTTGAGACGTTCCATCATGGCTTTACCGACATCGTCACCGGTTTTACCCCAGATATCGACAACCTTGTTGTAACGCTCGCCGGCGGTAACCAGACCGGACGCATATTGCTGTTCGATCTGTTTGACTTCTTTTTCAGCAGCAGCAATCAGGGTGACTTTTTGCGGCGGCACCAGCATATCGTCGATACAGATCGAGATACCGGCGCGCGTGGCCAGACGGAAACCGGACTGCATCAGTTTGTCGGCAAAGACCACTGTGGCCCGCAGACCGCACTTGCGGAATGAGGTGTTGATCAGTTTGGAAATTTCTTTCTTTTTCAGGGCACGATTGAGCACGCTGAATGGCAGCCCCTTAGGCAGAATTTCCGACAGGATCGCACGACCAACTGTGGTTTCATAACGGGTGATGGTTTTTTCGAATTCGCCGGTTTCCTGATTCTTTGGATATTCGGTAATACGAACCGTGATCCGGGTAGTGAGTTCGACTTCCTTGTTGTCGTAAGCGCGGATGGCTTCGGACACGTCAGGGAACATCATGCCTTCGTTCTTGCCATTGATTTTTTCGCGGGTCGCGTAGTACAGACCCAACACGATATCCTGGGAAGGAACAATCGATGGTTCGCCGTTGGACGGGAACAGAATATTGTTCGAAGCCAGCATCAGGGTACGCGCTTCCATCTGCGCTTCTACTGACAGTGGAACGTGAACCGCCATTTGATCGCCATCGAAGTCGGCATTGAATGCGGCGCACACCAGTGGGTGCAGCTGAATCGCTTTACCTTCGATCAGTACCGGTTCAAACGCCTGAATACCCAGACGATGCAGTGTCGGCGCACGGTTCAACATGACCGGATGTTCGCGGATCACGTCTTCCAGAATATCCCAGACGATCGGTTCCTGAATTTCGACCAGTTTTTTCGCTGCCTTGATGGTGGTAGCCAGACCCATCAGTTCCAGTTTATTGAAAATGAACGGTTTGAACAGTTCGAGTGCCATCAGTTTTGGCAAACCGCACTGATGCAGTTTTAACTGAGGACCCACCACGATAACGGAACGACCGGAGTAATCCACACGTTTACCCAGCAAGTTCTGACGGAAACGGCCGCCTTTACCCTTGATCATTTCAGCCAGCGATTTCAGCGGACGCTTGTTGGCGCCGGTCATGGCTTTACCGCGACGACCATTATCCAGCAGTGAATCGACCGCTTCCTGCAACATCCGTTTTTCATTACGGGTAATGATTTCCGGAGCGCGCAGTTCCATCAGGCGCTTCAGACGGTTGTTACGGTTGATGACGCGACGATATAAATCGTTCAGATCGGATGTCGCAAAACGACCGCCGTCGAGCGGTACCAGCGGACGCAGTTCTGGCGGCAGAACCGGCAGCACTTCCATAATCATCCACTCAGGCTTGATGCCTGAACGCTGGAACGCTTCCAGCACTTTCAGACGCTTGGCGTATTTTTTGATCTTGGCTTCGGATTTGGATTCTTTGAGTTCGACGCGCAGTGTTTCAGCATCACGATCGATATCGATCGAGCGCAGCAGTTCACGGATACCTTCGGCGCCCATGAATGCGGTGAATTCGTCACCATGTTCTTCGTACTTGGTGGCGTAATCGTCTTCCGACATGATCTGGCATTTTTTCAGCGGAGTCATGCCGGGATCGGTCACAACGTAGGCTTCAAAGTACAGAACGCGTTCGATATCCCGCAGAGTCATGTCGAGCACCATACCCAGACGGGATGGCAGCGATTTCAGGAACCAGATGTGGGCAGTCGGTGAAGCCAGTTCAATGTGGCCCATGCGTTCACGACGCACTTTGGTCAGGGTAACTTCAACGCCGCATTTTTCGCAGATGACACCGCGATGTTTCAGACGTTTGTACTTGCCGCACAGGCATTCGTAATCTTTGATAGGTCCAAAAATTTTGGCACAGAACAAACCATCGCGTTCAGGTTTGAAAGTACGATAGTTGATGGTTTCCGGCTTTTTAACTTCGCCGTAGGACCATGAACGTATTTTTTCTGGCGACGCAAGACCAATTTTGATCACATCGAACGCTTCGTCTTCCTGAACTTGCTTAAATAAATCGAGCAGGGATTTCATCTAACACTCCTGGAATTGCAAATTTATTTTCTGTAAATTTGCACTTATTGGCTGGTTAGTTTTGTGGTCATTCTGAATCGCCTTATCCTGTTCGTATCAACGGGAGAGCCAGGTCTTGCAACACTGGTTCCATTGGTACCTGGAACGAAACATCCTGCACACAGCAAACTATCTTTAACGACCATCGCCCGAAATGAATTCGGGCGACAGATTTACTTCTTAAAACTGAAAAAACGTTTTACTTGGCTTCGAGATCGATATCGATACCCAGTGAGCGGATTTCCTTGACCAGCACGTTGAACGATTCCGGCATGCCGGCATCAATCACGTGATCGCCCTTGACCAGATTTTCGTACACTTTGGTACGGCCATTGACGTCATCGGACTTCACAGTCAGCATTTCCTGCAACACGTACGAAGCACCGTAGGCTTCCAGTGCCCACACTTCCATCTCACCGAAACGCTGACCACCGAACTGGGCTTTACCGCCCAGTGGCTGTTGCGTAACCAGAGAATACGGACCTGTGGAACGGGCATGCATCTTGTCATCAACCAGATGGTGCAGTTTCAGAACGTGCATGTAACCGACAGTGACATTACGCTCGAACGATTCACCGGTGCGACCGTCATACAGCGTCACCTGGTTTTTCGACGGCGTCATGCCCAGTTGCTTGGCGATTTCATCCGGATAAGCCAGATCCAGCATACGGCGGATTTCACTTTCGTGCGCACCGTCAAACACTGGCGTAGCGAATGGCACACCGTGTTTCAGATTGTTGGCCAATTCCACGATTTCTTCATCTGTGAACTTGTCCAGATCTTCTTTTTTGCCGGATTCGTTGTAGATCGAAGCCAGGAATTTACGCAATTCCTGAATCGCTGTATGGGCTTTCAACATTTCGCCGATACGCAGGCCCAGACCTTTGGCAGCCCAGCCCAGATGCACTTCCAGAACCTGACCAACGTTCATCCGTGAAGGAACGCCCAGAGGGTTCAGTACCACGTCAGCCGGTGTACCGTCAGCCATGTAAGGCATGTCTTCAATCGGCACAATGCGTGAAACCACACCCTTGTTACCGTGACGACCCGCCATTTTATCGCCTGGTTGCAGACGACGTTTCACGGCCAGATACACTTTGACCATTTTCTGTACGCCTGGCGGCAATTCATCGCCCTGAGTCAGCTTGGTGCGTTTTTCTTCGAAAGCCAGATCGAACTGGTGACGTTTTTCTGCGATGGAATCCTTGATCGATTCCAGAGCAGCAGCAGCATCATCTTCAGCCAGACGGATGTCGAACCAATGGTGACGGTCCAGATCGGACAGATAGGCTTTGTCAATGACAGTACCCTTGCCCATTTTCTTCGGTCCGCCGTTGGCAACTTTACCAATCAGCATCCGTTCCAGACGCTCAAAGGCATCGCCTTCAACAATACGCATCTGGTCATTCAGATCCAGACGATAGCGTTTCAGTTCGTCATCGATAATCTGTTGAGCACGTTTGTCGCGCTGAATGCCTTCGCGGGTAAAGACCTGCACGTCGATCACCGTACCGACCATGCCGGATGGCACGCGCAGGGAGGTATCTTTTACGTCAGATGCTTTTTCACCGAAAATGGCGCGCAGCAGTTTTTCTTCCGGTGTGAGCTGTGTTTCACCTTTTGGCGTCACTTTACCGACGAGCGTATCGCCAGCTGTGACTTCAGCGCCGATGTAGACAATACCGGCTTCATCCAGACGCGCCAGCTGATTTTCAGCCAGGTTCGAGATATCGCGGGTAATTTCTTCAGCACCCAGTTTGGTGTCACGTGCCACAACCGACAGTTCTTCGATATGGATCGAGGTGTAGCGGTCATCAGCCACAACTTTTTCAGAGATCAGAATCGAATCTTCAAAGTTATAACCATTCCATGGCATAAACGCCACCAGCATGTTCTGACCCAAAGCGAGTTCGCCCAGATCGGTCGATGCGCCATCGGCCAGCACGTCACCCTTGGCAACCCTGTCGCCCACTTTGACGATAGGACGCTGATTGATGTTGGTGTTCTGGTTGGAACGGGTGTATTTGATCAGGTTGTAGATATCCACACCAACGTCACCGGCGGTTGCTTCGGCATCGTTGACACGAATCACGATACGACCTGCATCGATGTAATCCACTTTACCGCCGCGCAGAGCCTGAACTGTCGTGCCCGAATCGACCGCAACGGTGCGTTCGATACCGGTACCGACCAGTGCTTTTTCAGGACGCAGACAGGGAACTGCCTGACGCTGCATGTTGGCACCCATCAACGCACGGTTCGCATCATCGTGTTCCAGGAACGGAATCAGTGAAGCCGCAACCGAGACGACCTGGCCAGTTGCAACGTCCATGTACTGAACGCGCTCTGGTGTGACCAGAATGGTTTCGCCAGCCTGACGTGATGAAACCAGTTCATCACTGAGTTTGCCGGTGCCATCGATAGTCGCATTCGCCTGAGCGATGATGTAACGACCTTCTTCGATCGCGGACAGATAATCGATCTGTGTCGTGATCTTGCTGTCGACAACTTTACGGTATGGTGTTTCCAGAAAGCCGTATTCATTCAGACGGGCATACAGAGCCAGTGAGTTGATCAGACCAATGTTTGGTCCCTCAGGAGTCTCAATCGGGCACACACGTCCGTAATGCGTTGGATGTACGTCACGGACTTCAAAGCCGGCGCGTTCGCGAGTCAGACCACCAGGTCCCAGAGCAGAAATACGACGTTTGTGCGTAATTTCTGACAGCGGGTTGGTCTGATCCATAAACTGCGACAACTGGGACGAACCGAAGAATTCACGGATCGCTGCAGAGATCGGCTTGGAATTGATCAGATCGTGCGGCATTAAATTGTCCGCTTCGGCCTGACCCAGGCGTTCTTTGACTGCACGCTCAACACGCACCAGACCGGCACGGAATTGGTTTTCAGCCAGTTCACCGACGCAACGTACACGACGATTACCCAGATGATCAATATCATCGACTTCGCCGCGACCATTGCGCAGCTCAACCAGAATCTTGATCACGGCCAGAACGTCTTCGTTCGACAGTGTCATTGCACCGGTCAGTTCATCACGACCGATACGACGGTTGAATTTCATACGACCGACAGCAGACAGGTCATAACGGTCAGCGTTGTAGAACAGGCCGTTGAACAGCGCTTCAACCGAATCTTCAGTTGGCGGTTCGCCAGGACGCATCATGCGATAGATGGCAACCTTGGCTGACATCTGGTCTGCCGTATCGTCAGAGCGCAGGGTGTTGGAAATGTATCCGCCCTGATCCAGATCGTTGATGTACAGAGTCTGGATGTTGGCAACATTGGCAGCACGCAGTTTGGCCAGCAGATCTTCAGTCAGTTCGTCATTGGCATTGGCAATGATTTCACCGGTTTCGGCATCCACCACATTTTTAGCCAGCACGCGGCCCAGCAGATAATCTTCTGGAACCGAGAACTGCTTGATTTTTGCAGTTTCGATGTCACGGATATGACGGCTGTTGATACGCTTGTCTTTGGCAACCAGCACTTTGCCGGCTTTGTCAGCGATATCGAAACGGGCTACTTCACCACGCAGGTGATCAGCCACGAATTCCATTTCTGCGCCTTCTTTATGCAGTGCGAAATTATCGAATACAAAGAAGTTGGCCAGAATCTGCTCATTGTTCATGCCGATGGCTTTGAGCAGGATCGTGACAGGCATCTTGCGGCGACGATCGACACGGAAAAACAGAATGTCTTTTGGATCGAATTCGAAATCAAGCCATGAACCACGGTAAGGAATAATCCTGGCCGAGAATAATAATTTGCCTGACGAGTGGGTCTTGCCGCGGTCATGTTCAAAGAACACACCCGGTGAACGATGCAGCTGAGAAACGATCACACGCTCTGTACCATTGATAACAAAGGAACCGGTAGTCGTCATGAGCGGCAGTTCGCCCATGTACACTTCCTGTTCTTTCATTTCTTTGACAACCGGCTTGGTTGGCGATTCTTTATCCAGAATCACCAGACGCACTTTTGCACGTAATGGTGAAGCATAGGTCAGACCACGCTGTTGACATTCTTTAACGTCAAAAGCCGGGTCGCCCAATACATAGGACAAAAATTCGAGGCGCGCAAAACCATTGTGCGAAACGATAGGAAATATGGACGTGAAGGCAGACTGCAAACCTTCATTTTTACGTGCCGACGTTGGTTTGTCAGCCTGTAAAAAGCCCAGATAAGATTCAAGCTGGGTAGCCAGCAAGAAAGGAACGTTGTGGACGTTGGCGCGTTTCGCAAAAGATTTACGAATGCGCTTCTTCTCAGTAAATGAGTAGTGCATGAACACTCCGTGAGTGGCAGGGAAAGATAGAGAAGTCAAATTTCATCGCGCGATAAAACTTCAGTTCTATATCCTTCGTACTGGTCGTTGACAATTTGCAACATTACGCAACTTCGTCAACTATTAAAAACGACAAACGGAACCCTCTCTTGCGAGAGGATTCCAACTTTGTTTTTTGACGAACAAATCATTCGCCAAAACCATCCGCGATTACTTGATTTCTGCTTTCGCGCCGGCTTCTTCCAATTTCTTCTTCGCTGCATCAGCATCCGCTTTTGAAACGCCTTCTTTAACTGCTTTTGGTGCGCCATCAACAACGTCTTTGGCTTCTTTCAAGCCCAGACCGGTCAATTCACGAACTGCTTTAATAACGCCAACTTTGTTTGCGCCAATTTCAGTCAGAATGACGTTGAATTCTGTTTGCTCTTCAACTACGGCAGCAGCAGCAGCTGGACCAGCAGTTGCCATTGCAGCAGCAGAAACACCAAATTTTTCTTCAAAAGCTTTTACCAGGTCGTTCAGATCCATTACGGACATCGCGCCAACTGCTTCTAAAATATCATCTTTGCTAATTGCCATTTGAAACTCCTAATTTTTTACAGTAATTACATCTATTCGGTATTTGACTCAAGGACCAGAATTACTCCGCAGCAGCTTCCGCTACTGGTTCAGCAGCAACTGCGGCCGGAGCTGATTCCGATACTTTTTTGGCTGACAATGCAGCCAAACCACGCGCAAATCCAGCAACTGGCGCTTTCATGATACCGGCCAACTGCGCCAGTAACACTTCACGTGCTGGAATACTTGCCAATGCAGCGACACCCGCTTTATCGAGTGCCTTACCTGCATAATTGCCGGCTTTGATAACCAGTTTGTCATTGGTTTTTGCGAAATCAAAAGTTACTTTTGCCGCAGCAACAGCATCTTCAGAAATTGCATAAATCAATGGACCAGTCATTTCATTGCCCAAGCTGGCAAATGCCGTACCTTCAACAGCGCGACGAGCTAATGTATTTTTCAATACACGCAGGTATACGCCCTGGGCACGTGCTTTGGCGCGTAATTGCGTCAAATGACCTACCTGGATGCCACGATACTCGGCCACAACGATAGTCTGAGCAGTTGCTACTTTCGCAGAAACTTCAGCGACTACGGCCTTTTTGTCATTCAGATTGAGACTCACGGTCAACCTCCAATTATGATGTTCGGAAAATCCCTCACATCGTTTCGAACACGGCGTCCGAAGTCAGAAGCATTGTGCTGTTTCCAGCACCGTAACTACATAACTTGCTCGGGCCCACCATCTGCGTTGGGCATTAAAACCACTTAACGTGGCTTGAACGATTAACCGGCAATTAAAGGAACATCTATCAATTACCAGCCCAACGGTCTTTGATTGTCTGGATGAAAATTCACCCAGCCCAAAGATTCGCCTCACACACAAATGTGCGAGGACTTGATTTATTACGCTGCCAAATTGACGTGATCAACACGCACACCAGCACCCATAGTGGATGACATCGCAACGCGGCGCAGGTACACGCCTTTGGATGATGCTGGCTTGGCTTTTTGCAATGCTTCGATCAGGCACAACAGGTTGGCTTTCAGATCTGCATCGGAGAAAGATTTGCGACCGATGGTGCTGTGGATGATACCGGCCTTGTCAGTACGGTATTGAACCTGACCGGCTTTTGCATTTTTAACTGCAGTAGCGACGTCCGGCGTTACCGTACCAACTTTCGGATTTGGCATCAGGCCACGTGGTCCCAGGATCTGGCCCAGAGTACCAACGACACGCATGGTGTCTGGCGAGGCGATCACGATATCAAAAGGCATATCGCCTGCTTTGATACGTTCAGCCAGATCTTCCATACCAACGACATCGGCGCCGGCGGCTTTGGCTGCTTCAGCCTTGTCGCCGGTTGCAAATACCGCTACGCGTACAGTTTTACCTGTGCCGGCTGGGAGAACAACGGAACCACGAACTACCTGGTCAGATTTTTTAGGATCTACGCCCAGCTGAATTGCCACGTCAAACGATTCATTGAACTTGGCAGTTGCGCATTCGCGCAGCAATGCAACAGCATTGTCGAATGGGTAGACTTTAGTACGATCAACTTTGGCTTTGATCAGTTTTGCACGTTTAGAAATAGCCATGTTACACACCCTCTACGGTAATGCCCATCGAACGGGCTGAACCGGCGATAGTACGCACTGCGGCGTCCATATCTGCAGCGGTCAGATCTGCGCGTTTGACTGTGGCGATTTCTTCGGCTTGCTTGCGAGTCAGCTTGCCGACTTTATCTGTATGTGGCTTTGGTGAACCTTTGGCTACACCGGCCGCTTTTTTGATCAGATACGTTGCAGGAGGCGTTTTCATCACGAATGTAAACGACTTGTCTGCAAACGCAGTGATCACGACAGGGATTGGCATACCTGGCTCAACACCCTGGGTCTGCGCATTGAATGCCTTGCAGAATTCCATAATGTTCAAACCACGTTGACCCAGAGCTGGTCCGATTGGTGGGGATGGGTTTGCTTTACCAGCCGGCACTTGCAGCTTGATAAAACCAATAATTTTCTTTGCCATGATGGCTCCTTCTTGAGTTGAGTAGTAGCGCCTTGCTGATTTTTAACTGTTTCGCTAACGATCAGCTTGGCTCCTCCTGGTGCTGATTGCCGACCTGGGTTTGAGCCAGTTCAGGCACCACAGCGGGTGTACTGCGAATTCTTAAACTTTTTCGACCTGGCTGAAATCCAGTTCAACTGGCGTAGCTCTTCCGAAAATAGTGACCGTCACACGTACTTTGGATTTCTCGTAATTCACTTCTTCCACGTTGCCGTTAAAGTCTGTGAACGGACCATCTTTAATACGGATAACTTCACCGACTTCATACAGCACTTTTGGTCTCGGCTTTTCTACGCCTTCCTGAACCTGCTGCATGATTTTCGCCACTTCGTGTGGCGCGATCGGAGTTGGCTTGTTTGATTTGCCACCGATAAAACCGGTTACCTTGCTGGTATTTTTGACCAGATGCCATGTGTCATCGGTCATTTCCATTTCAACGAATACATAACCAGGGAACAGACGACGCTCAGTTACTGCTTTTGTACCGTTCTTTACTTCGACCACTTCTTCGCTTGGAACCAGAATCTGACCGAATTTGTCCTGCATACCGGCGCGCTCGATACGCTCAGTGAGCGCACGCTGCACACTTTTTTCCATACCGGAATAGGCATGCACCACGTACCAACGCATATTCCCGGCTGGCGTCACGGTTGCAGTCGAACTGCTTGTAGTCGAGAGATTGTCACTCATTTATTTCTTCCAGCTCAGAATTAAGTCATACAGGACAAATTCCAAAATTTTGTCGGTGCCCCACAGGAACAACGCCATGACCAGCACAAAGCCGAATACCACGGCAGTGATCTGACCAGCTTCCTTGCGGGTAGGCCAGACAACTTTTTTGGTTTCACGAACAGCTTCTTTGCCAAAGGTCAGAAAACCCTGACCCGATTCGGTTGTCCACATGAAAGCGACGGTCAATACCAACCCAACCACTAACGCCACAACGCGTAATGCCGATTGATCCGCCAGAACGAAAAAACCAACCACTCCTGCTATTGCAGCCAATACCGCTAAAGTGATTTTTAATTTATCGCCTGATGTGCTGACGGTTTGCACAGACTGATTTGACATACGTGTTATCTTTCGATGCCCTGCGACCACTATGGTGGCAGGGGCGGAGGGAATCGAACCCCCAACCTTCGGTTTTGGAGACCGACGCTCTGCCAATTGAGCTACACCCCTAAACTGAACTTGCCGGTAGTCACCAAAATGGTCACTACCGGCGCTTAACTTCTTTTTGAAAACCGGGCTGATGAAACCGCAACCCGGCCTGCAAATTTGCAACTACTGTCAGGCGATAATTTTGGCAACAACACCGGCGCCAACAGTACGGCCACCTTCGCGAATCGCGAAGCGCAAGCCTTCTTCCATCGCAATCGGGTTGATCAGCTTGACTGTGATTGAGACGTTATCGCCTGGCATCACCATTTCTTTATCCGCTGGCAACTCGATCGAACCAGTTACGTCCGTAGTACGGAAGTAAAACTGTGGACGGTAGTTGTTGAAAAATGGGGTGTGACGACCACCTTCATCTTTGGACAGAACATAAATCTCGCCGGTGAAATGATCATGCGGCTTGATTGAACCTGGCTTGGCCAGAACCTGACCACGCTGCACGTCTTCACGCTTGGTACCACGCAACAAGACACCAACGTTGTCGCCAGCCTGACCTTGATCC
>Ga0316222_1000124_pt1 | contig 125182 bp, 126 predicted proteins | sample TBH18011metaG_FD_206008 | JGI IMG/M metagenome (GOLD analysis project Ga0316222, IMG submission 206008) | Freshwater microbial communities from Trout Bog Lake, Wisconsin, USA - TBH18011 | ecosystem: Environmental > Aquatic > Freshwater > Lake > Hypolimnion/Profundal zone | place: USA...
TTCGCGACGCCGGCGTCGCGAAGACGATGGGCAAGGGTTGCGGCGATGCGGTAGTGCTCGTCGAACGTGAAGCGTTGATGTTCGTAGACCAGAAAGTCACGGGTCGCGTGGTTGAGCGACATGTCGAGCACCTGTCGCAGGTTGGTTGGCGCGTGCTTCCACGACGACATCTCGACGCCATTCACGGTGATGGTCTCCAGCTCGAACATCTGGCCGGGAGCGGTCATCTGCGCCGTGGCTTCGGCGATGGAAAGGGGTATTTCGCTCACGATGCGTGATTCATTCAGTCTGCGCGCTCGGTGGGAAGAGCGTCTGGCGATAGTGGACCAGTTCGGCGATGGATTCGCGGATGTCGTCAAGGGCCCGGTGTGACGTCGCCTTGTCGGGCATCGCCGAAAGGACTTCCGGATTCCATCGTCGGGCGAGTTCCTTGATCGTGGACACGTCCACGTTGCGGTAATGGAAGAACGCTTCCAGGCTCGGCATGTACTCCTGGAGGAAGCGTCGATCGGTGCCGATGGAGTTGCCGCAGAGTGGCACGCTGCTCTCTTCGGCGATGTAAGTCTTCAGGAACGCCAACGTGGCGGCCTCAGCCTCTTCGAGCGTCGTCGTCGATTGCGCGATGGCGGGAAGTAGACCCGACTTCGTGTGCATCTCGGTGACGAAGTCGCCCATCTCGGCTAGTTGTTCCTTGCTGGCGTGAATAACCAGGTCGGGTCCCTCCGCGATGATGTTCAGCTGATCGTCGGTGATGACGGTCGCGATCTCGACGATCACGTGTCGCTGGGGCTCGAGCCCGGTCATTTCCAGATCCATCCACACAAGCACAGTGCGACACTATCGAATCCTGAGGGCACGTCGGGGTGCGACGCTATCCTTCGCCCATGGATATTCTCGCCAGACTGCTGCATGCGGACGCGGTGCTACCCATCTATGCCAATGATGGCGACGCCGGCTGCGACCTCGTGGCTGTCGAAACGTGCACGTTGGCTCCCGACGGCGGTCGCGCGACGGTGGGAACGGGTCTCAGCATCGCGGTGCCCGAGGGATACGGAGGATTCGTGCTTCCTCGAAGTGGACTCGCCGCAAAACATGGCGTGACGTGCATCAACGCACCCGGTCTCATCGACGCCGGTTACCGCGGTGAAGTGCGCGTCGCCCTGGTCAACCTCGATCCGACGCACGAGTACGTCGTAAAGAAGGGTGACCGGATCGCCCAACTCGTAGTCTTGCCAGTCCCCACCGCGTCATTCGTCATCGTCGACGAACTCCCAGAGGCGTCGCGAGGCGAGGGTGGCTTCGGTAGTACCGGTCGTTGACGGGGCAGGGAGCGACCAGACCATTTCGTGCGTCCAGCAACGTGCAATTCCAGAGGAATACTGAGGAATGCATGCCTCCTGGTGACGACGACCCTCGGTATGGTGTTGTCGGGTAGGCCAGTTCGGCTATTATGGGTGTCCACGCGGACGTAGCTCAGTTGGTAGAGCGCGACCTTGCCAAGGTCGAGGTCGCCGGTTCGAGCCCGGTCGTCCGCTCCAAGGGGATCAACATACATCCCCGATTAGGCGTGCCGAAGCCCCAGATCTCCATCAGGAGATCTGGGGGTTCGGCTTTTCGAGTGGATTCTCGAGCGAGCATCTCGTCGGGTTGCAGGGAATCGCCATCCTGCAGGGTGGCGTTGCATCCTTGCGGGCCTTCAGGCGTGCTTGAAAATTCAGCTGGGCCCGGTGACGCGAACGAGGTTAGGTGCTGGGGCCCTTCGATCCAAGCTGCATGAACAGCGGCGCGTTGCCGATTGCGAATGCGGCTGGCGACCACTGGTGATTCCGGGCTCGGCCCACGGGTATCGCCGCCAATGAACGTTGCGAGCGGAGGGCCGCGGGACTACCGCTCGTGGTCGGGGATCCGGCTGGCGACGCCCGTAACAGCAACCCGGTCGTCGTCGAGTCGAAGGTCGACAACAAGCCGGCTAGGTCGTCCCATGTCCGCGCCCTGGAGGATCGTGACGCGCCCGGGGATCTCGCTCAGACCGAGCGCGCGTAGATAACCACCGAACGCTGCCGCCGCTGCTCCGGTGGCGGGGTCTTCGACGACACCGCCAGGCGGGAATGGATCACGGGCGTGAAACAGGTCCGGACGTTCTGCGAAGACCAGGTGTAGCGTCCCCCATCTGTGGCGTGCCATGAGGGCCGCGAGCGCGGGGTAGTCGTAGTCGAGGTCCGCGAGCCGCTCGCGTGACGCAGCGGCGATTACGAGGTGATCGAGCCCTGCGAACGAGACGTGCGCGGGATAGCGAGGGTCTAGGTCGCCTACCCGCCAACGCAGCGCGAGCAGCGCGGCGGCGAGCTCGTCAGGTTGCGCCGCGCGCGTCGACGTGGGCGGACTGATCAGAGTGGCGGTCGTGCCGTATGAATCGTGCCGGGTCTCGACCGGGACCGGTCCGGCCAGCGTATGGAAGGTGAAGAGACCTGGACCGTCGCGGTCTGCCAACGCCACGGCCGTGGCGATCGTGGCGTGGCCGCAGAAGGCGACCTCGGCGAGCGGGCTGAAGTAACGCACGTTGTAGTGGTGGGGACCGGGACCCGAGTCACTGACGGTGTCCTTCGCGGACACGGCCTCGACGAATGCGGTCTCGGAATAGCCAACGGCCGCAGCGACTGCGAGGCGGGCGTCATCGTCCAAACCGCTGGCATCGAGGACAACGCCCGCCGGATTCCCCCCGGTGCCCCGGTCCGTAAAGGCGGCGTAGCACAGTACAGGGGAGTTCTCGGGTGCCAGCGACATGGTTCGAGCGTACTGTGAGGAGTACTGAATCAGCTCGTCCAGCCCCGCTCAGGTCACGCTGCGCGAGAAGCGCGAACCTCAAGTAGTGCGAATCCGAGAAGCCGGTTGGAAGTTCGTGCCAGCCGTCTCGTCGACGCGCTTGAGGAGCTTGACGCACGACGGCTCGAAGGCATCGGCGAAGTCGAGCGACGCCGTCCTCCCGAGCAGCATCCAGGGGAGAACGGTGAGACGATTCGTCTCGTCTTCCAGTTGCTGTCGCAGCGCGAGGCCGGCTGGCGTGACGTGTCGCGAGCGGGCCAGGTCCTTGGACTCGAGCGATCGCCAGGCCTCGTCGATCTCGGTCGGGGTGTTGCCGCGCGAGAGCGAGAGCCAGTCGTCCTCGTAGCCGAGCCACTCATTGTGGAGGATCGATGCCTCGCCCCCGCTCAAGCCCAACGCCGCAACGATGTCCCAGTGGGTGTCCCCGCGCCACTCGCGCAGGAAATTGATCGCGTGCCACGCCGAGAGCACCGGATCGCGAGGTATGTCGAGGGCGAGGTGGCTCGCGCAGAATGGTCGCCCGACGAGTGGCAGCTTCTCGATGACCGGCCAAAGGAGGGGGCCGAAGTGCAGGAGCGGCTCGACGATCTCGGGCGCGTAGGACCGCAACCCTTCACCGACCGCTTCATTGCGGTCGCGCCAGAGGTCCATGAATCGCTCAGGTGTGTCGAGAAGTTGAAAGATGATTCGAATTGCGTCATTGGAGATCGAACCGAGGGCGGCGCTGAGCGCGTCGGGTCCGGCCCCGGCGAACGGCGCGGACCTCGCCGCGATGTAACCAAGTCCCGCGGGTATCCCTCGAGACCCGTAGCGCCGCACGGCACCCGGATCCCAAAATATCCAGCCAATCGTGGTCTGGACACTTCGAGCGTTGCGCGTCGTGATCTCGATCCACGCATCGAGCCCGGAATCGTTCATCGCTTCAACGTAGTCGCCACGTCACCACCCGAATCGTCACCAGAAGTTCCTCGGAGCCGCTCGGATGGAGCCTGCCGTGTGCCTAATCTTTCACACAGGAGGTTCTCATGGTCCACCCCGCTCTCTCGCCATACGTCCAAGCCGCGCAGGCCAACCCCGGCCCTCACCCCTCGACGGTGAGCATCGATCAACGGCGCGCCACGTACCGACAACTGGCTGAAGCCTTGCGCGGTGAACCCGAACCTGTGGCGTCAGTCGTCGACACCGAGATCGACTTGGCAGGTCGAAGTTTGTCCGTGCGACTCTACGAACCGCTGAACGACGAGCAAAAGGCGCTGGTGGTCTACCTGCACGGTGGCGCCTTCGTGATGGGCGACCTCGACACGCACGACGCGCTGTGTCGCCGTCTCAGCGCGGACACGCGCATGCGATTCCTCGCCGTCAACTACCGCCTGGCGCCGGAACATCCCTTTCCCGCGGCGATTGACGACGCCACCGACGCGCTGCGCTACGTGCGGTCACATCTCGGCGAGTTCGCAGCTCCCGGTGCCGAACTGATCGTCATGGGCGATTCGTCGGGCGGTGCGCTCGCAGCGGTAGCTGCCGCTCTCACCCGTCATGAAGATCTTGCTATCGCGGCCCAGGTGATCATCTATCCGACCCTCGGCCCCGAGCTGCTCACCGATTCCGCACACACCTACGGCACGGGGTACATGCTCGACCTCGACCACTTACGATTCGACTACGGCCAGTACCTGGGGGGGTGGACGGACCACACCGACCCGCGTGTGACCCCGCTGCTCTTCGAGGACCTCACGGACGCGCCGCCCGCCATTGTCGTCGTCGCTGAATGCGACCCGCTTCGCGACGAGGGCGTGGCCTACGCGGGCCTCCTCGAGCACTTCGGAGTCCCAGTGGAACTGCTGGAGGCAAAGGGCATGCTGCACGGATTCCTACGAATGGGAGCGCTCGTCCCCGAGGTGATGGATTTCGTTGACGATCTGGCCGAGCACATGCACCGATACGTGGAGATCGCCGCGTCGTGAACGTTCTCTTCGTCACCCTCGACCAGTTTCGAGGTGATTCGTACGGGGCGGCGGGTCACCCGATCGTACGGACTCCGACTCTTGATCGCATCGCCGGCGAGGGGGTCCGTCTGGATCGGCACTTCTCGCAGGCCGCACCGTGCGCGCCGGGTCGAGCCGCCCTCTACACCGGCACCTACCAGATGAATAATCGAGTGGTGGCCAACGGGACGCCGCTCTCAGTGCGCTTTGAGAACGTCGCGACCGTGGCTCGTGATGCCGGCTACGACCCGACCTTGTTCGGCTACACCGACCAGGGGCTCGATCCGAACTCGAGCGAGGGTTTCGACGATCCGAGGCTCGACAATTACGACGGCGTGCTGCCCGGATTCTCAGTCGGTCTGTACCTACCCGAGAGCCAGGCGGGATGGGTCCAGTACCTGCGCGCCAAGGGTTACGTGGTCGAGAGCGGCTGGGCCCCGGCGTTGCGTGGCGAGCCCGAGCGCCCCGCGGAAGATTCGCTGAGTGGGTTCTTGACCAATCGATTCGTACAATGGCTGGGCGAACAGGACAGCGGTTGGTTCGCGCACCTGAGTTACCTTCGCCCCCATCCTCCGTACGCGGCGGCCGGAGAGTTCTCGACGATGTACGACCCCGCCGACGTCGCCCTGCCGATCCCACCGGTCCCGAAGGTCGAGCGCCACCCACTGCACGACCTCGCGCTCTCGGTGCGCGCGAGCGCTGCACCGACCGATGAGGGCGAGATCCGTGCCCTGCGAGCGCAGTATTACGGGATGATCAGCGAGGTTGATCATCAACTCGGCCGCGTCGTGGCCGCAATCGAGGAGCGCGGTGAGTGGAACGACACACTGGTGATCGTGACGTCCGATCACGGTGAGCAACTGGGCGACCACGGTTTGATCGAGAAACTCGGCTTCTTTCCTCAGAGCTACCACGTACTGGGGCTGTGGCGCGACCCTCGCGACGCGCACGCGGGCACGTCTGTCGCATCCTTCACCGAGAACGTGGACCTGCTGCCAACGCTGAGCGAGGCGTTGGGCGTCGCGGCGCCTTCGCAGTGTGACGGGAGATCGCTGCTGCCGCTTTTCAACTCCACGTCGCAAGAGTGGCGAACGGCGGCCCATTACGAATGGGACTTCCGCCAGTACTGGATCAACGATCGAACGCCGCGTTGGCCCGATGAGCGGACACTGTCGCGTCAGAATATCGCGGTGTCAGTCAGCGATGATTACGCCTACGTGCAGTTCGGCGACGGGTCCTTCAGGTGCTTCGACCTTCTCGTCGATCCGACGTGGCGAACCGAGTGCACGGATTCGGATCGTGTCCTGGAGGCGGCGCAAGAGCAACTGGTCTGGCGCCAGGAACATCTCAACCGCGACCTCACCGACATGCTGCTGCGACCCGAGCGGCCGGGGCGATGGCCGAAGGGCTACTGGCGAACCTCGACGTTGATCACGTCGAAGCCGCGCTGAACACCAGTGAGGAACTGGAGGAACGTCTGGTCACGATCCTGGGCGAAGTTGATATCAAGGATCTCGAGCGAGATGTAGCCGTGACACGCGGCCCAGAACATCTGGGCCAGATTCTCTGCGGCGACCTCGGGGAACATTCCCACCGACTGGCAGCGCTCGATGTGATTGATCAACTCCTGGAAGGCCCTGGTCGCGACGTACGCCGCCGAGATCGACGGCGTGAACCCCACGAAACGGTTCATGAACATCACGGTGTAGTGGGACTTGTGCTGGAGAGCGAACCGGCGGTAGGCGATGCCGGCACGCAGCAGTTCATCAGGCGGGTCGTCGCCGAGCGGCGCGAGTTCGGATTGCAGCATCGTGAAACCTTCAGTCCAGATGGCGTCGAGCAGGCCGTTCTTTCCCTCGAAGTGGTTGTAGATCGCCATGGGCGCAACGTTGGCCTTGCGGGCGATTGCTCGGACGGTGAAACCCTCTGGCCCCGCTTCGCTGAGTAGTTGTAGCGCCGCCGTCATGACTTCAGGAACGATCAGTTGCGAAGGAGTTCGTTGTGGACGGGCTGACATCCAAAGAAGTATAGAACGATGTTCTATTCGAACCCGTCCACCCACGGGGGACTACTGACAGTGGTGTCTGACGACCCGGGTCCGCGCACGAAGATCGGCGACGGCCCGCGCTCTAGTGGAACGATGTTCTATATCTGTCGAACATAGTGCTAGACATTCAGGATGAAACACGCCACCCGGAACCGCCGCTGGCTGGTGCTCTTCGTTCTCTGCCTCACGGTCTTCCTAGTCGTCGTTGACAACACCATTGTCAATGTGGCGCTCCCTACGCTCTCGGAACGGCTCAAGGCGACCGATTCGGACCTGCAGTGGATCGTTGACGGTTACTCACTGCCTTTCGCGGGTCTGCTCCTGGCGGGCGGTGGGTTGTCGGACCGATTCGGACGCAAGCGCGTGATGCAAATCGCTATTCTCGCCTTCGGTATCTTCTCGCTGCTGGCCGCCCGGTCCACCACGATCTCCGAACTGCTGGTTGCACGCGCCCTGATGGGCTCGGCTGCGGCGTTCATCTTTCCAGCCACGCTCGCGCTGTTGACCACCACCTTCGACGATCCGTCCGAGCGCGCCAAGGCGTTCGGTTTCTGGGGCGCGACGAGCGGCGTCGCGGTGGCCTTCGGGCCGATTGTCGGTGGATCGTTGATCACGCATTTCTGGTACGGCTCGATCTTCCTCGTGAACATCCCGATCGCGATCATCGCGATGTCGTCGGTGGCGTGGGTGGTTCCCGAGTCGCGTGCGCCCCGACCTAAGCGTTTCGACTGGGTTGCCCTCCTCGTCGGCAGCGCGGCGATCACCTCCTTGGTCTTCGCCATCATCGAGGGACCCGACTGGGGATGGCGCGCCGCAACCACGCTGAGCCTCATGGGTCTCGCGGTGATCCTCTTCGCCTTCTCGATACTGTACGAATTGCGACGAGAGGAGCCGCTGCTCGACGTTCGAGTCTTCGCGAATCGTGGCTTCAGCGCCGGAGCCGTCTCCATCGCGACCAGCTTCTTCTGCCTGTTCGGTTTCATCTTCCTGGTCACCCAGTACTTTCAGCTCATCAGGGGATACTCCGCACTCTCGGCCGGCGTGCACACCCTGCCCTTCGCAATCGTCACGATGATCGCGACGCCGTTGGGTGCGGTGATGGCGTTGCGGATCGGTGCGCGCTACGTCGTAAGTGCAGGACTCGCGATCATGGGCGTGGGATTGCTATGGACGGCGACACTCGGCGCCACGGCTGCCTACGTGGGGCCGGTGATCGGCACCATGACGGTGCTGGCCGTCGGATTCTCATTGATCACGGCTCCTTCGACCGCCGCGATCATGAAATCACTCCCACCCGAACAGATCGGCGCCGGTGCCGCGGTGAACGAGACCACTCGCGAAATCGGGGGAACACTCGGCGTCGCGGTCGTGGGTTCGGTGTTCTCGTCGTTGTTCACCCCGCAGGTGCGCTCAGCGCTCTCGGTCCTTGGCTTGACCGCCCATAAGCTGAACGCCGCGCAGGGATCGATGCAGTCGGCGCTCGGCGTGGTTGCGCACCTCGCCCCATCGTCGCCGCTTCTCGGCGAGGTCAGCCGCGGTGTCCGCTCAGCGTTCATGGGTGGCTTTCATCGGGCATGCCTGGTGAGCGCCTTCGTGACCATCGTGGTGAGTATCGCGGTGTTCAACTTCCTTCCGAAGGACGCTGCCCTCCCTGAAGAACTGGTACTTGCCTAGGGAGTTGCTGGTGTACGGTCCAAGTGGTCGCGACCACTGGCCAATTTCTGCTATCAATAGGACAGTTGCGCCAACGAGGCGACGATTCCAGGGGGAGTTTGTATGTTGCGAATCAATCGGGTACGTCAGTTGCTCGCCATGACGGGGATTACGACGTTGGTGCTCGCCTCCAGCGTGGTTGCGGGTGCGTCCTCGACATCGGCCGTCTACAACGCCGCCGACGCGAAGATGGTTCCCGCGGCCTACAAGGGCACCACGCTCCAGGTCGCCACGGACGCGACCTATCCGCCCGACGAGTCGATGAGCGGCACGACAATGGTCGGCTTCGACATCGACCTCTTGAAGGCCATCGGTACGACACTCGGCCTCAAGACCGCTGAGAACAACGTCACATTCGCCAACATCATTGCTGGTATCGACTCGGGCAAGTACTCCGTGGGCAACTCGTCGTTCACCGACACCAAGGCCCGCGAGAAGCAGGTCAATTTCGTCGATTACTTCCAGGCGGGCGAAGGCGTGTACGCCGCCGCCTCGTCGATGGTGAAATTCACCGGCTTCAAGAGTTTCTGTGGACTCAAGGTCGCGGTGGAGACCGGAACCGTTGAGCAGACCGACGCCGCTACCGCGGCCAAGGCCTGCACCTCCGGCAAGAAATTGACGGTGGAGACCTACCCGACCCAGACCGAGGCCAACTCTGCAGTGTCGTCGGGACAGGCGAATGTAGGTTTCGCCGACAGCCAGATCGCCGGTTTCATCGTCGCGACTTCGAAGGGCCTCTTCAAACTGGTCGGGAGTGCCGTGAACGTCGCACCCTACGGCATCGCGACGCCGAAGACGATGAACGGCAAGGCGCTCGCCATGGCCTTCCAGATGGCCCTCAAGACGCTGGTCGCCAATGGTGCCTACAACGCCATTCTGACCAAATGGGGCGTACAGGCGGGTGGCTTACCCGCCAGCAAGATCGTTCTCAACGGAGCTCTTTCCTAAGACTGCGCTAGCAACTCACCATGAACATGACGACGCACGCGGACGGATCTGTAAAGGTCGTCCCCGTGCGTCATTACGGCCGATGGGTGGGCGGTTTCGTCGCGCTGGTCGCGGTCTTGATGTTGGCGCACACACTGATCTCGAAGGTGCCGACCGGACAGGTGGCGTGTCGCACGATCAACGCGGTACGAAGCTGTGACAAGGTCGTCAACTGGCGATTCAGTTGGAATGTCGTCTTCCAGTACTTCTCAACGTCAGAGGTGTTCCACGGGCTGGTCGTGACCCTCGAGTTGACGGGCCTCGCCATGGTCATCGGCATCGTCGGGGGCGTCCTGCTCGCCATCATGCGCCTTTCACAGAGCCGACTCCTGTCGTCGACGGCCTGGTCCTACACCTGGTTCTTTCGCGGCACGCCGGTACTCGTGCAGCTGCTCTTCTGGTTCAACATCGCTGCGCTGTACAAGACCATGTCGATAGGTGTCCCGTTCTTGAACGTGACGTTCATTCACCTCACCGTCAATTCGATCTTCACTCCGTTCAATGCCGCAGTGCTGGCATTGGGGACCAACGAGGCCGCCTATTTTTCCGAAATCGCGAGGTCGGGATTGATTGCCGTCGACGAGGGACAGATCGAGGCGGCATCGTCACTGGGCATGGCAAGAGGTCAGACGCTGCGCCTGGTCGTGCTGCCACAAGCGATGCGCGTCATCTTGCCGCCCACTGGCAACGAGGTCATTTCGATGCTCAAGACGTCGTCGCTCGCCAGCGCGGTGGGAGTGATCGAGTTGCTCGCGGCGACCAACAACATCTCGGCCGCCAACTACGAGGTCATGCCTCTACTCATCGTCGCGAGCCTGTGGTACCTGATGGTGACCACTATTCTCTCCATCGGTCAGTTCTACCTCGAGCGACATTTCGCTCGCGGGGCGTCACGGACACCGCCGATGACGCCGATCCAGCGGATTCGAAAGGACGTGCGTGGCATTGTCGCCAAGTTCCGAACCGTACGACCCGAGAGGGCGTTGGCACCATGACCGGCGTCAGGGATCGCGACGTGCCCATGGTCGAGGCACGCGGCGTGGCCAAGTCATACGCCGGCATCGAGGTCCTCAAGGGCGTCGATCTGACGGTGAATCGTGGCGAGGTGACGTGTCTCATCGGGCCGTCAGGGTCCGGCAAGAGCACGTTGCTTCGATGCATCAATCACCTTGAGAAGCACGACGCGGGGGAGCTTCGTGTCGACGGTGAGCTGGTGGGCTACGAGGCGAGGAACGGCAAGCTCTACGAACTGAACGACAAGAAAATCTGCGAGAAGCGCTCCCATATTGGAATGGTCTTTCAGCGCTTCAATCTCTTCCAGCACCTCACGGTCTTGGAGAACGTGACCATTGGGCAGACGCAGGTGAAGAACATCGACCGCGACGCGGCGAGGTCCCGGGCGCGCGAGTTGCTCGCACGGGTGGGCCTTGAATCGAAGGAGAAGCACTACCCGAGCCAATTGTCGGGTGGCCAGCAACAGCGCGTCGCGATCGCGCGCGCCCTTGCCATGGAGCCGAAGTTGATGTTGTTCGACGAGCCGACGTCGGCGCTCGACCCGGAATTGGTGGGCGAAGTACTCGAGGTGATGAAGGACCTCGCCAAGAGTGGCATGACCATGATCGTGGTCACGCACGAGATGGGTTTCGCCCGAGAAGTCGCCGATACCGTCTACTTCCTCGATGCGGGCATCATCGAGGAATCGGGAGATCCCAACCTGGTCTTGACGTCGCCGTCGTCAGATCGACTGAAGATCTTCCTCTCGAAAGTGCTGTAGTGATCTGGGAATTGGACCCCACGAATGTGGGGACCGGTTTGCCGTTTGAGGGCGTACGGGTGCTCGACTTCTCGAGGGTGCTCGCGGGCCCCCTCGCCGCGATGATTGCGGGAGACCTCGGGGCCGATGTCGTCAAGGTGGAGAGTCCCGACGGCGACCCCGTACGCGCATTGGCGCCGCCACGTTTCGGCGATGATGCCACGTACTACCTGGCCGTCAACCGTCACCGTCGTAACGTCGTCGCGGATCTGCGAGACCCCGATGACTTCGCACATATTGCCGACCTGGTTCGAGCGGCGGATGCCGTGGTCGAGAACTATTTGCCGAATCAGATTCGTTCATTGAATATCGAGCGGCTCCGCGCGGTGAACCCCGAGTGCGTGTGGGTGAGCATCACGCCCGCTACCAGTGGAGGCCCCATTGCGGACCAGCCCTCATTCGACCTGCTCGCGCAGGCCCGATCAGGGATCATGGGTGTGACCGGCGATCTGGGCGGGCATCCCACCAAGGTGGGGGCGCCGATCGCTGACGTGGTGACGGGTCTCTACGGCGCGATCGCGCTGGTCACGGGCCTCTACGAGCGCGCCCTCGGCAAGCCGGGACGTCACTTCGAGGCTCCGCTGCTCGAATCGATGATGAGCGCTCTGGCCAACCAGGCCCAGGGCTATCTCGCCACCGGTGCGAACCCGCAACGGCTCGGCAACGATCACCCGAGCATCACTCCCTACGGACCCGTGAACACCCTGGACGGGCAGATCCTGCTCGCGGTGGGCACCGACGGTCAGTACGCGAGACTGGTGGCGGTGCTCGATGATTCGCAACTCAGAGGTCATACGGAGTGGTTGACCAACGTCGAAAGGGTTCGCGACCGCGACGAACTGCGCAACCAACTAGATCGAATCTTCGAGTCTCGTTCCACCGATGAGTGGCTGTCGCTCCTCTCGACCTCGGGGGTGCCCCACGCACCGATCGTGGACGTCGCGGGAGCTTTCGCCCAGCCACAGATCCGTGATGGCGACTTCGTCGGCGTGATGTCGTCGCCGGCGGGCGAGTTGAGGGCGATGAAGACACCGCTCGTGCTTGACGGGCTTCGTCCACCAATTCGTCGTGGCCCTCGCACGCTCGGTGAGGACACCGACGAGTTGTTCGGACGAGCGGTCGAACCCGACGCTTAGGCCTCGAGTGGTTCGCCGTCGAAAGCGTCGATGGTCGTGAACTGCTCGACGGGTCGCCGGGTCAGTTTCGTGTGACGTTTCATCGGATAGCCGAGAGCGACGACTGACGCCACCGCGAAGGTCGGGGGTATGTTGAGTGCGGCCTGAAGGTCCTCCTCGCGCCGGGTCGCCACCGTCGTGATAACGCCTCCGAGACCTCGTTCGCGAGCGCTCAACAGTATGTTCCAGACGAACGGGTAGATCGAGGCGCCACCGCTGATCGTGTACCTCTCGAGATCCCTATCGGTCGCGGCGAGGACTTCGAGATTCGCGCAGACGACGAGCATCGCCGGCACCGACTCGAGATTCTCCGGGAAGCCATCGGGGTTCGAGCGCTGATCCGCCGCTTCGCGTTGAGCGAGAGCCGCCGCCCGGTCCTCGTCACTCGCGAGGGGGGAGAACGGTATGAGGCCGGCCAAGAGGTGGGCAATGTAGTCGCGCCACGCCTCGACGTAGGCGTCACGAACCGCAATCCGCGCCATGGCGTTGCGAACGACAATCACGTGCCACGCTTGGCGATTACCTCCGGAGGGCGCGAAGCGAGCGTCCTCGAGGATCTCGTAGATGAGTCGGTCGCTGACGGGCTCATCGGTGAATTCACGAATTGAACCAGTGGTTCTCAGCGCTTCGATCAGTTCCATTTCGACACCCTAGGTCGTTGGGACGGTCCTAGGCGTCGCGGCGCTGGAGCAGCATGGTGCCCGCCGTGAGGGCGACCACGACGTAGAGCACGAGGAACAGGAGAGCGGTCCAGGCGCCAAAACTCTCGGCGGGCGTCGAGGTCGACATCATGGCTCGGCCCAACACTGACGGCTCGTACTTCGAGAAGCTGTTCTGCCAGCTGGTCGGTAGGAATATGACGAGGATCGGCAGGATCAAGAGCAGCGAGACGAAGACGCTGATGCTCGCCGCACTTTGTCGAAGTATGAGTCCGAGGCCAAAACCGAGCGCGGTCAGCAGGGTGAGGTAGACCCCCCCCAGGACCACCGACCGCAGGACCGCACCGTTGCTGAGCGAGGCCGTGGGCACCACGCCCTTGTAGATCGCCTGGCCGACGAGAAATGCGATGAAACAGACGATTTCGCTGATGACGAACATCGAGACCGCGAGAACGATCAGTTTGCTGACGACGAGTCGTAGTCGATTCGGCACCGCGGCGAGGGTGGTTCGTATCGAACCGGACGTGTACTCGCTCGTGATGATGAGAGAGCCGATGACGCCGACGGCAAACTGGGCGAAGATCGTCCCGGCGAGACTCGTCGAGACGGGGTCGAACGTGAGCCGGTCCAGACGCCCCGTCTGATTCCAGTGGCTGCGTATGGCGAAGGTGATGAGCGCGCCAAGTCCGATGGTGAGAATGGCGAAGACGAGAACGCCCATGATGGTCGAGCGGACCGAACGAAACTTGATCCATTCCGACTTCGTGGTGGAGACGAGGTTTTCGTTGCTACTCATGGTGGCTGGCCTCCGGATTGGCCGATCCGTACTCAACGGCTTCGGCCGTGAGGTCCATGAAGACCTCCTCGAGTGACGCGCGCTGTGGAGTGAGCTCGAGGATCGTGATGCCGGCGCGGAAGGCGACGTCGCCGATCTCGTCAGAAGTGAGCCCACTCACGGTGAGTCCGTGATCGTTGGTCTCCTGAACCGAACCGCGTCGTTCTTCGATGAGCGACGTCAGCCTGCTCGTGTCGGATGCTCGGACGAAGACCGTACCCTGGGCCGTCGCGGTGAGGTCGTCAACCGAACCTTGCGTGATGAATCGCCCACGACCGATGACGATGATCTGATCGGCGCTCACGGCCATTTCGCTCATGAGGTGTGAACTCACGAAGACCGTGCGACCCTCTTTCGCGAGCGAACGGAAGAAGTCGCGGATCCATCGAATGCCTTCGGGGTCCAGACCATTGACCGGTTCGTCGAAGAGCAGCACGCCGGGGTCGCCCAGGAGTGCGCCAGCGATGCCGAGGCGTTGGCTCATGCCGAGCGAGAAGCCTCCGACTTTCTTGTTCGCGACCGAACTGATGCCCGCGAATTCGAGGACCTCCTCGACCCGCGACTTCGGAATCTGATTCGACGCGGCCAGCGCGCGCAGGTGATTGCGAGCCGTTCGGCCAGGATGGACGGCCTTGGCGTCGAGGAGCGCCCCCACTTCGCGTAACGGCGACTTGAGTTCGACGTAACTCTGGCCGTTGATGGTGGCTCGGCCCTTGGTGGGGTGGTCCAGGCCAAGGATGATTCGCATGGTGGTGGACTTGCCGGATCCGTTCGGGCCGAGGAATCCGGTGACCACTCCTGGCTGCACCTCGAAGTCGAGGTCGTCCACCGCGAGCGTGTCACTGTAGCGCTTGGTCAGGTGGTCGATCTTCAGCATGAGTGTCCTACGGACGACACTAGTGAGTGCGGACTCGATCCCAGACCGTAGGCGCTAAGAAGAGCGTAAGAGAAGTCGTCAGACTTCGGTGCGCGACGAGGCCAAGCAGTTGGTGCAGGTGCCCGACAAGGCGACGTGATGGCGGTCGAGTTGGAAACCGAACGATTTCTTGAGATCTCGGCTCAGGGTGTTGAAGTGCGCTGCGGGGATCTCGAACGTGGTGTTGCAGACGTGACACGTCAGGTGGCCATGCACTGTGCCGGCGAGGTGGTAGACGGCAGCCGGTCGACCGAGATGTGCGTGAACCACGATCTTGAGTTCTTCGAACTCCTCCAGGATCCGGTACACCGTCGAAGGGCTGATTTCGGGGTGGTGGCGCTGCACCTCGACGGTGATCGCGTCAGCGGTCAGATGGCCGTTGGCGCCCGCCAGAGCTTCGGCAACGGCCCTCTTAGGGACGGTCACCCGCCGCGAGGCGTCACGAATGGTTGTGAGAATCTCATCGACAGCGCTTTGGGATTCTGGCATGGTCAAAGATTAGGACCGTCACGACGGAGCTCGCGGCCGTTTAGTCTCGTTTCATGTTCGCAAAATCCGAGATGGTGACTCCCGACAAAGCCCTCAAGGGCGTTTCAACGCCATTGTGGTCGAACGACCGCACCTGGTTCTGGGAACTTCAATGATCGACCCTCCCTCTATCGAGAGTGAAACGGCCTACGTGGCGATGGGCTGCTTCTGGGGGGCGGAGAGGAAGTTCTACCAACTCGAGGGTGTCGTGTCGACGTGCGTGGGATACCAGGGGGGCTTCACGCTGAACCCCACCTATGAAGAGGTCTGCACGGGTAAGACCGGACATGCCGAGGTCGTGAAGGTGGTGTTCGACCCGCGGGTCGTGGACTACGCCACTGTTATCGCCTGTTTCTATGAGAACCACAACCCCACCCAGGGCTTTCGTCAGGGGAATGATGTGGGGACCCAATACCGCAGTGCCATCTACTTCGTCGACGCCAACCAAGAGATGATTGCCCGTGCGGTGACCGAGGGGTACGCGGCGTCGCTACGTAGTGCGGGTTTGGGACCGATCACCACCGAGATCGCTCCGGCGGGCCCTTTCTACATGGCCGAGGAGTACCACCAACAGTATTTGGCGGCGAACCCCAACGGGTATTGCGGACTGGGTGGCACTGGCGTGGCTTGTCCGGTGGGACTCCGACCGGCGTAGCACCGGGACATCGTTCACGCCGTCGGGCGCTCGTCGCACCATTGGCGAGCCCGTGCGCAGTGGCGAGGCTGAGCGCCACATGTGTCGAATGCCCGGTCGAATGGACGCATGTCCCTGTAATTTCGCACCAGGACGTCACATGTATTAGGAAAGAGACTGAGCGAAGGTGCGTGAGCCGCGCCGTCGAGCCAAGGAGTAGTCCATGAACGCCACCGAACCCCGGAGCCGGCGCATCACCCTCGTTGTCACCTTGATCCTCCTCGCGGGGATCCTCGTGGTGGGCCTCGTTGCGGTCTTCACACGCGCCACCACGAAGGGCACCATAGCGGTCACCGGCATCGCCACGGTGACCGGTGTACCCGATACCGCGAGTTTTCAGATTGGTGTGATCACCACTGCCTCGAGTGCGAAGGCAGCCCTTGCGGCGAACAACGTCCACGTCAGGTCCTTGGAGGCGAGTCTGTTCGCACACGGGGTGACCCGTCGTGAGCTGCAGACGTCTGGGCTCGACATCTACGCGAACACCAACCCAGCTGGCGTGGTCACCGGTTTCAGTGTGAACGACACGCTCAGTGTCACGATCACGGGCCTTTCGAATCTCGGCACGGTGCTCGACGCCGGTGCTAATGCGGCGGGCAACGGCGTCACCCTGAGCGGTATCACCTTCTCACTGTCCAAGGATTCGGGTCTGCTCGCCCGGGCGCGCGTCGCGGCACTGCGCAACGCGAAACTCGAGGCTTCACAAATCGCTTCAGCGGCGGGGACGTCGGTTGGCCGAGTTCTCAAGATCGTTGATCAGGAGAACGAGAGTTCGAACGTGGTCGTTCCCTTCGCTCCGACCTTCGCAGCGTCCAAGGCCTCCGTGCCGGTGCAGGCTGGCAGCCTTCAGGTGAGCGACACGATTGCCGTGACGTACGCGCTCTCGCGCTGAGAAGGGCGCCGGTCAGGCTGAACGATTGGCGATTCGAAGCACGATCGTCCCGAGCAGCGCGGCGACCAGTGATGCGACGAGCAAGCCGGCGGTGAACGCGTAGTACGTGGTGCCCTGTGCGCCGAAGAGGACGTCCACGAAGAGGAGCGGCACGGTGAATCCGATGGCGCAGAGAATCGAGACACCGAACAGGACCGGCCACGAGATGGATTCGTCGAGGGGGTAACGGAGAGCGCGCGCGAGCGACACGCCACCGGTGATGCCCAGCACCTTGCCGAGGATCCGGATGACGACGAGCGACACGACCAGGCTCAGCGTTCCAGTGTGGCTCGTCAATTGGTGCCAACGAATGCCGCACGAGACGAGCGCGAAGAGCGGGAGCACGAGTCCCGACGACCATCGGGTCATCGAAGTCTCGAGCTTCAACGTCGACGGATGCTTGGCGGGGACCAGTAACCCGCCGATGACGCCGGCCAGTGGCGGTTCCACGTTGGCGGCCACGAAGCAGATCCAGAGCCCCGCCAGTATCACGAGGCTCCATCCGACTCGAGGCTGCCTGCCCGCGACGAACACGCCGATCACGATCATCACGGCCAAGGCCACCAGACCGAGGACACGATGGTGAGCGCCACCGGTCAGCGCCAGTACCACGACGCTGAAGGCGTCGTCGGCGACGGCCAGGGTCAGCAGGAAGAGCCGGACTGAGCGAGGTAGACGACGACCTACCAGTGCGAGGATGCCCAGCGTGAACGCGATGTCGGTGGCCATGGGCACGCCCCACCCTCGTCGCAGTACGTGCGAGTTGGTGATCACCCCGACGAGGATCGACAGCAGCGCAGTTGCCACCATTCCTCCGAGGGCGCCGAGAATGGGGGGGACCAACTTCGAGGCGGCGGAACGCGAGAGCGAGCGCAGTTCCCTGGCCAACTCGAGGCCGATAGCGAAGAAGAAGATCGTCATCGCCAGATTGATGACGACGGCGTGGACTGACGAGAGTGACACTTGTTGCAGGAACCCGCTGGACCACGAGGTGTTGACGATTCGTTGGTAGCTCCCGGCGTCGAGCGTCGACCACAGCAGGGCGGCCACGACCCCGATACTGATGGCGACCGTCGTGCTCAGGTCGTGATCCATGATGCGCCGGACACGAAGCAGGAGGGTGGCGGGCATCACGACAAAGGCTACCTACACGTTCAGTAGCTGGAGGACCTCGATTATGGTGGTCGGTATCTACGGCGAAAGCTGGCCGTTCAAAAGTTGATGAGGGACTCGAATGGGTGATTTGCTGACGACTGAGATGCCGAAGCGAGAGCTCTACTTCGTCTTTGGGGCACTCATGCTCGGCATGCTGCTCGCGGCGCTCGATGGGACCATCGTCGCCACCGCACTTCCGACTATCGTCGCCGATCTCCACGGCGTGAATCACCTCAGTTGGGTCGTGGTCGCCTACTTACTCTCATCGACCGTGAGCACGCCGCTCTGGGGAAAGCTCGGAGACCTTCACGGACGCAAGGTCTACTTCCAAGCGGCCATTGTGGTCTTTCTCGTCGGAAGCATGCTCTGCGGTATCGCCCACAGCATGCTGACCCTGATCCTGTTTCGCGGGGTGCAGGGGCTTGGCGGCGGTGGCCTCATGGTCGGCGCCCAGGCGGTCATCGCTGACATCGTCCCACCACGCGATCGTGGTCGCTATGCGGGATTCTTCGGTGCCGTCTTTGGGGCGGCGACCGTTCTCGGGCCGTTGCTCGGTGGCTTCATCGTCGAGTACTGGTCGTGGCGCTGGATCTTCTTCGTCAACCTTCCCTTCGGCGTCCTGGCCCTCGTGGTGACCGCCGCGGCCCTGCCGAGTGCGGGCGTGCGGGTTTCGCACGTTATCGATTACGCGGGGATCGTCACGCTGGCGCTCGCCGCGTCGGGGCTCATCCTCTTCACGTCCCTCGGAGGAACGGACTTCGCCTGGTTGTCGACGAAGTCGATGTTGCTGCTCGTTGGTGGCCTGCTCTTCACCGTTCTCTTCGTCGTCGTCGAGCGCCGTTCGTCCGAGCCGATTATCGCGCCGCGACTGTTCAAGAACCGAGTGTTCTCCTCAGCCTCCGCAATCGGTTTCGTGGTGGGTTTTGCCATGTACGGGGCGATGGTCTTCCTTCCCCTCTACTTCCAGGACGTTCGAGGAACGAGTCCCACCAGTTCCGGTCTTCGGCTGCTTCCGATGATGGTGGGGCTGTTCTCGGCGTCGATCGTCGCGGGCCAACTCGTCTCCAAGGGGCGAAGGTACCGACCATTTCCCATCTTCGGCACGGCAATCATGACCATCGGTCTTGGGTTGCTCGGCACGATCAGCGCGACGTCGTCGTTGCTGCTGATGGCCGTCTACATGTTCATCCTCGGAGTCGGAATCGGTCTGGTCATGCAGATACTCGTCACGGCTGTTCAGAATTCGGTGAACCACGAGGACGTCGGTGCGGCGACGGCCGGTGCGAACTTCTTCCGGTCAATCGGTGGATCGTTCGGCACCGCGGTCTTTGGAGCCTTGTTCGCCAACGAGATTCCCCGCAAGCTCGCGAGCGGGCTCAAGGGCACCAGATTCGCGCATGGCAATTTCTCGATCGCGCAACTGACACCCAAGACACTGGCGGTGCTGCCTCACCACCTGTTCACCATCATCGTCAACGCTCTTTCGGGCAGCATCCAGGTGATCTTCCTCTGGGCGGTGCCCGTCGGTGTTCTGGCGGTGGTGCTCTCGTTGACCTTGCCTGAGCTCAAGCTCCGCGAGAGTCTGCACCCAATCGCTGACGAAGTTCCGATGTCAAACGCCGACCCCCTCTTATAAGGACTTCCAGGCAGTCGTCGAAATCGTGACTGTCGCCGTAGTAGGGGTCCGCCACGTCCAAGTCCAGCCCCGGCTCGAGGAAGTTTCGAATCATCACGACCTCGGTGGCGGGATTGGCCAGTCGCTGACGGACATCGTGGAGGTGTTCACGAGTCATGACGACGACGAGGTCGTGGCGGTTCAGGTAGTCAGTATCGGCGAATTGGGCCAACGTGCCATGGGCCTCGAAGCCGGCACGGTCGAGTGCGGCTCGAGCGCGAGGGTCCATGGGGGTTCCCACGTGCCAATTCGCGGTACCCGCACTGGTGACGTCAACTCGTCCGGCCAGAACGGGGTCGTGGCCGACAAGTTGACGCAGCGACACTTCGGCCATTGGTGATCGACAGATGTTCCCGGTGCAGATTACGGCAACTCGAAACGGTCGCTGGCTCACGTGGTCCCCATCGTCATCGAACTCATTCTTAGCAGCGGTTTAAGAATATCCGTGTGCTCTTGCAGCGTCAGAAACGGTACGATACAAAGGGAACGAGCGGGAGGAGAAGCGATGCCACTTTCAGAGCACGAGCAGAAGATTCTGGCCGAACTTGAAGAGTCCCTCTCCAAACAGGATCCGCGCTTTGCGAAGAATGTCCGCGAGACGAACGTCTACTCGCACGGTGGTCGACGCGTCCGGTGGGGTATCGCCGGCTTCGTCGCGGGTCTGCTCGTGCTGGTCCTCTTCTTCTCACAGTCCACCCTCGCCGGTTTGGCGGGCGTCGCGTTGATGTTCGTGTCGGCCGTCGTCATCGAACGCAATGCCCGTCTGCTCGGCCGGGCTTCATGGCAGGACATCACTCGATCACCTCAGGGCGATGACGCCCACGCGACCTACGGTCCTCGGACCAGTTCGCTTCGCGACTGGTTGTCGCGCCAACGCCGCAAGAGCGAATGATCGACGTCGGGGCCGGCGAGAGCGCCGCCCCATGTCTGGCACTCGACATCGGAGCGACCAAGGTCGAGTGTGCGGTCGTCGATGGCCATGGTTCGGTGCTGTCGCGCGATCGGTTCAACGTTCGTGAGTGCTCGAACGATTTGCTGGGCGCCATTAGCGCCCTCGTTGATCGGGTCAGCGGTGGTGCGCCGTTCGATTTCATCGGGGTCGGCTGTGCGGGGCCGATGACCAGGGGAGGCGAGAGCGTGTCGCCACTGAACATTCCCCAGTGGCGTGATTTCCCCCTTCGTTCGCTGCTCGGCCAAGCGCTTGGGATGAACGTCTTTGTCGACGGTGATGCTCGGTCGCTGGCTCTCGCGGAGGGGGTTTTCGGCGCTGCTGTCGACGATCGCTCCTACGCGTCGCTCGTTGTCTCGACGGGAATTGGTGGCGCGCTGGTGATTGACGGACGTCTGCTCGATGGCGAGACGGGCAATGCAGGTCACGTGGGACACCTCACCGTTGTCCCCGAAGGTCGGTGGTGCTCGTGCGGCAGCCATGGCTGTTTGGAAGCGGAAGCCTCTGGCTGGGCCATCGAGGACATGACGGGCAAGCCCGCCAAGGACGCGGATGAAGCGATGCGGTTACGTTGCGCCCAGTTAGTCGGTCGCGCGATTGGAACCCTGAGTTCGGTACTGGATTTCGATCGCTGCTACGTGGCTGGTTCGGTGGCGTTGGGATTCGGTGACCAGTTCTTCCACGACGCCAACAAGGCCGCGCGGATGGTGGCGACCATGTCCTATTCTTCGACCCTCGAGATCCGTCCGTCGGGCTTGGGTGGCGACGGTCCAATCCTGGGCGCCTCGCTGGTGGGTCGTAGGGGGTCGAGCGCATGACGTCATTCTGGGCGCCCGGTCTGACTGGCTATCTGGTTCGACACCCGCAGCGAATCGCCCCCCTCGCGCGTGCCGGTTGGCGCTTGCGCCGCAGGGGCTGGTGGCGACTCCCACCATTCCTGCCGCTTCCACCGAGGGAGTACTGGGCTTTTCGGATGTCGACGGCCTACGGGAGTTCGGCGCCACCACCCACACCCCAGGCGATAGTGGACGCTGCCGAATGGTCGGTTCGCCAGCGGGTGGGACGGTAATCCCAGCTCATGGGGCGCGTACTCCTCCTGAACGCGACGTTCGAGCCGCTGCAACTGGTCAGCGAGCGCCGCGCCGTGGTCTTGATGTTGGCGGGTCGGGCTGAGCCGATAGTGACGCCCGAATACCCGGCGGTCTGTCGGTCGGCGACGATGACGGTGGCTATTCCCGCGATCGTCCGCTTGCACGAAATGGTCAAGTTGCCGACGAAGGTACGAACGCCTCCGTTGACCCGCCGATCACTCCTGGTTCGTGACAGTTATCGCTGCGCGTACTGCCTCGAGCACGCCGACACTATCGACCACGTTGTGCCTCGCAGCCGAGGAGGGCGTCACGAATGGACGAACGTCGTCGCCGCCTGTCGAGATCACAACATGCAAAAGGGTGATCGCCTTCTCGAGGAGATCGGCTGGCGAATGCATTTCGAACCCAAAGTGCCCGACGGACCTTGGTGGCGATGGCGCCACGTACCCGATCCCGACCCGCTGTGGGCTCCTTTCCTTCCACGCGCCTCGTGAACAGCGACGTTGAGGAACTCTACGATTACGGCGTCCTGCGTACCCTTGAGGAGGCGACGATGTTCGTCGTGCGTCTCGGGCAGCCCACGCTGATCCTCGGTGGCAGTCAGCATCGCGACGTGCTCGACCTCGAGGCGGTCGGCTCGGTCGCGCTGCGACGTCGTCGAGGTGGTGGAGGGCTGGTGCTCCTGCAGCCCGACGATCTATGGGTGGATTGGTGGATTCCCGCCGGTGACCCGCGCTGGTCGCACGACGTGCACGTGAGCTCGGTACGTGCTGGCTCATGGTGGCGCGACGAGTTGCGCGATGTCGTTGGTGGCGAGATCAAGGTGCACGAAGGTCCGATGGAGGGCGAAGCGTCACATCGTGTGATCTGCTTCGCCGGAATCGGTCCAGGCGAGGTGTTCGTTGATGATCGAAAAGCGGTGGGCGTGACGCAGTGGCGGGTCCGCGAAGGCATCTTCGTCTCAACGGTGATGCACGGTCACGGTTCTGGGGACGTGGTGAGGTTCCTACGCGACGCGCCCGAGGGGATCGCGTCCTCGCTGGACCACCAGACGATCACCTCACTCGCCCTCGCCGATCCCGAACGGCTCGTGCAGAACATGGCAGCGAGCAGCGGGCCTTGGCAGGTCCGCCAGTTGTACCTGACTGCCTGACGCCAACCTCGCTTCGCAGCCACCAACGAACGACACGACGCCGGACCGTTCACGCCCAAACACAAATGACCATCAACTGCGTCAAAAGTACCACAAATTGGCAAGAAGTGGTGACAAGTGGTGTAATGTGTCACGAAGTGGGGGAAAGTGGTGAACCCACCGAAGGGGAAGTCGATGATCGGGTTCGTTGGTCAGTTTCAGCACTCGCTGGATGCCAAGGGCCGACTGATCCTGCCTGCGAAATTCCGCAATGAATTCGAGCGTGGCGGTCACCTGAGCCCCAATACCGAAGGGTGCGTTGCATTGTGGACCCCGGGTGAATTCGCCCGCAAGTCCGACGAGTACCTGGTCGAGAGCCGAGTTGGTGGCGCGAGCGGTCGTCAGCAGGCGCGCTACTGGGCAGCGAATTCGTCGGATGTGGAGTTCGACAAGCAGGGTCGCTTCGCGTTGCCGGCGGCGATCCGCGACTACGGGCAACTTGTCGGTGATGTCTTGATCGTCGGGATGCTCGATCACATCGAACTCTGGAATCCGGTGATCTACGCCGAGCAGGTCAACTCCGCTGAGGAGATGTTCAAACAAGGCAGGAACTAGTGCAAGGAGCTTGTGAGCAGTATCGGCCGCGGACCATGCGCAGCCTGGCAATCGTCGTGACGGGTGGAGAATCCTCCTCCGCCTTCTCACCCATGGCGACGATTGAGAGGCTGCAGATGGCCCAGGACAACTACCACCAACCAGTACTCGAACAAGAGATTGTCGAGTTGTGCGCCAGCCAGCCGGCTGGCGTGGTGGTCGACGCCACTCTGGGTGGGGGAGGGCACAGTTTCGCCATCCTCGAACGCGCCCCGCAGCTTCGGGTCCTGGGAATCGACCGAGACCCCGACGCCCGCGCCGCCGCCGGTGCGAGACTCGAGCGCTTCTCCTCACGGGTGCGCATCGTTGATGCGACGTTCGCGGACCTCGCCGACGTGGTGGACGCTCACGCCGACTTCCTCAATGACGAGGGCGTCGTCGGCATCCTGATGGACCTAGGTGTTTCGTCGCACCAACTCGACGAGTCCAGCCGAGGCTTCTCGTTCCGCGCCGACGCGCCGTTGGACATGAGGATGGACCCGACCAAGGGCGAGACCGCAGCCCAGTTCCTGAGTCACGTCGATCGGCACGAATTCGCTCGGCTGCTGCGTGAGAACGGCGAGAACCGCTTCGCCGGTTCCATCGCGAAATCGGTTCTTGAGCGTCAACCGCAGACAACGAACGAGTTGACCGAAGCGGTGGAACGGGCAGTGCCGATGGCGGCACGTCGTCGAGGTCACGTGGCCACTCGCGTGTTCCAGACGCTGCGAATCGCGGTCAACGGTGAAGAGCAGCAGCTGGCCGCGGGCCTCGACGCCGCGCTCGACGTGCTCGAGATCGGCGGAATCCTCGCCGTCATCTCGTACCATTCGGGCGAGGATCGCATGGTCAAGTCAGTCCTGCACGAGGCCGCGACTGGCGGGTGCAAGTGCCCCGTCGCCCTCGGGTGCGTCTGTGGCGCCGTTGCCCGCATCAGCGTCTTCAAGGCCAGCGCGCAATTGGCCTCGACCGACGAGATCAGCCGAAACCCGCGTGCACGTTCGGCGAGATTGCGGATTGCGCGAAAGGTTGCGCCGTGAGCGTCATCAGCCTTCCCCGTCGCGTTGATACGCTTCGCCCGACCCGTCCGGCATCGCGCCCGAGTACGCGCCGTCCGGCGCATCGACAGCGCGCTGCTCGCCGAACTGCCGTCACGTCGATATGGCGTGGCAGCTCCAGCGCACGCAAATCGGCCGTCGTGGTCGTCTTCGCGCTGGCCGTGTCGCTCGCGGGCACGATGATCGAGGCCAACCGACAGATTCAGCTCCACCAGATGCAAAGCCAATTGCTGCAAGATCAATCCACCTACGCGGTGCAAGTCGGCACCCTGACCAATTTGTCAGCTCCGAGCCAGATTGCATCCAAGGCCGGGACACTGCACTTGGTCGACCCCGTGTCGGTGACACAAGTCCCGTCTACGTCGCTTGATGCGATCCTGCCGCTACCGAAGTTCCTGGGTTACGCACCGGTCACATCAAGGACGAGTCGGTGAGCTCGCACAACACCTCGACACACGCACGCACGCGGGCCCAGACCTCACCCGCGCGTCGATCGAGCACTCGGAGCGGACGGCGATTGAAGATCTTTCGAGCGTCGATGATTCTCGCCTTCGCGTTGCTGGCCTTTCGGCTCTTTCAGATACAGATCCTCGATCACCCCTACTACGCGAAGTTGTCGCTTGCCCAGGTACGAGTGAATCTGACGACGACCGCCCTGCGCGCGGGCATCTACGACCGACACGGGCAGATCCTGGCGATTTCGCGTCCGACGTCGCTCGTGCTCGCCGATGACTTTCAGATCGCGCATCCGCTGCGCGAGGCGCAGGCCATGTCGCCGCTCGTCGACGTCCCGGTGGCGAAACTGGCGAGACTCCTCTCAGAGAAGAACGGTTACGTCATCATCAATCACACGTTGGACCTGGCCAAGGGTCGCAGGCTCGCCAATTCGGTGTTCCCCGGGATCGTGGTCCAGGACTCCTCGGTGCGCGCTTACCCCAACGGCACACTCGCACAATCGACCCTGGGCGGCACGAATGCCGCCGGTGCCGGCACGGCCGGTGTCGAGTACGAGTACCAGAAGCAGCTCGCCGGTGCGACGGGGGTGACGCGTGAATTCGTCTCGTCGTCGGGCGTGAACCTCCCGAGTTCGGCCAGCACCGTCATCAAGAAGGCGACACCGGGAGTCGGACTTGAACTGACCCTGGATTCATCGCTTCAGTTCGTGACCGAACGGGCTTTGGCGAACCAACTGAAGGCGGTGGGTGGTCTGACCGGGGTCGCGGTCGTAATGGACGTCAAGACCGGTGAGATACTCGCCGACGCGTCGTTGGTCAACACGAAGACCGCGGCGGGCGTCCTCGGTCCGATACCTTCGTGGGGCAAGTCAGTGGGCGTTGCCGGGATCGACGAGACGATCAACAATCTCGCGTTCAGTCAGGCCTACGAGCCTGGATCGGTCTTCAAGGTGGTCACCTTCTCCGCCGCGCTCCAAGCCGGCGTCATTACGCCGTCGAAGGTCTTCGCCGTGCCGAACTCCGTCAACGTCGGTGGGCGTTACTTCCACGACGCCGAGAACCACGGTCTGGAACACCTCACCGCAACACAGATTCTGGCCTTGTCGTCGAACATCGGAACTTACGAAGTTGGCAAACTGGTGGGTGAAGCGGGCATTCTCGCGCAGGTGGAACGACTGGGCTTCGGTCAGGAGACGTCGGTGGGGTTCCCGGGCGAGACGTCGGGACTGCTCGTCAATGCGGCGAACTGGTACGCAAGTGATCAGGTCGCCCTTCCCATTGGCCAGGTTGATGCGGTCCCGCCGCTGCAGGTTCTCGACGCCTACAACGCTATTGCCAACGACGGCGTCTTCGTTGAGCCAAAATTGGTCCGTGGTTACGTCTACGCCAACGGCTCCACCAAGCCGACCCCCCCGAGCGTCAAGCGCGAGGCCCTGTCACCCGCGGTGGCCCAGACCATGAACCAGATGTTGCAGCAGGTCGTGCTCGCCGGTACCGGAACCAACGCCATCATCCCCGGCTACAGCGTGGCCGGCAAGACGGGCACCGCGTCGATGCCCTATCCGGGTCGTGACTCCCTGATGTTCGGCGCCTACAACGCGAGCTTCGTGGGATTTGCGCCGGCGAACAACCCCGTGCTTTCCATGATCGTGGTCATCGAACGACCGCAGACAACGATCTTCGGAGGAGCGGTGGCGGCGCCAGTCTTCCAACAGGTCATGTCGTACGCCCTTCATCACTACGGGATACCGTCAAATGGCACGATGGTGAAGCCGCTCAAGGGTGCGGGCGCAAGTATTGGATCGGACGTGACGTGATGCAATTGGGAGATCTGCTGGACAGTGTCACGATGGACCTGGCGACGAGTTGCATCGAGGTGCGCCGCGTGGACATCGATTCACGCGAGTGCGAGCCGGGAACGCTCTTCTTCGCCATGCCCGGGATCCACGCCAACGGCACCGCCTTCATTGATGACGCCGCCAGCCACGGGGCCGTCGCGGCCGTGTCGAGCGTTCCCTTTGCTGCGGACATCCCGGTCGTCGTCGTTCCCGCGACGCAACTGCACGCACTCCTCGCGCACGCGAGTGCCACCATCGTGGGGCGCCCCGACGACGCGCTCGCCCTCGTCGGCGTGACGGGAACCAATGGCAAGACGAGCGTGACCTCGTTGGTGGCGTCGTTGGCCCGAGCGCTCGGTTGGAACGGGGCGAGCATCGGCACGTTGACCAATGAACGAACGACGCCGGCCTCGCCCGAGCTCTTCCGATCTCTCGAGGCGACGCGGCGGACCTTCGACGAGCGGCGCTCGCACTCGATCGTCGCTTTGGAGGTGTCGAGTCATGCGCTCGACCAGGGTCGTGTGGAAGGGCTCCAATTCACCGTGTCGGCGTTCACGAACCTCAGCCACGACCACCTGGACTACCACAACACCATGGAGGAGTACTTCACCGTCAAGTCGAGGCTGTTCACTCTTGAACACTCGAAGCGGGCAGTGATCTGGTGTGACGACCCGTACGGCCTCCGCCTGGCCGACATGGCAACGTTGCCGGTGACCAAAGTGCACCGAGCGGACGCGAGCGACGTCACGGAGTCTCTCGAGGGAACGATCTTCTTCTGGCGAGGACACCTGGTCAACACCTCATTGGTCGGCGGGTACAACGTCGACAACGCTCTCATGGCCATGGAGATACTTCGATCGCTCGGTGCGAATGAGGCGAGTATCGCGGCCTCGATGGCGGACGTGCACAGCGTGCCCGGACGATTTGAAATCGTGCGGGCCAAAGGGATCGTGGTGGTCGTCGACTACGCGCACACGCCCGCCGGTCTTCAGCGGTTGCTTGACGACGTCCGCCGACTCAGCCACGGCGGGCGGATCATCACGGTCTTCGGATGCGGCGGGGACCGTGACCGAGCAAAGCGACGCGAGATGGGCGAGGTGGCCTCGACCAGTTCCGAAATAACCATCGTGACCTCGGATAACCCGCGTTCGGAGTCGCCCGATGCCATCATTGATTCCATCATTGAAGGAACAGTGCCGACGGCGTCGGTGTTGCGCATGACCGACCGGCGCGCCGCCATCGCGGAAGCGTTGCGGCTGGCTCGGTCCGGCGACGTGGTGGTCCTGGCCGGCAAGGGGCACGAAACGACTCAGGTCATCGGCGACACGGTGCTGGCCTTCGATGACCGGGTAGTAGCACGGGAGCTACTGGAATGAGGACGCAATGTTGAGTTTGATGGAGTCGGGTGGCGTGGGCTTCCTCGTCGCACTGTTGATCACGCCACTCTGGATCAGGTTCGTGAGCGCTCGCTCGCTCGGACAACAGATTCGAGAGGACGGGCCGACAACACATCTCGCCAAAGCTGGCACCCCCACGATGGGCGGCGTGATCATCGTGCTCGCCGCGGTGCTGGGCTACCTGATGGGTCACGTGGGTACCTCTATCAGCTTCACCCGGGGTGGATTCCTCGCCGTCGCGGTCATGGCGGCGTCGGGAGTGCTCGGTTTCCTTGACGACTATCTGGCCATTCGCAATGCGCGCAACCTCGGACTCAACAAGCGCGGCAAGTTGGTGGGCCAGCTCGTCATCGCGGCGGCCTTCGCGGCCCTCTCGATCTACTGGGTACACACGTCAACGAACCTCTCCTTCACGCGCTACTCACTGCCGGGCTGGAATCTCACTTCCGCCGGTTGGATGCTCCTGGCCGTCTTCGTCATTGTCGCCACCTCCAATGCGGTCAATCTGACCGACGGGCTCGACGGTCTCGCGGCGGGTTCGGCGACGTTCTGTTTCGGCGTGCTGTCCATCATCGGTTACTGGCAGTTCCGTCATTTCGCCATCTACCGGCTTCCGTCGGCGCTCGACCTCGGACTCGTCGCGGTGGCGCTCGTGGGTGCGTGCCTGGGATTCCTCTGGTGGAACGCGGCACCGGCTCGCATCATGATGGGTGACACTGGCTCGCTCGCGATCGGCACCGGCCTCGGTGCTCTCTGCCTGCTCATGAATCTGGACCTGCTGCTGGTGATAATCGGGGGTCTCTTCGTCGCCGAGACCGCATCAGTCATCCTTCAGGTTCTCAGTTTCCGTATCTTCGGTCGACGCGTGTTCCGTATGGCCCCTTTCCATCACCATTTCGAACTTCGGGGCTGGCCCGAGATCACGGTGATCATCCGATTCTGGATTCTGGCCGGTCTGCTCGCGATGCTCGGCCTCGGTATCTTCTACGGTGACTTCTTGAAGATCGGCAAGGTCGTCTAGGTGACGTCGACGCGAGAATCACGCTCACTGCTCCAGGCGTTCCCCCGAGGGGGCTTCAACGCCCGCATGCTCCTGGTGGTCACCGGTTTCCTCGTCGTCTTTGGCACCATCGCCATCGCCACCGCCAGCGAGGGCCAGACAGCCGTGAACGGTGCATCGTCGTACGGCATCATGCTTCGCGACATCATCTACTTGGGCTTTGGCGTCTTCGCCTTGTACGTGGTGGCGAGGGTGCGGCTGGATCACCTGGTACGCCGCGCCCCACTCTTCGCGATGGTCGGTCTCGGTCTGCTCCTCGCGGTGAAGGCCGCCGGGGTGACGTCGAACGGTGGGAAACGCTGGCTCAACCTCCACGTCATCTACCTGCAGCCCTCGGAGATATTCAAGTTCGTGACGGTGGTCTTCGTCGCGTGGCTCGTCCAGCACCACCACGAGGAACTCGGGAACTGGAAGCAGCTGGCCATCTGGACCGCACCGGTGTGGTTGGGCGCAGGACTCATCGTCATCGAACCAGACATCGGCACCTCGTCGGTGGTGATCGCAATCGCCTTCGTCATGTTGGCCATCGCCGGACTCGGTCGACGACTCCTGCTGCGAATCTCAGGTCTGGGCATTCTGGCCTTCCTCGGTTACATGCTGATGAAGCCGTATTCGGCGCGTCGTTTCTTCTCGTTCGTCCACCCGAACCATGACCTGCTCGGCAACGGCTACCAGTTGTTCGAGTCCAAGATCGCACTCGGGGCGGGTGGACTGTCCGGGCTGGGCCTCGGCAATGGACGCGCCAAGTGGGGAATCCTCCCCAACCCTCACACCGACTTCATCTTCACCATCATCGGCGAGGAGTTGGGTCTGATCGGCACGTTGATCGTGATCGCGCTGTTCGTGTGGTTCCTGCTCGTGGCGACGCGCATCGCCCAACAGTGCACCAATGAGGTCTACCGACTGATCGCCGTGGGAATCACCGCCTGGATCATGATCGAGGCGATCATCAACATCGCGTCGGTGGTCGGCGGGTGGGCGGTCACCGGTATCCCGCTCCCGTTCTTCTCCTACGGGGGGACCGCGTTGATCACTGAACTCGCGGCCATCGGCCTGCTTTACAATATTGCCCATGACCAGTCCCGATCGGGCAGCGTCGAGATCGGCGAACACGTTATCACCAACTTTCGCGAGTCGCTCGAGGGTCGTTCCCTCGCCAGGTCGAGGTCGACGCCGTCGCGACCGTACGGTCAACGTCAGGGTCGCTAGTGGCGAAGCCCATAGTGATCACCGGTGGTGGGACCGGCGGCCATATCTTCCCGATGCAGGCCATTGCGGAGCAACTCATGCAACGCGGCGTCGAGCCTCGCGACATCCGATTCGTCGGCAGCCGCCGTGGCCAGGAGCGCAAACTGCTGGGTGGTTCACCCGTCGCGCTGACGCTGTTGCCGGGTCGGGGCATACGTCGCTCGCTCGCCCCGCGCGCCATCGTCCAGAACATCGGAGCAGTGCTCGCGCTGTTCGGCGCCGTCGTCGTCGCCCTCGCCGCGGTGGGACGATGGCGACCTTCGGTGGTCGTGTCGGTGGGTGGGTACGCCTCGTTCGCCGTCGCCCTCGCCGCAGTGGTGTGGCGTCGACCGTTGGTGCTCGTGGACCTTGACGCCGCACCCGGAGCCGCGCACCGGTTGTTGGGACGATTTGCGCGAACGCGCTGTACCGCCTTCTCGACCAGTGAACCACGATCGATCGTCACCGGCGCCCCGTTGCGCGACGCCGTCGTCGACGTCGACCGGTCGAGCGAGGCTCGTCGAGTGGCGCGGGCGAACCAACGTCCGCCCATTGATCTCGAACGCCGCGTCGTGGTCGTCATGACCGGATCGCTCGGCGCGTCGTCGGTGAATCGGGCGGTCAGCGCCCTCGCGTCGCTCTGGTCCACTCGACGGGACCGAACGATCATCCACGTCACCGGTCATCGCGATTTCGATGAGGTGACGTCGGCGAGGCCTGCGCTCGATGGACTCGACTACCGAGTCGTCGACTTTGGTGACATGGTCGAACTCTGGTCGCTGTGCGACGTCGCGATTTGTCGAGCGGGTGCGACGACGGTGGCCGAGTTGACCGCCCTGGGGATCTGCTCGGTGCTCGTCCCGTTACCCGGTGCGCCGGGTGATCATCAAACGAAGAACGCGATGGCCGTCGTGAACGCGGGTGGCGCCGTGCTCGTGCGCGACGACGAGTGCACGGGCGAGGCACTCGGCGAAGCTCTCGACTCGATCCTCGAAGCTGATCGCTATCAGCGCATGTGCGACGCGGCGCTGTCGATCGGCCGCCGCGACGCCGCCCAGGCGATCGCCGACGTGGTCTGTGACGTCGGAGGACGACGATGAGCCTCGAACCGGGTGCGACGGTGCACATCATCGGCGTCGGCGGTGCGGGCATGAGTGGACTCGCGCTCTTGCTGCACGAGATGGGTTGCGTGGTGAGCGGTAGTGACGCGAAGGCGTCGCCGGTACTCGATGAACTGGCCGCGCACGGCGTGTTGGTCACCGTGGGCCACGACGCTCTCAACGGTTCGCACGCTGACACCGTGCTGTGGTCGCCCGCGGTCTCGGCTGACAACGTGGAATTGGTCGCGGCGCGAAGCCGGGGCGCCCGGTTGCTCTCTCGAGGCGAGGTGCTCGCCGCACTCGCTCAGCGTCAGCGCGTCATCGGCCTGACGGGAACACACGGCAAGACGACGGCGACCTCGATGATGGTGCACGTGATGCGTAGCGCGGACCGTGACGATTCGCGCCTGCTCGGTGCTCCGGTCATCGGCGTCGGGGCCAACGGCCACTACGGCGAAGGCGACCTGCTGCTCGAAGTCGACGAGAGCTACGGCACGTTCGCTCTGCTAAGCCCCTTCGCGCTCGGACTCTTGAACGTCGAGGCGGACCACCTGGATCACTACGGTTCGCTGGAAGCGCTCGACGCGGCCTTCGGTGCGCTCGCGGAACGCACGACGGGCACGGTCGTGGCGTGGCAGGACGACCCGGGTGTACGGCGCGTGCTGGAACTGGTCACGCGTGAGGTGGTGACCGTGGGGACGCTGCCGGGTTGCTCGTGGCGGGTCACCGACGTGACGCTGGCGCGGCGAAGTGCAACCTTCACGCTGCGGGGCCCGGATCAGGACGTCGAGATCGACCTGCGGGTGACGGGTCAGCACAACGTGGCCAACGCGGCGGTGGTCGCGACGCTGGCGCTCGCCCTGGGCGTTGGTGCCGACGCGGTGCGCAGGGGATTGTCGAACTTCGAAGGCGCCCCTCGGCGATTCCAGTATCTCGGCCGGTGGCGTGGTGTCGACGTCTATGAGGACTACGCCCACCTCCCTGGCGAGATCGCGGCGACGCTGCGGGCCACTCGTGCGGCGGGGTACGAACGGATCGTCGCGCTCTTCCAGCCGCATCGGGTCACACGCACGATCATGCTCGCCTCGTCGTTCGCGACGGCCTTTGAAGGGGCGTCGCGCGTGATCGTGACCGATATCTACAGCGCCGGCGAGGCGAACCCGTCCGGGGTCACCGGTGAGATCCTGGTCGAGGGCATCGCGGCTCACCTCGCGCCCGGCGCCGTGCACTACGCCGAGGACTTCGCGGTTGCGCTTCGAGCGCTGGAATCCATGCACGACGAGTGCGACGTCGTACTGCTGTTGGGCGCGGGTGACATCGCGTCGATCGCCCCCCGGTTGTCGGGCGGACTTGAACCGTGACGCTGCACCATCTCATCGAGACCGGCGGTGCCCGGGTTGAGGAGCACGCACCTCTTGGCGCGCGCACGACCTACCGCGTCGGGGGGACCGCTCGACTGCTGGTGACGTTGTCGACGAACGCCGACCTTGCGGAACTGGGACCGCTGCTCTTCGAGACCGGACTTCCCCTCGTGGTGCTCGGCAACGGGTCCAATCTCCTGGTGGCCGAGGGCGAGCACGACGTCGTCGGTGTGCGTCTGCAAGGCGAGTTCACTGCGATGAGCTGGCGTGACGACGGCGGTGCGGTCCTCGTCACCGTCGGCGCCGGGCTCGGCCTGCCGATCGGCGCGCGGCGCCTGGCGGGCGAGGGGATCGTCGGTTTCGAATGGGCGGTCGGGGTGCCGGGGACCTTCGGCGGTGCCGTGGTGATGAACGCCGGCGGGCACGGTTCGGACATGGCGGCCTCGGTCGCCAGCGTGACCACCTATGGGCGCGCGGGTGAGCGCGAGTGGTCGAGTGATGAACTCGCTTTCAAGTACCGGTCGAGTGCGATCGACGGTTCCCACATGGTCACGACCGTGACGTTGCGCCAGGCCCGCGGCGACGCGACGGCCGCGCAGGCGACCATCAAGGAGATCGTGCGGTGGCGTCGCGAGCACCAGCCGGGAGGCGCCAACGCGGGTAGCGTCTTTCGCAACCCCGAGGGCGACCATGCGGGTCGACTGATCGAGGCCGCGGGCTGCAAGGGATTGCGACTGGGCAGTGCCCGAGTCAGCGAGAAGCACGCGAACTTCATCGTCGTCGACGCGGGCGGGAGCGCCCGCGACGTGTTCGAACTGCTCACGACGGTGCGCGAACGGGTCCATGGTGCGACTGGTGTGCTGCTCGAACCGGAGAACCGCTTCCTCGGTTTCGAGGTGCGCCGGTGAGCCGCCGTCGCACTGCGGTGAAACCGGTGCCGGCCAGGCGCGGAACGCGTCGCGCGTCGCCACCGCACCCATCGCCCGACTCGCGAGCCAAGTCTGCGGGAACCGGATCGCCACGTACGCGTGATCGGCCCGGTGCGCATCGGCTCACCAAAGTGCTCCTCTCCTTCGGTCTGACGGTCACCACGCTCACGCTGGGCGGGCAATGGGCCCTGCATCAGTCGATCTTCCGGGTGCAGCACGTCACCTTGCTCGGAGCGCGTCACGAGAGTCCGGCGCGGGTGCTCGCCGCATCCGGTCTCACTCGTCACCCGACGATGCTCGGGCTCAGCGCCGGATCGATCAAGGAGAACCTCACATCGTTTCCCTGGATCGTGGGCGTGAGTCTGGAGAAACGCTGGCCCAATACGGTGGTCGTGACGGTACACGAGACCCTGCCGGTCGCGGTGGCCTTCAACGCCAAGCACGTGTTGCAGTACGTCAACGCGGCCGGGCGCGATCTGGGGGTCGCGCCGCTGCACAGCAACTACCCGACGTTGACCTACCTGCACCCGAGGAACGCGAGCTGGCCCTACGACCGAGCCGGTCGTAGCGCGGCGTTGGTGGCCGGCGAACTCCTGCTGAAGGCCAAGGCTTTCAACACCCAGGTGTCAGTGATCAGCGTGGACGCGGCGGGTGAGGTCACGTTGCAGATGACCACGCCGGTCGAATTCTTCCTCGGTCCGGCAACCGATCTCACCGCCAAATTCGTCGCGATCGCCTCGGTGATCGCTCACACGACCCTGCGACCGGGTGATGTGGTCGACGTCAGGGTTCCCGACGAGCTGGCGGTGACGGGCCCAGCACCGTCGTAAGAACGAAATTTGACCCTCTTCGAAGGGGTGACTAGCCTTCGGTGACATTTGTTCGCCAAAGGAGTGACCCCCCCAACGGGGATCTCACTGTAGAAATAACTCAAGGGGAGTTCATGAGTCTGAGCCAAAGTAACTATCACGCGGTGATCAAGGTCATTGGCGTGGGCGGCGGCGGCGTTAACGCGGTCAACCGCATGATCACCTCAGGCCTGCGCAATATCGAGTTCATTGCGGCCAACACTGACGCTCAGGCGCTCCTGCTCAGCGAAGCCGACCTCAAGCTCGACATCGGGCGCCAGTTGACCCGTGGTCTCGGTGCCGGTAGCGACCCCGAAATCGGTCGTCAGGCCGCCGAGGACCACCGGGCCGAGATTGAAGAGGCGCTGAAGGACACCGACATGGTGTTCATCACCGCGGGCGAGGGTGGCGGAACCGGCACCGGCGCGGCTCCGGTCGTGGCGGAGATAGCGCGCGCACTCGGCGTGCTCACCATCGGCGTCGTGACCCGGCCGTTCTCCTTCGAGGGCAAGCGCCGAGCGACTCAGGCCGAGAAGGGCATCCAGGCGCTTCGTGAGAAGGTCGACACCCTCATCGTGATCCCCAACGACCGCCTGCTGTCGGTGGCCGCGGCCGACACCTCGATGCTCGACGCCTTCAAGATCGCCGATGACGTGCTGCTCTCGGCCGTGCGTGGCGTCACCGACCTCATCACGGTCCCTGGCCTCATCAACACCGACTTCGCCGATGTCAACACCATCATGCGAAACGCCGGTACCGCGATCATGGGCGTCGGCACCTCGACGGGCGAAGGCCGTGCCGTGAATGCTGCACGCGCCGCCATCACATCGCCACTGCTCGAGGCGTCCATTGACGGGGCGCGAGGCATCCTCATGAACATCGTGGGTGGACCGAACGTCACGCTGAGCGAAGTAACCGATGCGGCGAACATCATCCACTCGGTCGCTCATCCTGACGCGAACATCATCTTCGGCAGCGTGATCGACGACTCGATCGGCGAAGCAGTTCGCGTCACCGTGATCGCGGCTGGTTTCGACCCCATCGCCACGGTGAAGCCTGCGGCCCAGACCCAGAGTGAACCGGTCATGACCGAAGGCCCGCGCAGCGATATCTTCACCAGCACGACCAACGACGACTTGTTTGACGTCGGTGGCGATGACGACCTCCCCAGCTTCCTCCGATAGCGACGAACTGGTCCAGCGCGTCGCGGCGAATTTGGCGGTGGTGCGCGCACGGATCGCCTCGACGGGTCGCGATCCGCAGGGCATCCGCATCGTCGGCGTGACCAAGACGTTCGGTGTCGCCGAGGTTCGCGCCGCCTCGGCGGTGGGCCTTCGCGACGTGGGCGAGAACTACGTCGACGAACTGGAGACGAAGCGTGCGGAGGGCTCGGACATCGACGTGCGGTGGCACTACCTGGGAGCGCTTCAGACGAACAAGATTGCACGCGTGACCAAGGTCGCTGATCTGTTGTGCGGGGTCTCGCGTGTCAAGGAGATCGAGAAGATCGTCGAGGTGAGGCCCGCCATGGCGATCTACGTGCAAGTCGATTTCACCGACGCGGACGGTCGTAATGGCGCCCAACCGTCTGACGTGGCGTCATTGGTGGCTCGCGCGCGCGAACTGGGGCTCGACGTCCAAGGGCTGATGACGGTGGCACCACTCGGCGCTGAAGGCGCTCGACGGGCCTTTAGCGCCACCACGCGTTTGGCGGACGACCTCGGTCTGATCGAGAGGTCCATGGGGATGAGCGACGACCTGGAAATCGCGTGTGAGCAAGGAACAAGCGAAGTTCGCATAGGACGGGCCATTTTTGGTCCTCGGATGGTCGTTTCCGCCCTGACCTAACATGGTTCAAGGCGTTATCGCTGTAAGGAGAGTCTGATGAAGGAAAAGATGCGCAAGGCCTTGGGGTTCCTCGGCCTCATTGAAGACGAGTACGGCGACTACGCCTCGGCGAGCCCGTCCCGGCCTTTTTCGGATCAGCCCGTGGAGGAGGAGCCCGAGTGGTCTCGTCCATCGCCGAACGCTCCGCGCCAATTTCCGACGGTGGCGACCGGATCGACCAACTTTCGAAGTGCCCCGACGGCACCCACCCGCGGCACCCCTTCAATCTCGGTGCTTGAACCTCAGGGCCAGGCACCTCGGATCCGACCGGTAGCGAGTAATGGGCTTCGCGGGATCACCCCGATGTCCCAGGACCGTGATGTCGCGATCTTCACGCCGACCGATTACAACGAATCGGGCAGGGTCACCGATCTCTTGCGCAGCAACCGGGCGGTCGTGATCGTGACCACCGGGCTCGACACCGACGTGCGCCGGCGCCTCATCGACTTCGCGGCTGGTACGGTCTACGCCATGAATGCCTCAATAGAGGTGCTGGAAAAAGGTGTCGCCTACCTGGTGAGCCCCCAGGGTACGCACCTGAGTCCGGATGTTCGACGACGCCTGCGCGAGTCGAACTATCAGTCGACTGGTTTTTGATGATTCTTGTCCACGAGATTATTAGTCTTTACATCTGGGTTCTGATCATCTCGGCGCTCCTGAGCTGGTTCCCGACGACGAATCAGCACGGTGCGCTGGCGTCGACGAAGTTGCTCTTGATGCGAGTGACGGAACCAGTGCTTCGTCCGATCCGCCAGATCATGCCCCGGCCGAAGATCGGGGGCGTCGGAATCGACTTTTCGGTCTTGATCGCGGTGGTGCTTCTGGAGGTCATAAACGCCGTTACTGCCGTGTGATAACGGGGAGAAGAACTAACACCCCCGAGGTATCCTCCGGAGATGGCACGACCCTTAGGCAGCGGAGCGCAGGACCTGCCCACCTGCCCTGAGCCCGCCCACGCCGGGGGCAGGGTCACTCTGAACGGCCGCTACGGGACACCCGAGCGCGAGCGCCAGCGCTTCAGGAGCTACCCGCCAAGCGCCGGGCCACCGCACAACTTCGCGGGCGCCTTGACCCACCAGGTAGTGCGCCCTGGGGAGGTCTGTGCGCACTGTGAGCAGCATCTGGCCGAGCACCAAGGACACACGGCGCCTCGCGACTTCGAGGTCCCGGTCCAGGAGATAGCCCGAGCCCTCTGGCTCGTCGGGCGCGGCGTCAGCTACACCGAAGCCGGCCAGCGCTGTCGCATCCGCGTAGGCAAGGCGCCCCGAGGCGAGGGCCGTGCCCAGATGGTGGGGTCCTGGGTCGAGGCCTTCACCCCGGTGGTGGCGGCGCGGTGGGCTGAGCCCCTCTGGCCCGAGCGGGTCATCCTGGACTCCACCCACTTCAAGGGCAACCTGCCGGGTGGTGGATCGGGGCGCATCTACTACGTCTATGTCGTCTGCGCCTGGGATCCCATCCAACGCCAGAGTCGCGTGATCTCGCTCGTGCCTCGTCCCAGAGAGGACGGTGCGACCTGGGAGGCCGTGCTGCGCTCTCGACCCAACCAGCCTGAGATGGTGGTGGCTGACAAGGCCACCGCGCTTCAGAAGTCCATTCCAGTCGCTTGGCCCAACACGACGTGGCGCCTGTGTCGCTGGCATCTGCGCAGTGGCGCGGAGGCCCTCAACTACCAACTGCGCTTCTCGGGCATCGACCTGAACCTGGACCACCCCATCACCAGTCGAGCCAAGGACTGTTTCAACGACCTCGCCCATTGGACCGACTTTCGCCGGATGGTGAACCTCCACGGGTCCTCGGAGATGAAGACCTGGGTCCGCAACCAGAACCCCTGGCTAAGGGCCGAGTTCGCCGAGGGGCTCACCGGCCAGCCTTGGTCGAATGGCGCGGCCGAACTGGCTCTGACGCGAGTGAAGGCGGCCATCGCAAAGCGCGCCTTCTGCTACAAGAACCTCGAGCGCACCGCCCTGATGCTCGAGCTCGTGCGGCTGCGTCTCAACCGAATGGATGACGAAACGGTGTATGCCAGGGACATTCGGGCCTTCCTCGAAGGTGGCGGCCAGTTGGCCCCAACGCTCTCGCTGCGCGACCCCTTGGGCCGACCCAGTCTCAGACCTTGACGCTCGACTTGGGCGGTCGAGAGGCAAGGACCAAGAACGCCCCCACGACGCCGATGGAGAGCAGCCCCCACAGCAGGCCGAACAAGGAGAAGGCTGCCAGCGACAAGCCGACAACGAGTGACGGCACACCCGCACGGCTGTCCTTTCGTCGCGAGCGCAGTGCCACGTCAATGGCGGACACCGTCAGTGCCCCGACGACGATGACCGTCCCGAGAAGGAGTGAGAAGCGGTCGCGCTCAAACAAGGTGAGCGCTGGGGGGTTTCCCGTGTAGGTGTGCCCGTTCAGCGTGATGCTCAACACCCCGACGGGCTCGTTGATGTGATAGCTGAAGGCCGCAGTGAGCCAAACCAGAGACCAGCAGGCAGCCGCTACGACGGGCCAGCGGCGAGGGTGAGTGCTCATCTTCTCCATAGTGTCAGGGTTTCGGGCTCAGGCACTCGTCGCCCGGTCATCGATCTCTCGGTCTTCAGAGTTTTTCTCCCCGTTATCACACGGCAGCGCCGTTATCTAAGGGACGAAGACACGTTTGCGCCGCAACGGGGCAGTAGTGTGTCAGCATGGATAGCCCGGAAATCGCTCTTTCAGCTCTCGACTCCATCGATACGGTGGCGTTCAAAGTCAGCCTCAAGGGCTACAACGCCGATGAAGTCGATGAATTCCTAGAACGGGTCTCCGCAGAGGCCCGCCAGTTGAAGGACCAGCTTCACCAGATGCGTCAACAGTTGCGTCAGGCAAGCGAGCGTATTGTCCAGCTGCAGAACGGCTCTGAGACCTCGTTCGTCGCACAGTCACCTCCACCGGCGCCGGCGGCGATCGCACCAGAGGCGCAGCGCGTCGCGAGGGGCGCGGGCGCCGAGCAGGTGACGGCGATGATCGTCATGGCCCAGCAATTCATTGAACAGGCCCAACAAGAAGCCGAGGCGAAGGCTCGCGAACTCACCACCGCGGCCCAAGAACGTGCGCGCGAAATCGTCGCAGAGGCTCGGAGTCGCGCGGAGGACGAGGTCAATCGACTGAACGGTTTGAAGCAGCGCTTGAGTGAGGATGTCGACACGCTGGCCCGCCAACTCGAAGTCGAACGGACCCGTCTGAGCGGCGTGCTGGCCGAGTTCTCGCGTTGGGTCGAGAGTTCGCTGCACGTCGGCGGGACGCGACCGGCGACCTCGATCGCGCCGCCACCACCCTCAGTTGTGTCGCCGTTGTCGACGCCCGTCGATACTTCGGCGCGACCTTCGTCACCGCCGCCCGCCCCCGCACCGAGTCAGCAGACGATTGGTCAGCATCTCAACATGCCCACGTCATCGGATGACGATCGTTTCTAGTCACCCCGCGTGGTGCTAGGGTCTGCGCGCACTTGTCCAATGCAACTCGAGGAGTCAGCTATGCCGTTAAACGCCAAGAACGCTGTGAAGGCACCCGTGAAGAAGACTCCTCCCAAGGCGGTCGTGAAGAAGGCCGCCGCCAAGGCGCCGATCAAGAAGAGTGCGCCCAAGGTTGTGGTCGCGACGAAGGCGTCGAAGACCGCAGCGAAGAAGCCCGCCCCCGCGAAGCCCGTCGCGACGAGGGCCGCAGTGAAGAAGGCCGCAGTGAAGAAGGCAGCAGTGAAGAAATCCGCAGTGAAAGCAGTTGCCACAAAGGCCTCAGCGACGAAGGCCTCGGCCAAGAAAGCATCAGTGATCAAGACAGTGACAAAAGCAACAACACCAACCGCCGCGCAGAAGGTAATCGCCGCGCAGAAGGCCGCCGCCGCCAAGGCGAAGGCCATCGAAGCCGCCAAGGCCCTCAAGGATCGCGAGGCGAAGGCCAAGGCCGCCGCCAAGGCCAAGGCCGCCGCGGACAAGGCCAAGGCCGCCGCGGCCGCCAAGGCCCGCAAGGAGCGTGAGGCGAAGGCCAAGGCCGCGGCCAAGGAGCGCGAGATTCAGCACAAGGCTCGCGAGAGGGCTGCCGCAGAGGCGAAGAAACAGCGCGAGATCGATGCCAAGCGCAAAGCCGTCGAGGCCGAGAAATTGCGAAAGCAGCGCGAAATAGAGCGAAGAAATCTGGAAGAACTGAAGCGCCAGGAGCGGCGCGACGCAGAAGAGCGCCGCCGTGTCGAGGCGCTCGAACGAAAGATGCACTCGAAGCCCTATGGCAGCGACCTCGTCTTCCTTGAGGAACTACGCACCCTGCTCATCGAATCACGGGCCGCGACGATCAATCAGATCGGCATCAGCGAGTCCGAGGCGAACGAGATGCTCGTTGACCGCGAGCGCCTCGAGTACGACGACGAAGACGGCAGCAGTGTCGCATCGGACATCCAGCGCGACCAGCTGAAGGACTACGCCGCGGCGTTGCGTCTGAAAGTGGACGAGATCGAGGTCGCGCTCGCGCGGATCGATGACGGCAGCTACGGTCGATGTGACGAGTGCTACGAAGCAATCTCGAAACCCCGTCTGTTGGCACAACTTCCGGTCTTCACGTGTGTGTCGTGCCGCGCGAGCGTCTAGCGCCACACGTCAACACCACCGTGGTGGCGGTAGCTCTTGTCGTCACTGCCCTTGATGCAGTCTCCAAGGCCTGGGCTCGGCACGCCCTTGTGGCGCATAGTGTGCATGTCGGGGGAGTCGTCTGGCTACGGCTCCAGTTCAACTCGGGGGTTTCCTTCTCCTTCAATCAGTCTGGACCACTTGTGACGACAGTAGTAACCATCGCCATCGCCATCGGTGTCGTCGTCGTGGGCCTGCGGGCGCGAGGCGGCTTCCCCTCTATGGGTTTCGGCCTCCTGATCGGTGGCGGTTTGGCGAACGTCGTCGATCGCCTCGCGGCGCGACCCCACCAGGTGACCGACTTCATCGCCGTGGGTTCGTTTCCTGTTTTCAATATTGCTGACGTAGCCATCACGGCGGGGTTCATCGTCCTCGTCGTTGGCACGCTCCGCGGAGAAAGGTTGTTGTCGCGATGAGTGACGAATCAACTGTTGACGCCTACGACGGCGAGGTGCTGGACCTCGTTATCCCCTCCTCGTTGGCGGACATTCGAATCGACCGCGTCCTCTCGATGTTGACGGGCCTCTCGAGGTCCGAGACCAACAGCATCGTGGACCACGGTGGCGTGCGACTGGATGACAGAGTGGTCGTGAAATCGTCGGTCTCGGTCAGTGAAGGGCAGCGACTGGTCGCGGTGATCCCGCCGGGTGAGACCGGTGTGGTCGAGGCGGACGCCACGGTGACGGTCGACGTCGTCTACGACGACCGCGACTTCGCTGTCGTTAACAAGATGCCGGGCCAGATAGTGCATCCGGGGGCCGGTCAGCGAACCGGGACCTTGGTGGCCGGTCTCTTGGCCCTCTATCCCGAGATGCAAGAGCTCAGTGCACTGGGCCTGTGCGATCCGCTACGACCAGGTATCGTCCACCGCCTCGACAAAGGCACCTCGGGCGTGCTGGTCATCGCCAAGACGCCCGAAGGCTTTGCCAATCTCAGCGCGCAACTGGCAGAACGACTGATGGAGCGAACCTATCTGGGCATGGTCGAAGGACACGTCGCTGAGGAGCGTGGCGTCGTCGACGCGCCGATAGGGCGCTCAACACGGACGCCCACGATGATGGCGGTGCGTGTCGATGGGCGTGCGGCTCGAACTGGGTACGAGGTGCTCACCCGCATCGACAAACCTCACGCGATGACGTTATTGCGACTGCAGCTCGACACGGGCCGAACCCATCAGATCAGAGTCCACATGGCCACCATTGGTCATCCGGTGGTCAACGATCCTCGCTACGGCCACCGCCGTGACCGCCGACTTCCCGAGGACCGGTTCTTCCTGCACTCGACGTCGTTGGCGTTTGCGCACCCCCGTACGGATGAATGGCTCACCGTCTCGGTGCCGCTGCCCGAGGACCTTCGGCCCTTGGTCCCAGAAACGGTCGAACTCTAAGCGTTCTCGCGGGTCGCCAGGACTGCGCTGTCACCACGGAGCACCTCGAGGGCCTCCTCTTCGGCTCGACGGACGCGGCGCACGCCGATATCCATCTTGGCAGCGGTTGCCTGCAACGAAAGAGGGGTGGCACCGTTCAGCCCAAAGCGTAGATTCAACACGTCGCGCTGGAGGTCAGTCAATTTCGCGAGAGCGCCGTGGAGCTGCTCGTCCATCATCGTCTGCTCGATCTCGCCAACCCAGTCCTGCTGGCTCGGCGCGACCAGATCACCCAAGGTCGTCGCGGAGTCCGAGGAGGCGGGCTGGTCCAGGCTCGCCGTCACGCCCGCGAGGCCGCGTAGGCCCTGTCGGACCTCTTTGGACATACCCGTCGCCTCGGTCAGTTCGTCGTCGGTCGGCTTACGACCGAAGATCGACGTCAACTCCGCATTGGTCGCCTCGAGTCGCTGCAACTGCTCGCCAACCTCGAGAGGGATTCGGATGGTCCGTCCGTGCTGCTGCACTGCTCGCTGCAGTGCCTGGCGAATCCACCATGTGGCGTAGGTCGAGAATTTGAAACCACGTTCCCAGTCGAACTTCTCGACCGCACGCAACAACCCGAAAGTTCCTTCTTGCACCAGATCGACCATCTCGACGCCACGGTCCTGGTAGCGACGGGCCCAGTGGAGCACCAGTCGAAGGTTCGCAGCGACCATCTGCTTCTTGGCCTCTTCGTCGCCGGCGGTGACGCGCTTGGCGAGTTCGACCTGCTCGTCGTAGTTCGGCATCGGGTAGCGATCAAGATCGCGCATCAGCAATCCCAGCATGTCGTTGGTATTCACGGCTGAACGGCGGGGGGTGGTGCTCACTGCATCTCCTTGATCATGGGACAAGTCCTCGTATCCGTTGGCCAGGCATTTCTCCTACGGAAACAGTACTAATTTACCACGTCGGAAACGTCAGTTCAAGGAAATAGGTGAGGCGCGCGATGAGAAGTTGTTAAGAATTACGAACTGTGCGTGCGCTTGACGGGTTGCCCGCCTCGAGCCTGGGCCACCATGTCGGCGAGCGTGAAACTGGAAAGGTGTTCACGCATGTGGTTGCCCACGTCGGCCCATACGCCCAGCAGGACGCATTGGCCCTCGTGATCACAAGCGCCGTCACGATGTGGCTCGCCGAAGTCGCCCGCCACGATCGGACCGTCCACCGCCGCCACGATCTCCGCCAAAGTGATTGACTCAGCGCTCCGAGCGAGCACGTAGCCGCCCCCCACGCCACGCTTGGAGCGAACCAGGCCGACACCCTTGAGGCTTAGCAGGATCTGCTCGAGGTAGGGCTGGGGGAGTCCTGTGCGCTCGGCCAGGTCCCGTACCGAAGTCGGTGTGGTCAGGTCGTCGCGCAGCGCCAGACTCAGCAGCGCTCTGCTGGCGTAGTCGCCACGCGTCGATACCCTCATAAATCGAGTCTATCGGTGCATTCTTCGCCGCAAGGCTCAACGGAGGTCGTCACTTTCTGACACACTGCGTAGATGGAAGTTGAAACCAACGAGAATGTGAAGGTCAACCCCGACGAGGTGCTCGCACCCGGCGAGGACGTGGCGGGATCGCCAGAGGATCAGGCGACGGATTTCATCAGTCAGCCGGCCAAGGTCATGCGCATCGGCTCCATGGTGAAGTCGTTGCTCGACGAAGCACGGAGCGCTCCGCTCGACGAGGCTGGTCGTGCGCGCCTGCGTGAGATTTACGGGATCTCCATCACCGAGCTCTCGGGGGCACTCTCGCCCGACCTCGGTGGCGAACTCTCGAGGATGGCACCTCCGTTCAGTGTCGAAATCCCGAGCGAGTCGGAACTGCGGATCGCCCAAGCCCAACTCGTGGGCTGGCTCGAGGGTCTCTTTCACGGCATCCAGGCCTCACTCTTCGCACAGCAAGCCGCGGCTGCCGCGCAACTCGAGAAGATGCGTGACCGTTCCCTTAACTCTGGTGATGGCGAACCGCGGGCTGGGACCTACCTCTGAGCCTCGCCCGGAGGCGTGACAGACTGGTACTAGCGTGCGAATGACAGATGTGTAATTCGCGTTCTGGCCATCGAAAGGAAGAGATCAGCTAATGGCTGAGAGCTTCGTCCATCTTCATAATCACACTGAGTACTCGATGCTCGACGGCGCCGCACGCGTCGAGGAGATGGTGCTCGCCGCAAAGGCGGACGGTCAAACCGCCATTGGCATCACGGACCATGGCAACCTCTATGGCGCCATCGATTTCTACGAAGCCTGCCGCAAGCATGAGATGACGCCCATCCTCGGTATGGAGGCCTACATGGCCGCCAACTCACGCTTCGACCGCCCCCCGCGACGAGGCAAGGTCGACGACACCGGTGGCGACACCGAAGGCGGTCAGAAGCTGTACCACCACCTCACGTTGCTCGCGGCCACCAACCAGGGCTACCGCAACCTGCGCGAGCTTTCGTCCCAGGCGTTCCTCGAGGGCTACTACTACAAGCCTCGTCTCGACTGGGAGCTTCTGGAGCGACACTCCGAGGGGATGATTGCGACGTCGGGCTGTTTGGGTGGCGTCGTGCTCCAGGCCTTGCTACAGGACAACTATCCCAAGGCGCTCGAACTGGCCGGGCGGCTACAGACCATCTTCGGCGCGGAGAACTTCTTCATCGAGATGATGGATCACGGTATTCCCGAACAGATCCGAACCAACCCGCACCTGCTCCAGATCGCCAAGGATCTCCGCGCGCCACTTCTCGCGACCAATGACTTGCACTACGTACGCCACGGCGACGCCGAGATGCACGACGCGTTGCTCTGCATCGGCACCGGTTCGCTCGTCGCCGACCCGAATCGGTTCCGCTTCCAGAGCGACCAGCACTATCTCAAGTCCGCCGCCGAGATGCGCTACCTCTTTCGCGACCTGCCCGACGCGTGCGACAACACGCTCGCCATCGCCGAGCGGGTCAATGTCACCATCGAGTTCGAGAATGACGCACTGCCGCAATTCCCGATCCCCGAGGAATTCAGGGGGCCGACCCACAAGGACGGCGCCAACCGCCTCCTTCGTGAGCTGAGTTATCAGGGTGCGCGCGACCGCTACGGCGACGCGTTGAACGACGAGGTGCGAGAACGCCTCGAGTATGAGCTGAGCGTCGTGGCCGACATGGGCTTCTCTGACTACTTCCTCGTGGTCTGGGACCTCATCCGCCACGCCCGCGAGAAGGGCATCCGCGTCGGTCCGGGCCGCGGGTCGGCCGCGGGTTGCTGCATCGCCTACTGCTTGCGCATCGTGGATCTGGATCCAATTCACTACGGCCTGATCTTCGAGAGGTTCCTCAACCCCGGTCGCAAGCAGATGCCCGACATCGACATGGACTTCGACGAGCGGTATCGCGGCGACATGATCCGCTACGCCGCTGAGCGCTACGGTTCGGATCACGTGGCCCAGATCGTCACGTTCTCCACCATCAAGGCCCGCGCGGCGGTCCGCGACGCGGCTCGGGTGCTCGGGTACCCACCCCAATTGGGCGACAAGATCGCCAAGGCCATGCCTCCGCTGGTGATGGGACAGGATCTTCCTCTGGAGGCGTGCTTCACGCCGATGCCGGGCTACGAGGCCCGCTACGCCGAGGCGGCGGAGCTGCGCACCTTGTACGACACCGACCCCGAGATCAAGCACGCGGTGGACGTGGCCAAGGGGTTCGTGGACAAGCGCCGACAGGACGGCATTCACGCCGCGGCGGTCGTGATCACGAAGGAGCCCGTGCTCGAGTACGTGCCGGTACAGCGAAAGTCCGGACCCAACGGTTCGGTCGCTGACGCACCGATCGTCACGCAATACGAGGCGACCGCCATCGAGAAGCTCGGTCTCTTGAAGATGGACTTCTTGGGATTGCGCAATCTCGCGATCATCGAACGAGCCCTCGCGCACATCAAACGCCGCCACGAGGTCCCCGTCGACATCGACCACGTGCCCCTGGACGATGTCAAGGTGTTCGACATGCTGAAGCTGGGCAACTCGATCGGGATCTTCCAACTCGAGGGCGACAAGATGCGTCAGCTCATGCGCCGACTCGCGCCCACGAGCTTCGACGACATCGCGGCCCTCGTGGCCCTCTACCGACCCGGGCCGTTGAGCGAGAACGTCCACAATGACTACGCCGACCGCAAGAATCATCGTCAGGTGGTCAGCTTCGACCACGAGGACCTCGAAGGAATCCTGGGAGAGACCTACGGCCTCATGATCTACCAGGAGGACATCATGAGGGTGGCGACCAAGATCGCCGGCTTCTCGATGACCGAAGCCGACGACCTTCGCAAGGCCTGTTCCAAGAAGATCCGCGAGATGATTCAGGCTCAACGGGCGAAGTTCGTGGACGGTTCGCAACGCGAGGGCTACGGGCGCGAGCTCGGTGAGGCGATCTTCAACAAGATCGAGCCCTTCGCCGACTACGCCTTCAACAAGAGTCACGCGTACGGCTACGCGCTGATCGCCTACCAGAACGCCTGGCTCAAGGCGAACTATCCGGTCGAGTACATGGCAGCGCTCTTGACGTCGTTCCGTGACGACAAGGACAAGGCGTCGATCTATCTCAACGAGGCGCGTCAGATGGGCATCACAGTGGGCGTGCCCGACGTGAACGAGTCGTTCGCGGAGTACGCGCCGAGTTTGAGTACGGAGAACACGATTCTCTTCGGTATGGCGGCGGTGCGCAACGTGGGCGAAGCCCTCGTCGACAAGATCGTGCACGAGCGCGAGTCGGGCGGCCACTTCACGTCGGTCTACGACTTCATTCGACGCGTGGACCCGGCGGTGCTCAATCGACGATCGATGGAATCACTCATCAAGGCGGGAGCCTTCGATTCGCTCGGGGTGCCGCGGCTCGGATTCTTGCTGAAGGTCGACGAGATCATCGACGTGACCCTCAGTCGACGCAAGGATCTGTCGCTCGGCATCTCCACGCTCTTCGCATCCATCAGTGACGACCACAGCAACGACTGGGAAGGCACCGAGATCGCGCTCTCCGATATCGAATTCGAGAAGTCGGTGAAGCTCGATTTCGAACGCGAGATGCTCGGCACGTACATTTCGGATCATCCGCTCTACGAGGTCGAGAGCGCACTCGCGGCCAAGACCGACGGCAACGTGCTCTCGATCCGGGAGCGGGGCGAAGAACTCGCCAAGGCTGGTCGCGCGGTGACGGTCGGTGGAATCCTCGCCGAGGTTCAGATTCGTACGACCAAGGCCGGTCAGCAGTACGCGCGAACCGTGTTGGAGGATCTGGGCGGCTCGATAGAGATCAATTTCTCGGCGAGGAATTTCGAGAAGTGCAGCGGCTTCCTGGCCAAGGACAACATCGTGCTCATAAAGGTGCGCATCGATAGCCGCGATGACGAGCTGCGCTTCAGCGCCCTCGAGGTGGAGCTTCTCAAGGTCGACCGAGGGGTCGACGAACTTCGTCTCATCCTTCGTCCCGAGGACCTGACCTCGACGTCGATCGGGATCTTGCGCGAGATCATCTCGCGCTATCCCGGCAAGTCGCCAGTGATTGTCGAGACCGGCGAGGACGGCAAGGTCTTCAAGCTGTCTCCCGAGTTCAACGTGAACATACCCAACGTGGTCGCCGACCTTCGCTCGGAGTTCGGTCGTAACGTCATTAAAGCTTGAGTGATTCGAGGGGGTCGCCAAGACCCGTAGAATGGTCACTATGGCAATGACCGTCAACACGAAGGACACCACCGCCCTCAGCGATGCAGAGCTGGCCGAAATGGCCGATCTCTGCGTCGATCGGGAGCCTAATTTCGATATTGGTTTCTTGTCCAAGCAGCGCGAGGAGTGGGTGCTGGTGACCCACGTCCGCGAGGGAGCCAAGCTCCGTGGCTACTCGTTCTGCACGCTCGAGCGAATTGGTGGCACGCCGTCACTACTGGTCGGATTGCTACTCGTTGACCGCAACGCCAAGTCTGATCAGACGCTGCGTGCGATCCTGCACGACCAATTCCGACGGGCGCTTCTGGCCTTCCCTGACGAGGACGTCCTGCTGGGCGCGCGACTCACCTCACCGGACGGATTCAGGGCTTTCGCGGGTCTCGAGGATGTCGTGCCGCGCATTGGCTACAAGCCCACCGGTGAGGACCGCGCCTGGGGCCGCCGCCTGGCCAAGCGCTTCGGTTCGGAGAAGTCGATCGACGACCACTCGTTCATCATGACCGTCAGTCCCGGACCGGTCGGCGGTCTGGACTACTGCGCCGCCAAGGGCGTGATTCCCGACGGCGCTGCCACGCATTTCGAGAACGTCGATCCCGAGAAGGGTCAGCGACTGGTCGTCTTCGGATGGGCCATGGCGGAGGCGCTCGCGTCAGGCAAGCTCCCGAAGTAGTTCAGGAGCGCGGCAAGAGTCCGGTACAACTCTTGTAGCAGTGACCGTCGAGAGGCTGGGACAACGTGGTCAACACGTACGTCGGTCTGAAGCCCAGCGACGTGGCGAGGTCCTTGCCGGCGAGCGACGATCGTCGGGTCGCCTCCATCGTTCGAATGGCGTGGGCGTCTTCGCACAAGAGCCAGACGTCATCACCGAACCACCCGAAGCGCACCCACGTCGAACCGTCATCGTTGCGGCGCAGCAACTGTGGACCGCGATCGGCGGCGATGAGGGCGACGCTCGGTCGTTCTCCGCGGAATTCCCAATATGGCGCGCTCGGACCACGAAAGCCAAAGAGCGGTCCGTCGGCGGGGCTGGCCAACTTCTCGAGCCATCTGCGGACCCTCCGGCCCCGGTACGTGCCGAGCCGGCGCGGAAGGTCCACCAAGGTGACCGCCTCTGGTTGGGCCAGGTCGTCGCGTTCGATGTCGTGGGCGAGTTGTCCCTCGACCACATCGAAGGCGGCCAGGTCGGTGACGAAATCAGCGGGCCACGGAATGCGCCAGCGAACGATGGTCTGGGATCCGAGATCGATGACGGTGGTCGTCTCGTTGGTCGAGCCCAGCACGAGACCAAAGACGGTCGAGCCGGGCGAGAGGTCGACGCTGGAACGCTGGGGCATGCCCTCGACGAGCCGCTTGATCGCCTTGGCGGCCGGGTCGCGACCGAAGAGCGCCATCAGTTGCGCACCCTAGGTAGTAGCCCGTCGAGCTCGCGGACGGTCGCGACGGGGAGTCGACAGACTCCCGCGCGGCACACGTAGGCCAGGCCCTCGAGGCGGTCGGCCAACAGTGGCGAGGCGCCACGACCCGTGATCACTACCGCGCTCGTCATAGCCAACAATCGTACGTGGTGCGAGAGTTCGTTCTGGTCCCCGGGGATCACGACCTCGATCCCCTCAAGGACGTAACCCGCCGCCTCGATCAGATCCGGTACGGCACCGGGATGTGAGGTGATGAGCGGCGCTGCCAATTCGACCAGTCGCGCCGCGACCGCCAGCAGATCCTGATCACCCCGACAAAGAGCGAGACGCGCCAAAGCCCGGCACCCGACTGCGTGACTCGATGGTGTGGCACCGTCAAAGATCTCCTTGGGGCGCGCCGGCAGGTCGGTCACGAGATCGCTCTGGAAGAAGAGGCCTCGACCGCGATCGGGTGCGTTGGACGTCGGCACGTCACCATCCCAGAAGTGTTCCAGCAGATACGTGGCGAGGCGCTGCGCTTGGATCAACCACGGGTCGTCGCCCGTTGCTTCGAAGGCATCCACGTGGGCGTCGATGAACCACGCGACGTCACTCGCGGTGGCGTAGGCGTTGTGGCGTTCCGTGCGCCACCACGCGCCGTCGTGCCAGTGCGAGTTGCTCAGTTCGTGCAAGAGGCGCAATCCGTGATCGACGAACGCATCGTCGCCCGAAGAGATCAAGGCGGAGGCGAGCATCGCGTTCCATTCGAGTATCACTTTCTCGTCGCGCGCCGGTTGGGGCCGCCGTGCGCGAGCCTCGCGGAGGGCGGCGAGCGCCGGGCGCAAGTCGAGCGGGGTCGTGAAGGGTTCGTCACGGGCGAGGCGGGGGATGGACCGGCCCTCGAAGTGCCCCGGTGACGTGATCGACCATCGGTGCAGGACGCGGGGGAGAAGGTGGTCGAGTCCCTTGGCGTGAAGCGCCTCGGCGACCTCCCGGGGGGTCCACGTGACGTGGGAGCCCTCAACGTCCTTGGCGTCCGCGTCGAGCGAGGAGGCGAACCCCGCGTGGACATTGAGATCGGTGAGGACGAAGTTGAGGGTGTCAATCGCGACCTCACGCCATTCGTTCGGACGGTCCATGACTCGACTCGCCCGCAAGTAGGCGCGGGCGAGCAGGGCCTGATCGCTCAGCATCTTCTCGAAATGGGGGACGTGCCATTCTGCGTCAACGCTGTAGCGCGCGAAGCCGCCACGCACGTGGTCGTAGAGGCCTTGGTGCGACATTTCCTGCAGAGTGTCCGTGGCGAGCCTGGTGGCGTCAGGTTCGTTGAAGGCCAGCAACGCATTCACGTAACTCGGACGTGGGAACTTCGGAGCACCGCCAAAGCCACCGTGATCGTCGCCGCGTGCAACGAGTTCGTCGCGCAAGGACTGGCGTGACGAGTCGAGCGACCACGTAGCCACGATCGGCGTCAAGTGATCGACGTAGGAGATTTCGCGGTCCAGTGATGCGCGCAAGTTCAGCGCTTGTTGCACGACGGCGTCACGTTGCGTTCGCCAGGCGTCATCCATCGCGTGCAGCAGTCGCGTGAAACTGACTTGTCCGTGGCGGTCAACTGGTGGATAGTAGGTCCCGGCCATGAAAGGCCGTCCGTCGGGCAACAAGAAGACTGACATCGGCCAGCCTCCACTACCGCTCACCAACTGGGTCGCCGCCATGTAGAGGGCGTCCACGTCGGGCCGTTCCTCACGGTCCACCTTGATCGAGATGAATGAATCGTTCAGGAGTCCGGCGACGGCGACGTCCTCAAACGATTCGTGCGCCATGACGTGGCACCAGTGGCAGGCGGCGTAGCCCACACTGAGGAAGATCGGTCGGTCCCGCCGGGCGGCTTCGGCCAGCGCATCGTCGCCCCACGCCCACCAGTCGACGGGGTTGTCGGCGTGGTCAATCAGGTATGACGAGCCCAGCTGGTCCTTGATGTCGCGAAGAAGTGGCACACACCGACCCTAAAGGTTGGTCGCTGGTGGCCCGCTACGTTCGACGCGGTTGCGAGCGCGCCATTGCCCCTCTCGAATCGCCAGCACCACTTCATCGGTCCATTCACCTTTGACGTACTCGTTCTCGATCAGCAGCGCCTCGCGCCGCAGCCCAACCTTCTCGAGAGCCCGGATCGAGGCGACGTTACGTCCATCACATCGCCCGATGATTCGGTGCAGCGAGTAGGTGTCAAACCCGATCCGGAGCAACTCCTCGTACACCTCGCCAGCAAGACCACGTCCGTGGACATCGGGGTGCAGGGAGCCACCGATCTCGCCTTGACGGTGTTCGTCGTTCTTCCACTGGAGGATGAAATCTCCCACCAGCCGGCCCGAGGCGCTGTCGACGGCCCCCACCACGAGCACGTTGTCGTCGACGACGTCGACCGGTCGAGCGATGGCTCGTTCGAGCGCCGCGAGTGTCGCACCCCGGTCGCGGGGCTCCCAGTAGAGGTAGCGATTGACGATCGGGTCACCGTAGATCCTGGCGAGATCGTCGAGATCGTCGAGCTCGAGTCGACGAAGCGTCAATCGACGGGTCGATCGGGGTTCACTGATTTGGACCATAACAACGGTCTAGTTGCTACCTCCGGACTGAGGTGGGCCGCCCGCTCCGGCCATGCTGCTGAGTACGATCGTTGAATAATCCGCTCAGCATCCCGAGGAGGGAATCATGACGACACCACTTCGATGGGGAATCCTCAGTACGGGTCGCATCGCGCACACCTTTGCGAGCGATCTCGCGTTCACCGACGATGGCGTGGCGGTTGCGGTCGGATCGCGCACACAGGCATCGGCCGACGCGTTCGCCGATGAGTACTCCATACCTCACCGCCACGGTTCCTATGAGGACCTCGTGGCCGATCCTGACGTCGATGCGGTCTACATCGGGACACCACATCCGATGCATCACGCCAACGCGCTACTGGCGCTCGAACACGGCAAGGCCGTCTTGGTCGAGAAGGCGTTCACCATGAACGCGAGTGAAGCTCGCGACCTCGTGCGGGTGGCCCGCGAAAAGGGACTCTTCATGATGGAGGCGATGTGGACGAGGTTCTTGCCCCACGTGGCCGTCATCCGAGAACTCATCGCCAGCGGTGAACTCGGCCAAATCGTGACCGTCGAGGCGGACCACGGGAAATGGTTCGAGAAGGATCCAGGGTTCCGACTCTTCGCGCCAGAACTTGGTGGCAGCGCACTGCTCGACCTCGGGATCTACCCGATCTCGTTCGCCTCGATGATCCTGGGCGAGCCCAACCGGGTTGTCGCACTCGTGGAACCCTCATTCACTGGTGTCGACGGCCAGGTGTCGATGCTGCTCGGTCACTCCAGTGGCGCCCACGCCGTGCTCACTTGCACGTCGAGCGCGCGCAGCGCGACGAGAGCCTGCATCACGGGCGTCGAGGGGCGCATCGAGGTCGATGGTGACTTCTACGCCCCCACTTCGTTCACGTTCTTCAAGCGCGACGGCGAGCAGCGTCGATTCGACTTCGCATCCTCGGGGCGCGGGCTCCATCATGAAGCGTCAGAGGTCGCACGCTGCATCCGTTTGGGCTTGCTGGAGAGTCCACTCATGCCACTCGATGAGTCGGTCACGATCATGGAGACGATGGACCATGTATTGCAACTGGGTTAAGAATTGGTGTTCACGCCACACCTGACCTCGAGTCCCATGCGAGGTGATTGTGATGCAACGACGTCGTCGTGATGATCGCTTCGACTCGCTCAGACGAGAGTGCTGAACGATCAGTTCTTCTTCGAAGCATGTAGAAGGTTTTGATTCACTGCTGCAACGAGGTTATTGAACGTCGTACTACTACTGGCGACATTCGTCGTTACCTTCGCTATGAATCATTGTCACTAATTTCTTGTTGCGCGAGTCGCTGCGACATGCGTCTTGCTGCGTGCAATTGATGACGGCGATTCGCAACAACTGACGAATCAATTTTGTTCCGTGCGTGCTAATTTCTCACGTGAACATCATCTTCACGTGATGCTCACGATCAAAAAACTATCGGGACCGAGAGGTCCCAAAGAAGGGTTGGGGAATATGAAGTTCAAGACAGCTAAGGCGCTCGCGTCTGTGGCATTGGTCGGCAGTTTTGTCGTCGCGATGTTGCCAGACGTGAGTTCAGCCAGCACACCAACGGTTTCGGACAGCACGTTTAACACGAGCTTCTCGACCATGAAGTACCTGAAGAGCATCGTGGCCAAGGGCAAGGGCAGCATTGCCGTTATCTTGCCTGACACGAAGACCTCGGCTCGTTACACCGAGTTCGACGCGCCGTACCTGATCAAGTCATTCCAGGCTGCTGGTTTGAAGTCCAACCAGTTCATCGTCCAGAACGCGCAGGGCAGCGATGCCACGCAGTTCAACATGGCGCAGGCTGACATTGCCAAGGGCGCGAAGGTCCTCGTTGTTGACCCTCTTGACTCCACCACCGGTGCAGTCATCGAAGGTTTCGCGAAGGCTCACGGCGTTGCTGTGATCGACTATGACCGCCTGACCCTTGGTGGAGCGCGTAGCTACTACGTCAGCTTCGACAATGTGGCCGTCGGTACATTGATTGGTCAGGGCGAAGTCGCGTGTCTCGCCGCATGGAACGTTCCGACCCCTCAGGTCGTCTACATCTCCTACGGTTCGCCAACTGACAACAACGCCACGTTGTTCGCCAAGGGATACAACGCAGTGCTGCAGGCGGCTGGCTTCAACACCACCGCAACCACCCTCACCGGCAACAAGCAGACTGTGCTTGAGAGCGCCGGTACATGGGATGGTCCGACAGCATTGAGTGACTTCCAGGGCGCCTTCACGGCTCACCCAACCATCAACGCAGTGGTGACCCCGAACGACAACAACGCCTCGGGCATCATCGCGTACCTGCAGAGCAAGGGCCTCAAGCCCAACACGATTCCGTTCACGGGCCAGGACGCTTCACTCGTCGGCTTCCAGAACGTCATCTCGGGTTACCAGTGCGGCACCGTGTACAAGCCAATCTGGCTTGAGGCACAGGCTGCAGCGGCCCTGGCCGTCTACCTGCGTGCTGGCCTCAAGCCACCAGCGGGCTTGGCCAACGGTACGACGCCTGACACGTTGGAGAACCACGCTGTGAAGTCAGTACTGCTGACCGCTACGTGGGTCACCGCGTCCAAGGTTGAGGGCACGGTCATCAAGGATGGCGTCATCAAGGCGTCCGACCTCTGCACCACGACATCGCCAACGGTGGCCGGCTCAACGCAGCCGACCTACGCCGCTGACTGTGCAACGTACGGCATCAAGTAGTCTGTAACGAATGATGACGACCCCCGAGTTGCCAGGTAGTGACATGTCAGAAGTGGCATCCACTTCACCTGGCGGCTCGGGGGTTCGAGTCGCAGAGGGGGAAACCCTTCTAAGCCTGCGCGGCATCACCAAGGACTTCGGTCCCGTGCAGGCGCTGCAGTATGTCGACCTCGATGTTCCCGCGGGCCAGGTCACCGCGCTGATCGGTGACAACGGTGCGGGCAAGTCGGTGCTCATCAAGACCATCTCTGGCATCTACCCTCCGACTTCCGGGCGAATCCTCTGGAAGGGGAAAGAGGTCCACGCTCACGCGCCCCGCGATTCGACCGAGTTGGGTATTTCCACGGTGTACCAGGACTTGGCGCTCTGCGACAACCTCGACATCGTCCAGAACATGTACCTTGGTCGTGAAGAGACTCGCTTCGGCCAACTCGACGAGATCAAGATGGAATTGGCGACGAAGCAGCTCTTGAAGGACTTGTCAGTTTCCACCGTCAAGTCGGTTCGACAGCTCGTGGCGTCGCTCTCGGGTGGTCAGCGCCAGGCCATCGCCGTCGCGCGTGCGGTCATGCGTGACTCGCAACTCGTGATCATGGACGAACCTACCGCCGCGCTCGGTGTCTCGCAGACCGCCCAGGTTCTGCAACTCGTTCGCCGACTCGCGGACAGGGGAATCGCAGTAATCCTCATTTCGCACAACTTGAACGACGTGTTCACCGTGGCCGATCGGATCGCGGTGATGCACCTTGGGAACTTGGTCAGCCAAGGTCCCATCAGCAACTACGACACTGCGAGCGCCGTAGAGATGATCACGACCGGCCAGTCCAGTCGTGTCCCTGCCACGCCTCGCGCCGAATAACCGAAAGGTCCACGCACTGTGTCAACTCCTACCGAGGACCACGCCCCCTCCCACACCATTGCTCAGCCAACCTCATCAGCGGGAGTGCTGAAGCAGCTCAAGCGCCTCTGGCAGGGTGAGAGCGGACTCGGGCCGATCCTGGTCGGCCTCCTGGCGTTGGTGATCTACTTCGAAGCGCGGACGTCCGTCTTCCTTTCGGCCGGCAACATCACTAATCTCTTCATTCAATCGACGATCTTCATCCTCCTCGGCATGGCTGAGATCTGGGTCCTGCTGATGGGCGACATTGACCTTTCCATTGGCTACTCAGCTGGAATCGGCGGCGCGATCGCGGTCATCCTTACCAGCACGCAACACAACTGGCCGTTCTGGATTGCCCTTCCACTCGGACTCGTCGCGTGCACGTTGGTCAGCGTGATCTTCGGTTCCATCATCATCCGCTTGCGCCTGCCGTCATTCATCGTCACGTTGGCGGGACAGATTGGCTTGGCCGGCGTCCTCTTGTTCCTGATTGACAGCCAGGGCAACTCGGGCGGCTCGCTCCCGGTGCAGGAGAAGGTCCTCTACGACTTGGTCAACGGGAACTTCACGCCACTGGCGACCTGGATATTCATCGCGGTCGTCGTCGCGCTCATGAGTTGGATCATCATGAGTTCCGAGCGCCGACGCCGGGCCGCCGGTCTCGAGCAGAAGCCGTTCTGGCTTTCGGTGGTGAAGGTCGCCGCACTCATCGTCGCCGGTATTGTCCTAGGGGTCATTTTCAACTCGAACCGTTCGAGCTTCACCAACTTGAGTGGTATGCCCTTCGCAATCCCGATTGACCTAGGCGTACTGGGAATTGGTTCGTACATTCTCACCAAGTCCAGGGCCGGGCGTTACATCTACGCCATCGGCGGCAACGTCGAGGCGGCTCGTCGCGCGGGCATCAACGTGAACCGTTACCGACTTCTCGCCTTCGCACTCTCCGGATTCACGACAGGGATAGCGGGCCTGCTCTACGTATCGCGCCTCAACGGTATCTCCACGGGGATTGAGGGTGGTACCTACGTCCTCTACGCCGTAGCCGCCGCCGTCATTGGCGGGACGAGCCTCTTCGGTGGTCGCGGCAAGATGATCCATGCGGTTATCGGTGGGCTCGTCATCGCCACCATCGACAATGGGATGGCACTGATCAACGTCAGCGCGTCCGGCTTGTACATGGTGACCGCACTCGTGCTGCTCGCCGCGGTGGTCGTTGACGCACTTGCGCGTCGCGGCAACACGGTCACTGGTTAGTCCTCAAACCCGGACGATGGTCGCTTCACACGCGGCGACGTTGGTTCGCAGAACCTTGTCGAGGATGATTCACCAGTGGGCTGGCTTCGGAAGGAATCGATCAGTGGTGGGGTGTAGAAGATGATGAATGTGGCATCGTCAGAAGGTGACCTTCACGGAAAGGTCGCGCTCGTCACGGGTGCCAGTCGGGGAATTGGTTTGTCCATTGCCCGAGGCATCGTCGCCAGAGGTGGGCGAGTCGTCATCTCGTCGCGTAGCGAGTCGAATCTCGCTGAGGCTCTGACAACCTTTGCCGACGCGGGTTCCGTGCACGCCGTGGTCGGGCACGTGGGGAATCGCGCCGACGCGGACAGGTTGGTGGGCGAGACGATCGAAAGGTTCGGACGGCTTGACATCCTGGTGAACAACGCCGGAACGAATCCATACTTCGGACCGATGGTTGATATTGACGACGCGCGAATGCTAAAGACCTACGAAGTGAACCAAGCATCGATCATCACGCACACTGCCGCAGCGTGGCATCAGTGGATGGCCGAGCACGGAGGCGTGATACTGAACATCGCGTCAGTGGGGGGACTCGGACCCGAGCCCGGTATTGGCTGGTACAACGTCACCAAGGCTGCCGTGATCCATCTGACGAAGCAATTCGCGTTCGAACTTGCTCCTAACGTGCGAGTCAACGCCATCGCACCTGGTCTCGTCCGCACGGAGCTGGCGCGCGCATTGTGGGAGAGCGGCGAGGCGGAGATCAGCCGTCACATACCGCTACGACGTCTTGGCGAGCCCGAGGACATCGCGGCGATGGCGCTGTTCCTGGTGTGTGACTCGTCCTCGTGGACGACCGGTCAGATCTTCGTCGTCGATGGCGGCACCACTAACCAGCCTTCGGGTGGCGTCGGCTAGAACTGCGAAGGGAGTTCGCCACGGCGAATCTTCCCGTTGGTCGAGCGCGGGATCGACGCGACGTATCGAACGTCCTTCGGCTTGGCCCACGGCCCAATGTGTTCGTTGGCCATGTCGACGAGTTGGCCGGTGATGTCGTCTCGGTCACTGACGATAAGCGCGACGACGCGCTCACCCCACTGGGGATCCGCCACGCCGAGCACCGCGACGTCGCGCACGTGCGGGTGGGCGCTCAGAACCCTCTCGAGGTCCTCGGGCCACAATTTCTCGCCGCCGGAGTTGATCACGAAACCGAGTCGCCCGAACACCGACACCTTGCCGTCGATGACACTTCCCGCATCACCTGTCGGGAACCAGTCGCTTCGCCCGTCGGGCCCGGTGATGGACGGGCGCGCCATCGTGCGGTACGAGCGGAAGAGGGTGGGGCTTCGCACGATGATCTGCCCATCGATGCTCTCGACCTCGACGCCAGGCAGGGCCACGCCGTCATAGACCACGCCCGAGCCTGTCTCGGTCATGCCCCAGGTCGTCGTCACGTTGTCAGGGAGCTCTGAGGGAGGCCTCGCCCCGCCCAGGAGCACCCGATCAAAGCCGCTGAGATCATGGCGCGCGAGCTGCGTGCGGACGACCGAGACGTGTGTCGCACCGCGCGACGGGGCGTCGTCAAGGGCGTCGGACGGCCCCCACAGCAGGTCGGCGTCGCTGAGGATCGAACGCAGCAGCACCGCGAGGCCGCCGATGTGATTGGCGGGCAGACACGGGTACCACACCGGGGGTTGTGGTCCTCGCAACGTCGCCTGGGTGAGTACCGCGCTGGCCCGAAGGGCCTCCCAGGTGAGTTCTGCCGCCTTGGGCGTACCGCTCGAACCTGAGGTCAACATGACCAGTCCGATCTCGTCGTCGACGGGAGCGCCGCCACCCAGTTCGCGACGTCCATCCTCGTCGTGAATGGACGTCGCGCCGAGCAGTTGTAGTTCAACGTTGCGACGTTCACGCGACAGACGTCGGTCGAGCACGCAAAATGCCACACCGCGGTCGGCGTACTCCTGGATGGCGAAGCCCAGTTGGGGACCCAGCGGGAGGTCGAGGGCTACCAACGGATTCACGATGAGACACTAGGTCGCTTCGCACTAGGTTTGCTGCAGGAGAGCACGGGGGCCATGGCATCACTTCGACATGAGATTCGAATCGCAGCATCCCCCGACGCGGTCTGGGACGTCGTCACGAGGCCGGAGAGCATTCCGAACTGGTTTCCGGGGATCGTGTCGTGCACGGTGGACGGGAACGAACGGGTCATCACGACCGCGATGGGACTGGCCATGCCCGAGCAGATCCTCACCAATGATCCGCTCCAACGTCGATTCGCGTACCGGATTACGGCACCCCTCTACAAGTTCCATTTAGGCGTCATTGACGTCATCGGGATCGGTCCTGACGATTCGCTCTGCGTCTACTCGACGACCGCCGAACCAGACGTGCTGGCGCTCATCATCGCGGGCGGCACCATCGGTGCGCTCGGTGAGATCAAGCGCTTGGCCGAGGAAACGACAAAGGAGTAGTTCGTGGGACGCAAGATCCTTTTCATCACGACCGACCAGCAACGCTACGACACCATTGGTGTCAATGGCGGGGTCCTCTCGCGAACACCGGTGCTCGACGGCCTCGCGGGCGAGGGTTTCCGCTACGAACGGTGTCAGCCCGCGTCCGTGGTCTGCATGCCGTCACGTGCCTCGATCCTGACCGGTCAGTTCCCCAGCACGCACGGTGCGTGGATGAACGGTGTGCCACTCGCGGTCAGCGCACCCTCCGTCGCAGAGAACCTCCACGACGCGGGCTACGCGACGGCCCTCATCGGTAAGGCACACTTTGAACCGTTCATGGATCCGTTCGGGCGGTACGCCGAGAATTCGCTCGCGAACCTCGGTATTCCCACGATCGAACAGGACTGGTTCGATGGTCGTCGGGGCGTGCATCGGGGTTTCGATCATCTCGAGTTCGCGACTCACGGTGTCATGGGCCCGTTGCACTACGCCAAGTGGATCAGCGAGAACCACCCCGAAGCGCTCGGTGGGTTCTATCCGGTGCTCGACGGTGAGCTCAACGTGAACGCGACCGGGGGCGGCGACACCGGGGCGCCGCAGGTGAAGTTCAATGATGTCCCTCGCGACTGGTACCACACCGATTGGGTTGCCGAGCGGACGATCTCGTGGCTGGGCCAGCAGGCTGACGACCAGGACTGGTTCTGCTGGATGAGTTTTCCCGACCCGCATCACCCGTGGGATCCGCCCAAGTCAGAACTGCACCGCGTGCCGTGGCGCGACGTCGCGCTGCCCGAGAACTACCCGGAGAATGCCAACGAGCGTGAGGCGTTGATCGACCAGAAAGCTCGTCACTGGCGTGCCTGGTACGACGGGACCTTGGTGTCGAACTACGAGGCGCCCGCGAAATGGGTGCCCGCGACGCTCACCGCGGACCAGGTGCGCGAGGTCAACGCGCTCAACGCCGTCGAGGTTGAACTTATCGACGAGGCGATCGGGCGGGTGCTGAAGGCGATCGACGCCAAGGGCTGGGGCGATGACGTCGACGTCATCTTCACCACCGACCACGGTGAATTTCAAGGAGATTTCGGCCTGTTGTTCAAGGGGCCGTATCACGTGGACGCTCTGATGCGGTTACCACTGATCTGGCGTCCTGCACGTTCGACGAAGCCACTGGCGAGCGTCGTCACGGCGCCGGTGAGCCTGGTGTCGCTGGCGGCCACGTTTCTCGAGGTGGCGGGCCAGCCCGCGCCCGAATGGGTCGAAGGCGCGTCGCTGCCGATCGACGATGATGACGCCCGCGCCCGTTCCTTTGACTCGACGATCACCGAGTGGGACTCGGTGCTCTTCGGGGTCGACGTGCACGTTCGATCGGTCCTCACCGACGCCCATCTCTACACGGAGTACCTCCCGGGCACGATGCACGACGGAAGCGAAGGCGAACTCTACGACCTGAAGGACGACCCCCTGCAGCGCGTCAATCGCTTCGACGACCCCGCGTACGCGACGGCCCGAGCGACGCTGCACGAGCGTCTCACGGCCCACGCGGACCGTCCCGGCGAGCGGGCGTTGCCTGGCGTACTGATGGCCCCCGTCTAGACGGGAGGTATCGTGGTCGGCATGTCCGACACCGTCATCCAAGGTTCCCCGCTCGATCCCGTCGAGGAGTTCCGCTCCTGGCCGCTGCCCGAGTGGGAGCAACGCGGCGAGTACGGCGACATCATCTACGAGGTTGCCGAGGGCATCGCTCGCATCACGATCAATCGACCCCAACGGCGCAACGCCTTTCGCCCCCAGACGTTGTTCGAACTCTCCGACGCCTTCGAATGCGCTCGTGATGACATCACGGTGGGCGCGATCATCCTGACCGGTGCCGGCCCCGACGCATTCTGCTCGGGAGGCGACCAGACGATCCGGGGCGACGACGGCTACATCGGTGACGACGAGGTCGCCCGTCACGGCGTCGGCCGGCTCAACGTGCTCGACCTCCAAATCCAGATTCGTCGCCTCCCAAAGCCGGTCATCGCCCAGGTGGCGGGCTACGCGATCGGGGGAGGACACATCCTGCATCTGGTGTGTGACCTGTCGCTCGCCGCCGAGAATGCTCGCTTCGGCCAGACCGGCCCACGCGTGGGATCGTTCGACGGTGGTTACGGCTCGTCATTGCTCGCGCGCACCATCGGCGTGAAGCGGGCCAAGGAAGTCTGGTTCCTTTGTCGTCAATACGACGCGCAACAGGCGTACGACTGGGGCCTGGTCAACGCCGTCGTACCGCTGGACCAGCTCGAGAATGAGACGGTGGCGTGGTGCCGCCAGATGCTCACTCTCTCGCCGCTGGCGCTGCGCATGCTGAAGGCGGGCTTCAACGCCGCCGAGGACGGACTCGCCGGTGTGCAGCAACTCGCGGGCGACGCGACGATGTTGTTCTACATGTCCGAGGAGGGTCAGGAAGGACGCAACGCATTCGTGGAGCACCGAAAGCCGGACTTCTCCAAGTTTCCCAAGCGTCCGTGAACGAGGTGCCGGGACCGGTTCGCCGGTGGGTGCTCGCCGCGCGCCCGCGAACGCTTCCCGCGGCCCTCGTCCCGGTGGTGGTGGGCGCTTCGTTGGTGCGTCCGGCTTCACTCGAATGGTTGAACGCCGCACTCTGCGTCATCATCGCGCTCGCACTGCAGATTGGCACGAACTACGCCAACGACTACTCCGACGGAGTGCGAGGTACCGACGAGGTCCGGGTGGGTCCTTTCCGCCTGACGGCGTCAGGACTGGTGGCGGCGAAAAGGGTCAAGTACGTGGCGTGGTCATGTTTTTCCCTCGGCGCCGTGGCCGGTCTCGTGCTCGCGTCAAGGACGTCGTGGTGGATGGTCGTCATCGGTGTCACGGCGATTCTCGCGGGCTGGTTCTACACCGGTGGACCCAAGCCGTACGGTTACTACGGCTTTGGCGAGTTCTTCGTCCTCATCTACTTCGGGTTCGTGGCCACCGTCGGCACGGCCTATACCCAGCACCTGAGCATTCCCGGTTCGGCGTGGTGGTTCGGACTGGCGACGGGCTCGATGGCGTGCGCACTGCTCGAGGCCAACAACCTTCGTGACGTCACGGGTGACCAGCTGGCGGGCAAGAAGACCCTGGCGGCACGGTTGGGACGCGAACGGGCGTCCTGGCTCTACGCGGTCTGCGTGGCGGGTGCGGTACTCGGGATTACCCTCGGTGGCAATGGCGTGTTGGCATTAGCGGGCGTGGTCGCGCTGGCCCTGTACACAGTGCCACTGCGGATGGCCTTCTCGGCGCGAACCGGTCGCGAGCTCCTGCCACTGCTGCAGGCCAGCGCGAGGACGCAACTGGTGATCGGCTTGCTGCTGGTCGCTAGCTTCTTCATCGTTCACTGAGCACGAATGCACTGACCATCGACGCGCTGCGCTCAGGCTGTTCGAGGTGGGCCGCGTGCCCCGCGTCGGGCACCACCGCTGACACGCCGTTGCCGACGCCTCGCGCGATCGCGTCAGCCTCGAGCGTGAACTTCAGGTCATTCGAACCCGCCATGGCGAGCGTCGGCACGTTGATGGTCGCGAGCATCGGCGCCAGCCATCGCTGTGTTCCCGTCCCCGACGACCGTAGCGAGCGAGCGAGTCCCATCGGATCAAGGCTTCGCGACGCCCGTTCCCTCTCGTCATCGGGCAACGCCGCGAACATGGGTTGGGCGAGCCATTCGTCGAGGAAGCGCCGGGTGCCGATCTCCTCGATGCGGCGCGCGAGTGCTTCGTCGTGCTTTCGCCGCTCGAGTCGGGTCTCGTCGTCCTCAATGCCCCTCGTCGCGCCCAGCAGGACCAGATGCGAGAGGCGATGACCGTGGCGAAGTGCGAGGTGCAGCGCCACGCGAGCCCCGTAGGAGTAACCGCCGACGGCGACGGGACCCCCTGGCAGCAGCTCGGCGAGCATGTCCGCCGTCTCGTCCAGCGTGGCCGTGATCGGGGCGGCTGCACCGTGGCCCGGCAGGTCCGGCGTCAACAGCTCGTGGGTTCCTGCCAGAATGGAGCGGAACCGATGCGCGGACGCTCTCGTTTGGGTGAATCCGTGCAGCCAGACGAGGGTCGGTCCGGATCCTTGTCGATCGAAACTTAGGAGTGGCATTGCAACAGAGCGTACCGAGCCCGAGCGACGTGCAGGCAACGTTCGTCGCCACCCTCGTTGACGAGTGGTGCCGTTCGGGGCTTCGCGACGTCGTCGTGTGTCCCGGATCTCGCTCGACACCGCTCGCGCTGGCGTTCGCTCTACGACCCGACTTGACGCTGCATGTGCGCATCGACGAACGCAGTGCCGCCTTCTTCGCCATCGGTCGAGCGTTGGCGACGCATCGACCCGTCGCCATCGTCGTCACCAGTGGCACCGCCGCCGCGGAGTTGCATGCGGCCGTGGCCGAGGCGGATCTCGCCAGTGTTCCGTTGCTCGTGCTGACTGCCGACCGACCTCCCGAACTTCACGGCGTCGGCGCGCCGCAGACCATCGTGCAGAGCGCTCTCTTCGGCGCGATGGTTCGCCGCTTCGAGGAGCCGGGTGTCGCACGACTCGAGGTGTCGGGATCGTGGCGTGCGCTCGCGAACCGACTATGGTCCGCGGCGCTGGGCACCCAGCACGACCCGGGCCCCGTACACCTGAACGCGGCGTTCGTGGAGCCGCTGCTCGGCACGTCACTGGAACTCCCCGAGGGACGTGACGAGGCAATTCAGTGGCGCGTCGCTCGTGGTGGTGCCGACGCGGTCTGTGACGTGGACGTGCGTGGTCGCAGGGTGCTGGCGGTAGTCGGCCGCGGGACCGGGAGCGACATCATTGCCGAGTGCGAGGCGCTGGATTGGGTCGTCCTCGGCGACGCGACGGCCCAAGGTTCCCTCGCGTATTTCGACACGTTGTTACGTGACGCCGCATTCGCGCATGCAATGAAGCCGGATCTCGTGGTGCGAATGGGCGGTGCTCCGGCGTCCAAGGTCCTCGCGGAGCAGCTGCGGGCGTGGCGGGCCCCTACCGTGGGCCTCACCTGTGCGGGGCGCATCGACGACCCCGACGGGCTCGTGCGCGAGTTGATCGCGGGTCGTCCGAGCAGTGGGGTAGAGCGACTACGCGCCGACCCGTCGTACGCGGCGTCGTGGCGAACGGCGTCATCGTCGCTGGAAGCTCGTCTGGCGAGCGTCGAGACCGTGGATGACGAGTTGAACGAAGTGATCGTCGCGCGCACCGTCGTCGCGATGAGTGGCGAGTTGGGGGTGGCACTGACGCTAGGTTCGTCGATGCCGGTGCGCGACGTCGAGTGGTGGTCACCACCGCGGCGCGCGGCGACCTATTCGAATCGTGGCGCGAACGGCATCGACGGCGTGGTGTCGACGGTCTTCGGCGTGTGCGCCGGCGCCAAAGGGCTAGGTCTGGTCGGCGATATCACGCTGCTGCACGACGTCTCGGGGCTGGTGGACGGACTCGGTGAGACGGGCGGATCGTGCGTGTTGGTCGTCAACGACAATCGTGGCGGCGGCATCTTCTCCTTTCTCCCTCAGGCGAACGCCCTCGCGGACGAGCGCTTTGAACAGCTTTTCGCGACACCCCGTCCCCACGATCTGGAGGGCATCGCTCGCGCATTCGGCCACTCGAGCACGTCGGTACGCACTCGCGGTGCATTGCGCGACGCTATTGCGAGAGGGCTCGAACACGACGGCGTCACCGTGGTGATCGCACTGGTGCCCGCTCGCGCGGACAACGTGAAACTCCACGAAGCGCTGAACCGCGACGTGCAGGTACGTCGAGGATCCGCTTCGTGATCGCTGCGCTCCCGGTCTCGCTGCTCGCGGCGTTCCCCCTCGCGTTCGCCGCCGGATTGGTCTCGTTCGTCTCGCCCTGTGTCCTGCCTCTCTTGCCCGGTTATCTCGCCTTTCTGAGTGGCGCGTCGGGCCGGATTGACGGCAAGTCGGGGAGAGGACGCGCGCTGGTGGGCTCGATCGCCTTCATTGTGGGTTTCGCCATCGTTTTCGTCAGCTTTGGGGCGCTGTTCGGCCAGTTCGGGAGTTCCTTGCGAACCCACGAGCGCTCCCTCGACGACGTCTTCGGAGTCGTGACGATCCTGCTCGGCATGTTCTTCGCCGGATTCTGGCCCTCGTCATGGTTGCAGCGCGAACGACGAATCCATCGTCTGCCGAGGGTGTCAGTCGTGGGTGCCGCGCTTCTGGGTTTCACCTTCGGCCTCGGATGGACACCGTGCATTGGTCCCACGCTCGGTTCGATTCTGGGTTTGGCGGCTTCGTCCTCGGGCGCGACGGCTCTTCGAGGTTCGACGTTGGCCTTCGTCTACTGCCTCGGGTTAGGAGTGCCGTTCGTGGTGGCCGCTCTCGCGACCGAATGGATGATGACCGCATCGACGTGGCTGCGCCGCCACAGCAAGGCCATTGGTCTGATCGGGGGCATCCTGCTCATCCTCATCGGTGTCGCCGAGATCACCGGAGCGTGGAACTCCCTTGTGCTGTGGTTGCAGACGCACCTGCCGTCGTACGCGCTGTTGTAGAGCAACGAGTCTCGTAGACTTTCACCATGAATCTTCGTGAAGACTGGCAGTTTCGAGGGCTGGTCCACCAATCGACCGATGACGCCTTGCTCGACCGGTTGAGCGTTGGAGGTGTGACCGCCTACATCGGCTTCGATCCCACCGCTCCCTCGCTGCATCTGGGAAGCCTCCTGCAGCTGTGCAATCTGCGCCGGCTCCAGTTGGCGGGCAATCGGCCGATCGCGCTCGCCGGCGGAGGAACGGGTCTCATCGGTGACCCCTCCTTCAAGGCGGTGGAGCGGCCTCTGCTGACCAACGAGCAACTCGCCGCCAACGTCGAAGGCATCCGCGAGCAGTTGTCGCGCTTCTTGGATTTCACCTCCGGCGCGGGGAATTCACAGGCGCTTCTGCTCAACAATGCGGATTGGTTGACGACGATCCCGTTGACCGACTTCCTTCGCGACGTGGGCAAGCACTTCACGGTCAATCAGATGATCGCGAAGGATTCAGTGAAGAGCCGGCTCGATCGCGAGGATGTCGGTCTTTCCTTCACAGAATTCTCGTACATGCTGCTGCAGGCTTACGACTTCCTACGCCTGAACATCGATCACGACTGCACCCTGCAACTCGGCGGCTCGGACCAGTGGGGCAACATCACCATGGGGACCGAATTGGTCCGCAAGGTGACCGGCCACCCGGCGCACGGTTTGACGTCACCGTTGCTCCTGCGAGCGGACGGACAGAAGTTCGGGAAGTCCGAGGGTGGTAACGACCGGGTCTGGCTCGATGCGTCGCTGACGTCACCGTACGCACTTCACCAGTTCCTTCTGAACGCCGATGACGCCACGACACCGGCGTTGCTGCGCTTCTTCACGTTCCTCGATCATTCGACGATTCTCGAACTGGACGAAGCGACCCTGGTCAAGCCCCAAGAGCGTCGAGCGCAGCGGGCTCTGGCCAATGCTGTCGTCGCACTCGTGCACGGCGAGGACGCTGCTCGAAATGCCGAGAGGGCGGGCGAGGCACTCTTCAGTGAGACCATCGCTGAGCTCGATGAGGCGACGTTGCTGCAAACCGTGGCCGACGCGCCATCGTCGACGTGGTCACGTGAGGAACTGGCGGCTGGCGTCGAGCCGGCGGAACTGCTGGTGCGCTGCGCCCTGGCGAAATCCAAGGGTGAGGCCCGGCGATTCCTCGAGCAGGGTGGCGTCTACGTGAACAACGTCCGGGTCGATGCGGGTGCGCTGATCGATACGAGCCGGATCTTGCACGATCGCTACCTGGTCGTACGCCGAGGGCGGCGGGAACTGCATCTCGTGGTCATCGCGTGATTCGTCGGCTGGGGGTCCTGCTCGCCGCCGGCATCGTATTGTGCGCATGCGGGACAGAGAGTTCGATCGCCGCGATGAGGACGTGGGTTACCCAGAGCAACTTCGACACCAACGTGAGCGCACTGACCATTGATGTCCACCACTCGGCGTCCGCACTTCGCAACGTTGCCATGAGCGGGGCCGACCTGCACACCGTCTGTGGGGTTCTGTTTCTCGAACTCAGTGAGGCGGGTGCGTCGCTCCCTACTCCCGACACGCAGGCCACCGCGTTGTTGTCCAAGGCATACATCGGCCTGCAGACCGGCGCCAACGAATGCTACGAAGCGGCGACCAACCCGGTCGCGCGTGCCAAGGCCCTGGCGGCATTGGCGGCGGGCTACGCACAGCTCAGCGAGGCCGTTGTTCGCGTTGACGTGGCCTCGGCCCGAGTCGGGACTGGCTAGTTCGCGCTCTGGGGACGGAGATCGATTTCCAGCCGGAGAATGCCGTCCTCGAGGGTGGCGGTCGCGTCGCCCAGCATGGCGTAGTCCTGGAAATCGATTTGCGCCGCCTCAAGGAAACGTTGGCGCTCCGGGCCCTCAACGGGGGGAAGGCCCCGGCGCTTGACGGCTTCGGCGCGCTCACGGAATCGTAGGACCATCTCGTTGGGATCAAAGGGTTCGCTCACGGCTGCATATTAGAGGGGCTCGGCACGGGTCTCAAGTTGGTAACATGGCTACTCGGCTCAGTACTACTGAGTCGCGGTCGCCGCCAGCTATGGCCCGCGACCAGTGAGGAGTTGACGTGAAAAAAGGCCGCCATCGTCGGTTTGTTGAAGCTCGCGAACTCAAGCGAAACACCGGACCTCGTGCGACGACGTGCGATGAGTGCGGTGCGGCGCCCGAGGATGTGCACGCAGACTGGTGTCTCGCTGAAGAAGACCGTTACGACGAGATTCTCGGTTCACTCCCACGTACCGCATTCAACGAGGAAGACCCCCTCGCCGCCGAAGGCTAAGACTTTCGTCTGAACACTGGGTGTGGCAGTCGTGTGCCCGTTGGCTGGGAGGCGCGGACGTTCATGTACGCGAGCAGTTGCGCGTAGACGACGGGGCCCACCATGGCGGTAAGTTCTTCGGCCATCGAGTCAACGACTCGTTCCTTGCCGACGAACGCCAACGCGTCATCGGTGCACCACCAGTGGAACTCATCGCCGCCGGCGCCCCAGTCGCTGCGGTCCCATTGGGAGATGCGAGTGACCACGTGCCCACTGTCTTGCACGTCGTCGTCGCGACGAAGAGGGAGTTGCCAGCAGACCTCGGGCTTCAGCGGGATGTAACTCTCTCCTGCGTCCATCGACAGCACGTGAAGAGCGCAGCCCGCTCCTCGGTGGAAATCGGGCCGGTTAAGGAAGATGCAGGCGTCCTGGACCAGCTTGGTGACCATCTCGCCGTTCTTCTTGATCCGGGTCGTGCCGGCCTTGCCCTTGGCCTTGAACTGCCACTGGTCCGCGGTGAGGCGCTTGGCGGCCTTCTCAACGCGACGCAGGTCTTTCTCGTCGGTGAAGTGGGCGCCGTAGCTACAGCAGCCTTGGACCAATTCGGGCGTCGGGCCCGTGAGGACCCCTTGACAGCCGTTGCCGAAGATACAGGTCCAGTTGCTCTCGAGGAAGGTGACGTCGAACATCCACGTTCGTTGGTCCTTGTCATCCTCGAAACTCACCCACTCGTGGGCATCGCCGGGTATAGAAGTCACGGTCAAAACATAGTTCGTGAGCGAAGTCACGCGTCACCTCTAGACTTGACGTCATGACAACGGTCCAAACTTTTGACATCCTCACGCTCACCGACGAAGCCCGAAACGTCGTGCTCGACGCATTGGGCAACGAGGACAATAACGAAGCGCTCGCACTCTTCATCGAAGTGACCGGCACGAAGGGCGCCGGCTACGCCTACGACCTCTACTTCTCCGATCGTGGCGACGCGCCCGAGAACGCGGCCATTGGTCGTGACGGCGACGTGACGATCGTCATCCCCGCCGCCAGTGTCGAGCGCCTACGCGGCAGTCGGTTGGAATTCGCGAGTGACGGCGGGGGCGGACTGGTGCTCGTCAACCCGAACATGCCCACGCCCGAAGAAGCCAATCCCGGCGTGCCACCCGCGATATTGGCGCTCGGCATCGAGAGTCCCATGGCGGTCTTCGCCGTGAGCGTGCTCGAAGAGCAGATCAACCCGTCCATCGCGTCACACGGTGGCCACTGCGACCTCGTCGCACTGGATGACGTCGAGAAGATCGCCTACGTGCGGATGTCGGGTGGCTGTCAGGGTTGCGCGATGAGTCGAATGACCCTCACGCAGGGTATTGAGACGACGCTGCGCGAAGCCATACCCGAGCTGACCGCCGTCGTCGACGTGACCGATCACTCCTCGGGCGTGAATCCGTTCTACGAGAAAGAACAGTAGGTCGAGGCGCGCACTCTAGAATTGAGAGATGTTGCGCTTCCTCACAGCTGGCGAAAGCCACGGACCCTCGTTAACCGTCATCGTTGAGGGGCTGCCTGCGGGCTTGGCACTTTCCGAGCAGCAGATCGGCGACGAACTCGCCCGGCGACGTCTGGGCTACGGTCGCGGCCCACGGATGCGCTTCGAGCGTGATGAGTTACGACTCACCGCCGGGATCCGTCACGGTCGAACGCTGGGCTCACCCGTCGCTATCGAGATCATCAATTCGGAATGGCCGAAGTGGGAGCAGGAGATGTCTGCGGCCCCGGGCACGCCGAGTGACAAGCTCACCAAGCCGCGCCCCGGTCATGCGGACCTGGCCGGAATGCAGAAGTACGCATTCGACGACGCCCGCGACGTCCTGGAGCGCGCGAGCGCCCGAGAGACCGCCGCGCGCGTCGTCGCGGGAGCTCTCGCGAAGGCCCTGCTGGCGACGATAGGTGTCGAGGTGCTCAGTCACGTGGTGCGCATAGGGCAGGTCGCCGTCGCGCGAGACATTCGCCCGTCGCCGGGGCACTTGGGAATCGTCGACGAGAGCGAGGTTCGTTGCTTTGACGCCGCGACGTCGCTGGCGATGATCGCCGAGGTCAAGGCCGCGGCGAAAGAAGGCGATTCGCTCGGGGGAATCGTCGAGGTGATCGCGTACGGTCTTCCGGTCGGACTGGGATCGTACGTGCACTGGGACCGCAAGCTCGACGGACTCCTCGCGGGGGCGCTCATGAGCATTCAGGCGGTCAAGGCGGTGGAGATCGGTGACGGCATGATGCAGGCCTCGCAGCGGGGCAGCGTCGCACACGACGCCATCGCGGTCGACGAGTCGTTCGTCAGCGGGGGCGGGTACATCCGTCGCAGCGATCACGCCGGAGGGCTGGAGGGCGGGATGACGTCGGGTGCACCGGTCATCGCCAAAGTCGCGATGAAGCCGCTCGCCACCCTCAACCGACCCGTTCTCGAGACCGTCGACGTGGCCACGGGCGAGTCAACGGTCTCCTTCAAGGAGCGGACCGATGTCACGGCGGTACCCGCGCTCGGTGTCGTGACCGAGGCGATGATGGCACTCGTGCTGGCCAACGAATCCCTGCGAAAGTTCGGTGGTGATTCAGTCGAGGAGTTCGCACGCAATCACGCCTCGTACGTGGCGAACCTGGGCTCGACGGCTTCAAAATCCCGTCCCGAGTAGTCGTGGCGTCGCTCGTGCTCGTCGGACTCCCGGGCACCGGGAAGAGCGCCGTCGGCGCCCAGATCGCGGCGTCGTGGGGTTGTGCATTCATCGACACCGACGAGATGGTGGCCCAGGACGTGGGTAGCACGACGGGTCAATATCTGCGCGAGCACGGTGAGCCCGCCTTTCGAACGATTGAGTGCGAGGTCCTCGCGACGGCGCTCGAGCACGACGCGGTCGTCGCGACCGGTGGCGGCGTCGTCACGACGCCCGAGGCACGACGACTGCTGGCGGGCCAAAGGACGATCTGGCTGGACTGCGCCGACGACGAGATTCTCGGGCGGCTAGGTGACGGCGATCGCCCCCTACTGGGCGACGATCCGTCGGGGGCGATCCGTCGACTTCGCAACGAACGAGCGGCGTGGTACCGCGAGGTATCGCGCGAACGCGTCGACGCGTCGGGGACACTTGATGAGGTGGTTGCACGGGTGCTGCAGGCATCTGCGAAGGTGGAACAGTGATCGTCACGGTGGACCTCGAGCGACGACCCTACGACGTCGTGCTCGCCCACGGGGCCCGACACCTGGTGCACGCCTTCATCGCCTCGAACTGCCCCAATGCCCAGTCCAGGGTCGTCATCACTACACGGTCGCTTCGCGCAATGCCCTGGTTCGACTTCGTCGCGGGACTCGGTGCGGAGGTCATCGAGGTACCTGAGGGCGAATCGGCGAAGACATTCGCCACCCTCGAGGGGGTGTGCGAGCGCCTCGCGGCGTTGGGGTTGTCGCGCAGCGACGTGATAATCGGCGTGGGCGGGGGAGCGATCACTGATCTCGCAGGGTTCGCCGCAGCCGTCTACCTGCGAGGTATCGATGTCGTGCTTGTCCCCACGACGCTGGTGGGCCAGGTCGACGCGGCGATCGGTGGCAAGACCGCCGTGAACCTGAAAGCCGGCAAGAACCTCGTCGGCGCTTTTCACCAGCCCTTAGGCGTCTTCTGCGACTTCGAGACGCTCGAGACGCTTCCTGAGCGTGAGCGGCTGAGTGGTTTGGGCGAGGTCGCCAAGTGCTGGCTGCTGGAGGGCCACGACGCGAATGGACTGGACGCGGTTTCACTCGGTGACCTCATCGAGATGTCGGTCACGCTGAAGGCCCGTATCGTCGCGACCGACGAGTTCGAGGGTGGGCAACGGGCGTTCTTGAACTACGGGCACACCCTGGGTCACGCCATTGAAGTGCTGGCACTCGCTCGTGATACCGACGAACTGCGCCACGGCGAGGCGGTCGGCGTCGGGATCGCCTACGCCGTTCGTCTGGCGCACGCGCTCGGACGCGTCGAGGCGGACCGCATAGTGGAGCACGACGAGGTGCTGCGCGTCCTCGGGCTCCACCGACGAGTCCCGTCGGACCTCGCGAGCAGCGACATCATCGCGGTGATGGGCCACGACAAGAAGGCGCATCACGACCTGACCTTCGTGCTCGCCGGCGCGAACGGTTTCGAGGTCGTTCACGACATCGACCCCGGCGTCGTCCTTCGCGTACTAGAAAGTTTTCGAGGTGAGTGATGAATAACGAGATCCTTCTTCTGTCCGGTCCGAATCTGGATCAACTGGGAACGCGCAGCCCCGAGATCTACGGGGCGGCGACGCTGGACGAGCACGTCGCCGCGTTCACGTCGCGTGCCGCCGCACTCGGGTATGGCGTGCGCCACATCCAGTCGAATTTCGAAGGTGACCTGATCGAGGCGCTGCACGCGGCGAGGGAGCGATCGGTCGCGGTCGTGATCAATGCGGGGGCCCTGACCCACTCATCGTGGGCCCTCTGTGACGCTCTCGCCATGTTCGCCGGCGTCAAGGTCGAGGTTCACCTGTCCAACCCCGCCGCGCGCGAGCCCTTTCGTCACCTGAGCACCCTCGCGGGCGTCGTGAACGGTTCGATCGCGGGTTTTGGCGCGACGAGTTACGAGTTGGCGCTTGACGCGGTGGATCGACTTCTCGGAGCTCGCTGATCCCCGTACGTCGCTGAGGGCCTAGAATGGGCAACGCAACTTTCTCGAAAGGTCCCGAGGCTCATGCCCGTCATTTCCACTTCTGATATCAAGAACGGCATCACTCTCAAGATTGACGAAGGTCTCTTCTCGGTCATTGAGTTCCAGCACGTCAAGCCCGGCAAGGGTGGGGCCTTCGTGCGCACGAAATTGCGCAACGCCAGGACCGGCGCCGTCATCGAACGCACCTACCGCTCGGACGAGCGCCTCGAGCAGGCCATCATCGACAAGCGTGACACCCAGTACCTGTACCGCGACGGCGATGACTACATCTTCATGGACCAGTCGACCTACGACCAGGTCCCGGTGTCCTCGAAGAACCTGGGAGACGCCGTCAACTACCTGAAGGAGACCGGCAAGGCCATGCTGATCCTCCACGACGACGAGATCATCGGCATCGAGCTGCCCGCCTCCGTGGAGCTCACGATCACCGAGACCGAGCCTGGCATTCAGGGCGACCGGGTGTCGGGCGCGCGCAAGCCCGCGACGCTGGAGACCGGTCTGGTCGTGCAGGTCCCCTTGTTCGTCGGTCCCGATGAGACCATCAAGGTCGATACCCGCACCGGCGAATACATGACCCGGGCCTAGAGTGAGCGAACTCGGCGCAAAACGCCATCAGGCGCGCGAGCGCGCACTGGAGATCATGTACGAGTCGTCGATGAAGGAACGACCGGTGACGACGGTTATCAATGAACTGAACGTTCGACCCGATTCCTACACGGTGGCGATGCTGGTCTCGGCGGAGGCCAATCGGGAACGGGCCAATGCGCTCATCACGACGTTCGCGATTGACTGGCCCCTCGAGCGGATCGCCTTGGTCGACCGTCTCGTGATGACGCTCGCGATCGGCGAGATGCTGCTGGAGGATCCGCCGCCGACGGCCGTCATCCTCGACGAGGCCGTTGAGATCGCCAAGGTCTACTCGACCGAGGGTTCCCCGTCATTCGTGAACGGCGTGCTATCTTCCATTGCTGAGAATCTTCTCAATCAGCCGCTGGAGTAATCACCGTGCCTATGGGTCACCCATCGCCTATCGACCTCACGAACCCGATCGTCGTCGCTCTCTTTCGACACGGTGCCTACGCGACGGGGGCGATGTGGATCGTCGTGCTCGGTCTGGTGGTCCTGTTCATCGCGGCCGCGCTGCGACGGCTGAGTACGTTCAACCTCTCAGATGCGGGCGTCAACGAGCCCCGCAACAGGACGTACCTCCGCTTCGCGTTCGGTGCCATATGGCTCATCGACGGGATCCTGCAGTTTCAGCCTTCGATGCCGCTCGGATTGGCCAATAACGTCGTCGCGCCGATGGAGTTGGGCACGCCGCACTGGCTGCACGCGCTCATGGATGCGAGTATCGGTATCTGGAACGCCCACCCGATCGCACTCGCGGTGGGTGCCGCGTGGATCCAGGTCGGGATCGGCATCCTGCTCCTGGTTTCCAACGGGCGCGTCGGGCGACTGGCCGCCGCGGTCTCGGTGGGCTGGGCGGGACTCATCTGGCTGGTAGGCAACGGTGCCGGTGGCGTCTTCTCGTCATCGAGCTCGATCCTCTTCGGTTGGCCCGGCGCGACACTCTTCTACGTCGTCGCGGGCGTGTGGCTGGCCCTGTCGCCGAGGGTGTTCCCCGAGAAGTTCTCTCGTTACACGATTCGAGGCGTCAGCGTGCTGGCGGCGCTCGCAGCGGTACTGCAACTGCTCCCGTCACGAGGCTTCTGGCACGGTGGCAACACGAACGCGCTCACCGCCATGACCCAGACGATGATCCAGACTCCCCAGCCGACCCTGCTGTCGTCGATAGCTCGCCACGGAGGTGAGTTGGCGGGGTCCATGGGCGGGGGATTCAACATCGTCATCATCCTGTGGCTTCTGGTCAGCGCCCTGGGTCTGTGGATGGCCAGCGAGCGGGGTTGGCGCTGGCCGGTGTGGACATTCGTCGCCGGTTGCCTCGTGTTTTGGATCGTTGCGCAGGACGGGGCGATCTTCGGCGGGCTCGCCACGGACCTCAATTCGCTGGTCCCCCTGGCGGCCCTCACCTGGGCCGCATCGCCCTCGTACGCGTCGCGCGGCCCACTCGCGCGCCGACTCCCTCGCGAGATGCGATCGAGCTCGGGTTCGGTTCTCGCATCGTTCGCGGTGGCGATGGTCGTCTTCTCCATCGTCTCGATGTCGATCGCCACGTTCTCGTCAGCCGAGAGCACCTTCTTCATCGCTCGTAACGGCTCGGTGCTCGCGACCAACACGGTGGCGCCGAAGTTCACGCTCTTCGACCAGTTCAATCGTCCGTACACGTTGGGCGAGCACGCCGGCCGTGTGACGCTGCTGACGTTCCTCGACCCACGGTGTTGGACGGACTGCCCGCTCATCGCGGCACAACTCGCCAACGTCCGTCGTGAGTTGGGGCCGGCGGCGAAAATCGACATCGTGGTCGTCTCGGCCGATCCCTACCACGAGACCCAGAGCGATGACCGGAAGTTCATCGCCCAGCACGACCTGGGTTCTCTCGCCAATTTCTACTTCGTGACGGGGAAGCTCGCGGCGAACAAGGCAGTATGGGCCTCGTACGGGATAACAGTCGTGATGAAGCCCACCGACAAGATGAGCATCCACTCGGACTTCATGTTCATCATCAACTCGCGAGGGCGCCTGAAGTGGATCATTCCTGACGATCCGGCTAATTCGTGGGCGATTCAGCACTCGTCGGAGTCTGAGGTGGTGAAACTCCTACGCCAGACAGGGCTGGGCTAGCCATGGCGCCGCTCGGGATGGTGGCGCTGCTGGGCGTTGTCGTGACGGTCGTTTCGTTCGTTCGACGCGCGGTGCGATCACGCCGTACGACCCTGCAATCCGCCCTGGCGGTGGCTTCGTGGGCACTCCTCTGGTTCGCAGCGGCGTCTCCGTTCGCGAAACGCGGCATGTCGAACCTTCCCGACCACATGATCGGTCACGTCATCGTGATGTTCCTCGTGCCGATGGGCCTCGTTGGATCCGGATCGGCCAGGTCGTGGTGGTGGGTACTCACTGCGCCGCGGCGCCGGGCGGTGTTGCGGTGGTGGAACGTACGCCGGCGTTGGCGGTTGCCTTCGCGTGAATGGAATCCCATCCTGGCCGCCATCGTGCTGAACGCGGTGATGGTGACGTCGCATCTGCCAGGGGTTTTCGATGCGGTCATGACGCACCAATGGGCAATGGACTGGCTCATGGAGCCGGCGTTCCTACTCTCAGGACTCTTCTTCTTCCACTTCCTTCTACCGTCACCACCTCGAGGCGTCCGCGTCAGGCTTCGCCTGCAGCTCTTCATGGTGCTGGTGACCATGCTGGAGATGCTGATCTTGGCCATGGCGATGTCCATCTTCACCAAGGCGGCGTGGTATTCGGTGATGCTCGCGGGAACTGGATCGATGGCGGGCATGAACATGTCGAGCGCGGCCACGTCGGTGACGCAGGCGTTTCATCAGCAACAACTGGCCGCAGCAATCCTCTGGGTGTGCGGGGACTTCTGGGCGGTGCCCTGCCTCGTGCTCATCACCCGGAGGCTGGTGATGCGCGAAGGCTCGCTCCTGGGCGCTCTGGAGCGTCAGTCGTCGAGGTTGTCGGGCTCCGAAACCTGAGGCGCCTGGTGCAGGGTTGCGAGGTACGCATTCCACTCCTGCAATTGCGGATCGTCAACTTGACTGGTGTCGACGGGAGGGCGGACGTCGAGCCCTCGCTCCTCGCGAAGCATCTTGCGCCACATGAAGATTGCGTAGAACGCCAACAGGGGCCACTCGACGACGTAGGCCCACGAGAGCGTGTTCCCGGCGAGTGCGCGACTGGTTTCGAAGAGAAACGCAGGAATGCAGATCAGTTCCGCGAGGAACAGACCTAAGTGAATCCTGAAGACGTTCTTAGTCCCGTGCGACACCCTCCCAACTTTAGTCGTACATTCATGCAGTGAGTATTCGCGGGGCTCGACCTGCGAGATGACTCGCAGCCGTTCGATAATCAAAGGAGAACGAATGAATAAGTCGAAGTCACTAGGCGTGGCCCTGGCTTCGGTGCTCCTCGGAGGTGGCGCCTTGGCGCTGGCGGGCTTTGCCCTGGCCAGCGCGACGCCGCACCAGTCAGCGCTGAATTGCGTACCGAGCCAGTCGTCGCCCAACACGTGCACTCTCACGCTCAGCACGTTCCCCGACTCGCTGGCGGGCGTGCACGGAAAGGGTGGTGGCCCGCACCCCGACTGGGTCTCGTACTCGAACGACAACCTCGTGGTTCCCGCGAACACCACCGTGAACGTGACCATTGACCAGTACGACTCGGGTGGCAGTCTCAACAACTCGTTCTTCGATCAGGTGATGGGCACCGTTGGTGGCACTGCGACGATCGACGGCAAGGTCGTGACGAGCGTGGACCCGACCAACGTCGGCCACACCTTCACCCTCCGCGGCATTCCGGGCAGCGGCAAGAACATATTCGTTTCGGTGCCGCTACCAGCAGATTCGAATACGAAGCAGGTGACCATCGGCGAGGGCCAGTACACGACGCCGGTCGTGGTGCAGTTCTCGTTCAAGACCGGCAGCAAGGGCGTCTACGAATGGAACTGTGAGTTCCCATGCGGAGGCTCACGTGAAGGTCAGTTCGGCGAAGCGATGTCGACGTATGGCTACATGTCCGGCACCCTGACGGTCAACTAAGGAGAATTGTGACAACCTCTAACAAGAAGAACCCCTATAGGGGAATGTTCTTGACCTGGCTGGTCTTGACGATTGCCGGCGTCATCGTGTCGATCTACGCACCGTCGAGATTGATGCCACGATCAATGAGCGACAACATGCACTTGACGGTGTTGACGATGATCGTCTTCAGCGTCGCCGCCGCTCCGGTGGCGGCAGGGATCTACGCGTTCGCGATCCACGCGCTTCGCCACTGGACGCACAAGGGTGAGGCGGTTCCCGCCGCGGGACCGGTCGTTCGAGAGAATGCGGTGGTCGTGACGACGTGGCTGCTTGTCTCCACGCTGCTCACGGTCTTCCTGCTGATCTGGGGTCTCGGGGCGCTGGCGGTTGACAATGGATCGTCCTCCAAGAATCCGTTGGTGGTCGACGTCACCGGACAGCAGTGGGTGTGGTCGTTCTCCTACCCAGGCACGCACGTGCAGTCCAATGAGCTCTACCTGCCAGTGGGGCGCGAAGTCGAGTTTCGAGTGACGTCAGATGACATCACGCACGGATTCTGGATCGCCAACATGGGCGTCCAGGTGGACGCGAACGCCGGCACATGGACCACCATCCACACCACGCCAAATCAGCTCGGAACCTTCGACATCCGATGCACGCAGTTCTGTGGCCTGAATCACGCTTTCATGGTGACCCAGGGTCACGTAGTCACGGCACAACAATTCACGACTTGGCTCGACTCGCAGCCACAGCGAGCCTAGGAGGACAGAATGACGACAACTCTCGAACACACAACGACCGACGCGGCACCGCTCGGTGGTGGACTCGCTCGTCGCCAGAACATGGCGACCGCCCTCGTCGGCGGCGTGCTCTTCGCGTGGCTCTTCTGGTTCCTCGCGCACCACTTCCTCGACGCCTCGAGCCGTAACTACAGCGACCTCGTGTCGGTGTCGCTGACCATCGGCTGGATCATCGGCTTCTGGCTAGGCATCGGCGCCCTCAACGCGCCGGCGCGTTGGATGATGGGCCGCGACAACACCCACGCTGACGACATGTACCTGGCCGGTCAGAATCAGGGCAAGGCTCGATACTGGAAGTACTGCACCGACCACAAGGTGGTGGGGGTCCAGTACATCATCATGACGATGGTGCTCCTGGGTGCAGGCGGCATTCTCGCGATGGCGATCCGTACGGAGTTGATCGTTCCAGGAAACCACTTCGTGGACCAGCAGGTCTACAACGGCTTCATCGCCGTACACGGACTACTGATGATCCTTGCTTTGATCGTCGCGGTGGCTGGGCCCTGGGGCAACTTCGTGGTGCCGATCATGTGCGGTGCCCGAGACATGGCGTTCCCTCGACTCAACGCACTGAGTCTCTGGACACTGGTGGGCGCAGCGGGTCTGCTCCTGACCACCCTCGCGGTCGGTAGTCTTTCGATGGGCTGGGTGGTGCTCGAGCCGATTGCCAACCAGGCGGGTGTCGGGATGGACTTCTTCGCGATGGCCGTCGTCGTCTTCACCGTTTCGACGACTGTGGCGGGTGTCAACACCATCTGCACCGTGCTCACCATGCGTACGAAGGGTATGACGCTCGCGCGACTGCCCATCTTCGTGTGGGGAGCGATCATCGCTGCGGCGCTGGGGCTCTACGCCTTCCCGTACTTCGCGTTGGTCGAGGCACAGACCATCATGGACCGCACGTTCAACACGAGTTTCTTCGTCGCCAGCGGTGGCGGCACGGGATGGCTGCAAGCGAATCTCTTCTGGCTCATGGGCCACCCAGAGGTGTACGTGATCCTCCTGCCGGCGGTGGCTGCTCTCTTCGAGATCGCCTCGGTCATGGCGCGCAAGCCGGTGTTCAGCTACCGCACCGCTATCGCGGGAATGACGGGACTGGCCGGGCTCAGCATCCTCGTGTGGGCGCACCACATGTTCACCACAGGATGGGCGCCGACGCTCGGCGGACCGTTCATGCTGACCACCGAGTTGATTTCGATCCCCACGGGACTCTTCTTCCTGGTCTTGATCGGCACCCTGTGGCGAGGCAACATATGGATGAAGTTGCCGACGATCTGGATGTTCGGTTTCATCGCCAACTTCATCATCGCGGGCGTCACCGGTATCTACCTCTCGGACATCCCGATCGACAACCAACTGCACGGCACGATGTTCGTGACCGCGCACTTCCACTACGTCTTCGTGGGATCGGTGCTCTTTGGCGCTGTTGCGGCGTTGGCGTTCTGGTACCCGAAGGTCACTGGTCGCTTCCTCAACGAGTTCCAGGGTCGGATCGCCTTCTGGCTCGCGTTCATCGGAGTCCAGGTCACCTTCCTTTCGATGTTCTTGTCCGGTCTTCGAGGAATGCCCCGTCGTTACTCCTCGTACGCCCTGATCTTCGAGCACACGAACTTCATCACGACGGTAGGCGCCTACATGATCATGGCGGGCATGCTCGTCCTGCTGGGGGCGGTCATCACGTCGTGGAACAAGGGTGAGCCTGCTGGACCCAACCCATGGCACGCCAATTCGTTGGAGTGGATGGTCCCAACACCACCACCGCTCGAGAACTTCACGGTTCTGCCGGTAATCACTGAAGACCCCTACAACTACGGAGAGGAACTGGTGCGTTCATGAGTATCGACACCCATTCAGCACACGATGCTCACGGAGCGAGCGAGGGCGGCCACCACGAGGCGCCCGAGGTAGTCGACGGTCGACAGAGAATGGGCATCTGGTTGTTCATTGGTGGCGACATCATCACCATGAGCGCCCTGCTCTTCACCTACCTGTACCTGCGCGGCGTCAATACCGGCGGGCACTGGAGGAGCATGGTTGGCTACATCGGCCATTCGTACTCCTACTACCAGAACGCCACCAATCTGCCCGCACCGTCGTTGGTCCACGTCTCGACGCTTTCTGCTGGATTGAACTGGTCGGTGAGCGCGATCGTCGTAGTCAGCGCTGCCATCATCTGGGCGGCCGAGCGAGGTCTTCGAGCGTCGAAGAATGCGAAGTCGTATTCAACGTTGGCCGCAGTCGCGACGATCGTCACGGTACTTGCGATCATCTTCTCGATCGTCCAACTGCGTCACATCCCCCAGATCTACGTGGCGGTCAATGACAGTCAGACCATGTCGTACACGGCGTACGACTCGGCGATGATGGTCATCATCGGTTCGGGAATCCTCCACCTCTTCATCCTCGCCTTCCTGGGCCTGGGGTTGACGATCCGCTCAGCACGAGGCGTGATCAACGGTGACAAGTGGTACCAGGCACGCCTGGTGCGCATGTTCTGGGTGTGGGTTGCCATTTCTGCCGTGATCGGTTCACTGGTAACGACTACAATCCATTAGTAGATACAGCTCTTCGGGGCGCCTCGTGATGAGGCGCCCCGAAGAACTGTCGTGAAGCGGGTCCTGTGAGGCCCGTACGACAGGAGAGACATGAGCAGTAACGACGAACGCCAGACGCCACAGAGCGATCTGGCGTTTTCTGTTGAACACCAGCTGATGTCGAGTGACGACGTGAGCCGCGCGCTGAAGCGCATGGCCCATGAGATTGTCGAGCGCAATCAGTCGGTGGACATGATTTCGATCATCGGCCTTCAGACCGGTGGTGTCGCCTTCGCGACGAGGATGGGAGAACTCCTCGAAGAGATCTCGGGACGACTCGTGCCGATTGGCTTGCTCGATGTGTCGTTCTATCGCGATGACCTTTCGCGCAATCCCATGCCCAAGTCGGCGACGACGACGATCGATCACGACCTGACGGACCGCACGGTGGTGCTGGTCGATGACGTCCTCTTCACCGGACGGACGATCCGCGCCGCCTTGAACGCTCTCTCAGACTGGGGACGGCCGCGCTCGGTCCAGTTGGCGGTGCTGGTCGACCGAGGCCATCGAGAACTCCCCATCCGACCGGACTACGTCGGTAAGAACCTCCCGACATCGCTTGACGAGGCGATCGTCGCGAAGCTCGACGGTGTCTGGATAAGCAAGAGGGTCGGATCATGACCACATCCATTCGTGGTGACAATCTCCTGAGCCTCGACCGGGTGTCCAAGGAGGCGATCGTGGAGATCCTCGACACCGCGGAGTCCTTCGTCGAGGTCAATCGCCGGTCCATCAAGAAGGTTCCCGCCCTCAAGGGTCGTGTCGTCGCCTCGTTGTTCTACGAAGAGTCCACCCGCACCCGTTTGAGCTTCGAGACTGCCGCCAAGCGCTTGAGCGCGGACGTGTTGTCGTTAGCGGTTGCGTCGAGCAGTGTCAAGAAGGGCGAATCGTTGCGCGACACGATCTCGACGATTGACGCCCTCGGTATCGACGCGGTGGTCCTGCGTCACCAGTCGAGTGGTGCGGCGTTGCAGGTCAGCCGGTACGTGCCCCACGTGCGGGTGATCAACGCCGGTGACGGACTGCACCAACACCCCACGCAGGGCCTGCTCGACGCCTTCACCGTTCGTCAGATCCTGTCCGAGAGGGCGGGCACGTCCGGACTCGAGTCGGGCGCCGAGCTCTTCCGGGGGCTTCGGGTGCTGATCGTTGGCGACGTTCGTCACAGTCGAGTGGCGCGAAGCGACATCGCGGCCTACGTGACCCTGGGTTGTGATGTTCGCGTCGCGGCACCGGGGACCTTGTTGCCCGTCGACATCGAGAACTGGCCGGTGAGCGTGGTCGAGGATTTTGACGAGGCTCTCGAGTGGGCCGACGTCGTGGGACTCCTGCGATTGCAGCGCGAGCGCGGGAGTGGTTCGTTCGTGCCGTCGCTGGGTGAATTCACCCAGACCTTCGGTCTCACCAGCGAACGTGCGGCCAGGTTGCGTCCGACAACCATCATTATGCACCCCGGCCCCATGAATCGTGGTGTCGAGATCGACTCGAAGGTCGCGGACCTTCCGTGCGCCGTCATCGAGCGTCAGGTGGCCAATGGCGTACCGATCCGTATGGCGGTGCTCTACCTGACGGTGGCTGGATCGAAAGAGGAAGTGGTCTTGTGAGTTCAATATTCCTGCGCGGCGGGTTGATTGTCGGCGAATCGTCGACGGCGGTGGGCGACGTCCTCGTCGTGGACGGCCGTATCGCGGGCGTCGGTGACGTGGGCGAAGTGCCGAGCGATGCGCTCGAGATCGACGCGAGTGGTTGTTGGGTAGGGCCCGGACTCGTGGACCTTCACACGCATCTTCGCGAGCCGGGACGCGAAGAGGCGGAGACCATCGAGAGTGGCGCGCTCGCCGGCGCCGTCGGCGGCTTCACCGCACTGGTGGCGATGCCGAATACCGAGCCGGCGCTCGACAACGTGGCACTCGTGTCGTACGTGCTCGACCGGGGCGAGCGAACACCGATTGACGTGGCGGTCGCCGGCGCCATCAGTGTCGGCCGACGCGGTGAGATGCTCGCGCCACTCGCCGAGATGGCCGCCCTCGGTGTACGCCTCTTCACCGATGACGGCATCGGCGTCCAGAACCCCGCGCTCATGCGCCGGGCGCTCGAGTACGCCAAGCCGCTCGGCGTCCGTCTGGCCCAGCATTGCGAGGACGAGTTGCTGGCTGGGGGCGGTTCCATGAATGAGGGTGCGCTGAGCAGCCGACTCGGGTTGGTGGGACGCCCAGCCCTCGCCGAAGAGTTGATGGTGCTTCGTGACATCGAATTGGTGCGACTCACCGGTGGAGCGGTGCACTTCTTGCACCTCTCGACCAGACGATCGCTCGACATGGTGGTCGCCGCCCGGCGTGAGGGGCTGCCGGTGACCTTCGAAGTGGCGCCTCACCATTTCACGCTCGACGAGACGTCGTGCGAGCAGTTTGACGCGCTCTTCAAGGTGCACCCTCCGTTGCGCCCCCGCGGCGACGTTGACGCCCTTCGCGACGCTCTTCGCGCCGGACTGGTGGACGCCGTGGCCACCGATCACGCTCCGCACGCTCCTGAGTTGAAAGACCTCGCGTTCGACGAGGCCCCCGCGGGTATGTTGGGTCTCGAACACGTGGCGTCGCTGACCTTCGAGGCCCTGGGCGGCCCGGAGGCGAGTGCCGTGGCGTTCTACGCGTTGCTCAGTCGAGGTCCGGCTCGGATCGCGCACTTGCGTGCCGGCGACCAGCGGGTACGCCATAGCGCCCATGGTGGATCGCTTTCGCCCGGCGAGGATGCGAACCTGATGGTCTTCGATCCCGCGGCTCGATGGACCGCGCGCAGCAGCGCCTTGCACAGTAGGGCTACCAATAGCCCCTACGATGGCCGAGAGCTGGTCGGCAAGGTACGCGCCACAATTGCGAAAGGCACCCTCGTGGCGTTCGATGGAGAGTTGGCGTGATTCGCAAACCATCGACCCTGGTCCTCGCCGACGGCACGACCTTCGAGGGCTACGCCGCAGGGCACCTTCCCGTCGAAGGATTCACCACCGGAGAGTTCGTCTTCAACACCGCGCTGAGCGGCTACCAAGAGGTGATCACCGACCCCAGCTACGCGGGCCAGATCATCGCCTTCACCTACCCGCACATCGGTAACTACGGCGTGACGCCACTCGACGACGAGGCGCTGCATCCGTGGTGCAATGGCGTCGTCGTTCGTGATCTTTCGTCCGTCGCGTCGAATTGGCGATCGGTGGCGTCGATCGAGGAATTCCTCGTCGAGCACCGGATCGCGGCGATCGTCGGCGTCGACACCCGACGACTGACCCGTCATCTGCGCTCGCACGGCGCGCTGCCCGGAGCCTTTGGTCACGGTGACGAGCGGGTGGTACGCCTCGCGGCGAGCAACGCCCGTGGCACCGACCAGACCGACCTGGTGTCCCAGGTCTCGACCACCGTCACGTACACCCGCGGTGAGGGTGACCTGCACGTCGTGGCCTTCGACTACGGCATCAAGTCGACCATGATCCGTCAACTCGCCGACCGGTTCCGCCTCACCGTGGTTCCCTCGTCCACCTCGGCCGAGCAGGTCCGTGAGTTGCGCCCCGACGGTGTCTTTCTGTCGAACGGCCCCGGCGATCCCGCGGCGTTGGCGGACAATATCGCGGTGGTGGGCGAGCTCGTCGGCGCGGTGCCGATCTTTGGAATCTGCCTGGGCCACCAACTGCTGTCGAGTGCGCTCGGCGCGAGCACGTACAAACTGCCCTTCGGTCACCACGGCAGCAATCACCCGGTACAGGACCTGGCGACGGGCCGTATAGAGATCACCGCCCAGAACCACAATTACGCGGTGACCCCCGACTCGTTGGACCGTGGTGTCGTGAGCCACACGAACTTGAACGACGGGGTCATCGAGGGTGTCGCCTCGAGGGACGATCGCTGCTTCTCGGTGCAGTACCACCCCGAGGCTGGCCCCGGCCCCCACGATGCCCGTTACCTCTTTGACCGATTCGAGTCGCTGCTGCGCACCGGCACACTGGAGAGCATCTGATGCCACGCCGAAACGACATCAACTCGATTCTGGTCATTGGCTCGGGCCCTATCGTCATCGGACAAGCGTGCGAGTTCGACTACTCGGGTACCCAGGCGTGTCAGGTGTTGCGCGCCGAGGGCTACAAGGTCATTCTCGTCAATTCGAACCCTGCCACCATCATGACCGACCCGGCCACGGCTGACGTCACCTACGTCGAGCCGCTCGACGTCGAGGTGCTGACCGACATCCTGGAACGGGAGCGACCCGACGCGTTGCTCCCGACCCTGGGCGGCCAGACGGCGCTGAACCTGACCATGGAACTCGTTCGACGCGGCGTGCCGCAGCGCCTCGGCATCGAGGTGATCGGTGCGCGACCTGAGGCCATCGCGACCGCCGAGGATCGTGAGTTGTTCAAGGCGGCGATGGCCGACATCGGACTCGCCGTGCCTGAATCTGGATTCGCCCACGACGTCGACGAGGCGCTGCGGATCGCGCTGATGATCGGTTGGCCCATCATCATCCGTCCGAGTTTCATCCTGGGCGGGGCCGGAACGGGCATCGCCGACAACGAGGTTGACTTCGTACGTCTGGCGGGCGAGGGCATCGCCGCGTCACCCATCGGTGAGATCCTCGTGGAGAAGTCAATTGCGGGCTGGAAGGAATACGAACTCGAGGTCATGCGCGACGTCGCCGACAACTGCGTCGTGATCTGCAGTATCGAGAATTTCGACCCGATGGGGGTCCACACCGGTGATTCGATCACCGTCGCGCCCGCCCAGACCTTGTCGGATGTGGAGTATCAGGCGATGCGCGACGACGCGTTCGCGGTGCTGCGTCGAGTCGGCGTGGAGACGGGAGGGTCGAATGTCCAGTTCGCGGTGAATCCGGCCAACGGCGAACGACTGGTCATCGAGATGAATCCGCGGGTCAGCCGATCGAGCGCGCTGGCCTCGAAGGCCACCGGTTTTCCTATTGCGAAGATCGCGGCCCGCCTCGCGGTGGGCTACACACTCAACGAGATCGAGAACGACATCACCAAGGTCACCCCGGCCAGCTTCGAGCCGTCCATTGACTACGTGGTGACGAAGATCCCACGATGGGCTTTCGAGAAGCTTCCCGGGGCGACGCCCGAGCTGGGTACGCGCATGCAGTCGGTGGGCGAGGTGATGGCGATCGGGCGCAACTTCGCGGAGTCACTCCAAAAGGCCATACGTTCGCTCGAGCAAGGCCGCTTGGGCTTCGCTCTCGGCAGTGACTCGGAGTTCCTCGAGCTCGACCTCGACACCTTGTGGCACCGTTGCGAGGTGGCGACGCCGGAGCGTCTCTTCGCCTTGCACGAGGTGATGTGGCGCGGTGCGTCGGTGGACGAGGTTGTCACGCGCACGCGGATCGATCGATGGTTCATCAGTCAACTTGCCGAGATCATCGAGCGCGAGCGCGAGTTGCACGAGTGTGACGAGGTGGACTCGCTCGACCGTCGGGGCTGGCTTCGCTACAAGCAGTGGGGTTTTTCCGATCCGCAGATCGCCAATCTCACCGGGCGATCGGCTGGCGACATCACTCGTCTGCGACGAGAGGCTGGCGCCCACACCGTCTTCAAGACCGTCGACACCTGCGCGGCGGAGTTCGAAGCGACGACGCCGTATCACTACAGCACCTACGAGGACAGTTCGGAGGTTGAACCCTCGGCGCGCGATCGCGTCATCATCCTCGGATCGGGCCCGAACCGTATCGGTCAAGGCATTGAATTCGATTACTGCTGCGTGCACGCGTCGATGGCGTTGCGCGAGATGGGCTTCGAGACCATCATGGTCAACTGCAATCCCGAGACCGTGTCGACCGACTACTCGACTTCTGATCGTCTCTACTTCGAGCCCTTGACGCCAGAAGACCTCGCCGAGGTCATCGCCGCCGAGCAGGCCGCGTGCGTCGACGGTGCTCGAATCGTCGGAGTGGTCGTCTCTCTCGGTGGACAGACGCCGCTGAAGCTTTCGCATTCGATCGAGCCCGCGCTGGTGCTCGGGACCCCCGTCGCCTCGATCGACGCCGCCGAGGACCGCGAACAGTGGTCGCGGATCTGCACGTCACTGGGCCTCAGACAGCCACCCGGGGACGTCGCGTTGACCCTGGGCGAGGCGAAGTCGATCGTCAAGAGGATCGGTTATCCAGTGCTGGTTCGCCCCAGCTACGTGCTTGGCGGTCGCGCGATGGAGATCGTCTACGACGACCAGTCGCTCACGCGGGTGATGAACGATCTGACCAGTTCGCATGGTTCGCTCGCTCGTGAGGGGGGTGTGTCGCAGAGTCGCCCGATTCTCATTGACAGCTTCCTCGAGGACGCCGTCGAAGTCGACGTCGACGCGGTGCGTGACACTCGCGGCGACGTCTTCATCGCGGGCATCATGGAGCACGTCGAGGAGGCGGGTGTCCACTCCGGTGACTCGGCCTGCGCGCTGCCGCCGCAATCGCTCAGCCAGCTCGTACTCGACACGCTGGCCGAGCACACGCGCAAGATTGCCGATTCGTTGGCAGTGGTGGGGCTCATCAACGTCCAGTACGCGGTGAAGGATGAAGAGGTCTTCGTGCTCGAGGCGAACCCGAGGGCAAGTCGGACCGTTCCCTTCGTCGCCAAAGCCACTGGTGTCGCGCTCGCCCAGGTTGCGGTGCGGGTCATGATGGGGCAAACCCTCGCCGAGTTGCGCGACCAGCACGTCGTGCCGGCGACGACACCGGTACCCGAGTACGTCAGCGTGAAAGAGGCGGTCCTGCCGTTCAGCCGTTTCCCCGGCGTCGACACGGTGCTGGGCCCCGAGATGCGCTCGACCGGCGAAGTGATGGGTATCGGCGAAAGCTTCGGTATCGCCTTCGCCAAGGCGCAGTTGGCGGCGGGGACCAGGTTGCCCGACACCGGACGCGTCTTCATGTCCCTGGCTGATCGCGACAAGGTCAGCGGGCTCGTGCTCGCTCGCCAACTCGTTGATCTCGGCTTCAGCCTCGCAGCCACCGTTGGCACTGCGGGCTACCTTCGTTCCAACGATGTTCCGGTTGCGACATTGGTGGGCAAGATCGGATTGGCGGACATGGGCGAGGACGCGGTGTCGATGATCACGTCTGGTGAGGTCCAACTCGTCGTCAATACGCCATCGGGAGGCGGCGCTCGCGCCGATGGTGCGGCGATCCGCACGACGTGCGTGGTTCACGCCGTGCCGTGCTTGACGACGCTCAGTGCCGGATTCGCGGCGGCTAAGGGCATCGAGGACAGCCGTACGAAGGGTTGGCGGGTCCACTCGCTCCAGGAACTGCACGGATGAACGTGAATCTGCACACCCGCGTCGGGTCCGTCGAGCTGGTGTCGCCGGTACTCACCGCGGCTGGAACCGCTGGTCATGGCGCCGAACTTGCTGGCTACGGTGACCTGAGCGAGCTCGGCGCTGTCGTGACCAAGTCGCTCGCCGCGTTCGCGTGGGAGGGGAACGCGCCCCCGCGCGTCGCCGCGTCGGGCGAACACATGCTGAACGCCGTGGGTCTTGCCGGTCCGGGCGTAGCGGCCTGGCGCCGTGACTATCTGCCGGCCCTCGAGGCCCGTGGGGCGACGGTGGTCGGCTCGATCTGGGGGCGGACCGTTGACGAGTTCGCACAGGCCGCGCAGGCCATGCGCGGCGCGAATATCGTGGCGCTGGAAGTCAACGCCAGCTGTCCTAATCTCGAAGGACGCTCGGCTATCTTCGCGCATTCCTCCGACGCGACCCGTCGGGTCGTCGAGGCATCGCATTGCGGCGACACGCCACTCTGGGTGAAGTTGAGCCCCAACACGCCCGACCTGATCGCTATCGCCGAGGCGGCCCTGGCGGCGGGAGCACAAGCGTTGGTGCTGGTGAACACGGTGCTCGGGCTCTCGATTGATGTCGAATCACGTCGGGCGTCACTCGGCAACGGCGGTGGTGGTCTAAGCGGACCTGGGATACTGCCCATCTCGCTTCGTGCCGTCTACGACTGTCGAGCGGCATTCCCCGATACGCCGATCGTCGGCGTCGGCGGTATCTCGTCCGGCGAGGACGCCATCGCCATGGTGATGGCTGGTGCCAATGCCGTGGAGATCGGCACGGCGACGTTCGCCAATCCCCGGGCCCCGTGGATCGTGCAGCGCGCCATGTCGAAATGGATGCGACGGCACGGCGTGGTTTCGATCGACGAGTTAGTGGGAGTGGCACATGGTTGAGACGTTCGGGCAACGGTTGCAGGAGCGAATCCGCGCACTGGGGCCGCTCTGCGTGGGCATCGACCCCAGTCGTCAACTGCTGGAGTCGTGGGGGCGCGCCGACTCCGTCGAGGGACTTGAGTTCTTCGCACTGGCGGTGCTCGAGGCGGTGATCGACACGGCGGCGGTCATCAAACCGCAGGTCGCATTCTTCGAACGCTTCGGTTCCGAGGGTTACCGCGTGCTCGAGCGACTGCTCGCGGACGCTCGTGACGCGAACGTCATGATCATCGGTGACGCCAAACGTGGCGACATCGGTTCAACCAATGAGGGTTACGCCGAGGCGTGGCTGCAGGACCGCTCGCCACTGTGCTGTGACGCCGTGACGATGAGTCCGTACCTGGGTCTGACCGCGCTGGAGCCGCTGCTGCGTAGCGGGCGTGACAGCGGTCGGGGGGTATTCGTCCTGTCGGGAACGTCAAACAGTGACGATCGGGCGATTCAGAGTGCGCGCACTCCCGACAACGAAAGCGTCGAGGAATTGGTCCTGCGAAGTGTCGCGAGTATCAATCGAGACGCCGACGGGCTGGGCTCGCTGGGTGTCGTACTGGGGGCGACCAGGGACAAGCCGAATTTCGATCTCTCGAGTCTCGGCGGCCCCTTCCTGGTTCCCGGGGTCGGCATGCAGGGGGCCACGCCCGATAACGTGGCCCGGATCTTCGACCGCTGCCCGGCCGGCACCGTGCTCGTCAGCGTTTCCAGGGCGATCCTCCAGTCGGGCCCGGAAAAGGCGGGTCTGCGCGACGCCGCCCAACGTTGGCGCGATGACCTCAGCGGAGCACTTCTCTAGAGCACTGGTGCCAGAACAGGAGTATTCTGGAGTTGTGACTCCGACGCCACCAGTCCTCTCGCACGAACAGCGTGTCGAAGCTTCGCGACTCGCGGTGGCGAACCGTCGGCGCCGGGCTGAGGTTAAGCGTCTGGTGAAGACTGGTGAGCTCTCGCTGGAGGAGATCTTCGAGTTGGCGAAGACCGAAGAGTGCGTGGCTCAGATGCGCGCCCACGACTTGATCAGTTCGTTGCCAGCCATTGGTGAGGTGAAGGCCGAGCGAATCATGAAGAGCGCCTCGATAGCCAAGACCCGACGGATTCGCGGACTGGGTCCCAAGCAACGAGCCGAACTCTTTCGCGCCCTTGTCCGCTGAACCACTCGTCGTCGTCCTGATCGGTCCCGGCGGAGTCGGCAAGGGTACGTTGGCACGGCGCCTTATCGCAGCAGACTCACGACTGTGGCTGAGTCGAAGTTGGACGACGCGACCGCGACGCTCGGTCGAGCATGGCGACGAGTACAACTTCGTCGATCGCGCAACATTTGAAGAGGCCATCGCTGACAACAGATTTCTCGAATGGGCCGAGTTCCACGGCAACCTCTACGGAACACCTATACCAGAGGCGCCGAATGGTTCGGACGTCCTGCTGGAGATCGAGGTACAGGGTGCCGAGCAGATTCGACGCCAGGTGCCCGATGCGGCGATCTTCCTGATACTGCCGCCTTCGATCAAGTTGCTCGAGGATCGACTGCGGGGGCGTGGGGATCAAGAGGAGCACGTGTTCCTCAGGCTGTCGAGCGCGCCCCAGGAACTGGCCAAAGGCCGTGAATTGGCTGACTACGAGGTCGTTAACGACGATATCGAGCGCGCCACCAACGAAATCATCTCTATACTGGAAGAACTTCGTCAGCTTCGGCGAGACCCTTCATAAAAGGACACGCACTCATGGCCGATCGCCCCACCCTCGTTGACCCGCCCATCGAAACCTTGCTACACAAGGTCGGCGACTCAAAGTTCACCCTCGTCGCGGTGACCGCAATTCGAGCTCGCGAGATCAACGAGTACTACAACGGCCTCGGTTCTGGCCACGGCGCGTTGATCCCGCCGCAGGTCACGTCGATGTCCAACAAGTCGCTGTCGCTCGCGATGGAAGAGCTCTATCAGGGGAAGTTGGAGTTCCACCGTCCCACTCCTGAAGAGGTTGAAGCGGAGAAGTTGCAGGCGCAGGCTTTGGAGCAGGCCCGCCAGGACGCCAACAGCGACCTGGACGCCTTCACAGATGCCCTCCGCGACGCCTAAGTCGTCGCCACCTCGCATTGTCCTAGGAGTTGCCGGCGGCATAGCCGCCTACAAGTCCGTTGAACTTCTGCGTCGCCTTCGCGACGACGGTTTTCACGTCGCACCGATACTGACGCCGGACGCGACCAGGTTCGTTGGAACGGTGACCTTCTCCGCGCTGGCGAGCGAGCCCGCGCGAACGCAGTTGTACGGCGATCCGACGACGCCGATCCCGCACACCTTCCTGGGTCAGAATGCGGACCTGCTCGTGGTGGCACCGGCGACCGCCCACCTCATCGCCCGATACGCCATGGGTCTCGCCGACGACTTGCTCACCGCGACGCTGCTGGCCTCGCGGGCGCCCGTGCTGCTGTGTCCCGCCATGCACACCGAAATGTGGGAGCAGCCCTCGGTCCAGGAGAATCTGGCGACGCTTCGACGTCGAGGTGTGCTGGTGATGGAGCCCGACACCGGTGTGCTCGCTGGCGGTGATGTCGGCGCAGGGCGCATGCGCGAGCCCGCGGAGATCGCCGAACTCGTGCGACGGATTGTGGACGGCTACCGAGGGCCCTTGAGCGGACGACGCGTGCTGATCACCGCCGGAGGGACCCGTGAATCGATCGATCCCGTGCGATTCGTGAGTAATCGTTCTTCGGGACGTCAGGGCTACGCCCTCGCCGAGGTGGCGCACCGTCTCGGTGCCACGGTCACTCTGGTCTCGACTGCCAACCTGTCGTTGGCTCTTGACGTGGTGCGCGGCATCGACGTGGTGCCGGTCCAGAGCGCCCATGAGATGCACGAGGCGGTACTCGCGCGCCTCGGCGAGAGTGACGTCGTCATCATGGCGGCGGCGGTGGCTGACTTCACTCTTGAACCGGCGCCGGAGAAGCTGAAGAAGGAGTCGGGTGTGCCTGTCCTGGTGCTTGGGCCCACTGAGGACATCGTCACCGACCTCGTCGCTCGCCGTCGTGATGGTCAGATCATCGTGGGTTTCGCGGCCGAGACGAGCAACGTGCACGAAAACGCGCTCGCCAAACTTCGTCGCAAGGGAGTCGACCTGCTCGTGGTCAACGACGTGTCCGCACCCGGCGTGGGATTCGAACACGAAACCAACGAGGTGACCTTGCTCGACCGTCACGAGACCGTGGAGAGGGTCTCGCTGCGGTCAAAAGAAGCAATCTCCTACGAGATATTGACTAGGGTGGCTTCATTGTTACTGCAAGGAGCCTCATGAGCGACCGCACCCTCTTCACATCGGAGTCGGTGACTGAAGGACACCCGGACAAGATCGCTGACCAAGTGTCAGACAGCGTTCTTGACGCGATCCTCACCCAGGACCCGATGGCCCGTGTGGCCTGCGAGACCTTGCTGACGACAGGGTTGTGCGTCATCGCCGGCGAGATCACGACCTCAGCCGTGGTGGACATCAGCTCCATCGCGCGAAAGACCATTCTCGATATCGGTTACGACGACGGCGCGAAGGGCTTTGACGGCAAGAACTGCGCCGTTCTGGTGTCACTCGACAAACAGAGCCCTGATATCGCCGCGGGCGTCGACCTCGCATTCGAGCACCGTCATGGAACGGGTGGTGAGGACGAACTGAACGCCCTCGGTGCCGGCGACCAGGGGATGATGTTCGGTTACGCGTGCAACGACAACGATGATTTCATGCCGGTGCCCATCTGGTTGGCGCACCGACTGTCGATGAGGCTGTCCCAGGTGCGTCGTTCCGGCCAGGTGCCCTACCTTCGACCGGACGGCAAGACGCAGGTCACCATTGCCTACGAGGATGGACGACCGGTAGCGGTCGACACCGTCCTGATCTCCACCCAGCACGAAGACGGTTACGACTCGCACACCACCATCAAGGACGATCTGCTCGAGCACGTCATCAAGCCGATGCTTCCCTCCAATCTCGACACGAGTTCGATGAGGGTCTTCGTCAACCCGTCGGGCAACTTCGTACTCGGTGGTCCGTACGCCGACGCGGGGCTGACGGGGCGAAAGATCATTGTCGACACCTACGGTGGCATGGCTCGTCACGGAGGTGGCGCCTTCTCCGGAAAGGATCCCTCCAAGGTCGACCGATCCGCGGCCTACGCCGCACGTTGGGTCGCCAAGCACGTGGTCGCGTCAGGCGCGGCCGACCGATGCGAAGTCCAGGTCGCCTACGCGATCGGTGTGGCGCGGCCGGTCTCGGTGCTGGTCGAGACCTTCGGGACCGAGCGCGTCGATCGCGCGTTGATCGCCAAGGCCGTCGACGCCATCTTCGATCTTCGTCCCGCGGCGATTATCCGCGACCTGGACCTACGTCGCCCCGTGTACCAACGGACCGCGGCCTACGGCCACTTCGGTCGGAGCGACCAGGGATTCACGTGGGAGCAGACGCCCCGCCTCGACGATCTGCGCCGAGAACTGTCGCTCTAAGAGTGGCCGCCATGCGTGCGGTTCGCGTTATCACTGAAGTCGCGGCGGTTGATCGACCATTCGACTACGCGCTGAGCGAGGCGACGGGCAACTGCGCGATAGGTGATCGTGTTCGAATCGACTTCAACAATCGCTCCGTGCGTGGTTGGGTCATTGGCGAGGTGGAACCCGAGCGCGAACTCAAACCTCTGACCAAATGGCTGGGTTACGGACCACCGCCAACCCTGTTGGCGCTGCTCACGTGGGCGAGCGGCCGATGGTGTAGTCCCTTGTCGCGGTTCCTGATCTCGTCGTCGCCCAAGCGACTCGTCACCGAACTCGTGGCGCCACCGCTGGCGCGTCCACTGGACGAGAGCGTTCGCGCACACGCGCTGTTCGTCGATCCGGGCGTGATCCAGACGGCTCCGTCAACCGATCCGCTGCCGCTGATCCTCGGTGCGTACGAACGGACCCGTGAAGCTGAAGGATCGCTGGTGGTGCTGGTGCCGACCGAGTCGTGGGCGAACAGACTGCGCGGTCGCCTCGAGCAGCGTGGCTGCGCGGTCGCCTCTGGAGAGGCCGAGTGGGACCGCATGCGATCAGGTTGGCCGGTGATCGTAGGCGCGAGGGGTGCGGCGTTGGCGCCGGCGCCGCGGGTCGCGGGGGCCGTGATCATCGATGCCGACGACGAGGCGTACCGGTCAGAGGCGGCCCCCACCTGGGACGCGCTCAGTATGTTGCGCGAACGGTGCCGACGCGACGGTGCCCCGCTCTGGGCGACGTCGTTCATCCCCTCGCCGGTGCTGTTGGCTGGCGCGCCACTGCAGAAGATCGACCGGATCGACGACGGCTGGCCGAGGATGAGGGTGATCGATCGTCGCAACAGTGATCCGCGCGACGGCGTCTTGTCGAGTGAGGCGCTCACCGCGGCGCATGGAGCCTTGGACGGCAATGAAGCGGTCGCGGTCGTGGTGGTGCTGCAGCGGCTCGGCACCGGGCGGCTCTTCGCCTGTCGGGCCTGCGGCGAGCTCGCCCGCTGCCCGCAGTGCGGACAAGGCGAGGAAGAGGTCGGCGATCGACTGTCGTGCCGCGATCGCCACGAGCTGAGGGCGAACTTCTGTCGGGCGTGCGGTGCCACCAATCTGAAGCGGGTTCGAGTCGGGGTCACAACGTTGGCCCGCGACGTGAGCGCGCAGCTCTCCCAGCCGGTCACCGAACTGACCGCCTCGAGTGACGCGTCTGCACCGCTCGCGCGCGTGGTGGTGGGCACCGAGGCGGTGTGGCAAAGGGTCCGTCGCTGCGCGCTGGTCGTGTTCATCGACTTCGACCAGTATCTGCTGGCGCCCCGTGAGGAGTCCCGGCGTCGCGCGATCACCGCGGTCGGCAAGGCCGCCAGGCTGGTCGGACCGCGCAGCGAGGGTCGCGGTGAAGTGGTGCTGCAGACTCGACGCAGTGACGACGTGGTCGTGCAATCGCTCGAACTCGGCGACTTCGACGAGGTCATCGCCGATGATGTCGCGACCGCCCGTTTGCTCGGTGTGCCACCTTACGGCGCACTGGCGACGATTTCGGGTGACGGCGCCCCTGAGTTCGTCCTTGGGCTTCACGACAGCCCCGTGAGCGTGCACGAGGTGCAAGGCGAGTACGTCGTGCGTGCGGCGAGCGTCGAGGTCCTCACCGCGGCGTTGCGAGAGGCCAGGCGCCCGGTCGGGAAGTTGCGAATCGCAGTCCAGTGAACCGCTCCGGCGTTGTCGCGCGGTCGTGAACCCGAGTCGGTGAGACTGATCGCGTCGCCCGAGCAACTATGGCCTCCTTGTGCTCGTGCCGGTTCCGGGGGTGACGAGGGTGGACTGGCCTTCAGCGGCACCGTTCGAGCGCGGGTCCCTGGTGACGCCACTCCTGGGACATCCACCTGTTCGTCGCGGTTTCCCGAGGAGTGGACGGGCGACGTCGTAGTGTGACGTCGCACCGCCACGACTGACGGCGCCGACGAACAAGTCCTTCCTCGTTGGCCGGTCAGATCCTGGTCCGGGTGAGCGCGCAGGCGAGGGCGGTAACGTGGTGCGGTGAGTACACTGCCAATCCGCACGTATGGTGACCCGGTTCTGAACACGGTGACCACCGAGGTCGAGAACATCGACGGTCGCATCGCCGCGCTGGCCGAGAGCATGATCGAGACGATGTACGAGGCGCCCGGCGTTGGCCTGGCGGCGAATCAGATCGGGGTCCAGAAACGACTATTCGTCTACGACAAGGGTGAAGGTCCGATCGTCGTGGTCAATCCGGTCATTGTCGAATCTGATGGCGAATGGACCCATGAGGAGGGTTGTCTGTCGGTGCCGGGCCTCAGTTGGGAGATCACGCGCCCCAACGCGATTCATCTCGTTGGCTACGACCTCGACGGGAACGAGATCGACGTCGAGGTCGACGAGTTCGAGGGCCGGATCTTCCAGCACGAGATGGACCACCTGAACGGAATCCTGCTGGTGGAGCGCCTCGATGATGACCAGCGCAAGGCCGCGAAGAAGCTGTTGCGCAAGCGACGCATGGAGTTCGCGTCGAACGACCCTGACGGACTCAATCTGCTGCTCGGCGACTAGATGCGACTCGCCTTCCTCGGTACGCCTGACGCGGCGGTGCCGTCGCTGCGCGCCCTGGTGGACGCGGGCCACGAGGTCGTGATCGTGATCACGCGTCCCGACCGACGTCGCGGACGTGGTTCGCAGTACTCCGCGAGTCCCGTGAAGGCGGCTGCTCTGGAGATGGGGCTATCGGTGGGTCATCGTGTGGCCGATCTCGAAGGCCTCGAACTCGACCGGGGGGTGGTGGTGGCGTACGGCGCGATGATCCCCGGGGCGATCCTGGAACACGTTCCCATGCTGAACGTCCACTTCTCCCTGCTTCCACGGTGGCGTGGCGCCGCGCCGGTGGAGCGGTCGATCCTCGCGGGCGATGTGGAGACCGGTGTCGACATCATGTCGTTGGAGGTCACGCTCGACACGGGGCCGATCCACGCTGAACGACGGACGCTGGTCGACGCCAAGACCGCCGATCAGTTGATGGTCGAACTCGCGGCGCTGGGAGCGGAGGCCTTGATCGAGGTCCTCGCGAGCCCCGAGTTGCTCGAACACCCCACCCCTCAGAGCGGTGAGGCCACCTACGCCGAGAAGTTGACGAAGGAGACGTTCCACCTCCGACCCGAGATGTCGGCCGTGCTGGTGGACCGGACCGTACGACTGGGCCGCGCATTCACCTTCATCGATGGGCGGCGGCTACGGGTGCTCGAAGGCCGTGTCGCGGACGAGACCGGGGTGGCGGGGGCACTGCTCGAGCTCGACGACACCATTGCGTTGCTCACCAGTGACGGAGCGTTCATTCTCGATACGGTTCAACCCGAGGGCTCCACGCCCATGACGGCACGCGCGTGGCTATCGGGGGCCCGGTTGGACCTTGCCCTTGCCCGTTGGGGCTAGTCAACATGGCCAGGACCTAGGCTGAGAACGTGACAGTTACAGATGCCGGCCCCTGCGGGGCCCTGCGAATAGCTCCTTCAATTCTCGCCGCCGACTTTGGTGCACTCGCCAACGCAGTGCGCGAAATCGACGCAGAGACGGATTGGTTGCACGTGGACGTCATGGACGGGCACTTCGTTCCGAACGTTTCCATTGGGCCTCCGGTGGTCGCGTCGCTTCGCCCCTACAGCCCTCGATTCTTTGACTGTCACCTCATGATGACCGACCCCGGGCGTTACCTCGAAGCCTTCAAGAAGGCGGGGGCTGATGGCTGCACGGTGCACGTCGAGGTCGGCGGTACCGCATCGCTGATCAACGATGCCCGCGCCCTCGGACTGCGGGTGGGTCTGGCGGCGAATCCCGACACCCCCTTTGACGAGGTGGCTCCTTTTCTCGGCGACATCGACCTGTTGCTGCTCATGACGGTGTTTCCAGGCTTTGGTGGCCAATCGTTCATGGGCGACGTCATGACCAAGGTGAGCGAGGCCCGTCGTGAGGTGGACGCCAATGCGCTGGACGTTGACATCGAAGTCGACGGGGGCATTGATCTGTCGACGGCGCCGATTGCCGTGCACGCCGGAGCCAACGTTCTCGTCGCCGGTTCGGCGATCTTCTCTCGACCTTCGCCGCTGGACGCGGCGCGGGAACTTCGAGCGTCAGCGGAGGCCCACTAATGGTGAAGTTCAAAACGACTGAGATGATGCAGGTGGCGATCGCCGCGGGGGAGAAGGCACGACTCCACGCTCCGCCAAACCCTTGGGTGGGCGCACTCGTGGTCAACGACGTCGGGGTGATTCTCGGTGAGGGACACACCCAGGCCCCCGGCGAATCGCACGCCGAGATCGAGGCACTGCGACGGGCCGGTGACCGGGCACGCGGTGCGACATTGGTGGTGACCCTCGAGCCGTGCTGTCACGTGGGCCGCACCGGCCCGTGCGTCGAGGCGATCATTGAGGCCGGCATCGCGCGAGTCGTGATCGGCACACTGGACCCTGACTCCAGGGTCTCGGGAAGGGGAGTCGAACTCCTCAAAGCCTCTGGCATCGACGTCGAGGTCGGCATCGAAGAGGAATCGGTCCGAGCGCAGCTGGCTCCGTATCTGTGGCACCGAATCACCGGCCGGCCCTACGTCATCTTGAAAGTTGCCGCCACCCTTGACGGCGCGGTGGCGATGGCTGACGGTTCGAGCCAGTGGATCACCGAGGACGAGGCCCGCCACGACGCTCACGTGTTGCGAGCCGAGAGCCAGGCGATCCTCGTCGGAGCCGGCACGGTGCGTCGTGACGATCCGGCCCTGACGGCGAGGCTGGACGACATCATCGTCGAGCCCCTTCGAGTGGTCCTCGGAGCGGTGAGTGATGACGCGAGGGTACGACCGTGCCTCGAACGCACCGGTGACCTGGGGCTGATCCTCGATGAGCTTGGCCAGCATGACGTGCTGCAGTTACTGGTCGAGGGTGGCCCCACGACGGCGAGTGAGTTCTTCGAGCAGGGTCTGGTCAATCACGTCGTGTGGTACATGGCGCCGGCGTTCGCCGGGGGACTGGGTACCGCGGGCGCCTTGATGGCGTTTGGCACGCCGAGCATCGATGCGCTGCGGCGTGGCCGAGTCACCGGGGTTCGGCGACTGGGCGATGATATACGAGTGGACGTGGAGGTCTGATGGCGTTGTCAACAATCGAAGAGGCACTGGAGCAATTGCGCCGAGGCGGCATGGTCGTCGTCGTGGACGACGAGGACCGCGAGAACGAGGGCGACCTGATCATGGCCGCCGAGGACGTCACGGCCGACAGCATGGCCTTCTTCCTCGAGCACACGTCGGGCGTCTTCTGCGTGCCCCTGGAGTCGAATCGCGCCGATGAATTGGACCTTCCCCTGATGGTCGTCGCGAACACCGAGGCTCAGCGCACCGCGTTCACCGTGACCGTTGACTACCGCCACGGCACCACGACTGGGATCTCGGCGGGCGACCGTGCGGCGACGGTTCGTGCGTTGATCGACCCCGAGACCCGACCCACCGACCTCAACCGACCCGGCCACATCTTCCCGCTTCGCTACCGTCCGGGCGGGGTGCTCAAGCGGGCCGGCCATACCGAGGCCACCGTGGACCTGTGTCGCCTGGCTGGCAAGTACCCCTCAGGGGTGCTGTGCGAAATAGTGACCGCCGACAAGACCGATATGGCCCGCTTGCCCGAGCTGGAGGAGTTCGCACTCGAGCACAACCTCCCGGTCATCACCATTGCGGACCTCATTCGATACCGCCGCCACCACGAGAAGTTGGTCAAGCGAGTGGCCGAGGCGTCAATGCCGACCGAGTACGGACAGTTCCAGGCCTTCGTCTTCGAGAGCGTTCTCGACGGTGAGCAGCACATGGCATTGGTCTACGGCGACATCAGTCAAGCGACGGACGTGCTGGTGCGCGTCCACTCCGAGTGCCTGACCGGCGACGCGCTCGGCTCGCTGCGTTGCGACTGTGGGCCCCAGCTGCACACCGCGTTGGCCAAGGTCGCCGCCGAAGGGGCGGGCGTCGTTGTCTACTTGCGCGGCCACGAAGGACGCGGCATCGGACTCGGTCACAAGATCCGTGCGTACGCATTGCAGGAGGACGGTCACGATACCGTCGAGGCCAACCTGGAACTCGGACTGCCGGTGGATTCGCGTGAGTACGGCATCGGTGCGCAGATCCTGGTCGACCTCGGTGTGACCACGATGCGACTCATGACCAATAACCCGTCCAAATACGGTGGACTCGAAGGCTTCGGACTCAACATCGTCGAGCGCGTCGCGCTGGAGAGCCGCCCCACGGAGTTCAACATCGACTACTTGCGCACCAAGCGCGAGAAGATGGGTCACATCCTTGGAGGACTTGATGACGTCAAGTAGCGAGACCGAATTCGATCCGGAGGTCGCCGAGGCGCTTCGCCAGCGCGTGGGTGAGTTCATCGAGGGTAGTCACCAAGGCCGGGGGCTTCGCGTCGGGATCGCGTGTGCACGGTTCAATGGCGGGATCACGACACGACTGCTCGACGGTGCGTTGTCGGCTCTCGACGAGGCCGGCGTGGATCGCAGCGACATCGCAGTGGCGTGGGTGCCCGGAGCGTTCGAAATCCCCCTGCTCGCCCAAGCTTTCGCGTCGGGGTCGAAAGCTGTTGACGCGGTCATCACCCTCGGGGCGGTCATCCGGGGTGACACGGGTCACTACGAGGTGGTCGCCGGCGAGTGTGCCCGGGGCGTGCAATCGGTGCAACTGCGAACTGGGGTGCCAGTGATCTTCGGCGTTTTGACCACCAACACGGTGGACCAGGCCCTCGAACGCTCATTGCCCGATGCCACGAACAAGGGTCGTGAATCCGCACTCACCGCTCTCGAGATGGTGTCGGTGCTTGGGCAAGGCTCGTTGGCGGGCTAGATGGTCATCGGCGTCATCGAGTTGTTCGACGTCGCCCGCGGCGACGGCATCTTTCGAAGCGAGACCGGTGAGTCGCTCTACTTCCACTGTGTAACGATCGCCGACGGAACGCGCAATATCGAGGAGTCAACGCGGGCCCGCGCACGCCGATCCGTGGGTCTGCTCGGACGCGACGAGGTCGCGGATGTGCAGACCTTGTCCTAGGTGTAGCCGTGGGGAAACGCTCGTCCGGCGAAGTCCTCAACGTGTCGGAGGGCTACCCAGAGCGGTGAGTTCCTGATCGCGAAGCGCAGCCGCTCGGGTGAGGGCTAACTCGAACGCGGCGCGTGCGGTGCTACGGGCCGCTGCGGTCGAGGCCGAATTTCGCGCAATCTGGAATGCCGTCTGCGCGCTGAGCACCGCGCTCTCGAAAGCTTGATTGATTGCCTGGCGCGCCGACCGGTACGCCGCGACGTCACCATGATGCGACTTGACGGGATTCGTGGTCGTCGACGAAGGGGTTCCCGATGCGCCAGCCGTGATCGGCACAACCAACGTGAGGCCCGACAACATGGCCGTCGCGGCGACCAACACTGCGATCTGCCTTCGCATTCCAATCCCCTTTCGCGTCACTAGAAGCGAGGATAGCCAACGAGTCTGTGAAAACTCTGTGGCTTCGCCCAAGGTTCGCTGTGAACTCCACCATTGGGGCGCGAAGTTGGCGATCGCCAAAGCAGGGAGGGGTACGCTCGCAGCATGGTGATGACGCGATGACGACGGTGCTGGTGGTGGACGACGAACCGGGCGTACGCGACCTGCTGAGCGATGCGCTTCGCATCGCCGGCTACGACGCCGAGACGGCGTCGAACGGCAACGAGGCGTTTGAAGTGCTGCGTCGTCGACGGGCGGACCTTTGCATCGTGGACATCAACATGCCCACCATGAATGGCTTCGAGTTCCTGCGCAAACTCCGAGAGCACGACACGTCGACTCCCGTGCTCCTGCTGTCGGCGAGGGATTCGAACGAGGATGTCGCCCAAGGGCTGCGGTTCGGCGCCGACGACTACGTGCGCAAGCCTTTCAGTCTGGAAGAGCTGCTCCTGCGCGTGCAGGCGATTCTGCGCCGATCGAACCACGATGGCGTCGAGGATCTGCTCTTCGAATGCGGAAGCCTCACGATGAACGTTGACCGTCATCAAGTCCATCTGGATGACGAGCTGATCGATCTCTCGGCGACCGAGTTCCGACTCCTCGAGGTCTTGATGGAGCGCAAGAACCGCCTCGTGAGTCGAGAGCAACTACTCCGAGAGGTGTGGAACATCGATTTCGACTCGGAAACCTCAGTGCTGGATACGTACGTCTCGTACCTACGCCGCAAGGTGCACAAGGGTGAATTCGCCCCGCTCACCACGGTGCGCGGCGTGGGGTTCAAGTTGGTGGACGAGAGCACTTCGTAGTGAGGCTCGCCACTCGGCTGACCGTCCTCTTGATCGTTATCACGGTGGTGGTGGCGCTCAGCGTGGGGGGGTACTCGGTGAGTACGAGCACGCACGACGCCTACGCGTCGCTCGACGCCTCGGTCAACGCCGTCGTGGACAGTGGTCTGGGGCGGCCCAACTCCGCCCTGAGTGAGGCGCTCAATATCGTCCAAGAGAGTGGTCATGATCTGACCCTGGATGTCATCTACCCGTCGGGCGCCATGACCCAGGTCAACCGGGGATCTGTTCCACTCTCGCGCACGCCGACCATCGCGGACGTACGGGCCTCGTTGGCGCGGGTGGTGGCTCTACCCGGTCTACCGGGATTTCGCATCAGGTCCATGGATATCGGTGGTGGCGCCTACCTGGTCGTGGCGGCGTCGACGCAGAGCATCACGCACTCGAGCCGGCAATTGATCTTGCGCGTGACGTTGGCCGCCGTCGTGGCCGCGCTCGCCATGGTGGTGGTGGCGCGATTGTTCATGCGCCGTGATCTGGAGACCATGGAGAACCTGATCCATTTCGCGTCCGAGATCGCCAAGGGCGACACCTACGAAGCGATCCCCGAACAGATGGGAAGTCGTGACCTGCGTGACCTCCGAGACGCACTCTCCAAGATGGTCGAGTCCCTTCGCGAGAAGATTGACGTCGAGTCCCACCACACGGAGACGATGCAGCTCTTCATCGGTGACGCGTCACACGAACTGCGCACACCGCTCACCGTGCTCAAGGGCTATACCGAGTTGATGAGCACTCCGGGACTGTCGCTCGAGCAACGAGAACGGTCCCTCGAGCGAATGCGCCGAGAGATCACCAGGATGGAGTCGCTGGTGAGTGATCTGCTGCTCCTCGCTGAGATTCGAGAGTTGCCGGGTGGTCCTGGCGACATCCTCAACGTGAGCGAGATCGTCGAGGGGGCGGTGCGTGATTTCCACGACGACGCTCCGCAACGATCCATCGAGGCCGAGATCCGACCCGGGGTTCTGTTCGAAGGGCGTCGGGACTTCGTCGAACGCCTGCTCTCGAATGCGTTGAGTAACGTCACGCGTCACACCGACGAAATGGCCCGCGCCAGAGTGTCGTTGACCCTCGAGGGTCAGACGATCATGTTCGTCATCGAGGACGGCGGTGAAGGCCTGCCGCAGTACGGTGTGCGTCCGGACCGGTTTCGTCGCTTCGATCCTTCACGATCGAGGGATTCAGGGGGTTCGGGTCTGGGCATGAGCATCATGGCCGACCTCAGTGAGGCGATGGGGGGCTCGATGACCACGTCGAAGAGTCCCCTCGGTGGCCTGCGCCTCACCTTCAGCTTCCCAGGCTCGCCTTAAGCCTGGGGTGGGGTGACGGTGCTCGCTCGCACGAAGACCTGCTGCACCTCGGCGAGGGCGTTTCGGTAGAGCTCGACGTGCTCACCGAGTCGATCGCCACCCGCGTTGATCATGGCGCTTAACGTGTCGATCACCAGTTGCGCGCTGGCCAGTTGCGGTGGCGATTGCGCGAGGTGGACTGCCGCGACCTGCAAGAGCACGAAGATGTGGTTTGCGAGGATGGTCTCGACGGGTGTGTCCCGGAAATACGTGATTTCCTCGGACTCTTCGCTGTTGTCGTGTTCTGTACTCATGGAACCAAAGTACTTGGTGGCGCTCCGTTGCCCGGCATCGAGCCCGATGACGGGGAGCCGACGGGTGGGGCGTACCGGGGGCGGGCGCTGACGCCGCCACCGGGTCCGGGGCCCCGCCCAGTGGGTACGGCGTGGCTCGGGACGTTCGACGACATGGCATTGAACGAGAGGACCGCGCACACGGTGAGCACCCCGATGACGCCCCACGCGGCGGGTCTCGCGAGACGCACCACCAACCACGTCGCGAGCAGGGCGATCAGCCCCAAGGCGGGGAGGTAGAAGCGAATGACGTGGACGGTGAATCCTCCGCTGGCCTGACCAACTGTCCAGGTGTAACTCAGGTAGAGGATCCACAGTGCGAGCCAACCACTGGCCAACACCGCGCCGATCACCGCGTCGCGCTTTGCCTCGGTCGCTTCGGGTCGTTCGCCGCGGCGCGCCGCGAGGTTGAACGCTATCCAGACGAGGGCGCCAAACGCGAGTAACCACATCGGCATCGAGGTCGTGAGATCGCGCGGCATCGCCCTGAGATTCGGCACCAGGCTCGACCAGGAGAACGTGATCTCGCCCGGTGAGTATCCCGTGGAGGTGGCCGTGCCGTACGCCCATCGGTCGAACGACAGGACCAATCCGACGAAGACGGCGACGGTGGTCAGCCATGACGCGACCGTTGACCACCCCAGGCGCGTGGCCTTGGCCACGGCCAGCACCGCGATCACTGCGACACCGAGCTCGATGATATTCGTGTAGCGGATGAATACCGCCGCTTCAAGGGCGACGAACGCCGCGAGACCCACGAATCGGCGCCGCCGTGCCGGGGCGTCGGTGGAGAGCAACGCCCAGAGCAGTGCGCCGAAGCCGGCTGCGATGAGCGAAGCATCGGTGAAACTGGGCATGGTGTCTCGCCATGCGAAGGTCAGCGCCGCTCCGGAGAAGCAGAAGATGAGGACGGCGAATGTTCCGGCCCAGCCCCCGAGCCACTTGCGCGCGCCGGCGTACAGTCCCGTGGCCGCGAGTGCGCCGTAGAAGAGCGGGGCGACACGGAGCAAGCCAATGGCGTAGAACAGGACCGCGACGAACGGGTAGCCCGGATTCTTTTCGCTGATCCACTTTCCAGACGAGAGGTGGTGCCACTGGAGTATCCCTTGACCACCGGTCGAGGCCAACTGCTTGTTCAGCGACGTGTACTGAGAGTTCGAAAGCAGGATATGACCGTGTCGCAGGGCGACGATCGACGCGCGATAGGCGAAATCATCGGGTTCGAGCATGGAGGTCGCCTTGACGAGGATGAGGCCGGCAAAGACCAGAAATCCAAGGACGGCCACGAGAAGCTCCCGACGTTGTTCCATCCACGAAGAGGGTGCGGTCATTGGTTTCGCTGTCGGGTCCATGATCGCCAAGCCTAGAAATCATTCGTAAACTGCCGGAAAGGCCTCACTAATAAGCCCCTAAGAGCACTGGCGCGGGCTGATTCGCCCCTCTGCTATCGTTATGGAGCAGTTCACAGCAAGTGAGGTTGGCATCGCCAGCGTCCACCTGACCACCAATGTGCGTCGGGTTCCCAGGAGTTTTGCGCCCCGCTTGCCGTGGCGACGCCATCGAGGCGTCGTGTAGAGCAAGGAGTGAGTTATCGCAACAGTGCCTGGAGACCACCGCGTCAACGAGCGCATTCGAGTGGACACCGTTCGACTGATTGACAATGAGGGCAATCAGCGTGGGGTGGTGCCAACACGCGAAGCAATGACGTTGGCCCGAAGCCTTGATCTCGATCTGGTGGAGATTGCGCCCACTGCGCAGCCACCGGTGTGTCGAATCATGGACTACGGAAAATTCAAGTTCGACGAGGCCCAAAAGGCCAAGGAGTCGCGGCGCAAGACGCAGCACGTGGGCGTCAAGGAGATGAAGTACCGGCCGAAGATCGGTCCGGGAGACTTCGACACCAAGACCCGCCTCGTCGAGAAGTTCTTGAATGATGGCCACAAGGTGAAGATCACCATCATGTTCCGCGGACGTGAATCAGCGCACCCTGAATTGGGCAAGAAGATTCTGGACCGGATAGTCGAGAAGTTGGCCGACATCGCCAAGGTGGAGTCGGCTCCCAAACTTGACGGTCGCAACATGATCATGGTGCTGGGCCCCGATAAGAAGGTCAAGCCCAAGGTTGTGGAAGATGTGAAGGGTGTGCCGTTGACACCAGCCGCGCCGGTGGTTTCGGCCGGTCCGGTTACGGTGCCCCAGGAAGTAGTCGCACCGGCGGTGTCGGTCGAAGTAGCGCAAGAAGTAGTCGCACCGAGTGTTTCGGTCGAAGGATCGCAAGAGGAGAGCTGAAATGCCAAAGATGAAGACAGACAGTGGCGCGAAGAAGCGCATCAAGATCACCGGAAGTGGCAAGTTGCGCCGTCGAAAGGCGTTTCGCGGTCACATCATGGAGAAGAAGTCGTCGGTGCGTACCCGTCGCCTCGGCCGTGAGACTGACATCTCAAAGGGCGTAGAGAAGAACATCAAGAAATTGATGGGTCTGTAAGAACGATTAGGAGAGAGGAACCGAAATGGCACGTGTCAAGAGGGCAGTAAACGCAAAGAAGCACCACAAGGCGATTTTGGAGGAGGCGAAGGGTTACTACGGTGACCGTAGTCGGACCTTCCGCGCCGCTAACCAGGCTGTGCAGCACGCGGGCGTCTACGCCTTCCGTGACCGCCGCGCGCGTAAGGGTGAGATGCGCCGTCTCTGGATCCAGCGCATCAACGCCGGTACCCGCATCCACGGCCTCAGCTACAGCAAATTCATTGCCGGACTGAACGCCGCTGGTATCGAAGTCGACCGCCGCATGTTGGCGGAACTGGCCGTGAATGACAACGCCGCCTTCTCGGCGATTGTCGCACAGGCCAGCGCCGCTTTGGCGAAGTAGGTAGTTCTGATCGAGGCGTTGGGGTCGTCACACCAGCGAGTGCGTCGGCTCCGACGCCTCATTCAGAAACGCTCCCTGCGCTGGAGCGAAGGGGTCTGCGTCCTCGAAGGACCGGACCTCGTCAGCGCCGCGCTCGACGCGGGCGTCGAGTTTGAGGCGATGTACGTCGACGCGGCGGCCGTCTCGATTCCGACCGTCGCCGAGAGCATTCAACACGCCGAGCAGTCGGGAGTTCGAACGTTCAGCCTGGGCGACGGCGTGCTCGAGAAGATCGCGGACGCCCAGTCGCCCCAGCCGGTTCTCGCCGCAGTCCGTTTCCCCATGATCGATATCGCCGACATCCCGGTGACCGGTCTGATCGTCATCTTGCACGACGTGCGAGACCCTGGCAACGCCGGAACCATCATCCGTTCAGCCGACGCCGGGGGAGCGAGTGCGGTGATCTTCACCGGTCAATCGGTGGACCCCTTCAATCCCAAGACGCTGCGGGCGACCGCGGGTTCGATATTCCACCTACCCGTCGCCGTCTGCTCGCTGAGCGAGGCGCTGGATCATTGCAGGCAGGGTGGCGCGCGTTCGTACGCCACGGTCGTGCGCGGGACCACGAGTTACCGCGACGTCGACTACACCCGACCCACCGTGATCGTCATCGGTAACGAGGCGAGCGGGCTCGACGAAGAATCGATCTCGCTGTGCGACTCCTCGACGACAATTCTCATGGCGGGACGTAATGAGTCGCTTAACGCGGCTATCGCGGCATCGCTCATCATCTTCGAGGCCTTCGATCAGCGCGAAGACGCCAAGGTGATGCCCGCACCTCGTAGCCTTGAAGAGTCATGACAACTAGCCCCCTCGCCAACCTCGCCGCGCAGACGGCTGAATTGATCGCGACCATCAGCGCGTTCACCACGCTCGACGAACTGCGCGAGTCCGAACCGTTCCTCACTGGCAAACGATCAATACTCTCGACCCTGCAGAAGTCGCTTGGATCGCTGGAACCCGATGCGCGACGTGAGGCGGGTGCGGAGCTGCAAGCCGCTCGCCGAACGGTGGAGGCCGCGCTCGAACTTCGCCGTTCGACGCTGGCGAGCGCCGCACGCGCGAGTCGACTCGAGGCTGACCGACTCGACCTGGGTGACGTCGTGGTGAGCTCGGTGCGAGTACCGATGTCGGTCGGTCATCCGAGCCTCGTCGCCTCGACCCAGCGCGAGCTCGAGGACGTCTTCGTGGCCATGGGCTTCACGGTGTCAGACGGTCCGGAGGTCGAGAGTGACTGGTACAACTTCGAGGCCCTCAACATCCCGCCGGCCCATCCGGCGCGAGGAATGTGGGATACGTTCTACGTCGACATGGGTGAGCCCGAGACCGTCGTCTTGCGCACGCACACGTCACCGACGCAAATCCATCTCATGGAGCATGCGGTGGCGACCGGGACACTGCCCATCCATTCGGTCATGCCGGGGCGTTGCTACCGGCGCGACACGCCCGACGCCCGTCACCTGGCAACCTTCCATCAGGTCGAAGGTCTCGTGGTGGACCGCGACATCACCTTTGCGGACCTCGCTGGTGTCATTGAGACGTTCACGAGGAAGTACTTCGGACCCGATATCTCCTCTCGCCTGCGTCCAGCGTTCTTTCCGTTCACGGAGCCGTCGGCTGAGTTCGAGATCACGTGCACGATATGTCGAGGTGAGGGTTGTCGTACGTGTTCGCACACCGGATGGATCGAGCTCGGGGGATGCGGAATGCTCGATCCGATGGTGCTCGAAGCGGTTGGCATCGATGGTGACGCGTGGAGCGGTTTCGCCTTCGGCTTCGGGATCGATCGTTGCGCTCAGATGCGCCACCAGATCGCCGATATGCGTGCATTGATCGACAACGACACACGGTTTCTGGGGCAGTTCGCATGAAGATCTCACTCTCCTGGTTGCGCGAATTCGTCGATGTGCCCGAGACGACCGATGAGTTGCGCCACGTCCTGGACGACCTCGGATTGGTGGTCGAGGGAATCGAATACGTCGGCGAGGGCTTGGGCGACGTCGTCGTCGCCCGGATCGACGAGATCCGGGCGATCGAGGGGGCCGACCGCGTCCGACTCGTGGTGGTGGACGCTGGTGACGGACCACTCGAAATCGTGTGCGGCGCGACGAACTTCGCACTTGGCAATCACGTTCCGCTCGCTCCCGTCGGCGCAATTCTTCCCGGCGGCTTTGTCATCGCCGAACGAAAGATGCGCGGCGTCACGTCCAATGGCATGCTCTGCTCGTCGCGCGAACTGGGGCTCAGCGACGACCACGAGGGACTGATGATCCTGGACGAGATGATCGTCCCGCGAGTGGGCGAGGGCCTGCTCGCTGCGCTGCACCTCACCCCCGACGTGGTCTTTGACATCTCGGTCGAGGGCAACCGACCTGACGCATGGTCAGTGGAGGGCGTGGCCCGTGACCTGGCCACCCGACTCGGTCGGCTCCTTCGATCACCAGAACTCGCACAGCCCAACTCGGTCCAACGAAGTGAATCGTTCGCCGCCGCCGGGATTGATGCCCCTGATCTCTGCGGTCGACTCACCGTCTCGGTGCTCCGTGGCGTAAGGGTCGGCCCCTCACCTTCGTGGATTGCGCAGCGCCTTCAAACCGCGGGTATGCGACCGATCTCGAACGTGGTCGACGCGTCGAATCTCGTGATGTTGGAACTGGGCCAACCAACGCACCCCTACGATGCGGCTCACGTGGCCGGACACACCTTGCGCGCCCGACGGGCACGAGGCGGCGAAACCCTCACCACGCTCGATGGGGTCCAGCGTGAACTGGCCAAGGCCGGACGCGGGCTCGGCGACACTGGCGAGGACTGCGTCATCGTCGACGGCGACGACCGGGTGCTGGGACTCGCGGGCATCATGGGAGGTGCCTCGAGTGAGATCAGCGAATCGACCACTGACGTGCTCCTGGAGGCGGCGTTCTTCGATCCCATGACCATCGCTCGAAGCTCGAAGCGCCACGCGCTGCGAAGTGAGGCGTCCAACCGCTTCGAGCGGGGTGTCGATCCACACCTGGCTCTTCGCGCCGCCGCACGGTTCGTCGCCATCCTCCGTGAGAGCGTGCCCGAACTGCAATGGCTGGCGGATCCCATCGACGCTCGCGGCGACGTGCCACTGCCGCCGGAGGTCGAGCTTCGACGCGGCGATATCGTTCGAGCCCTCGGCATCGATCTGGCCGACGACGAGGTCAATGGGATTCTCGTGGGACTGGGTTTCGCAGTCACGCGACGAGAGAGCTCGATCATGGTCGTCCCACCCACTGCTCGCCTCGATGTCCGTCACGGAGCTGCTGGCCGGGCCGACGTCATTGAGGAGATTGCCCGTCTGTACGGGTATGGTCGCCTGCCGCGACGAACTCCGTCGTGGCCCGAGCCGGGTGGCCTGAGCGAGCGGCAACTACTGCGTCGTCGAGTGCGTGACGTCGTCGTCGACCTGGGGGCGTTCGAAGCGTGGACTCCGACGCTTGGCAGCGATGTCGATTTCGATCTGACGCACAGTGGGGTCGAACGAGTCAGGGTGACCAACCCGTTGGCGTCGGATGAATCCGTACTTCGAGCGACGATGGTGACGGGACTCGTCAAGGCGTGGGCCCGAAATGCCGAGCGCGGCACCGGCGACGTCGTGCTCGCAGAGATTGGAGCGGTGTTCACGCATCCAGCCGCGACCTCCAACCCTCGAACCACGAAGGGTGGTGTCGGTGGCTCCATCGCACTGGTGCTCCCGTCGGAGAACGAACGACTGACCGTGGTATTGGGGCGCGACACTGACGACGCCCGCACTGCGGTCGCCTTCTGGGCGGCCCTCGCGGGTCGTCTGGGATTGGCGGACGTCGTCGTTCGCACCACGAACGGTTCGCGACCCGGTTTCCACCCGACCAGAAGCGCCTCGTTGGTGGACCGTTCCTCGGGGGCCACACTTGGCTACGTGGGTGAGGTGGACGACTCGCTGACCACCGCACTGGCGCCCTCGCTCAGCGCCCGACGCCTCGGTGTGCTCGACATCAACCTCGACGTGCTCGCCGATGCAACGCTCGTCATGCGCACCAGCCAGTTCGTGCAGGTACCGAGTCGCTACCCGAGCGCGGCGATTGACCTCGCCTTCGTGACCCCGTCCGAGATCCACGCGCAGGATCTGGCCCACGCGCTACGTTCAGCGTCACCGTTGGTCGAAGAGGTCACGTTGTTCGACGTTTATCACGACGCGGGCCTGCCCGAGGGGACGCGTAGTCTCGCTTACAGTGTGCGTTTCAGTTCGGACGAGGGGACCCTCGGCGAGACTCAAGTCGCCGCTGCTCGCTCGACGTTGATCGACGTGGGCGCCAGCCTCGGCGCCACGCTGCGCTAGCCGGATGCTCGCTACGGTTGAGCAATGATCGAGTTCACGCCACTCTCCGCGTCGGGACGGCGCTTCAGTGAATCGTTTCCGGTACGACTGAGTGACACCGATCCGTCGGGAGCACTTCGACTCGACGGCGTGGCGCGCTATCTGCAGGATGTCGGTAACGACGACTGGGATGATACGGGTATCGCGACGACCGACACCTGGGTGGTCCGGCGAACGACGGTTCGGATGGCCGGCGACGCGTGGCCGAGACTTGGCGATCAGGTGTCACTCACGACGTGGTGTGCCGGCGCCGGCGCGGCGTGGGCCGAACGACGAACCGATCTCTCGGTCAACGGCGAGGTCGTGCTGCAAGCCGCAGGATTGTGGGTGCCGATTGACCCGTCGGGGCATCCAGTGCGCGTACGCCCCGCCTTCTACGAGGTCTACGGTGAAGCACTGCAAGGTCGCAAGATATCAGGGCGTGTGACGCTCACGCAGCCTGACGCTGACGCTCCTCGAGTGCCGTGGACCCTTCGCCGCGCCGACCTCGACGTCGTGGGCCACGTCAATAATGCGGCGGTATGGCAAGCGGTCAGCGAGGTTGTCGACGTGCCCGTCTCCTACGTCGAATTGATTCACCATGGACCGGTCGAGGGTGGCCACGAGGTGAAGCTGGTCCACGTTCCGGGCAGGATGTGGCTACTCGTTGACGATGAGGTCCGGGTCGCCGTCGAGTACCGCTACTAGTTCGCGCGCCGCGGACTTGCTGCTGGTCGCGAAGATTGATCCGACCACGACCAGTGGAAAACCGAGCGCGATGCCGATGGTCAGCGGTTCGTGCAGGCCGATCACACCGAGCACCACGGCGATGCCGGTATTCACGTAGGTGACGACGAGAGCGCGGGTCGATCCGACTTCCTTCACCAGTGCGAAGAAGGTGAGCATCGCGGTGGCGGTGCACACGACCGACAGAACGGCGAGGCAGCTCACGGTCTCGCCCGAGAAGTGCGCGGGCCAGTGTGCGATGCTCCAGGGGGTCCAACCCAGAGCCACGATCGTCGTGGCACCGGCGACCACTACCGGTCCGGGTACGTGTGCCAACCTCGTCGCGAGGATGAGTGGGGCGATTGCGTAGCCGAGACAGACAATCATCATGCAGCCGATCCAGACGAGTGAGCCACCTTTCAGGTCCAGCCCGACGAGCAGTGCGACGCCGACGGCACCGACACTCAGTCCGAAGTAGCGTCGCCGGCTGACGTGCTCCTCGGTGCGGTGAAAGCGCTGCCCGATGACCGAGAAGAGGGGCACCATACAGATGAGCAGACTGGTCAAAGAACTCGTCAGGTGCTTTTCTGACGTAGCCATGAAATACCAGGGGATACCGAACTCGAGGACTCCAAAGACGGTGATCCATTTCAGGTTCCTGAGCAGGACCGGTAGCTGACGGCGCGCAATCACCAGCGGCAACAGCAACGCGGCTGCGGGCGCCGTGCGTCCGAGCACGAGGACGCCAGGATCGAGATGACGAACTGCGACGCGAATCAAGAGGTAGGGAATTCCCCAGATGAATCCCATCCCTACAAAGAGTGCCCAACCGCGCCGCGACATGGTTCCAGTGTAGCGACCTGACGAAATGTTGCATCTTTATGCTCTGATGTGCATAAAATGGCAGTATGCGTGTAGGAATTGTTGGAGCCACCGGTTACGCCGGACTCGAGATCTTGCGACTGAGCGCCTCACACCCCGACCTCGAGGTGGTGCTCGCGACCGGCGAGTCGAATGCTGGGCGGCGGGTCGCAGAGTTTGCACCCGCGTTGGCGGGTCTCGTGCCTGAACTCGTCTTCGCCACGACCACCGATGTGCTCGACACCGAACTCGACGTGGTGTTTCTCGCGTTGCCGCACGGGCACAGCCAAGGTTTGGTGCCGACCTTGCTCGAGCGTGGTGTGCAGGTTGTCGACCTCGGCGCCGATTTTCGTTTGAAGAGCGCGGCGGACTACCTCGATTGGTACGGCGAATCCCACCAGGCCGCTGAACTGTTGGCCCTTTCGGTGTACGGTCTCGTCGAGCGGCACCGGGCTGAATTACCGGGCGCTCGACTCATCGCCGTGCCCGGTTGCTATCCGACCGCCACGTCCTTGGCGCTCGGGCCATTTCTCGACGCCGCCGTGGTGAGTGACCGTGACATCGTTGTCAACGCACTGAGCGGTGCGTCGGGGGCGGGGCGCGCGACCAGTGACAAGTTGCATTTTGCACGCCTCGCGGCCAACGCCGAGGCGTACGGGCTACTCAACCACCGCCACACCATCGAGATTCAACAGGAGATCGGCGCAGAGATCCTGTTCACGCCGCACCTGGTTCCCGTCAGTCGCGGCATGCTGGTGACGGCCTGCGCCCACGTGGCCTCTGATGCGTTTACCACCGACGACGCGCTGGCGATGTTGCGGGCGACCTACGCCGCCGACCCCTTCGTCGTTGTCGTCGAGGAACCACCAACGTTGAAGGATCCCGTGGGCAGCAATCTCTGTTTCGTGAGTGCTCGCGTCGACCCGCGCACTGGCTGGCTGGTCGCGATGAGTTCACTCGACAACCTGATCAAGGGAGCCGCGGGCCAGGCGATCCAGGCGTGGAACGTCGCGACCGGACGCGAGGAGACGCTGGGGCTTCCGCTCAGTGGTGTGACGCCGTGAAGCGACTGGTGGTGAAGGTGGGCGGTCACGCCCTCGACGTGATCAGCCCTTCGTCGCCAATCGTGCGTGATCTGGCGACGGACATCGCGCATCTCATCGCTGCTGGCACCGAGGTGGTCCTCGTTCACGGTGGTGGTCCGCAGATCGCCGAGTTGTTGGGGTCGGTCGGCGTCGAGAGCCGCTTTCACGAGGGGCTTCGTATCACTGACGAGACCACCATGCGCTACGTGGCGATGGCGTTGGGTCACGTCAATCTCTTGCTGTGCGCCGCGCTGAACCAGGCGGGTCTCGCCGCCGTCGGCATCTCGGGTGCGGACGCCAGTCTGCTGCGCTCCACGTCACTCGGCGAGCCCTGGGACCGGGCGGGGGCCACACCGAGCGTGCGCACCGAAGTGGTCACGTCCCTATGGGCGAACGGCTTCACGCCCGTGCTCGATTCGCTGGCCCTCGACGCCGCGGGCGAGCTCTTGAACTGTAACGCCGACACGGTTGCGGGGGCGCTCGCGGGTGCTCTCGAGGCCGACGCGCTGGTGCTCTTGAGCGATATCGATCAGTTGCGCGCCGATCCCGATGATGAGGGCACCGCGCTGTCCCGGGTCACCGGCGACGTGGTGCGCGACATGATCGCCTCGGGGGCGGCCCGTGAAGGCATGCGCCCGAAGATGAGCGCCGCGCTCGACGCACTCGACGCGGGCGCTTCTCGCATCATCATGGCCAACGGCACGAGGCCGCGCGCGCTGCATCACGCGCTCTCGTCAACAATTCCCACGACGGAGGTGGTCCAGTGACCCGCAACTTCACCACGATCGAGGAGGTCTCGTCCAAGGACCTTTCCCGGATCTACAAGCTCGCGTGTTCCCCGTTCGACGATGAGACGTTGAAGGGTCAGGGTGTCGCGCTGTTGTTCGAGCGCCCTAGCCTTCGCACGCGCGCATCGAGTTCGGCGGCGGTACACGAACTCGGCGGCTTCACCACGTTCTTCAGCGATGACGAGATCGGGCTCGACAGCCGCGAATCCGCCGAGGACGTAGGTAGGACCCTCGCGCAGATGCACTCGATCTGTGCGATGAGAGTCCGTAACCATGAAGTGTTCGCGAGGATCGCCGGGGCGACCAGGGGTGCGATGTCGTTGATCAACCTCTTGAGCGACGTGGCGCACCCGACCCAGGCGGTCGCCGACGTGCTGACCATCGCTGAACACTTCGCGCACGGTGACGTGACAAAGCTCGCCGGACTGGAGGTGGCGTACGTGGGCGACGCGACCAACGTCACTCGTTCCTTGGCGGTCGCGCTGCTCCGACTGGGCGTGAACGTTCGTGTCGGCGCGCCTGAGGCCTACCAATTGGTCGCCGGCGGCGCCGAGGATCCCGGCGCGGTGGCCGAAGGTGGCACGCTGCTCCTGACCGATTCGGCGGCGATCGCCGTCAGGGGTGCCGACGTTGTCTACACCGACGCCTGGGTGTCGATGGGTTTCGAGGCGGAGATGGAACGCCGTCGAACCGACCTCGCAGGGTTTCGTGTCGATGCCTCATTGATGGGCAAGGCGAATGACAACGCAGTCGTCCTTCACTGCTTGCCGGCTCATCGCGGTGACGAGATCACCGACGAGGTGTTGGATTCAACGTCGTCACTCGTGTGGCGCCAAGTCTTCCATCGTCGCTCAGCCATGCTGGGTGTGCTGCGATGGATCAAAGAGGAAACAACATGACCAAGACCCAACGTCAACACCGCATCGGCGAATTGATCGAGCGCGAGGTGATCTCGACTGCGGCCCAGCTCGTGACACGTTTGCAATCCGAGGGTATCTCCGCAACGCAGGCCACCGTCACCCGCGACTTGCAAGAACTCGGGACCATCAAGGTGCGTGACGAGCACGGCACGCGTCGCATCGTGGTCGCCACCGCGGCGAAGTCAAGCCCGGCACCACTCGACCATCTGCGTCGAATGATGGGCGAGTGGGTGGTATCGGTTGAGTGCTCACTCACCCTGGTCGTGGTGCGGACACCACCGGGTTGCGCACACGTGGTCGCATCGGCCCTCGACCGCAGCGCGTTCGAGGGTGTACTCGGCAGTGTGGCTGGAGATGACACAATCTTGGTGATAGCGACAGAGGCATGCGGCGGGGAATCTCTCGCTCGTGATTTTCGCGCACTCGCCGGTCTCGATGAGTTGACGACGTCAACAGTGAAAGGTAATTAACAATGGCAAAACGTGTTGTTCTCGCCTACAGCGGCGGACTTGACACCTCGGTGGCGGTCCGTTGGATGATTGAAGAGTGGGGAGTTGAGGTGGTGTGCGTGCTGGTCAACGTAGGCCAGGACTCCGACAGCTCCGAAAGTTTTGATCAAATCAGGGCCCGGGCCCTCGCGGCCGGCGCCCTCGACTGCGTCCTGGTTGACGCGCGTGACGAAATGGCCGAAGAGTTCTGTGCGAACGCCATCTTCGCCAACGCCCGGTACGAGGGGAAGTACCCCTTGGTGTCGGCCCTGTCACGGCCGGTGATCGTGCGTCACCTCGTGGATCAGGCACGTAAGTTCAATGCGACGGCGGTGGCCCACGGCTGCACCGGCAAGGGCAATGACCAGGTGCGCTTCGAAGTTGGCACCCACGCGTTGGCACCCGACCTCGAGGTGCTTGCGCCGGCGCGCAACTGGGGGATGACCCGGGCCGATTCGGTCGACTACGCCAAGAAATGGGGCATCCCCATTCAGGCCACCAAGGAGAAGATCTACTCGATCGACGAGAATCTGTGGGGCCGCGCCGTCGAGTGCGGAGCCATGGAGGACCCGTGGGCGGAACCTCCAGAAGAGCCCATGACGTTGACGAGCGTGAGGAACACCGCACCCGTCGAGATCACGCTCAGCTTCGAGGCGGGATTGCCCGTCGCGATCGATGGCGTCTCCATGTCACTCGCGGACCTCATCAAAGCCCTGAACGATCGTGCGGGTGCGACTGGTTTCGGCCGTCTCGACATGGTGGAGAACCGCCGCGTTGGGATCAAGAGCCGCGAGGTCTACGAATGTCCCGCCGCGTTGGCGATCATTGCGGCGCACTGTGAGATCGAGGACCTGGTCCTCGAACGCGACGTCCACCATGAGAAGGCGCGCCTCGAGACACGCTGGGCGGAACTCGTGTACGACGGGATGTGGTTCTCGCCGCTGAAGGAAGCGCTCGACGCGTTCATGGCCGATACCCAGCGTCACGTGACCGGCGACGTGCGGATGCTCTTTCGAGCCCCCGGCATGTTGAGGATCACCGGTCGGCGCAGCCCCAAGGCGCTGTACGATCACGGTCTCGCCACCTATGACGCAGAGGACACCTTCCAGCACGCGGATTCGGAAGGTTACGTGAAGATCTACGGACTCGGCGTCAAGACCTGGGCCGCACGTCAGGGTGCCAAGAACGCAACCCCACCACGCACATGACCCTTTGGAGCGGACGCTTTTCGACGTCGATGGACTCGACCCTGTGGGACTTATCGCAAAGCTATTCGTTCGATCAGGTTCTCTACCACCACGACATCATGGGGACAAAAGCTCACGTGCGGGGACTGCACCACAGTGGCCTGATCACCGAGGACGAGTTGTCGGTGCTGCTCACGACCCTGGACGAGGTTGAAGCCGAGTTCGACCGTGGTCTCTTCGTGCGCTCAGGATCTGACGAGGATATCCACATGGCGATCGAGCGACGCGCGACCGAGTTGGCGGGCGACGTCGGGGCGAAGATCCACACGTCGAGAAGTCGCAACGACCAGGTGGCGACGACCCTGCGTCTCTTCACACGCGACGCCCTGACCCAGGTCGCTGAAGGGATCTTGGCCCTCATTGACGCGTTGCGCGCGGCGGGGGAGCGAACGCCTGGTGCGTACCTGCCGGGGTACACACACTTGCAACGGGCCCAACCCGTCCTGCTGAGCCACCACCTGCAGGCACACGCGTGGTCGCTGGTGCGCGATATCGACCGGTTGCTCGACAATCGCGATCGCATGAACGTCTCACCGCTGGGTGCCGGGGCCCTTGCGGGCACGTCGCTTCCCATCGACCCTGACTTCACCGCCGATCTTCTCGGGTTCGCCGAGCCGTTCGCCAACTCAATGGACGCGGTGAGTGACCGTGACTTCGTGGCGGAGACGCTGTTTGACATCGCTCTCACGGGTATTCACCTTTCGAGGATGGGCGAGGAGCTCGTATTGTGGACGAGCGCGGAGTTCGACTTCGCCACCCTGGGCGACAACTTCACGACGGGCTCGTCAATGCTGCCCCAAAAGAAGAACAGTGACGTCGCCGAACTTGCGCGCGCCAAGAGTGGGCGTCTGGTGGGCAATCTCACGAGTCTGCTGGTGACGTTGAAGGGCCTGCCCCTGTCCTACAACCGCGACCTCCAAGAGGACAAGGAGCCCCTCTTCGATTCCGTGCACACGCTGCTGCTGGTACTCGAGGCGTTGGCCGGCGCGTACGGCTCGCTCAGCTTCAACGCCGCCACGGCGCAACTCGCAGCCGATGACCCGTTCCTTGTGGCAATCGACATCGCGGAGAAACTCGTCGAGGATGGCGTTCCCTTCCGACAGGCCCACGAAGCGGTGGGACGGCTCGTGGGTGAGGCGGTGACCAGTGGAACCTCGCTCCTCGATGTCGTGGGTGCACACCATGACCTGGCTCGTTTCATCGACCTGTTCCGCACTGGCGCAGCACTGCAGCAGCGTCGATCACCGGGCGCCTCGGGCCCCGCCGCGGCTCCCCAACAGGCCGAGCGACTTAACAGTTCTCTTGCGGCACTCCGAGAGCGACTCAACTCGTAGGGGGCGTTTCGCGCGTGTCACACGCGTAGGAGATGCTGGTGTTCGCCCGAGGCGGAACCTACAGTGAGGAAGCATGTCCCAACGACTCTTAACCCCGTCCAAGATCACGGCGTGGCTTGAATGTGCCCATTTTCTGTCTCTTCGCAACGCCGTCGATGCGGGAACGCTCGAATTGCCCCCGACGCATATGGGGTCTCTGGCCGAGTTACTGGTCGAGAAGGGAACGACGCACGAGCGAAATTGTTTGCAGGACCTGGAGAACCAGGGTCGTTCGGTCTTTCAGGTACCTGGCCGCAATCCCGACGAGTCGTTCGAGCAATGGGTGGGGCGAATCGGCAACCCCATGGAGTTGGGCGCCGACATCATCTACCAGATGCCCTTCACGCACATGGGAATCCGGGGTATCGCCGACTTCTTGATCAAGGTGGATGAACCCGCCGAGGGTTTCGCGCGCTACGAGCCGATCGACGCGAAACTGGCTCGCTCCGAGGGTAAGCCGGGTCACGTGCTCCAACTCTGCTTCTACGCGGACGCGATCGAGGAACTGACCGGGCTCGCTCCCGAAAGAATGCATCTTTGGCTGGGCACCGGCGTGCAGGAATCGCTCGTCGTCGAACAGTTCCGCCCTTACTGGCGTCGGTTGCGACATCAATTGACCGAGTTGTTGGGCGAGGAATCAGCCACCACCGTCACTACCCCGACGCCTTGTGATCACTGCGATTACTGCGAATTCAGCCAGCGGTGCGAGAGCGAATGGCGCCGCGAGGATTCACTCGTGTACGTGGCAAATATCCGGGTTCCCGAGCGAGAGGCACTCGAAGTCGCGGGTGTTCGCACCGTCGTGCAGCTTGCGGACCGACGCGAGATGGTCGAAAACGTGCACGATGAGAATCTCGGTCGGCTGGTTCGTCAGGCGACGCTGCAGGTGCTTTCGCGCTCGAACCTCAATGCGCCGCCAGCCTACGAAGTGATCGAGCCGACTGACGATCCTGTCTTCGGTCACGGTTTCAGTCTGTTGCCCGAGCCCGATGACGGTGACATCTTCTTCGACTTCGAAGGCCATCCGTTTTGGACCCCCGAGTACGACTTGTTCTTTCTGAGTGGGCTCTACCTTCGTGATCCATCGGGCGAGTGGGTCTACGACGCGCGATGGGCCCACAATCTCGATGAGCAACGACAGATGATCAAGGAGTTGGTCGAGTTCTTCGCCGACCGACGCCTGCGCTATCCGGACATGCACGTGTACCACTACAACCATACGGAACGGTCCTCCCTGGAGCGATTGACGAGGGGGACCGAGACCGAGGGTCTGCTGACTTCACTGGTCGACAGTGGTTTCTTCGTCGACCTGTTCATCGTGGCCCGCAACGCCATTCTGGTCGGCGCCGAATCATACGGTTTGAAGTATCTCGAGCGACTTACGGGGTTCACCCGACGAGGTGGTATCGAGCAGGGTGCCGGAGCGGTCGTCGAGTACGAGCAGTACATGAAGACCGGGGAACAATCGTTGCTCGACGACATCGCTGCCTACAACGAGGACGACGTCGTGGCCACGATGGCCCTGCGCGATTGGCTGGTCGCCATCCGACCCGGTGATCTGGAGTGGCGAGAGTCGACCTTCGAGGTCGAGGAAGTACAACTCGACACTGACGACCTGGTTGAGGGGCTCAAGAGGTTCGGCGAAGGGAGCCCTGAGTACCTGCTCGCAGAGCTGCTCAACTATTGGCGACGTGAACGGTCAGCCAATGTGACGCCGAAGTTCGCTCAAGCTGCTTCTGACTTTGCCTCGCTCTACGGTGATCGCGACTACATTGCCAACCTGCAGTTTCACGGCTTCGAAGAAGTCACCGGTCGCAGCGGTGAGACGGTCAAGAACGCGATCTTCACGTGGCCCGAACAGGTCGTCGACTCGGCCTTCAAGGTCAAGAAGAGCGTCCTGTTCACCGGTGTTGGCGTAGAACACGGCTACGGCTATCTGCCGAGCATCGATCTCGAGAAGCGCGAGTTGCGCATGCGTTGGCGCGAACACCACGAGGAGTCCGGTGGCGTGCCGCTGGTCATGACGCTCGATGACTACGTGTCGCCTCGCGACAAACCGGGCGTCCTCTTCCACCTGGCGAGCCAGATACTGGATCCGGACCCCACGGATGCACCGAGCCGGGTGTCGATGGCGCTACTCGCACGAGAACTACCTCGATTCACGAGCGGGCAGGGTCCTCGTAACGGCGTGTTCGTGGACGACCTTGACGAGACACTGCGTTGGGTGGGTCATCTCGACGAGAGTTACGTGGCGATCCAGGGACCACCAGGCACCGGCAAGACCTACCGCGGATCACACATCATCTACGAACTGATCAAAGCCGGCAAGAGGGTCGGCATCACCGCCATGAGTCATTCGGTCATCGACAATCTCTTCAACGCGACGTACGAGGTCTTCGCCTCGAAGGGTGAACTTCACCTCCTCAAGGCCCTACGTCGAGACTCGAAGCCGACAGTGGGAGCACTGGACGGAGTGAAGTACGAGAAGTCTGGATCGGGCCCCGAGAGCGAGACCTACAACCTCATCGGTGGGACTACGTGGCTCTGGTCACGCGCGGGCATGCGCGCGTATCCAGTCGACTACCTCGTCATTGACGAGGCCGGACAGTTGGCTCTGGCGGACGCGCTCGCTTCAGCGAACGCTGCGCACAACCTGATCCTGTTGGGTGACCCACTGCAACTGGCCCAGGTCTCGCAAGCCGAGCACCCGAATGGCTCGGGAATGAGCGTGCTCGAACACGTGTTGGGTGAGCACGCGACGATTCCGGCGACGCGCGGTGTCTTCATCGCGGTGACGCGACGTATGCACCCTGCCATCTGTCATTTCATCTCGAACCAGATCTACGAGGGACGTCTCACGAGTCATCCGAGTTGCGAAGGTCAAGGGACCGAGTTTGGCACCGGACTTCGTTGGCTGGAGGCCCATCACGAGGGTTGTTCCACCGAATCACTCGAAGAAGTTGAACTCGTCGCGAATCAGATTTCGTCGATGCTCGGCACGAAGTGGACCAACCAGGATGGTGTCGCGGTCGCGCTCGTCGGTGAGGACTTCATGGTCGTCGCGCCGTACAACGATCAGGTGCGCCTGCTGAGAGAGCGATTCGCGTTGACTCGAGGACTCGAGACAGTGCAAGTGGGGACCGTGGACAAGTTTCAGGGTCGCGAAGCGCCCGTCGTCTTCTTCACGATGACGACGTCGTCGGGTGTCGACATGCCGAGAGGTCCGGAGTTTCTTTTCTCGCGCAATCGCCTGAACGTGGCGGTGAGTCGGGCGAGGTGTCTGGCGTATCTCGTGTGTACGGAGGACCTCCTCAATTCGAGAGCCAAGAGCATCGACGAGATGCGCCTCATCGGCACCCTGAGCGCGTTTGTTGAACAGGCCTCCTCTTCGTAGCGGCGATGGACGGCAAATAGGGACCTTTGGCCCGTGAGTCGCGCCCACGCCAATCGCGATAATGGAAGCGACGCCACCGTTCGTCACGTTCGTCGGACCGTGTGAGGGTATGCAGGGTGCCCGCGTCGCGGGAGGTGTGCGGTGCGAGCGCCGAGTCGTTCGAGAGATGAACACGAGTTCGCACACCCGCTTTGGTCGGTGGCCGGCTCCTCGTTGGCGTGCGCATGAACAAGGTGATCGAGGTGAGCAATCTCACCAAACGGTACGGCAAGCTCGTCGCGGTGGACTGTGTAAGTTTCTCGGTAGTCGAGGGTGAAATCTTTGGTTTGCTCGGCGAGAATGGGGCCGGCAAGACCACGACGATCGAGATCCTCGAGGGTTTTCAACGAGCTGATTCGGGCGAAGCCTCGGTGCTCGGTGTGAGCCCTCGAATAGGGCGTCGTGAGTGGCGCAATCGCATCGGTCTCGTCCTTCAGGAATCGGACTTCGATCCCGTTCACACGGTGAACGAGACTCTGAGGTTATTCGCAAGTTTCTTCGAGAATCCCCGCGGTGTCGCCGAGACTCTCGAGATGGTGGGGCTCACCGACAAGGCCGGCGAGCGCGTCGGTCGGCTCTCGGGGGGCCAGAAGCGCCGCGTCGACGTGGCGCTCGGCATTATCGGAAGGCCAGACCTGCTGTTTCTAGATGAGCCGACCACCGGATTCGACCCGGTGGCCCGGCGCGAGTTCTGGGCGGTGATCGAGGGGTTACGCGCGACGGGGACATCGATCGTGCTCACGACGCATTACATGGAGGAGGCCGAGCGGCTGTGCGATCGGCTCGCAATCATGGCTAAGGGACAGATAGTTGCCGAAGGGACCTCATCGACGCTGATCAGCGCTCTCGGCGCGACGACGATTCATTTCGAGATGCCCGCGACACTGGAGTTGTCCAGGCTTCGCGCCATCACGAGGGCCGATTTCGTCGTGCGTGACAACGTTGCGGCGGTGCTTCTTGGAGGCGGGGTCCAAGAGGTGTTGATGCGACTCTTGAAGTGGTCAGAGGAGAGTGGGACAGAATTGGTCGGCCTTGAAGTGAAGCGTCCGACGCTTAACGACGTCTTCCTTGGCGCAACCGGTGGTGACGAATGAGATTTGTCCGGCTGAGCGTCCTACAGGCCAACTACAACCTGAAGGCCTACCTGCGAAGTGCGCGCACCGTGCTGCTGGGACTGATCATGCCGGTGGGCCTACTCGTCATCTTGAGCTGGGTCTTCGCACACCAGGGAGGCATCGCGGCAGCGGCCGGTTATCAGATCAGCGCCATCGCCTTCTACGCCGGAGGTCTGACGGCCTACGGGTTGATGCTCGGAACCTTCACCGGCGTCATGGTCGCCGTTGTGAGTGCACGCGAGGCTGGTTGGCTCAAGAGATTCCGAGCGTCGCCAATGCCGCCGGGTTCGTATCTTGCGGGCCAGATAATCTTCAACGTCCTGATATCGCTGGGGCTGGTGGTCGTCATGATGACCATCGCCGCGCTGGTCTATGGACTCGAGCTGCGTGTCGTGTCGCTGGTCGCCATGTTCTGTTACACGCTGCTCGGCGTCTTCTGTTTTACGGCCATCGCTCTCGCTCTCACGAGGGTCATCACCACACCGGAAATGGCGTCGTCGGTTGGTCCGTTCGCCACCATCACGCTCAGTTTCACCAGCGGTGTCTTCCTTCCACCCGATTTGATGCCGCACTGGTTGACCACGGCGTCGAACTACCTGCCGCTCGAACCGCTCGCTCAATCGATGCAGAGCGCACTCGCCGAACACTCCGGCACTGGATTTCAACTGCGGACCTTCATCGTCCTCGGCGTCTGGGGTGTAGTGGGATTCATAGTGGCCGAACGCACATTCACCTGGCAGCCTCAACGCCGCTGATGGTGCCGCCGACACGAATCTCGATCGAAGCACTGCTTGGCACAGCGTGGGAAATCGCAACATCGCCGGATGAGTGACGCGAGATCGCCGAGTATCCCCAATGGCCGTGTTGAGTGTGGCTATAGTTGTCAAGCGGGTTGTTCTGGTATCACGAATTCCCCGCAGTAGTGAGATGCGAAGAAAAGCAAAATTGTTGCCGAAATGGCCACAAAATGAACTTTTCAGGCGTGTCGCCCTGCTAGTATTGCTAGTCCCACCACAGAGACGGCGGCCAGATGGATTTGCATCGAGGCAGACCGCGCTGATAAGGTAGGAATCCCTGAAGTTAAGGAAACTTAGCGACGGGTTCGACGGAGAAATCCTGAGATGGTGTACTTCACACCTCCGACTTCGGTCGTGTGTGTTGTCGCTCCTTGAAAACGGAAGAACGAGAGCTAAAAGCCAGTACGGGCGACGATGGACGGATCTAACCGGACGCGTCGTTCGTCAAAAGAAGTATGCAGTAGGCAACGGGTTCACATTGTGATACTCGTTGTTGTCAGATGGAAATTAGAGTCTTCCGTCTGGCTCTCTGATTCGGAGAAAACTTCGGTTTTCGAAAAATCTTGATGGAGAGTTTGATTCTGGCTCAGAATGAACGCTGGCGGCGTGCTTAACACATGCAAGTCGAACGGAATACTAGGAGCTTGCTCCGAAATATTTAGTGGCGAACGGGTGAGTATCACGTGAGCAACCTGCCCCGAAGACTGGGATAACACCGGGAAACCGGTGCTAATACCGGATATCTTCCAATGATCGCATGATTGATGGAAGAAATGTTTTTTCGCTTCGGGAGGGGCTCGCGGTCCATCAGCTTGTTGGCGGGGTAACGGCCCACCAAGGCTACGACGGA
>Ga0316222_1000126_pt1 | contig 123530 bp, 95 predicted proteins | sample TBH18011metaG_FD_206008 | JGI IMG/M metagenome (GOLD analysis project Ga0316222, IMG submission 206008) | Freshwater microbial communities from Trout Bog Lake, Wisconsin, USA - TBH18011 | ecosystem: Environmental > Aquatic > Freshwater > Lake > Hypolimnion/Profundal zone | place: USA: Wisconsin...
CAGACTGAAAAGAAAAAGACATTGAATTTATTAACCACTAACATACATGAACTGATAAATCTTCGCCAGCAAAACAGGTGGTCAGTTTGCTTCGGACTGAGGTGGTCAATTTAACCGGCGCACGCACCATGCCCTTTGATAGCATTTTTTTCATCTCCTCATCACTTAGGTTCGCTCTTTCTTTAATTTGCTTTAAGACTTCGGCAGGATCTATTTTGATGTTCTTAGGGATATTAATTTTCATGACAAATGTTTTTTTAGGTAATTATTGAATGTATCTCTTGCTTCTATTAGTTTATCATTAAATACAGAATTATAAAAATAACTCATTGTATTTCTTTCACTCCATCCCATGATGCAGTTTTGAACCGGCACATCTGCCACCCCTGCATTTCCTAACAACTGCCGGCAGCTATGACGTGCAATATTGGTAGTTAGAGGCTTAGTTATCTTGCATTTAACTGCTAATAGTTTCAGATTTATATTATAGTTATTAATATGGCGCGTGGGCAGTACTGTTTGAGTTATCATGGTATCAATATGGTTTTCATATTTTTTGTAAATCTCGATGGCAGGATCAACTAAGAATTGCCTTACTGAAAACCCTGTTTTCTTTCTTACTGTATCGAGGTAATATCCATCTTTTGAGATGATGATATCTGAACGTTTTAGTTTTTCTACATCCCCGTACGACAAGCCGGTAAATATGGCAAACAGGAATTTATCCCTATAAATTTCGAGAGTAGGCATATCATAGAAAGTTGCATCTTTCAAACTCTTTACTTCGGTTACGGTTAATTTAATTTTAAGAGGGGATTTGTATTTAAGTTTTATTTTTTCAAATGGACTTTTGCTGGCTTTACCTTCTACAATTGCTGAATTTATAATTGGCTTAATGTTTTTGATTATACTGGCTGCAGACGGTTCTGACATACCCACTTTGGCTAATTCTGTAATGTTACTGGTCAAGTAATTTTTAAACTTTTGGGCATACTTACCTGAACTACAAAAATCAAGTAGTGAAAGATGCCTGAGCCCATTAAAGGTCAAAAAATTACTTAAATGATTTATAGATTTATTATAATTTATTTTTGTGCCCTTTTTAAATGAGTTGGAAGGCGTGATGACATTTTTATAATAGTCCTCAACATAACTTATCAAGGAAACCTGATTGCTGCTTTGAGTAGAATAACCGGGTAGGATTTTTTCTGCAATCTGATCTGGCGAAAGCTTATAGTAGATGTTTTCATCAGTTATAATCTTTAGGCCCTGAAATTTAGTTTCAATTTTTTCAAGTTCGGCATTAACACGGTTTTTCTGTGTATTCAATCGTTGAGTATCTTCCTTCCAGAAACCAAGATCATTCGGAGAGATAAAAACATCGAGTTTTCTTTCAGTTTTTTGCTTTCCATTTCTAATGCGGATGTACACTGGTGTAAGCTTTGTTCTCTTGCCTGTTTTAGCTTTATTCGGATAAAACAGAATAGTTGGTGTTGACATAATTTTTAAATTTTGGGTGAAATTCTTAACTCCGGTGAACAATCGGTGACGCAAAAACTGCGGAAAAGCGGGGAATAGTGAAGATATCCGAAATAAAAAAGCATTGTATTCGTTTGAATTACAATGCTTTTGAAGAAAATCGAAGTTAACCTGTGATCCGGATTGGATTCGAACCAATGACCTACTGCTTAGAAGGCAGTTGCTCTATCCAACTGAGCTACCGAACCAAATTATTTTAATTATCGAACCAATGACCTTCCCGATTATGTCGGGATGCTCTATCCAACTGAGCTACCGAACTATAATCAGAGGCGCAAAATAAACGAAAAATCGTCAGTCAAACAAGACTGATTCTGATGATGGCCATTTTGTCTGTAAATCTTCCTGTAAAAAATCATCGCAAATCGGTTTACTTTGCCTCATAAAACGATTTGTTTGCATGAATAATTTTCTCAGTATAGATGATCAATGGCTGCATTTTCAGCAGGTAAAAGCTCTTTTAGACCTAGATCAGCGTTTGGTGATAAGTAAAGAAGTGATAGCCCAAATTGATAAATGCCGTCAATACCTGAATAAAAAACTGGAAAGTAGTGATGCTTTGCTATATGGGATCAACACAGGATTTGGTTTTTTGCAAAATGTGAAGATCGATAAAGACCAGATCGAACAATTGCAATACAACCTATTAAAATCGCATGCCTGTGGGTTAGGCGACGAAGTGCCACAAGAAATTGTGAAACTGATGTTATTGCTGAAAATAAAATCGCTTAGTTATGGGAATAGCGGTGTTCAGGTTGCAACAGTTCAAAGATTATCCGACATGTTCAATCAGGAAGTCTTGCCCGTTATTTTTACGCAGGGTTCTTTGGGTGCATCAGGAGATCTTTCTCCATTAAGTCATTTAAGTCTGCCATTGATTGGTCTTGGGGAAGTATATTTTAAGGGCGTTAAAATGCCCACTGCCAAAGCATTTGACAAATTAGGGTGGAAGCCCATTCAACTGCAAAGCAAGGAAGGTTTGGCTTTGATCAATGGTACCCAGTTCATGAGTGCTTACGGTATTTTTTGTTTAAAAAAATCTGAGCATTTATTGAAGATGGCTGATCTGATCACTGCTTTATCTTATGATGCCTTTGATTGCAGTACCGAAGCTTTAAATGCATTGATACATACTATTCGTCCGCATAAAGGACAGGTAGAAACGGCTGAAACCATCAGCAAATATTTAGTTGGAAGCGAGATCATATCAAGAGAAAAGCAACAGGTGCAGGATCCTTACTCTTTCCGTTGTGTGCCGCAGGTGCATGGAGCCACAAAAGACAGTTTTAATTATGTATTACAGGTTTTCTTGCAGGAGATCAATTCTGTTACTGATAATCCTAATATATTCCCTGATGAAGATATGATCGTAAGCGGAGGTAATTTTCACGGGCAACCTTTGGCATTAACATTGGACTTTTTGGCCATTGCAATGAGTGAACTGGCGAATATTAGTGAAAGGAGGATCTATCAACTGATCAGCGGACAAAGAAATCTTCCTTTATTCCTGGTGAAAGAACCGGGATTGAACAGTGGTTTTATGATCCCTCAGTATACTGCTGCAGGAATTGTAAGCGAGAATAAACAATTATCTACACCTGCAAGTGTAGATAGTATCTCATCCTCCAATAATCAGGAAGACCATGTAAGTATGGGGGCCAATGCTGCTACAAAATTATTGCGTGTTGTAAATAATGTTGAAAAAGTATTGGCAATCGAACTGATGTCTGCCGCACAGGCACTGGATTTCAGAAGGCCTGCTCAAAGTTCTCCAGTACTTGAAAAACTATATCAAGATTTTAGGAAAAAAGTATCATTCAATGAAGTGGACAGGGTATTACATGATGACATGATAGCGGCCATCACATTCATTCAAAATTATTCGATCGAATAATTCAGCGAATTAAAACAGTTGTTCCCTTTTGAGAGATCCGGTTGCCCGTTAGTGGTTCAGTGAATTCCAAAGTCCAAACATATGTACCGCTTGGTTGTGGAAGGCTTTTATAGGTACCATCCCATTTCAGGGTCCAGTCTCTCGTTTCAAAGATCATTTGCCCATAACGATTGTAAACACGGAAAATGAGATTGGTTGCTCTGTATGCATTTAAAGGATAGAGATAATCATTCAATCCATCCCCGTTGGGTGTAAATGCAGAGGGTACAGCAATATAACAGTTCGGGGCTACTTTAATGGTCTTATAAGTTGTATCCGAACAACCGATAGAATCGGTAACAGTTAAACGGACAGGATAATATTTTATGCTGCTGCCGGACGGATAGGTTTGTACAGGTGGGTTTTGCAGGTAACTTTTTTGTCCGTTGCTGAAATCCCATTCCCATGATTGAATATTACCGATACTGTTTTGTGTAAATTGAATGGAATCGGAAGGACAGGCAAAATCAGGTGAGGTAAATACAGCTTTTACAACAGAATTTGTTAGGTTGAAAGTGATTCCCGCACTATCGATGCATACACTGTTTTGCGCAACTAATTCTATACTGTGCTGTCCGTAAAAGTTATAATAAACAGAAGTATCGCTTCGAAGGCCGCTCTTGGCAGCGCCATCAAAAAACCACGACCAACTGATGATATTCTGACCTGCAAGTTTTAATGAAACAGTATCAGTTTTACAACCATAATTCAAATTAAAATTAAATGCTGCTTTGATCAATTGCTGATCGGTAATAACAAAACCTTTATTATCATTCAATGCTACCGGATTATTGCAATTATCCAGTAAAGTATTTCCATCGGTTCCCAATTGTTGAAAGATCGAATAGGAATTGGCCGATAAGGGATTGCTTAATTGTACAACGATCGAATCTGTATCAAAACTTGATAAACAAGTATATCCCGATGCAGCAGTAACCGAAACAGTAGCAGGAACAACTTTAAAATCACTTCCGTTAGATGCGATACTGCTGCATTTTATTTGTTTACTTAATTTGATATAGACCTTATCGCCACCGCAAATACCGGAAGCATTCAGATAAGCAGGTATATTAGGATCCACTAAACTTGCCGTGCCGCCACCAAAAGATAATTTATATCCACTTTGTGTATCAGTATAATGACTGACCATCAATAAATAAATATGATTGAGTAACAGGGTTGGCATGTTGCTGAAGGTATTTACATTGGCTGCAGGATCCGAAGCACATTGCACAATGCCCGTCCCTACTGCAGAAGAACCTGTAAGTCCATATGTGCCCGACCAGTTTCCAACAACAAACAAACTTGCATCTGTATATACATCATTTGGATTATGTCCCGTAATATCAAATAACTGCCAATCATAATCATCTCCCAAATTATTGGGGGTAATGAGGAACCCTAATGTACCTGCTTTATAACAGGTAAACTGATACCAATAGGGATTCTTATCCGTATACGTGGTTGTTCCCGCACAACCGGGAACCGGTATTGTACCGTTTGTACAGGTAGGAACGGAATTCTGCGTAAATACATCAGTACCGCAAACAGGAAATGCTGTATTCGGTGTTTGTCCTAATGTGGTACAACCTTGCCCGTTTGTTTGATCATAAAGAAAAAAAAGAAATAATATCAGAAGCACTTTTCTCATTCAATCGGTTTCGGTTGTATAGATGCAATAAACCTGTTTTATTGCTGCATGTTCCGGGCAAATTTAACAGTTATGAAATAAAGAATGCATTTATGGGATCCACCGTGTGCAGAAACAGAAATTTTGTAAATAAAAAACTCTATTTAAAATTTAACTCATCAATCCATCTTAGCTGCTCATATCTTACATTTGCTATCCAGAACAAAGAAATATGAGTGAAGAAAAAAGCCTGAATTTTATTGAAGAAATCATTGAAAAGGATCTATCCGAAGGGAAGCATGACAAGATCATTACCCGTTTCCCTCCTGAACCGAACGGTTACTTGCATGTAGGGCATGCGAAAAGCATTTGTTTGAATTTTGGTCTGGCAGAAAAATATGGAGGCAAAACCAATCTTCGTTTTGATGATACCAATCCCTCCACAGAAGAAACAGAATATGTTGAAAGTATTAAGGAAGATGTAAAATGGCTGGGATTTGAATGGGCCAATGAATTATATGCATCTGATTATTTTGAGGCTTTATACCAGTTTGCAACTGCATTAATTAAAAAAGGGTTGGCATATGTTGATGATAGCAGCAGTGACGAAATCGCTGAACAAAAGGGAACTCCATCTACTGAAGGGAAAAGAAATCAATATGCCGAAAGAACTGCTGAGGAAAATCAGCAGTTGTTTGAAGAAATGCGTGACGGTAAATATACAGATGGCAGTAAAGTATTACGCGCAAAAATAGACATGACTTCATCCAACATGCTGTTGCGTGATCCCATCATTTACCGTATCAAACATGCACATCATCACCGCACAGGAGATGACTGGTGTATTTATCCGATGTATGATTTCGCACACGGACAAAGTGATTCTATTGAAAATATCACACACAGTATTTGTACACTGGAATTCATTCCGCACAGACCGCTCTACGATTGGCTGATAGAAAAATTAGAAATTTTCCCTTCGCATCAATATGAGTTTGCAAGATTGAATATTACTTATTGTATCATGAGTAAACGTAAACTCTTGCAACTGGTAAATGAAAATTTCGTAAGTGGTTGGGATGATCCGCGTATGCCAACGATCTGCGGTATGCGAAGAAGAGGATTTACAGCAGAAAGTATCCGTGAATTCTGCGATAAGATAGGGGTGGCAAAAAGAGAGAACCTGATCGATTACGGGTTGCTTGAATTTTGTGTACGCGAACATTTGAACAGGATCTCATTAAGAAGAATGGTAGTATTTGACCCGGTAAAACTGGTGATCACCAATTATGAAGAAGGCAAAGTTGAAATGATGCAGAGTGAAAATAACCCAGAAGATGAAAATGGTGGTTACAGAGAAGTGCCCTTCAGTCGTGAATTGTATATAGAACGTGAAGATTTCATGGAAACACCCGTTAAAAAATATTTTCGACTTGCACCCGGACAAATGGTTCGATTAAAGAGCGCCTATATCATTACATGCGATGCTGTAATTAAGGATGCCGACGGAAATATTGTTGAATTAAGATGCTCATATTTGCCTGAAAGCAAGAGTGGGGGCGATTCCAGCGGATTAAAAGTAAAGGGCACCTTACATTGGGTAAGTGTGGCCCATGCGATTGCTGCTGAAATAAGATTGTACGACAGATTATTTACAGCTGAAAATGTAGATGCGGCTGAAGGAGATTTTAAAGACCATATTAACCCTGATTCCTTGCAAGTGATACAAACCGCTTATGCAGAACCTGCCTTGACAGGATCGAATTTAATTGATAGATATCAGTTTATACGAAAAGGATACTTTAGTTTGGACAAAGATTCGGATTCTGAAAAATTAATTTTTAACCGAACCGTTACTTTAAAAGATGCTTGGGCAAAAGAAGTGAAGAAGGGTTAGATATTGTTGATTCGTAGATCGGCAATACAGCTCTGAATTTTTTAGTTTTCTTTTTTAGTTTCTAGTTTTTTTGTTTCCCATGAATCTGCAAGAAAAATTTGTACAGTATTGGAAAATGGAATTTCCGCATCTGTCAAAGGAGAATTGTCATCTTCTTTTGGCTGTTAGTGGAGGAGTGGACAGTGTTGTATTGACAGATCTTCTTGTAAAAACAGGATTCGAGTTCAGCATAGCACATTGTAATTTTCAATTACGAGGAGAAGAAAGCAGCCGCGATGAAACATTTGTAAGATCATTGGGAGAGAAGTATAATAAAAAAGTTTTCGTAAAAACATTTGATACCAGTACTTATGCCATTGCCAATAAGATCTCTGTTCAGGTTGCTGCAAGAGAACTGCGTTATGCATGGTTTAAAGAAGTGAATAGTGAGATGTCAAACATGAAAGATAATAATGTATTTCTTGGCTCCCGACTCTCGACTCCCGACTCCCGACTAATAGTCACCGCTCATCATGCCGATGATAATATTGAAACAGTATTAATTAATTTTTTTCGTGGTACGGGCATTCAGGGATTGAAAGGCATTCAGGCATTTCAACAGGAACAGCAATTGATCCGCCCTTTATTGCATTTTAGAAAAGAAGAACTGCTGCAATATGCAAAGGAGAATGATCTATATTATGTAGAAGATTCTTCGAACAGTTCAGATAAATACACAAGAAATTATTTTCGTAATCAACTTATTCCTTCCGTTAAAGAGGTCTTTAACAATGCAGAAGAAAATGTTTTGAATACGATTGAAAGATTGAAAGAAGCAGAAATACTCTTCAGTCAAGCCATTGCGGTACACAAACACAAATTGATCGAAGAAAAAGGAAATGAAGTTCATATTCCTGTTTTGAAATTAAAGAAAGCAGAGCCCCTGCGTACGATCGTTTGGGAAATCATCAAGAATTTTGGTTTTTTCTCAGCACAAACTGAAGAAGTAATTAAGTTACTGGATGCTGATAACGGAAGCTATATCCAATCTGCATCCTATCGTATTATTAAGAACAGAAAATGGATCTTCATTGCCCCTTTACAAACTACAGTTGCAGCGCATATTTTAATTGAGGCAGGAGAGAAGACGATCATTTTTGCAAAGGGAAGTTTATTATTGGAAATGCTCCCTTCTTCCGGACTTCCGATTAAGGACTCCCGACTTACGGTAAATATAGATTTAGATAAAATCAAATTTCCCCTCTTACTTAGACCATCTAAAAAGGGCGATTATTTTTATCCGCTCGGCATGCAAAAGAAAAAGAAGTTGAGCCGTTTTTTTATTGACCAAAAGTTATCGCTTACTGAAAAAGAAAATGTTTGGGTACTTGAAAGCGATAAAAGGATTGTTTGGGTCATTGGCTGCAGAATGGACGACCGATGCAAGATAACTACTGCTACAAGGAATATTTTACAGATAACGTTCAGGTAACTCTATTTTACTTTTCTTCAAATACAATACTTTATCCTGCTTTGCTGAATGATTTTTTTCAGTTGCAGTTCCGCCATTTTAGCCTGCTTATGTTGGCAATGCTTATTAAGCCTTGAAAAATATATTTTTATTTTAAAATAATATTTATATTTAATTCAAAATTGCTATATGGAAAATAATGAGCAAACAGCCCTGCAATTCGATGATGTAAACAGATACCATTTAATGCAAACAGCTAAGTGGGCTAAATTTCTTTCGATCGTTGGGTTTATTACTTCAGGCCTTTTAATAGTGCTGGGATTATTTATTGGCACGATCCTCTCTTCAATGAGCGCAGCCGGTAGCGGATACGGCACAAGGCCCTCAATCATTGGGTCAGGTGCTATCTCTTTTATATATATGCTTATTGCGATCCTTTATTTTTTCCCATGTCTTTATTTATTCCGGTTTTCAGCCAAAATGATCAGGGCTTTACTCACCAATGAGCAGGAAATTCTCAACGAGTCTTTTGAACAATTAAAATCCTGTTTCAGATATGTCGGTATTTTAACGATCATTACTTTTAGCATCTATGCAATGTTTATTGTTGCATTGATGGCAGTTGCAATGATGCGTCACTAAAAATCACAACGCTTGAAAATGGTTGCTCAACGATCCTGTACCTTGAGTGATAGAGCAAATATGAAAATACCATTTCATGCTATTACTTTAACTGTTGGAAGAATTTAACTGAAATAAGATTTTACTTCAAAAATAAAATTGTCGATTGGCCGGAATGCTGTAAGAAATTGACAGGTAACGATCAGAAAAACGATACCGTAAACTGCACCCCAGAAATGGGCAGAGTGATTGATATGGCTACTGCCTTTTTTTGCGAAATAGGCGGAAATTCCTAAGTATAAGATCCCGAAAATAAAGGCCGGAAAATGAAAGGGAATGAACATTAAACCAATGCCCTGTGTGGGTGCAATAAAGATAAAAGCAAACACAACGGCAGATACAGCACCACTGGCACCCAGGCTTTTATAATGATAATTCTCTCTGTTATTGAAATAGGTTGGCAATAAACAAACTACCAGGGCCGACACATACAGGATGAGGAAAATGAATTTCCCCTGATCGCCATAGATCCTGGAAAAATATTTTTCTATAATATCGCCAAACATATAGAATGAATACATGTTAAAGCCAAGATGCGCAAGATCTGCGTGTATCAGTCCGCATGTAATAAAACGATACCATTGATTCTGATGCGTGATGGCAGGCGGATAAAAAATAAGATCATCCATCATTTTCTCATTCGAAAAGGCAGTGAACGAAACGATACAGGTTAATAAAATAATGGCAATAGTAATGGTTATCATAAGAGCAAGATAATTATTTAACTGTGATGATATTTTTCATTTCTTAGAATGCTGCAGGCACGATAAACCTGTTCTGCAAGGATCAACCGTACAAGCATATGCGGGAAAACCAATTTAGACAAACTCCAGGTAAAGTCGGCACGTTTAGCAATGCTTTCATCCACGCCAAATGCACCACCTATTAAAAAGATAATGCGCTTATTACTTTCGTTGGCACGTTGCTGAATGAATTGTGCAAGATCGGGAGAGGAGAATGAACTTCCTCTTTCATCCAGTAAGATCAGATAGTCGTCTTTTTGAATTTGAGTAGTGAGTAAAATGCCTTCCGCTCTTTTTAATTCTTTTTCTGATAATGCTGCCGCGTTTTTAGGAGGAGAGATAATATTCCATTCTGCGGTAAAATATTTGTTGATCCGTTTACTGAAATCTTCAATGCCTTCTTTTACATAAGCATCATGCGGCTTTCCAACCGACCAAAGCAGAATTTTCATACTGCAATTTGCTGTTTTTAGATGAATAAAAATAATCTGCAAAAAATCATTTCAATTGATGGCAATTCAGGCTTCTGTTATTATTTTTGAAATCAATTACCTCTTGAAATAACCGCATGAGCTTATCCAAAAGAATCTCACTTACTTTTTTTTTGTCGATCATCATGTTCGTGATCTGTACTTCAGTAACTGCTGTAAAAGAACAACATATTTACGGAGCAGATAAATACGGATGGCCACATGTTTTTTACACTGTAACTTATGACGAAGGCAAAATAAAATTGCAGGATTTTGATATTAAAAACTTTCTGATCGCCTATTCCGTGTGGTTTGGATCAACCGCCACAATAATGATCATTATTCGATTAATGAAAGTAAACAGAAACCCTTCTAAAAGCCTAAATGCTTAGTTCCTGATTTTGGATTTATTTTCTACGTATAGGAAGTTATCGTTGACAGGATCCATGCTAACTAATTGATTTTCATTGCTAATTTATCTCGCACGCTGTTTGTTATTTACAGTAAAACAATAAAATCCTATGCTTAAAAGTGTATTATTAGTCGATGATGACCCAATGTCTTTATTAATGACTCAAGAGATCATTAAAAACGAATGTTTCAGTACGGAAGTCCTGATTGCCATGAATGGCTTGCTTGCCCTTAAAGAGATCGAAAGTTTTATGGATGGTAAAACAAAACATGAAAACAGGCAGGCACCAAAACTGATCTTTCTTGATCTCAATATGCCATTGATGGGTGGATGGGAGTTTTTGGATCATTATACCCGGTGTTTTTCTGCAAAACTGCCGGATACCAATATTATTATCCTTACCGGCTCTATTGATGAGATCGATCTGGAAAAGGCAAAAAAATACCCTGTGGTAACAAAGATCTTGCGTAAGCCCATGTTGAATGATAAAGTAGATTATCTGAAGAAGAATCATCTTCTGCAACAATATTTTGCATAAAAGCAGTACAAAAAGCAGAATATACCCCCAAAATACAACCATCTCAATTCATTTTGAGGTGGTTGTTTCATTTTAATCGGTCAGAAAAAATTGGATCTTCAAAAGAATCTTTGCCTAAAAGAGCCGGAAATGCAAAAAGCAACTATAAAAGTTGCTTTTTGTGTGTGACCCCGTCAGGATTCAAACCTGAAACCTTCTGATCCGTAGTCAGATACTCTATTCAGTTGAGCTACGGGGCCATACCCTTATTCAGGGCTGCAAATATAAAGGCTTCGGCACAATCTTCAAAAGCAGTTTTCAATTCTTTTAAAAATAGATCATAACTCATAGATGTTTGCTGCTATTTTCTCGGAGAATTTCTTGGGTAATAACCAAACGAAAAAAGTGGTTATCTTATTAAAAACACCGGTGATCAGCTCTGTTTTCTTATCAAACATGGCTTTCACGGCAATTCTTGCAACGCTTTCAGCACTCATATTCACTTTTTCAGCAGCTTTTGTGGCTTTACTGCTAACCATCGCTCTATTTGGGAAATCGGTATCTGTTGCCCCCGGACAAATAGCCGTAACAGAAACAGTTGTACCTCTTAATTCATAATCCAGTCCCCTGCTGAAATTTAAAATAAAAGATTTGGAAGCTGCGTACAGACTTAAGCCCGGAACTGCCTGATAAGCCGCAGTACTGGCAATATTTAAAATATAAGCTTTTGATTGCTCACGTAATGAAGGTAATAATGCATGCGTTAATTGAACAGGTACCTGCATGTTTACTCGCATCATGTCTGTTTGTTCAGCGATCGAATATTTTTCAAATGAACCACTTAATCCATAACCTGCATTATTCACTAAAATGGATATACTCTTTTTTTTGTTTTCGCAGCAATGAATGATTTGTTCAACTGCATCATCTTTTGTTAGATCAACTGCTAAATAATCTGCTTGTATGGCATATTTTGAATGGAGATCTTCTGCAAGCGCTTTAAGCAGATCTTCTGTTCTTGCGATCAATAAAAGATCTATTTTCCTGGATGCAAGTTCTTCGGCAATAGCTTTGCCTATTCCTTTACTAGCACCGGTTATTACTGCTGTGGACATAATATTTTGATTTGAATATAAAAGGTCAACAGAACAGTTGACCTTTTATAAAGTTAGTTTGGTTGAGGCATTTTACCGATGTATTTTGGATGTAAATAAATGATAAAACGGAGTTTTACTATTCTCGGTCTTAGGCTTGTACTTTCCTGTTATAATGGGAACATACATTACTCTTCGCCTGCTGGCTTCACCCGTTAAATTCGATTGTTTTACACGATGCCATAACCTGCCATCATGCACAGTTAGGTCTCCGGAGAAAATATCGAAACCTACTTCTCTTTCATCGTCATCATTATCGACAAAATATTTTTTTCCGAATAATAATTTGATCACGTTTTGTTTATGTGTATCAGGCAAGACCCGAAGCCCGCCATTTTCAAATAAACAGGTATCCAGATGAATACCAACATTCAGCATCGGCAATATTTTCTGACCCAGGAATAAGTCTCTCGGGCTATCCGTATGCCATCCCATTTGAGAAAAAGAACTATTTACCGTATTGATATAATTGTTAACCACAAGACCATCTTTTTCTTTTTCTCCGATGCGGCCTTCATAAGGATTTAATAATTCAAGCAATGCCTGCAGCCGGTCGTCCTGTAATAATTCATGTAAAGCCTTACTGTAAAGAGAGGTAAAACATAATCTCTGTATGGTCACTTTTCCATCTTCCGTTTTCCCGAACTTAAGCGGGATCCCGTTTATCTTATCACGCTGTTCGCTGATCCATTCTTTTTCGACCCTTATTATTTCTGCAATATAAATGGCGACTCTTTCAGGGCTGATGAAATTGCGAAATACAATTACACCATGCTCATTAAAAAAATCAACCTGTTCCTTTGTTAAAGAATTGTCCAGTTCAAAATTGCTTTCCCACTTTTGCATTTGCTTTTATTATCAATTCAGGACTGTTTGCTAAATATCTAGTATGAATCTTGTAAAGATAAATGTAATCATAAATTCAAGCAAGTACTGGTTTGATATTTTTTATACAGATTCCGGTTAAATACTTTTAATTTTATTGACTATGTTTTTTGGAAACAAATTTCTGAAATCACTGATCGTATTACTGATATTGTTGTCTTTTAAACCGGCATTACTTGCTCAGAAAGATTCAGCAAGATCAAAACATATTCTCTTGTTTCCTGTTGTTTCAAAATCAATTGAAACAAGCTGGTCATTCGGTTTGGCAGGTGCATCTACTTTTCATATTTCAAAACTGGATACTATTACACGAACATCCAACATGCAATCAGTTGTTTTGTATTCACTTAAAAAACAATTTGTAGCTGCATTAAATGGAACCATTTATTTTCATAATGAAGAATACATCCTCCATGAGCAGTTATCATACAGTTCATTTCCGGATAAGTTTTGGGGATTGGGAAGTGAGTCTCCCGATTCTGCAATGGAAGATTATGCTTTTAAACAGTATTATGTTTACCTGCACTTGATGAGAAATTTAGGAAATAATCTTTTTGCAGGATTATTATTTGAGTTTCAGAACCTGATGGAAATTGATTACAAAAAGGGAGGGATTTTTGATCAACAGAATATTGTAGGCCGGGATCCTTATAAAGTTTCCGGACTGGGCTTAAGTTTGACCTATGATACTCGCAACGATGCATTTGCGCCAGACAGAGGCTATTTTGCGCAAACTTATTTTAATCACTTCGATAAGTCCTTTGGCTCTACCTATAATTATACCAACCTTGTCGTTGATCTGAGAACTTATTTTCGGTTTTATAAGAAACAGGTATTGGCCCTGCAGGCATATAGTTTTACCAATTTTGGAAATGAAGTGCCGCTACGCAGTTTAGCTTCATTGGGAGGTTCGAATATGATGCGTGGATATTATGCCGGGCGTTTCAAAGATGTACAGCAACTCGTTTTTCAAACCGAATATAGGATGCCTGTCTATAAAAGGATAGGAGCAGTTGTCTTTTATAATTTCGGTACTGTAGGCAAAACATTAAATGATATTTCAGTCAATGATCTAAAATATTCTTATGGCGCAGGATTAAGAATAAAATTGAATAAAACGGAACGCTTAAATCTGCGTCTGGATTATGGTATCGGTCAGGGGGCCAATAACAAAGGTTTTTACCTGCAATTGGGAGAAGCTTTTTAAGTATGTACCAAAAAAGATTTTGTTAGCCAATATGCCAGATAAGCGATGATAGGAGCTGCCAGTACATCTACTGTATAGTGCACATGTTGAAATAGAACCATTATAGCGATCAGAAATGTAGAAACCAATAAAATCATTCTTTCAGTTTTCTTCTTTAAACAAAGGAACATTAAAAATTGTGTAGCGGTATGACCCGAAAAGAAAAGGTCTTTTGTTACGTATTCATTACCGTAAAAAAGATAGGTGATAGGATCTTTTAATTGAATCAGATCACTTGGCGGTTCCAATGGAAGCATTGTAATGGATATAATTCGCAATAAACTCAGTATTATATAACTCCAGAGGAAAATAATAAATACCGAAGGGTCTTTCCAGCATTTATAGAATGTAAAAACAGTGGTTGAATAAATGATCAGAAAAATGGGGATGGAGAAATCTATGGCCGGAATTGAATATAAGATTGGATCAGTTAATTCAATTCCAGCTTTTCTTGCTTCAATCAATCCAAAGAAAAATGGAAAAAATATAAGAATGGCAACTAAGCAAATGAGTCCTGCGATGGTTCTTGTTCTGAATGAACGGTACACCCATGCTTCTTTCCACTTGACCATGTACTTCTCATAGTTCTTATCAGTCGTCTCTATATTTTTTTCCATGCTTTAAATACCAGGGATAAAACGTAAATATACATCAATAGTGCCAACGTACGAAAGCCTCCATAGCTGCATATTTCGTTAACCCTAATTCGGCATAGAGTTTGGCTGTATTTGCATTTCTGTCTTCTGCTCTCTGCCAGAACTCACGGCTATCTGTCCCCTGAAAAGGGACCATGTCTTTCTGTGACTGATGTATGAATATTCCGAATCTTTTCTTCATGACCTGGTCAGGACTCATCGGTATGGCCATTTCAATTTCGGCGATATCCCATTCCTGCCATGCACCCTTGTATAACCATACCCAGCAATCTTTCACCCAGGCCTCACCTTTGCTTTTCAATCGATGCATGCTTTCGAAAATAACATCCAGACAAACCTTATGTGTACCATGAGGATCGGCCAGATCCCCTGCACAAAATATCTGATGGGGTTTTAATTTTTCAAGCAGTTCCATGGTGAGCAAAATATCTTCCTCACTCATCGGATTCTTTTCCACTTCTCCGGTTTCATAAAAAGGAAGATTGAGAAAATGAATATTCGTATCAGGTATTCCAATATATCTGCAGGTTGCTTTTGCTTCACATCTTCTGATCAACCCTTTGATAGAACGGATCTCCTGTGTATCCATTTGATTCTTCTTCTTGGAAGTGATGAAATCAGCAGCGTGAGTCAATACCTGTTTACTTTTATGATTGTCTATTCCGAATTGTTCTTCAAATCCAACTGCGAAATCAAGAAATCTTGTAACGAATTCGTCTGTTACTGCAATATTGCCACTGGTCTGATAAGCTACATGTACATCATGGCCCTGATCATGCAGTCGCATGAATGTACCGCCCATGCTGATGATATCATCATCGGGGTGAGGTGAAAATATCAAACAGCGTTTTGGATGTGGCTCGCTTCTTTCGGGATGCGCAGGAATAACAGCTTTTGGTTTACCACCCGGCCATCCTGTAATGCTGTCTCTTACCAAATAGAATACCTGAAGATTAATTTCGTATGCTTCTCCTTTTTCTACTAAAAGATCACCCAAACCATTTTCATTATAATCATGCGCCGTTAAGCTTAAGATGGGTTTGTTGGCTTTTAAAGCCATGTGAACCACAGCCCGTTTGATCATGGCAGGAGTCCATTCACATTCTCCGGTGAGCCAGGGCGATTTGATGCGTGTCAGATCTGCTGCAGCATTCTCATCAATTACAAAGCTGCAATCATTATGCTGCTGTAAGATACTGGCTGGTACGCTTTCTGTCAAATGACCTTCTACACTGCGGGCTACAATAGGAGCTTTCATACCCCATGCCATCAATAAGATCTTCTTTGCTTTCAAAATAGTGCTGATGCCCATTGTAACAGCCATACGGGGTACCTGAGAGATATTTTGAAATTCATAAGCATTGGCAATACGTGTGATATTATCCAATGAGACCAATCTGGTTTTTGAAAAGATGCTGGAACCCGGTTCATTAAATCCGATATGCCCATTGTTACCGATACCTAATATCTGAAGATCGATCCCGCCAACAGCATCGATCAATTGTTCATATTTCAAACAATGTTTCTTGATCTCTTCTTTGGGCAATGCACCATTGGGCATATGAATATTCGAAGGATCAATATCGATATGGTTGAACAAATGCCTGTGCATGAAGCTCCAGTAGCTTTGCAATGCTTCCCGTTCTAAGGGATAGTATTCATCCAGATTGAAAGTGACCACGTTTTTAAAACTCAATCCTTCTTCCTTATGCAAACGCACTAATTCGGCATACAAACTAATGGGGGTTGACCCAGTTGCCAATCCTAATACACAATCTTCTCCTTTTTTGTTTTTTTCCTTGATAAGATTGGCAATTTCCTGAGCAACAAAGGCAGAACCTGTTTGGGTATCAGGAAATATCTTTACCGGGATCTTTTCAAAACTGTCTATTAGGTCAATGCTTAATTTTTGTGAGGTCATATTTGCGTCTTTTTGCGGCATAAAGATAAAATTATTGCAGCATTCTGCGTCATTTAATATATAAAATGCAAAAACTTAATATTGAATACTAATCAGTATAAAGTTACTACTTCTCAAAATCAATTGAACAATTAACGACCTTAAATTATGGGGCGTAAAATATAAAAAGACCCTTCATTTTTAAAGGGTCTTTTTATATTTTAGATACAAATTCATTATTCAACTTTTGTGATCTTCAGCATATTGGTAGGCAAGTGTAAATGAACAGGCGTACTACCGGTACTAACTACAACATCTCCCTCATTTAAATAACCCCTTTCCTTTAAAATTTTGATCTGGTCAAATATAATATCGTCCAGACTGTTTTCTTCTTCATAATATATGGCACGAACCCCCCAGCTTAAACACAATTGATTGACCAGGAACTTTTCTTTAGTAAATATAAATAAAGGAGATTTTGGCCGGTAACTGCTCAGTGTAAATGCAGTGTAACCGCTTTGTGTCATGCCCAGCAATGCATTGGCATCTACATCTTTTGCGATCTTACAGGCATTATAACAAACCGCATCACTTAAGAAAGAAGGAGAGTGGGGTTGTGGTCGAAGATCTTCTTCACGATTATAACGATATTCTGTTTGTTCAACCTGACGTATGATCTTACACATGGTTTCAACTACCAGTGCAGGATGCATGCCGGTAGCGGTCTCGCCGCTAAGCATTACGGCATCGGCGCCTTCTAAAACTGCGTTCGCAACATCGGTGATCTCGCTACGATTAGGTTTTACACGATCGATCATGCTTTCCATCATTTGTGTTGCCACAATAACGGGTTTCCCTCTATGGATACATTTCCTGATCAATTCTCTCTGTATCAACGGAACTTGTTCTATCGGCAATTCAACACCCAGATCACCACGAGCGATCATGATCGCATCGCTTTCAACAATGATATCTCGGATATTGACCAATGCTTCAGGTTTTTCGATCTTGGCAATGATCTTTATTTTACTTTTTCGCTCGTCTAATTTACTTCTGAGTATCACAATATCTTTTACACTGCGAACAAAACTCAATGCTACCCAATCACATTGTTGATCGATAATGAATTCAAGGTCTTCCAGATCCTTTTCAGTCAATGCGGGTAATGATATTTTTGTATCGGGAAGGTTGATCCCTTTTTTGGATGAAAGGATACCACCCAATAAAACCTCCACTTTTACGTCTCCGTCCTTTGTGATGTCAACCACTTTTACTTCGATCTTTCCATCATCGATCATGATGATATTACCAACTCGCACATCACCCGCAAGATTAGGATAGCTCACATATATTTTCTCCAGTGTACCAACACATTTGGTATTGGTGAAAGTAAGTACATCACCAGCTTTTACATCCAGTGCATTATTTTCGATTTCTCCTACACGTAATTTAGGACCCTGTAGATCTGCCAGAATTGCAACAGTATAAGGTTCCTTATCATTAATTTTCCTCAGATAGTCGATGATCTTGGCTTTGTCTTCATGCGTTCCATGCGAAAAGTTCAAACGAAAGACATTGACACCCGCTTTAGCAAGTTCTACTAATTTTTCGTAGGTATCACAAGCCGGGCCAACAGTCGCCACGATCTTTGTGCGATGGGCACTGTGCAACAATCCTGCTTCTTTATCCATTTGTTTGTATAAATACTTTTCAATGCTTTTTGACATAGCAATTAATTAAAGTTTACTGCTGTGATGACCGGTTATTTTGTTGATGCAACTGTCATTATCCGGTAAATGACATTCCGCATTATTCTATTGACAGAACTAGGTAGATAATACTTTAATGATCTTCATCCACTCATCGCTGATCTGTTGCTTGGCTTTTACCGCACTGTCGAGAGGTGTGTACTGCATTTTATTATTTACAATGCCTACCATTACATTATGTGTTCCGTTCATTAAACATTCGATGGCATGATATCCCATTCTGCTCGCTATGTATCTGTCAATACAAGTTGGGGCGCCACCTCTTTGAATATGTCCCAAAATACAAATTCTTATATCAGCATTCGGTAAATTATCCTGAATGATCTTTGAAACACCATTAGCCCCTCCGTATTCATCACCTTCAGTTACCACGATCAGGTTTACTAATTTTTTCCTTTTCTCTTTCTCTAATAAATTAGAGATCAACTGATCTAATGTTGTTTTTCTTTCAGGGATCAGAATATTCTCTGCACCTGTTGCAATACCGCTGTGTAAAGCAATATAACCGGCATCACGTCCCATCACTTCCACAATAAACAAGCGGTCATGGGCATCCATGGTATCACGGATCTTATCGATGGCCTGTACAGCCGTATTTACCGCTGTATCAAAACCAATGGTAAAATCTGTTCCTGCTATGTCCTTATCAATAGTGCCGGGTAATCCTATACAGGGAATATCAAATTCATTACTGAATTTTTGTGCCCCGTTAAAACTTCCGTCTCCACCTATCACCACCAATCCGTTGATCCCTTTTTTTACTAAATTATCATATGCGATCTTTCTGCCTTCCGGTTCAAGAAACTCAAGGCATCTTGCTGTTTTTAAGATCGTGCCGCCTCTTTGAATAATATTCGATACACTTCGGGAATCCATCTTAATGATATCATTTTCAACCATACCCGAATAGCCACGCATCACACCGTACATTTCCATTCCATAATAAATTCCGGTTCTGACAATGGCACGTATTGCTGCATTCATTCCCGGTGCATCCCCTCCTGAAGTCAATACGCCAATCTTTGTAACTTTTTTACTGCTGCTCATAACAAATAAAGAAATTTTAATGCTCAAAAATTTCCGAATCAATTTCAATGATAAATCACAACTGATCGAAGTGGCAAAAATACGGAAATGATGATAAACCACCATCCTCTAATTCATATTACCATTTTGTAAACTCTGATAGTTTTATGATATTAAATGGCTGTTTGCTTATAAAATGCACTGCAATCAATAATTTATTTAACAAACCATCGATCTTTTTTAGAATAAAACTTATTAAGAAAAGATCAACTTTCATTTTTTTTATATGTAATATCAATGTGAACTTGTATCGGTGCGTATGTGAGCAATAAGAATTACGAGATGAATAAAGTTGAAACAATAACTCAAACCCTGTTTCTTTTTAAATAATTACTACTGAGTGATCGATAATATTAAATGAAAGCATTTAATCATTACTTTTAAGGCGCTATTTGAAAAATTCATCAAACATTTTTTATTTTATGAAAGGAAATATTTTAATACTTGCCGGAGGCGGACCAGCACCGGGTATTAATACAGTTATTAGTTCGGTTGCAAAAGTTTTCTTAAGAGACGGCTATAAAGTCATTGGCCTTCACGATGGTTATAAAAACTTATTTACCGATAATCCATCAGTTATTGATATTGATTTTGAAATGGCCGACCGCGTATTCAGCGTTGGCGGTTCTGTTTTAAGAATGAGCAGATATAAACCTGCAGACCTTGAATTCAAGACCGACTTTTTTGTAAAGAACAATATCAAATTGTTAGTTACCATCGGAGGAGATGATACAGCTTCTACAGCCAATCGTATCAGTAAATATCTTGCTGACAGGAAATTCCCGATCCAGAATATTCATGTTCCTAAAACAATCGATAATGATCTTCCTTTACCTGAAGGTCAACCTACATTTGGTTATCAGAGTGCCAATCAGGAAGGCGTAAGGATCGGCCGTACCATCTATGAAGATGCACGCTCTTCCGGTAACTGGTTTGTTGTTTCGGCCATGGGACGTGAAGCAGGCCATCTTGCTTTTGGTATTGGTGCTGCTTGCCATTACCCGATGATCATCATTCCGGAAATGTTCAATAAAACAAAGGTTTCTTTGGATAAGATCACCAGCCTGATCATTTCTTCTATCATCAAGAGAAAGATATTGGGAATTGATTATGGTGTAGCCATCGTAAGTGAAGGTATCTTTCATTTCATGAGCGATCAGGATATTGAAGCTTCCGGTATTCAATTTACTTATGATGAACACGGGCATCCTGAATTGGGTACTGTGAGTAAAGCGCATATCTATAACATGTTGCTTCAAATAAGATTGAAGCAATTGAATATTGATATCAAGAGTCGCCCTGTTGAAATGGGTTATGAATTAAGATGTATTCCCCCAACTGCCTTTGATCTCATGTATTGCAGCTTATTAGGTATTGGTGTGAAGAAACTATTCGATGATGGTATTACCGGTTGTATGGTAACATCTGATCCTGCGGGCGATATCAATCCGCTTTTCCTTAAAGATGTGGAAGATGCTTCAGGAAGAGTAAGAACCCGTATGGTATCGATGGAAAGCCAGAGAGCCAAAATGGTTTTCTTTCACAGCATTCAATACCTGACAGAAGAAGATATGCCTGAAGCTAAGAAATACTTCAAGAACCCTGAAGAATATGATTTCAAAAAGATATTGAAGTGGGTTTAGCTCCAAAGTAAATAAAATACATTTCAGTTAAGTAAATTAAAAAAGTCAGACATCGTATAATGTCTGACTTTTTTTGTTTAGATAGTTGATTTGCTTTTATGCAACAGTGATACTCTTATCCAGATAAACATCCTGCACAAGGTTCAGTAATTTTACACCTTCAGCCATTGGGCGTTGGAATGCTTTTCTTCCCAGAATCAATCCCATACCGCCAGCACGTTTATTGATCACTGCAGTAGTTACTGCTTCACTCATATCGGAAGCTCCTTTACTTTCTCCGCCACTGTTGATCAAACCAATTCTTCCGTTATAACAATTCAATACCTGATATCTGGTCAGATCGATCGGATGATCGCTTGTTAATTTTTCATATACCAACGGAGAGGTCTTACCATGTTTGGTTGCCAGATAACCGCCATTATTGGTAGGTAATTTTTGTTTGATGATATCTGCCTGCAAGGTTACACCCAAATGATTGGCCTGTCCTGTTAAGTCAGCAGCAGCATGATAATCTACGCCATCTACTTTAAATCCATTATTACGTAAATAACACCAAAGTATCGTAGTCATACCTAACTCATGTGCATATTCAAAAGCTTGTGCTACTTCCTGTAATTGCCTGGTGCTTTCTGCACTTCCCCAATAAATGGTGGCGCCTACTGCAACAGCTCCCATATTCCAAGCAGCCTTGATATTTCCGAACATCACCTGATCGTACTTGTTGGGTAAACTCAAAAATTCATTGTGATTGATCTTTACAATGAAAGGAATTTTATGGGCATATTTTCTGCTCATGATTCCCAATACACCATAAGTGCTGGCAACAGCATTACATCCGCCTTCAACTGCTAACTTAATGATATTTTCAGGATCAAAATAAATAGGGTTGGGTGCAAAGGAAGCACCAGCACTATGTTCTACACCCTGATCAACAGGAAGAATACTGCAATGTCCGGTACCTGCTAGTCTGCCGTGTCCTAATAGCGTTTGTAAACTTTTTAATGTCTGATTATTTCTGTTACTGTTGATCCAGATATCATCCACATAAGTAGGGGATGGTAATGTGATACTGTTTTTGTCAACTGTTTTGCATTGATGATCTAATAAATAAGAAGCTTTGTCACCTAAAAGATCTACGATAATTTGATTTGCCATGGCCATTAATTTAAAGGGCTGATTAAAATTTGATACAATCGTTTTAACCTAACAAATTTACCTAAAATGCAATTAGACTTTCCTGATTTTTAGCATGATTCTTTGCTAAATGAGACCTCAAGATTGATGTAGTAACAACAAGAGAAGAAAACTATGGACTCGCTTTTGCAGCTGCTTTTTTGCAGTCGGGAGGCATATTATTTTAAAGGCTGTCTCTGCAGAATATTGCTGTATATATACCGATTACAAATAGCTGCAATCTAAGAGTGCAGCTTCGGTACCGATACGCCACTGATTCGCTGCTGATTCGCTCATCCTTCGTTGAAATGAGAATTGTATCTGAACCCTGCCTTGTGATATAAAGAAACTGACTATTTAGGCTTATAAATGCTATAGTCATCCTATAGTCATCCTATTGTGATCCTATAGTCATCCTTCGTTGAATGGCTATATACTGTTTATGGAGTAGATCAGCAAAAAAATAGCAGGAAGATCTTATTATAAACTAAAACTGCGGGACAATTTTTATTCTTTTACAAAATTAATGAATGTTTGAATATTCTTTTACAGTCTGATTAATTTTAGAAAAACTTATGTATCCGCTAACAAATAGCTGCACCGGTTTTGATTCTATCATTGATTATTTAACTTCTAAAATTAAAGCTTCAGGAGCTTTAATAATATTTAGAAGAATTATACATTTCAATTTTATTAAGAAGCAATATTGGAAAAAATAGGTTTATTATTTTTTACCCGCCTTTCTATATATCCAGTTCTATCAAAACCCATAAGATTGTTATCAAAGCCCAAAAAATAAAAAGATATTATAGTTGTTTTTAAATTGCTTTGATATTTGATTTCAAAATCATCTTCCGTCCTTGTTCACTCTTCCTGTAAATTTTCGTTCAGCATTTACATATACATCTACAACATATCTTCCTTGCGGTAAAGAAGCAATACTATATGTAAAAACACCCTGCTTCAATAAAGTATATTCATGCAATTGATGTAGAATACCGTCAACGGTTATTTTAACTGTAACCTGAGCTGCTTTATTCAATTGGACATCTAAATCGATCTTATCTTTTGTTCGTCTTGGAAACAAAGAAAATGCGCCCACAATTTTGTTGCTGTCTAATTTATATTGTTTCGATGCAGAAAAGAAAAGGGTTTCGCCTTTGCCACAATCACTTTCTACGATATGGAGAAGATTCCCCTTGGTATCGGACAGTCTTAAGTAACCATCTCCCTGTCTAGTGTCAGCCCAAAACTGTAATCCATTACCTGCAGTATCCTGTAAGATGAGGGCATATTTTCCTTCTTTCAATTGTAAGGTATCTGTATACAATGTATTGGGTCTTGCATCGGCTGGCAATTTTTTTAACACGGTATCGCCCATGGCATTGAGCAATAAAATAGTATTATCCTGTGGATTATTATTGGTCTTGTATTGCAGTACCATTTGCTGAGGCAATTGTTCTGCTGCAATAAAATTGCTTGTCATGGTATTATCCGCTTCCCATGCATCTTTTTTGCCATTAGGTTTGCTGATGGTAACAGAGAATTTATTCTCGCCTGTCTTTGCATCAATTTCTCCGGGCAAGACCACCCATGCTGTTTTATTAAAAGCTAAACTGCCTTTCCAACTATAATGTTTTGACGTAAAGCCAACAGTTCCATAATCGATCTGTAATGAAGTTAAATTGCTGCTACCCAAATTTCGGATCATGATCTTGGCCTGATCAATGGCAGGATTTAATCTGGCATATTGTTGTTTATCTGTTGGTGCCATAATCTCTTCTATGGCTGCATCATATTTCTGTTGAGGCGCAGAATAAAAAAACAGATAAGATCCTATATATTCATAAGCCTGAATATTGCCGGTCGCTGTATAAGGTTCCATCAAAATAGAAGCCTCATGTTTCCCGGGATGAGCCGGAACATCGATTATATCAGGCTGTTGCAAGTCACCGGGACACCAATTAGCCCGGCTATAGATCCATGTTCCCCCTTGGGGATATAAAGGGTTTGAACTACAGTCTTTCCAGAGATCTCGTTGATCCACAATATCCTGATCGATCATTATCCTGCGCCAGCGGCTGCAAAATTCGCTGCAATGACGAGGTTGATCAGCTCCATGCCCCGTATGTTGGATTCTGATGCGATTTATTGCCGCGCCTTCAGGAACCATGTATTCAACAGGCACTAATGATGAAGTGATCGGATGTTTAGCATCTCCATATTTAAATCTGTCATTCCATAAAGGGATCATGCCCATTGGTTTTACTATTTCTGGTCCATAAGTAATGGCAAAATCAATTGTCAATGCCCATCCTACTGTTTTTGGTTCATAGCCGGTATGCAAATATTCTATTTCCACACTATCCTGTAATAAGGATTTAAAATCGGTCACATCCACTTCCCATTGCCATTGCCAGCCTTTTTGGTAAATACTTCCATAGGGTGTTAACATTCTTCCTATCTCTATATGCTTATCGCTGCTGTCTTTGCTTTTTAATCTTCTGATATTAATATTATCGCAGTAGTCCCAATGAGCGGTAGGAATTGAGTCAGGCGAACCCAATGTCAAGAGCATTTTTACGGTACGAATGCTCTTGCTATTTTTTGGAAAAACACCCCATTGCCTGTATGAGTTTGCACCCTTGGCAGGGTCGGTAATGATGGTTATTCGATTATGTGTAACGATATGGTCTGTTGCAACTGTTTGTGCTAAAATAGTATTGAGATTAAAAAAGATAATAACAATATATAAAATGCGAATTCTTTGCTGCATTTTGTTGTTTTTTTCTGAATGCTAAAAATTTGTTGCGATGCTTAGCATATTAGATTCTCTAATGCTGCTATTCAAAAAAAATATTTTACTTATTCACTGCTGTATCTACCAAATAAGATTTGCTGTAGGACAAATGCATCCAGTCATAACGTTTGAACTCATTTAATAATCTGGGTTGAAATTCTTTCCAATCCTTATTCTCTTTTGCAGTCCACAGCACTTCGCTCATAGCACTTAATCTGGGCAATATCATATATTCAACTTTAGAAGGGTAGGCCATATACTCTGTCCAAACATTGGCCTGTGCCCCTAACACATATTTTGCTTCTTCTGCGTTTAATTGCTGGGGAACCGGATCATAACTATATACTTTGTCGATCGGAAGATAACCGCCGATCACCAATGAATCTTCTTTTTTGGTTTGTGAATGATCAAAGTAACAATAGCTTCCCGGTGTCATGATCACAGTATGCTTTTGTTTGGCTGCATCGATCCCGCCTTGTTCACCACGCCAACTCATCACTGTTGCATTGGGTGCTAAGCCACCTTCTAAGATCTCATCCCAGCCAATGATCTGTCTTCCTTTGCTGTTCAGGTATTTTTCAATTCGCTGAATAAAATAACTCTGCAAAGCATGCTCATCTTTTAAATTATTGTCTTTGATCCTTTGCTGACATTTAGGACAAAGCTTCCATCTTGTCTTTGGAGATTCATCACCACCGATATGAATATATTTTGAAGGGAATAATGCGATCACTTCATCCAATACATTTTCTAAGAATTCAAAGGTCTTTTCATTGCCCGCACAAAAAACATCATCACATACTCCCCATGATTCTCTTACTTTATAAGGGCCACCGGTACAACCTAATTCAGGATAAGAAGTAAGTGCTGCCATACTATGCCCCGGCATTTCGATTTCCGGGATCACTGTGATATAACGATCTGCTGCATATTGAACTATTTCCCTGATCTGTGTCTGTGTATAAAATCCTCCTGATCTGGTACTGTCATTTCCGGTACCGGGATGGTGACCAATGATGGTGCCGTTTCTGTAAGCACCAACCTTTGCAAGATTGGGGTATTTTTTGATCTCTATTCTCCATCCCTGATCTTCTGTTAAATGCCAATGAAATGTATTGAATTTATATAGGGCCATTAGGTCCAGATATTGTTTAACGAATTCAACACCAAAGAAATGTCTGCCTACATCCAGATGTAATCCGCGATAAGCGAATCTTGCAGAGTCTGATATTGTTAATTGCGGAATGGTCAATATGTGCTTTTTTTCAAAAGGTAATAGTTGGATCAATGATTGGATGCCATAAAAAACGCCCTGTTCATTATCGCCTCCTATATAGGCTTTGTCTTTATCAATCTTCATTACATACGATCCCGGAATGGAATGATTCAGTCTTTCAAAATTCAAAAGGATCACATTTGTTTCAGCCGTATTTGATCTTGAAACCGATAATTCAAAACCATAGAACTTTTTAAGATAGGCATTGAAAAATATTGCTATTTTTTCCAATCCACTTCCTTCCAGAATAATTTTGGTGGAAGGTGAAATAGAAAAACTACCCTTTTGAATGGTTGCAGCAGCAGGTTTAGGAATGATATTGATCTGTTGCGAATAAGTGTTCATCAGGGTAAATAAAAATAGTAGGAGCAATCCTTGTTTCATAGTTATGTAGTTTAATTAAAGCTTTTTAAAATGATTAATTGAATTTAGGGTCTATAAATTCCCATTCTTTGATATGTGGATGACGATGTTCTTTTTTAACGATCAGGTCCATTTGTTGAATCAACTCCGGATTTTTTGCAGCAATATCAGTGGTTTCATTGGGATCCTTGCTTAGATCAAATAACATCCATTTATTCTCCGGATGCTTGCGGATATCAGTTTTTACTGCTTTCCAATTATTCATTCTTATTGCTAATTGTCCTCCGTTCTCAGGATATTCAAAATATAAATACCCATGTTTTTTTTGTTGATCAGTCTTTCCTAATAATTCAGGTAATAGAGAGATCCCATCCGAACCCTTAATTTTTTGTTGGGTTATTTCTGCAAAAGTGGGCATCATATCATACTGTGCAGAGATCAGATCGCTGACTGATCCTGCTTTTATTTTACCCGGCCATCTTGCAATAAATGGTTCACGCATACCACCTTCAAAAAGATCCATTTTAGCACCTCGTAATCCACCATTGCTATTAAAGAAAAAGCGATCTACACCTCCGGTAAAAGTTGCACCATTATCGCTGGAAAAAAAGATGAGGGTATTATCATCCAATCCAAGTCTTTTTATTTGATCTAAAATGATCCCTACCTGATCATCTAAATAAGTGATCATAGCAGCGTAAGTAGATAAAGGATATTTTGAAGCCGCATATCCATTCTGTCCGTAATAAGGATGTTCCTCAAACTTTCCTTTGTATTGATTGATATACGATTCAGGTGCTTGCAATGATACATGGGGAATCGTATAGGGCAGATACAAAAAGAAAGGGCTATTCTTATTTTTATTGATAAATGCCAATGCTTTTTGGGTCATCTTTTCCGGGGCATAATCTTTTCCTTTATAATAGTCGAAATCTGCATCTTTTGCTTTGAGAGAATCGAGCGGATGATGAACATTGATAAAATGATTTTGTAAGGTATCCCAGTGTTCATTTTCCCAGAGATGTGTAGGATAATAATTATGTGCCTGCTTTTGATCGAGGTATCCATAAAAATAATCAAAGCCTTGTTGATTGGGATGACCTGTTGTATTTACAGAACCCAATCCCCATTTGCCGATCGCAGCAGTTGTATAACCTGCTTGTTTCATCAGGTTAGCGATCGTAAAACTATGTTCCGGCAAAGGCATTTGTCCGCCTTCCAATGCATCCGGGAATCCACCTAATTCATAGTTGCCGTGAATATACGCATGACCTGAATGTTCGCCTGTTAACAGCATGCAACGAGAAGGTGCACATACGGGGGCGCCTGCATAATGTTGCGTGAAGCGTATACCTTCTTTTGCTAACTGATCAAGATGTGGGGTTTTGATCTTTTGCTGACCATAGCAGCCCAATTCTCCATAACCCATATCATCTGCATAAATGTAAATTATATTGGGCTTTCGTTGCGACAACAAGGAAGTTGTTGCTAGAGCCATCAACACAATTAGTAAGAAGTATCTTTTCAGCATAAATTTTATTTCAGATCAGTGATCTATAATCCGCCCTTGCCTTTATATAAGTGTACAGGCTTATCAAGACTTAGTTTTAAAACAGTGATATAAGTATCCAAAACATTCGATGGTACATCAATATACACCAGCCCGGGAATTTTACTCCAGGAGATCTTGCCAACGATCTTATGCTGCAGTTTGCTGCCATTGCCAACAACTTCTATGCTGTTGATCTTATTATCCAACCCTTTGATCATTATTTGTCCGCTTGTTTTTCCCTGCAGGAAGAGATATAATGTAGCAGAGTCTTTCGACAAAGTAGTTGGGCCATAAAAATGTCCGGGTTCAATTCCTCCTAATGTCCCGAATATGGCTTCTTCATGTTTCTTATTCCATTTGCCCAGTTCTTTTAAAACATTTACCTGTTGGGGAGGGATGGTTCCATCTGCCATTGGCCCGATGTCCAGTAATAAATTCCCGCCATTGGAAATGGCATCTGCAAAAATGCTGATCACTTCATAAGGTGTTTTCCATTGTTGATCTTTCGGCTGAAAACCCCAGCTATCATTGATGGTCATACATAATTCCCACCAATTGAATTCAGGACGGGATACAGGAAAATTTTGTTCTGGCGTATCGTAATCTCCGTAGCCGCGCAAACGACCATTGATGATCGTATTAGGGTTTCTTTTCAATAATAAAGCGCGTATTTTAGTGCTTTCCCATTCTGCTGCGCTATGTTCCCAATCGCCATCAAACCACCACAGGTCGGGATTATAATTATTAGAGAGTTCAGTTAACTGGTGGTCAAGGAATTTTTTAAACCGATCCCATCTAAGGGTATCATCTTTGATCTTATACCGATTACTGTCTTTCAGAAAACCGGGATAATCTTTATGGCTCCAGTCGATCAAAGAAAAATAGGCACCTGCTTTAATATTATTCTTTCGCAATGCTGCAAATAATGGCGCGATGATATCTTTTCCGGCCGGCGTATTCTTTACAACATTATAGGTTTTTTCTTCTGTATCCCATAAAGCAACCCCATCATGATGTTTGGTAGTTAGAACAGCATAACGAGCACCACTTTCTTTGATCAGATCGGCCCATTCCTGCGGATGATAATTCTTGGCAGTAAAACCATCCATTTGTTTCATGTAATCTGTCCAGCTGATTTGCTTATTATGGAAACTCCAGCTTTCTCCAATGCCATTCACTGCATATATCCCGTAATGAATAAAGATGCCAAGTTTGGCATCGGCAAACCATTGCATTTTATTTCGGATACTATCAGGATTGATCTTATTTTGGGCTAATAGGGAGGGGGTTAAAAAGAATTGAAATACTACAATACAAATGGAAGCAATTATTTTCATATTATTTTTTTGGATTGTGATCTTAGTATTGTTGTGAATGTATTTTTTGCAGTTAGGCACAGTATTCTTGAAGCCATTAAAATTAGTCAGAATTGCTGAAGTAAAGCTTACACTATCTTATCCTTTAATGACAGCATCTTAGCATGATCAAATTTTGTTTCTTTTTTGTGCAATAAATACACTTAAATATTTTCCGAAAGGCAAATGCTGTTGTACATTCAATGATAATGAATTGAAAATTGAATTGCGATATGAAGCCTAACTTGTTTATATGCCTTTTATTCATAGTTGCCTTGCCTGCTATTTTATGGGCTCAGCAAAAACCCAATATCGTTTTTATTTATGCGGATGATCTGGGATATGGCGATATAAGCTGTTATGGTGCAACTAAGATCAATACACCGCATATTGATCATTTGGCAAAGAGTGGGATACTGTTCACCAACGCGCATGCCTCTTCCGCAACCTGCACTCCATCCAGATATTCCTTATTGACCGGACAATATGCATGGCGCAAACAAGGTACGGGCGTTACTGCAGGAGATGCTGCACTGTTAATAAAAACAGGCACAGCAACATTACCCTCAGTCTTACAGCATTCAGGTTATAGTACTGCGGCGATTGGTAAATGGCATCTGGGTTTGGGTAATGAAAATGGTCCTGATTGGAATGGTTTGATAAAGCCGGGGCCATTGGAAATAGGGTTTGATTATTCTTTCATTATTCCTGCAACAGGAGACAGAGTGCCCTGTGTATTCGTGGAAAACCATGCTGTTGTAGGACTGGACAAAAATGATCCCATTAAAGTGAGCTATAAAGAAAAATTAGCAGCTGCGGTTCAGTATGATCAAAACACTGCAGTCATGAGATCTTCGAATGGCCATAACCAATCTCTCATCAACGGTATCGGCAGGATCGGTTATATGGAGGGTGGAAAATCAGCGCTCTGGAATGATGCGGAAATTGCCAATACGCTTTGCTCTAAAGCAGCACAGTTCATCATTGAAAATAAAAGCAAACCATTTTTCTTATATCTGGCAACACATGATATACATGTGCCCAGGGTACCCAATAAAAATTTTGTGGGTAAAAGCGGAATGGGCCCCAGGGGCGATGCCATTCTGCAATTGGACTGGACGGTGGGTAAAATAAAAAGCTTACTGGATAGTCTGCACCTCACCGAAAATACGATCCTTATTTTCAGTAGTGATAATGGCCCTGTGCTGGATGATGGTTATGCAGACAGTGCCGTTGAAAAATTAAATGGACATACACCTGCCGGTCCATTACGAGGCGGTAAATACAGCGTCTTTGATGCCGGTACCTGTATTCCTTTTATCATCAGTTATCCCGGAAAAATAAAACATACTATTTCTGATGCTTTGATCAGTCAGGTTGATCTCCTGGCTTCTTTTGCATCGCTTTGTAATTATCCGCTATCGGAAAATGATGCGCAAGATAGTTTTGATCTTTTAGATGTTTTATTTGGTAAAACAAAAAAGGGAAGAGAACATTTGATAGAACATGCCGGAACTTTTGGAATCATACAAGAGAACTGGAAATATATTGAGCCATCCAATCGGGAACCTTATGATAAGTATGTGAACATTGAATTGGGAAACAATAAAATGCCGCAATTATATGATATGCAAAAAGACAGGGGAGAGAAGAATAACCTGGCTGAAAAATATCCTGATAAAATAAAAGAATTAGCTGCACTGCTGAAGAAAGTGAAAGATCCTTCATTTAAGATCCGAAACTGATCCGGGTCAATCGATCTGTTTCCTAATTTCTCTGGGATTTTGATCCGTGAATTTCTTAAATACTTTTGCGAAATACTGTGATGAAGAAAATTCTAATTCATAAGCAATATCCGAAACAGATTTTTCGCCTTTTAACAGCATCTCTTTGGCATAATGGATCTTTCTTCTCAAAACAAATTCTAAAGGTGGTATTCCCGTTTGCTCTTTAAACCATGCTTTGAATCTTGACTCAGACAGATAAACATGAGCGGCCAATTGTGCGATCGTGAAATTGCTTTTGATATTCAACTCAATGAATTCCTTGATCCGGTTCAGTGAAACATTGTTGATGGTGCTGGTCTCTTTAAATCCCAATTCCAGCAGTTCAAGCAAAATGCCCTCAACAATATGTTTCACTTTTATCTGCTGCAAGAGATTTAAAGATTCAAACTTGGAAAAGGATATAATTGTTTCCAAATTCTTTTTCATGGATGGAGAGCCGGTAAAATGTCTGTTGGGTATATTTAAAAGTGATTGCTTTAATGCAATCGCCTCTTTTTGCTGCCAGCTTAAGATTTTATCATTGGCAAGATCGATCAGTATCCAGTACAGTTCGCCTTTGTCTTCAGGGTATCCGGCTGTACTATGTAATTCATCGGGCATGGTAATAAAAATATCCCCGCCTTTTATACTATACACCTGTTCATTCACTTCATATACCTGTTCTCCTTTTGCACAAAAAACAACTTCCATCATATTCGAATGATTATGCCTAGGCAATTGGGGATGTACCTGGAAGTATTTATAGTGACCAATTACTGCAATGCCATCAATACCCCATTTACTGAAGTTGATGATGGTTCTTTCATTGGTTGAGACTAAGTCAAGTTGATCCATATAACAATGAGATATCTGCACAAAGGTAGTTTATAATTGAAAAGAGCAAATGAGTACTTCAATACCAAAGTGTTGAAGTTTGGTAATTTTTGATTTTAGATTTATGAGTCATAAAAATCATTTCAATAAAAATTAATATACTCAAACTACCAATTATGAAAACAGAAGTTGATTTTAGATTATTAGATACCCTGACTTCCATGGCTAAAAAGTTTGAAGAAACTGAACAGGAAGGCCTTTTAAAAGCTGCCTCTAAAATGGCCGATGCTATTGCTGCTGATAAACTGATCTATATCTATGGAGGAGGTGGGCATACCTGTTTGGTGATGCAGGAATTATTCTGGAGAGCAGGTGGACTCGCTAATCTTTGCCCGATGATCGATTACGCCATTCATCCCGTAACACCGGCCTATATGTATTTGGGGCATGAAAGGCTGCATGATGTTGGTAACGGAACGGTAGATTACTATGGAGTTGGTAAAGATGATGTGATACTTGTTTTTCATAGTTATGGTTTTAATCCGCCAACCATTGATTGTGCATTGGAAGCAAAGAAAAGAGGAGCAACAGTTATCGGTGTTTCTTCGCAAGACTGGAACAGGAATATTCCAAAAGATTTTCCTATCCGTCACAGAAGCGGTAAACACTTATCTGATATAGCAGATATCTATTTGGAGAACTATGTTCCTTTTGGAGATACCGTCATTACGGTTCCCGGGTTTGAACAACCCATCACCGGTATATCCAGTACTATTGATTTTTATATCGCTCATCGTCTGGAGATCGAATGTGTAAAAGAATGTGTGCGCCGCAATATTGTACCGCCTATCTGGTCAAGTGCCAATATACCCGGCGGTGATGAAAGAAATAAAGTATTAAGGGCAAAATATAATTCAAGAGTAAAATCATTATAAGAATAGATCCTCATCAATTACAACAAGATTGATGCTGATAAATTTCCGAACACTTAAAACGATCAGCTATGCCGGTTACTGAAACAGGGGTAAGTTATTACGGGATCTCTTATCCCGAACATGCCAGAAAAGATTTTGAAGAAATGAAAAAACACAATTGCACGGCAGTGCTGTTGGCCTTGACTGAATTCGATCTCTTTTTTTGGAAACCTACTATTCCAAAGATCGTTGACGAAGCCAAAAAACTCGGATTAAAAGTATATCTCAATACATGGGGTATCGGTAAATTCTTTGGTGGTGAGCCCCCCTCTGTGTTTCTTCAGGAGTGCAGCATTTATGATAAGCAATGGACAGCCCTTACCGGCGAGCCCATTGCTGCTGCTTCTCCAAGCTCACCCGCATTCAGAGAATATTTTTGGGGCATATTAGAGAACCTTGCCCGCACCTGTAATGCGGATGGTTTTTTCTGGGATGAACCTCATTATGCAATGCCTGTTTACCCGATCAGTTATCAGAGTACAACAGATTTTACTTGCAGAAATCCCATCACTCAAAAAATATTTTTGGACAAGTATGGATATGAAATGCCAAAGACCTTAACACAGACGGTTCTTAAATTCAGATTCGATCAGGCCAATGAAATATTATCCGAAGCCAGCAGGATCGTAAAGTCTATTAATCCAAAATTAAGTGTTACACAATGTTCTTTACCTGCAGACAATCATTTTTATTCCTCTTATGCCAGGGGTTTTGATGATTGGGAAAAAATAGCATTCAATCCTAATTACGATATTTTCTCTACTTCCATTTTAGTGGAAGGAAATGAAGCATTGGTTGCACACAGAAACCTGGCAAGAAAAACAGTAGAACTCGCAAAACAAAATAATAAACCTTCGCAGCGTTGGGTACAGTCTTTTTTCAGATCACCCGATGATCTGCAAACGATCAAAGAAGTGGTAAGGATCTATGCAGCTGAAGGTGTTGATTCTATTTTCTCATGGACCTATCGTGCCGGTATGGGTACATTTTTATCAGCGCCCGAACCCCAAAAAGTATGGGATATATTAGGGGAAGTGTATGGTGAAGTTTTAAAAGGATAACAACCTAATCAAGTTTGTTTCACCTTTATAGCAGCATTTTTACAACAATAAAAAATAGGTAACGATATATTCTGATCGTGTCAATAAAAAACTGCTTATGATAGCACAGGCTTTTAAAAATACATCACTGAGATCTTTCAGGCTAAAGCCTATTGCCATTCTGGGTATCATGTTTTTTGTTTTTGGTTTTGTGAGTTGGATCAATGCCATCCTGATCCCTTATTTTAAGATGGTTTGTGAATTGACTTCACTGCAATCCATGATGGTGGCTTTTGCTTTTTATGTTTCTTATTTCATCATGGCCATCCCATCATCTTACATTCTTAAAAAAACAGGATTTAAAAATGGGATGATCCTGGGTTTGTTTATTATGTCGGCGGGCGCATTTATTTTTATACCGGCCGCCCTTACTAGGATCTATCCGCTTTTCTTATTTGGTTTGTTTGTACAAGCCACCGGACTAACTATTTTACAATCCGCATCCAATCCATACGTAACCATTCTGGGCCCTATTGAAAGTGCAGCAAAGAGGATCAGTATCATGGGAATTTGTAATAAAGTGGCAGGAGCCATTGCTCCGATGATCCTGATTCAGTCTATCACCAATGGCCCTGATGAAATTGATCAGATACAAAAGCAATTAAAGATCGTTGGGGAAGGTGCAAGACAAATTATCCTGAATCAGTTGGGTACAAGGCTGATCATTCCCTATATTCTGATGGCGGTCATTTTTATGGGTTTGGGATTGATGATCCGGCTTTCTCATTTGCCGGATGTTGATACCGGTGAGGATGATAAAAACGTTCCGGATGAAAATATTGGTAAAACAAGCATCTTTCAATTCCCTTATTTATTGCTGGGAGCAATAGCTGTTTTCTGCAGTGCCAGTGTTGAAGTGTTGGCTGTTGATTCCATCATCAATTATGCACAGCATCAGGGTTATAGTTTCAGGGATGCCAAATTTTTTGCTACCTATACCTTGATCATCATGATACTTAGTTATCTTATCGGGATCATCATGATACCAAGATTTGTGAAACAGCGTAAAGTATTGCAAATATGCGCAGTTGCCGGCCTGATCGGAACAGCAGCAGTAATATTGGTGGATGGAAAAACATCTGTCTGGTTCGTGAGTTTTTTAGGGTTATTCAATGCGCTGTTATGGCCCACCATCTGGCCATTAGCGATTGACGGCTTAGGAAAATTTATGAAAAAAGGATCTGCCTTATTGATCATGGGAATTGTGGGTGGTGCATTAACACCATTGCTGTATGGTGCGATGAGTGATGTGTTTAGTCCGCAAAACGCATATGCTGTATTAATTCCTTTTTATTGTTTTTTATTTTATTACGGTTTCAAAGGGTATAAAGCAGGGAAAGTGATACTTTCAGGTCATTGATATTTTTAAAACTTTCAGTCTCATGATTAATTTGCTGTTATGAAAAGAACAAGTGTTTATTTATTCTTCTTCTTACTATTATCCGCTAGATTTTTATCTGCTCAGTCATTGATAAATATTATCCCTAAGCCCCAAAATTTACAGGAATCAAAAGGCTCTTTTATTATTTCACCTGCAACAGTGATTGTGGTGAAGGATAATTTATTAATTCAGGCAGATCAATTGAAACATTATCTCGAGCCTGCACTGGGCTTTGATCTTGCTATTGCAGCAAAAGCTGTTCAAAACAATGTGATTGAAATTCGATTAGATAAGACGCTCTCTAAATTAGGAGAGGAGGGTTATCAGTTAAATATCGAACCTCAAAAAATCACGCTCATTGCATTGAATGAAAAGGGAATTGTTTGGGGTATACAAACCCTGCGTCAATTACTGCCTGATCAGATCCTTCGACAGGCAACTGTAAAAGGAATGGAATGGAAAATACCCTGCTTGAAAATAGAAGACCAGCCAAGATTCAAATGGCGTGGACTGATGCTCGATTGCAGCAGGACTTTCATCGCCAAAGAACAAATAAAAAAGTATCTGGAACAAATGTCTCTTTACAAGATGAATGTTTTGCATATGCATTTAACAGATGATCAGGGATGGAGACTTGAAATAAAAAAATACCCTGAACTCACTTCTGTATGCAGCAAATTCGATACTGCTTTTCATGAACCAAAAGAATACGAAGGTTTTTATTCGCAGGATGATATCAGAGAGCTCATTGCATTTGCTGCCCAAAGAAATATAGAGATCGTTCCCGAGATTGAAATGCCCGGACATACTTCCGAATTGTTTGCAGCATTTCCCCAGCTTTCCTGTAAAGGGGATACACTGAAAGTTCGTCCATGGGCGAAGGGTGCAGGTGTTCATAATGATGTATTCTGTGCAGGTAATGAAGCCACATTCGATTTTTTAAAGAATGTATTGGATGAAGCAACTGCATTATTTCCATCCGTATATTTTCATATTGGTGGAGATGAAGCACCAAAGAAGTTTTGGAAAGAATGCCCTAAGTGTCAAAAAAGGATCAAAGACGAAGGCTTAAAAGATGAGAATGAATTACAAAGCTGGTTTGTTAAACGAATAGAGAAATATTTAAACAGCAAGGGAAAGAAATTAACGGGTTGGGATGAGATCATGGACGGAGGATTAAGTGAAACAGCTACCGTGATGTACTGGAGAAGCTGGCAAAAAGATGTTGCAAAGAAAATACCAACTATCTCTAATGCTATTATCATGTCGCCAACTTCTCATAGTTATTTTGATTATACCTATAAGAATATCTCTACAGAGAAAGTGTATAGTTTTGATCCTGCTTCAAAAGAAGTATTTGGCGATCATGTAAACAACGTATTGGGTGTGCAAGCAAACTTTTGGTCGCATTTAGATAGGACGCCGCCAAGGATCGACAGACAATTATTTCCCCGCATTCTGGCAATGGCTGAAATAGCATGGACAGATAATGCCAGAAAAGACTGGAAAGATTTTAATACTAGATTGCAGTCCAAACTGAGAAGCCTTGATGTGATGGGTATTTATTATTACAACGAGAATCAATGATCCGTATTCATTGAATCAACTCATAAATCTTGATAACAATCATGGATCGCCAACCATTAAAGATGATCAGATATTTTATATACACTTGTTTGATCGTAGTGTTCTCAACAAGTCTTCTTGCTCAGAAAACGCAAACCGAGAATAAGAAGAAACGCATCAATATACTTTTTTTAATGAGCGATCAGCATCGCGGCGATTGCATAGGAGCGGCGGGGGCATATTGGGTTAAAACCCCCAATATGGATAAACTGGCAAGCGAAGGTGTATTATTTACGAAAGCATATAGCTCTGTTCCTTCCTGTTTGCCTGCAAGAACTGCCATACTCACAGGGATGAGTACCTGGCAACACGGCAATCTGGGCTATAATAATATTCCGGATTATCCTTTTGAAGGTCCTGCTATGTTTACTGCAGCAGGATACCGAACCCATGCTGTTGGAAAAAATCATTTTACACCCATGCGCAACAAACATGGTTATCAAACAGAGGAACTGGAGGAAGGTTGGTACACTGCAATTAAGAATCATGAGTTATGTGATTATGCCCAATGGTTTCAACAAACCATGCCCGGAAAAGACATCAATGCTTCCGGTCTGGGCTATACCGATCATCGGGGCGGGCGTTGGTTCCCTTATGAAGATTCATTACATCCTACTTATTGGACCGCAGAACATGCCATAACATTTCTTCAAACCTATCATGGTGATCAACCCTGGATGCTGAAAGTTTCCTTTCAGCGACCCCATCCGCCATTCGATCCTCCAAAAAGATGGTATGATGCATATAATGAAAAGGACCTTCCAATGCCTAAAGTGGGTGCATGGGCAGTAGAAAAATATGGCAATTCAAAAAGTTCCCTCGAAAAAGAACCCAATGCCACTCATGGTGTATTCCCGGAAGAAGAAATAAAACAATCATTGCATTCTTATTATGCAGGGATCTCTTTTGTTGATGAAGAATTAGGAAGAGTGTTGGCGGCATTAAAAGCAAGAGGAGAATTAGAAAATACTTTGATCATTTATACTGCAGATCATGGCGACATGATGGGCGATAACTATATCTGGCGTAAATGCAGACCTTATGAAGGATCTGCAAGAATACCCATGATCCTTCGCTGGCCTGAGAGCCTAAAGCTGAATGCTAAGAGAGGACAAACAAGCAATGCATTGGTAGAACTGCGTGATGTGTTACCCACTTTTCTGGATGCTGCAGGCATTGCTAAACCCTCTGTAATGGATGGGATGAGTATGCTGGATATTGTAAAGGGTAAACAATGGAGATCCCAACTCGATCTGGAACATGCACAAATTTATGAGAAGGATAATGCATGGGTAGCATTGACCGATGGCAGGTATAAATACATTTATTTTACTTTGACCGGACAAGAGCAATTATTTGATCTGAAAAATGATCCTGCTGAATTAACAGATATGGTAACAGCAAGTAATAAAGATGAAAAGCTGATACTATCCTGGCGCAACAGAATGATCGATCACCTGAAAGAAAGAGGGGAGGAATGGGTAAAAGACGGCAACTTGGTTGTTCAGAAAAAGCCGATCTATTATGGTGTAAACCATCCAAAGTATAAAGAATTAACGGGTAATGTAAGATCTGTGAGCCCCAAGCTTGATTGATCTTTTAGCCAATTCATTTACACGATGAATAGATTGGATGATTTAAAATTAGAAATGCAAGATTATTTTAAAAAGTATTTTCAGCTAATTTAGAAACTAATATTTGATCTTAGTTTTGATCTTTCTATCTGATGTATGAAAAAAATATTTTTACTTATTGCCATTTTAATAGTAACGATCCAATGCCAATCGCAAATGAATATACCCTGGTTGGGCCATATCAAATGGATCAACGGATATGCTCGTGAAATAAGCGGTGAAAATATTGGTTACACATCTGCTTACCCTGATTACGCAACAGTAGCCTTACTTACGCGAAATACAGATGGCAATAAAATAATCGAATGGGAAACAGCTTCTGTTCCAAAGGACAGTAAGGGACCTTATGTTTATTTTAGTTGGGTTGCTGCACATTCTTCAGGCACAAGCAGTGCTGTCAGAAATTATGATCTGTATATTGATGATAAAAAATTATTGACATTCACAACATATCCTGATAATCAAAAGCCGGACTGGACCTCTGCTTCAGCCGATAGTGCAAGGCTTGTCTTTATTCAAAAAAGAAGAGATGCATCAAATGATGCACATGGACTGGCTTTTTTGAGACTTCCGATCAGCAAAGTAAAACCCGGATTCCCCGTTAAGATCAAAGTAGTTGGTCAATCGCAAAACAGTAATGATTGGTACATGACATTCAAATTCATCTTTCAGGAAAAAGTGGATATTGAACCCATGCCTTTTGTTTTAAAGAATGGCAAGCAACCTATTCAACTAACTGCTTTACATTTTGGGACTGATGAAAAGATGACTGTCATGGTTAATCATGCAGACTCTTATTCCTTTGACTTGAAAAATGGGATCAACACATTCGATATCCCTGTTACCGCTGTTACAAAAAATGACAGTGTTTTTGTTTCTATTCAATCCAATAAAATAGTATTGGTCAATAAATTTATCCAACTGCATCCGGTTATTTATCGTGAGTTGGATTTTATTCATCATTCCCATACGGATATTGGATACTCTCATTTACAACCCGAAGTTTTACAGAGGCATATCAAGAACATTGATGACGCCTTACATATGATCGAGAAAACAAAACACTTATCGACTGATGCAAGATTTAAATGGAATATAGAATCAATGTGGGTTGTTGACCATTATCTGCAACAGGCATCAACACAACAAAAAGAAAATTTTATCAGAGCAGTAAAAGAAGGAAGCATTTGTTTGTCTGCTTTGTATGCCAACATACTTACAGGTATTAGCGAACCTGAAGAAACATTTCATTATACTGATTATGCGCAACAGCTGTCAAAACAATATGGATTAACAATTAACAGTGCCATGATCTCTGATATACCAGGTTTTGCATGGACAACTGTTACCGGACTTGCTAAGGGAGGAGTAAAATATTTCTCCATCGGTTCCAACTTTTTTGGATTGCAACATCCATATTTGGGAGACAGGGCCGGCCATTTTTTAAAGATATGGGGCGATAAACCTGTTTGGTGGAGTTCACCATCTGGAGAAGAAAAAATATTATTCTGGGCTGCTGCCAAAGGGTATTCATCATGGCATGGAACCCCCATTGGCGGTGTATTCGAAAGAGGACCCAAAAAGATCGCTGAATATTTAAATGAGCTTACTGCGAATCGCTACCCCTATGAGATCGTTCAATGGAGATACAATGTTGTTTCTGATAACGGACCGATCGATTCGACCATCTCTGATTTTGTAGAGCAGTGGAATCATAAGTATGCATCTCCAAGAATTGTATTGAATACAGCAGAAAAAATGTTTGAGCTATTTGAAAAGAAATATGGCAATAAATTACCCATAGTAAAAGGAGATATCACGCCATATTGGGAAGACGGTGCTATTTCCACCGCAGCAGAAGAAGGGCAAAACAGGATAAACAGTTTGCGGCTGCAGCAGTTGGAAACATTATACAGTATCATCAATCCTAAGTTATACGATCCGCAAAAATTTGCAGATGCATGGGCCAATATCATTCTTTTTCATGAACATACATGGGGTGCATATAATAGCATTTCTGAACCTGATAAGGCATTTGTAACGGAACAATGGCGTTTCAAAAAGCAATATATGCTGGATGCTGATCGGCAGGTAAATCAACTAGAAAAAGAGATATTGAATTCTGTCACAGATCCTGCCTCTAAAAAAGTCGCAGTAATCAATACAAGCTCATTTAAAAGAACAGACCCGGTTATCATGAGGTCAAATTTGCTGGGTAAAACAATAAAAGATGCAAACGGGAAAGAGGTCCCGGTCCAAGTGCTCCAAAACGGAAATTCTGTTTTTATAGCTGCTGATGTTCCTTCATTCGGAAATGCTTTGTATGACATTGCATCGGAACAATCTGTTATGCCTTTTACCAATCCTTTCATCATTACAGATAGTTCCCTTTCTAATGGAAAGATCAAATTGATCTGGGACAAACAGAATGGAAGTATCATTAAACTCGAAGATGAGCAGCATTATGATTTTGCAGGTATGTATAATAAACAGGGATTGAATAGTTATTGGTATGTGCCGGGATTGATAGATCCTGCAAATGCTGTTACGAATAATGCTGTAAAAGTGAGAATTACTGAAACTGGTCCTGTGCTAACAACGATCTCTATCATTTCAGAAGCACCGGGCACCAAAAGTTTGGTAAGAAATATCTCTTTATACGCGGGCAGTAATGAAGTAATGATCGATAATATGATTGATAAAAAAGCTATCCGTGAGAAGGAATCTGTTCATTTTGGTTTTCCTTTCAATCATTCTTTCAACAAAACAGTCTTGGATGCAGGTTATGGCAATATGAAATACATCACAGATCAACTTCCGGGCTCTGACTTTGATTATGTATATGCGCGCAGATGGATGGATCTGTCAAATGATAGAAAAGGAATCCAAATGATGTTGCTAGAATCACCATTGATAGAACCTGATAGCATCATTGATGAAAGAAAGACTATTCAGCAATCTCACAAAGCCTGGAAGAAAGCGGGTATCCCAACTTCAACATGGTTCAGTTATGTAATGAACAATTACTGGCATACCAATTACAAAGCAGATCAGGAAGGGGTCGCTCATTTTAAATATGTATTGCGGCCACATGAAATACAAACAGGCATTGATCTGGAAAAAGCTGCCTCAGCTTTCACTCAGCCACTTGTGGCAATACCGATCAATAATAGTTTTATTTTGAATGATAAATTATTTGAATTAAGTAACCCCAATCTTACAGTAACAAGTATTACAGTTGAAAAGGATGGGGCTATGATGGTAAGATTGTTTAATCCTGAGCAAACCATACAACAATCGAAATTTATCTGGAGGAATCTTAAGCCAACACAAATATTGAATACCGGTTCTAAGAAAATAATATCGGCCAATGACATATTCTCAATTGCCGGAAATGGGGTTATGGAAGTCCTGATCAATTAGATATTAAGAATATATCTGTTTAGATAAGATACTAGAACAATAGGGCAAGATAAAGGAAGTCTTGATTACAAATGAGTTATAGCTTTAACAGCAAAATGATCATTTTAATGAAACGATACTGCATCTTTTTGTGTTTCTGTTTGATGGGTTATTCAGTAAGCGCACAGATGGCTCATTATACAACAAACTATCTGCAATTATCCATCGATGCGAATGGCGGCCTGATTCACTTGTCAGATAAGAATGGTCACAGCAATTATTCAGTGGATAGCAAAAGATCAGCACTGCTTTCCATCATGATCAAAGACTCTGTGCTGCATCCTGAAAAAGTTGCCTTTTCAAATCATGATAAGATCATCACTGTACAATTCCCCAATCATATCATTGCTGTTGTAGAAGCCATATCGAATGATGCATACATCAGATTCAAATTGCGATCCATTTCAAAAGAAGAAATAATTAATGCAGTTATATGGGGGCCCTATGAAACGAAATCCAATAAGAGCGTTGGTGAAACGATCGGCATTGTTCAAAACGATTCTTTCACCATCGGGTTGCAAGCATTGACTATAAAAACACTGGGAGGATATCCCTGGAAAGCGGACGATCATTTGCCGCAGATGGATATTTTTTCGCAGGAAAATTATGATGTTACCAAAAAAGTAAAGCGTGGTGTACTGTATTCTGTAGAAGCAGCCATGCCAACCGCAACGGGCAGTAGTTTGCAGGCATATACCCGAAACAGAGATAAAGACAGGGTGATCGAGAATTGGGGTCATACGAAATTTGTAGCACCGGCTTATGATGATGGCGGATTAAGGGGTTCGGCCATTGCTATTTTTGGTTGCCCGAACGATTCAACATTAGATCTGATTGGAAAGATCGAGATCGGAGAAGGATTGCCCCATCCGATGATCGATGGCATTTGGACAAAGAAATCTCACGCCATCAATTCATCCTATCTCATCATGGATTTTAGTGAATCGAATATTGATCAGGCCATCGACATCACTCAAAAAGCTGGGTTTAATTATTTATATCACGGTGATCCTTTTGAAACATGGGGGCATTATCCGCTCAAGAAAGAATTTTTCCCGAATGCTGTGAAAGGATTGAAATACTGTGTGGACAAAGCTTTAGAAAAAGGGATCAGGATCGGAACACATACACTCTCCAATTTTATCAATACCAACGATGCCTATGTGAGCCCTGTTCCGGATAAACGATTATCTGTTGTAGGCAGCAGTAAAATAATCTCCGGTATTGATTCAACACAAAAAGATATTGAAATAGAAGACCCCGGATATTTCAATCAGTTTCAGAATAATCATTTAAAGAGTGTGCTGATCGGGGATGAGATCATACGTTATGGTTCAGTGTCTGATCATGCACCATGGATCTTAAAAGATTGTCAGCGTGCCGCTTTTGGTACTCATGCAGCCATTCATGCAAAGGGAACGGTGATCAGTAAACTATTCGATCATGGATACAAAGTGTTTTTGGGCAATGCTTCTTTGAATCAAGAGATCGCAGAAAATATAGCAGATGTTTTCAATGAAACAGGGATCAGGATGCTGGACTTTGATGGATTGGAAGGAGCGGGGTCAACCGGAATGGGTAATTACGCAGAAGCATTGTTTGCAAAAGCCTGGTATGATCATTTAAATGAAAATATCAAGAGTCATTTTTTATTAGGTGCAAGCAGATCCGGACATTATTTCTGGCATATTTATTCAAGGATGAATTGGGGAGAACCCTGGTATGCAGGATTCAGAGAAAGTCAAACAGAATATCGATTAGCCAATCAGGCATATTTTAAACGTAACCTGATGCCGGGTATGCTGGGATGGTTTAAGATGACTGCTTCCACCACCATCGAAGATGCTGAATGGTTAATGGCCAGGTCGGCAGGCTATAATGCAGGCTTTGCATTTGTAACTGATTATACTTCCATTCAAAAAAACGGAAGTTCAGATGAGATCTTCTCCATATTGAAATTATGGGAACAGTCCAGATTGAAGGGACTATTCACTAAAGAACAGGAAAAACGAATGCAGGACGTTTCTGCCGAATTTCATTTAGAACGACTCTCTGAAAAATCACTAAGCCTTCACCGGGTATATTCAAACAAATTCAAACACCTTAAAAAGGAACGGCAACCGGGAGAACCATTGTATTCCACATTTGAATTTGAGAATCCTGCTGATGAACAGTCCCTGAGTTTTATAATAACTGCCGATGCTGCTGATATTTCTGATATAAGCCTCGAACTCAATCAGTACAAAAAGATCCAACTGCCTGTTGTTTTACAAAAAGGTCAAACCGTAAAATTCTGCAATGGAAAATCGCTGATCGTTTATGATAAGAACTGGAATAAACTGTATGACAAAATGATTGACCCGGTTTTATTCACTGTAGCAAAAGGAAAGCTAAGCATCAATTTTGATTGCCGGTTCGGTGATACAGAAACTGAAGCTGATGCCAAAATTGAATTCAGACTAAAAGACAAAGCCGAATTGATCAATGATCAGAAATAATGGTATGAATCGCTGCTATTTAATTGGGCCTTACAAATAGTATAATACTGCATAAAATTTAGCATCATGCACAGACTAAAATATTTTTTATTATTCTTTATAAGTACGAATATATTTTCGGCAACTGCGCAAAAAACGACCTTACCTCAATTACCTGATCCTGCCTACAATCTTGTTTTGCAGGCACCCATCGATAAATGGGATGAAGCCATTCCATTGGGAAATGGATTAATGGGTGGACTATTATGGGGCGAACAGAATACGATAAGATTATCGCTAGACAGAGGGGATCTCTGGGATGAAAGGACATATCACGAAAAGGATTGGTGGAAAAAATTCACTTATCAAAAAGCTGCAGCCTTTATTGCACAAAACAGGGCTGATACGGTGAGACAATGGTGGGATCAAAGTTACAGAGGTACCACCCCCACCAAATTGCCCGCAGGCAGAATAGAAATAAAATTACCGCTAACAGAAAATGTAAACCGTTTCGAACTCAATCTTTCTACTGCAGAAGGATTTGCTTATTTCCATTCAAAGACTAAGATCAAAATGATGTACAGTGCGATCAAGCCTGTGATATTATTATCGATACAGGGATCAGTTCCCGATTCTGTGAACCTGCTGAGTACCATGGATGTATTCAGAATAAACAATGCGGGTAAAAAGGAGAACAATACTGTTGCTTCTGTAAGTAAACTGGGTTACCCCGAAGCAGTAAAAGGGCGAGCAGATCATGCGCAATGGTACATTCAAACTGCAGCCGATGGTTTACAATATTGTGTGTATGTGCAATCCAAACAAAACAATAATGAAACATTGTTGGCAATAACGATCAGTGCCACTAATGATGCAACTGATTTTTTAGCATTAGCCCAATCAAGATGTGAAGAAGCATTGCAACAAGGCTATGCAGCACTATTAAAACAACATGCGCAATGGTGGAAGGATTTTTGGCAAAGATCTTCTGTTTCTATTCCCGATACAGCTGTTCAAAGACAATATGATCTGGTCCAATATTTTTATGCTGCGGCTTCTCGTAATAATGCGCCACCCATGCCATTGCAGGGTGTGTGGACCGCTGATAACGGGACTTTGCCTCCATGGAAAGGAGATTATCACAATGACCTGAATACACAGATGACCTATATGGCCTATCAGGAAGCAGGAAGATTCGATGAAGGTGCTTCTTATCTTAATTTTTTGTGGGACAGAAAAAAAGTATTTGAAGATTTTGCGAAAGACTTTTATGGTACCAAAGGATTGGCATGCCCCGGTGTGATGTCTTATGCAGGTCAGCCATTAGGAGGCTGGGGACAATACAGTATGTCGCCCACCATGAGTGCCTGGAGTGCACATCTTTTTTATCTGCATTGGTTATATACTGCGGATGATTTATTCCTGAATGAAAAAGCATATCCATGGTGTTCGGAAGTGGGCGACTGTATGCTGGGATTATTGAAGCCTGATGAAAAGGGGATCTTGAAATTACCGCTTTCATCCTCTCCTGAAATATTTGATAACAGTGCGAAAGCCTGGCTGCAACCCAATAGTAATTATGATCTGATGTGTTTAAAAATGCTATTCCTTTCCTTGAAAGAAATGGCAGAAGCAACCCATAAAAAAGATGAAATAAAAAAATGGTCGGATGCAGCCTTTGCATTAGGGGACTATCATACAAGGGCCGACGGAACATTAATGGTAGATGCAGTAAAAGAAATGCCGCGCAGTCACAGGCATTTATCCAATATCATTGGATTATATCCCTTTAATTTAATTACTAAGGAAACAGGAGCGCAGGATACTAAAATAATTGTAGCAAGTTTACAGCAATGGGATAGTTTGGGTACTAGTCAATGGTGCGGTTATACTTTTTCATGGATGAGTTGTTTGCAGGCCAGAGTGGGTAATGCAGAAGAAGCGGTGAAGGATCTTGACATTTTTGTAAAAGCATTTATTTTGAGGAACGGGTTTCATGTAAATGGTGATCAAACCAAAAGCGGTTATTCTGATTTCACTTATCGTCCTTTTACTTTGGAAGGGAATTTTCTCGCAGCACAGGCGGTTCAGGAAATGCTCTTACAAAGCTGGAGTAATGAACCCGGAAAGTTAAATAGTGGTGTCATCCGATTATTCCCTGCAACACCTGTAAAATGGGCCGATGTATCTTTCTCTCAGTTAAGAGCCGAAGGAGGATATCTTGTATCAGCGACCCGAAAAAAAAATAAGATCCTTGCATTCAATATCACTGCAACGAAAGCCGGTACTGTTAGAGTAAAGGATAATTTTAATGCACAGATCCCTAAATGGAATAGGAATGGCGTTCAAAAAACAGGCGATTTATATGAATTCTATTTAGAAAAAGGCCAAAGCCTGCATGCAAATTTTTGATCTGCCTTTGTTTTTCTCTACAATTCCTTATTACTGTTCCCATATTGCTATCGGACAAACTACTACATCATCTCCTGATGATTTTGCTTAGTATCCTATTTGATTCCTGATTGATCTTGCTATAAAACAATAGTGAGGTAGATGTTAACCGCATATGAACCACTTATAAACCACAGCTTATAATAGTGGCTTATATGAGGCTTATATATGGCTTATATATGGGTTATATGAGGCTTATATCCGAATCAGAGTAGAAGATGGTATAGTTAAAACAGGGATGATGTATACTGAAAAAGTTTGACAATGGATATAGTCCAAGTCTTGGTTTGAAATGCTTATACTGCCATTTGTTTTCTGAATTCTCTCGGGGTCATTCCTTTTATTTCTTTAAAGAAACGATTGAAATTGCTGATGGTGTTAAAACCACAGGCGAATGCAATTTGAATGACCGTTTCCTGAGGGTCTGCCAATAATTTACAGGAATGCCCGATCCTGATCTCATTCACAAACTGAGTAAATGATTTTTGTGTTCTTGCTTTAAAATAACGGCAGAATGCCTGAACATTCATACCGGCGATGTCTGAAATAGTGGTCAGGGAAATTTCTTCTTTAAAATTATCGAACACATACTTAAACACACGATCGATCCTTTGATTATCCCTGCTTTGATAGTTGTTGATATAACCGGCGCTGGCTAATAATTCATACTCTTTTGTTTCACACATCAGATCAAGAATATGCAGTACGTTGATGATGCGGGGAAGTCCTTTTTGCTGCAGCGCCAATAACAGTGTTTCAATGATCCTTGTTTTTGTTTCACCATAAAACAGCATACCCCTTTCTGCCAGCCTCAGCAGGGATTGTAGTTTTTTGATATCGCCAAAAATGGATAGATGTCTATCCAATTCAGCAGGCTCAACATATAAACCGATGGAATGTGCGGTGAAAGATTCGTTGTTCTTAAAATACTGCAGGTCGTTATGCCAAACATGCGGAAGGTTGGAACCCATGAATATCAGTTCACCACTGGTAAAATGTTGAACATTGTCGCCAATGATCCTTTTCCCTTCACTTTCTACTATATAGACCAATTGGCATTCATGATGGAAATGAAATTCAGTAGAGAAGTTAGGTTGAATTACTTCTTTTAGAATGAAAGTGGAGTGTTCCGATTTATTTTCAACTATCCTTGCGGCAATGGGTTTCACTTTGCAATTATTTCTTATAAAAACTTAAACTAAGCTAAGATAGAGTATATCCTTGTCATTTTTGAGGATAAATTTTAAGGATTTGATAACTATTTTTGAGAAGATGAATGCATTTCTGTTGCTTGCTGATGAGATATTTTCTTTATCTCCATTTGTCAAATAATTCAATAACCCTTAATAATATGCATGAAATTATTTCCGGCATTTTAATAAGGCAATACTAAAACTGAGAAATACTTTTATAAAACAGAATTTTCTTTTTTATAAAAGCCGAAATGAACTGCTATGTATACGGAATCAGAGTTACTAACCCAAATTGCCAACGGTAATGAAACAGCGTTCAAGCATTTTTTTGAACTGCATAAGGGGAAGCTGTATAATTATCTTCTAAAAGTGACAAAATCCCAACAGATCGCAGATGAAATTTTGATTGATGTTTTTTTTAAAATCTGGATGGGAAGAGAATTAATTACTGAGGTTCAAAATATGGATTCCTTTCTTTTTACAGTTGCTAAAAATAAAGCATTGGACTTTTTTAAAATGGTAGCTCGTAATAAGAAATTGCAAAGATATTTCGCATATGAAATGGATGAACGAAAAGTAAAAGAATCAGATTCTGTCCTGCTAGAAAATGAATGCAATCAGATATTCAGAAATGCAATCGGACAACTCTCTCCGAAAAGAAAGGAAATATTTATACTCAGCCGCGAACGGGGATTGACACATGAACAAATTGCGCAACACCTTAACCTTTCCAAAAATACCGTTAGAAACACAATGGCAGAAAGTTTAAGAACGATCCGTCATTTCCTGTTGAAAAGCGGCATCACACATTTTCTGATCTCCATTTTATTTTTATTCAGTTAGTCTGCTTTTAAAAGCCTTTGGGTAATTAAAGAATGTATTTCTTTAAAAAAATTAATGTTCAATAGTACTGTACCCAACATTTTATCGTCTTTAGTTAATTAAGACAAGTTTTTTATGTCATCAAACCCTTTGAGATTAAAATATCTCCTGAATAAATACCTGCATAATACTTGCTCCAGGGATGAGTTGCATGATTTATGGGTCTTGATGTCGGAAATTTCTGAAAATGACCTGATCGATGCAGAACTGCAGGCATTGTGGAATAATAATTCCCCGGAAGATAATGGTGCAGATTGGGATCGTTTATATGCACGTTTACGAAATCAGATAGAACATCATGAAACCGATTATACCCGCATCAGTTCTTACGGAAAAGTAAAATGGATTTGGAAAGGATTAGCCATTGCAGCAGCCGTACTTATCTGTGTTTATGTATCTGTATCCGTATTTCAAAAAAATACAATTGTTATAAACAATCCATCAGCGAGAACATTGACTGTTGCTCCAAAATCTGTAAGCTGTCAGGTTATTACATTGGCAGACGGGAGTTCGGTTACGTTGAACCACAATTCTCATTTAAGTTATCCCAGTGCTTTCAGTGGGAAAACAAGGGATGTTTATCTGATCGGGGAAGCTTTTTTCGATATCAAACACGATAATACAAAACCCTTCCTGGTGCATACAGGGGCTTATATCATAAAAGTTTTGGGTACGGCTTTTAATATCAGGGTTTTACCCAATGAAAAAGGAATTGCTGTAACTGTTGCCCGTGGTAAAGTACAGGTACAAAAGCAAGAGACAAAAAAAATACTCGGAGTATTATTGTCTGGGGATCAATTAACCGTAAAGATGTCGCAGTCTGATAAGGCTTCTGATACGGTGGTTCAGAAAAAAGTAGATATCAATGCTGTGCTCAAATGGGAAAAAGAAGAACTGGTATTTGAGAATATAACATTCGATGAAGCTGCAATGCGGTTAAGCCATTATTTCGGAATTGAAATAAGGTTTAAAAACCCTGATGTAAAGAACTGTCGTTTTACAGCAAATTTTCAGGACGAGAATTTGGAGAATATCGTAACCATTATATCAAAACTAACAAAATCAACGTATGAGAAAAAAAACAATATTTTCTGGATAGATGGCAAAGGCTGTGAATAAAAAAAATAGCTACCCTAACTGCGAATTAGAGTAGCCTGATGCTTTTTAAAAATTTGTGAATCATTAAAAAACAAGCCTAAAGTATGAAAATTTTAGCCCTTGGGAGAAATCATTTTCTCCCGGTAAAAACCACGCTAACCCGCCAATTATTATTGATTATGAAAATTAGCTTATTAAGTATGGTTGTTGTTTTCATCAGTATGCAATTATTGATAGCATCACCTGTTAAGTCGCAGGCTTTTGAAAACACCAAAATAACAATCAATGCAAAAAGCATTTCTTTAAAAGACCTGATCAGGGAAACTGAAAAACAGACGCATTTCAAATTTGCGTATGTTCAAAATGATATTACACCAGTAAAGAATATTGAGGTCGTATCTCAGGATGAATTACTCGCTGTTATGCTGCAAAATATTTTGAAAGAAACCGATCTGGAATATTCAGTAAAAAATAAAACCATCATTTTATTGAAGCGTGAAAAAGACAAAAATGCCCTTGATGCAATCGACAATACAGCTTTTGTGATGCCTGAAAAAGTGATTACGGGGATTGTCATGGACGAAAAGGGGGTACCGTTAAAAGGAGCTTCTGTTATTGTAAAAGGAGAAGCCGGCAATGCAACATCTACGGATGAGAACGGGAAATTCAAAATACATTCCAAAAATGCATTCCCGACCATTATCATTTCATTTGTAGGATATAAGAATCAGGAATTGAAAACCGATGCGAACAGCAATTATATCATCAATCTAAAATTAAGTGATGAGTCTCTCACCGATGTTGTAGTGATTGGTTATGGTACTCAGAAAAAAGCCATTGTAACAGGGTCGGTAGCGACCGTTAAAATGGATGATATTTTGGGAGACAGGCCTGTTACTTCAACCGGTGCATTACTGCAAGGTGCCGTTCCCGGTTTGCAGGTTACGATCAATTCAGGTCAGCCCGGTGCTTCTACCAGTTTTAATGTAAGAGGTGGTACCGATTTCGGTACTACATCAACATCTTCCATTAATACGGGTGGACCGTTCATCTTAGTAGATAATGTGCCTTTCAATGGCCCTTTGAATTTAATTGACCCGAATGATATTGAGTCAGTGACCGTTTTGAAAGATGCAGGTTCTGCTGCTATATATGGTGCAAGATCTGCTTTTGGTGTGGTATTGATCACTACTAAAAAGGGGACTAAAAATCAGAAAGTACAATTTAATTATAGCGATAATTTTGTAATGTCGAATCCCACTAACCTGCCCGTTAAAGCTACACCCACACAGCAGGTACAAGCATGGATAGATGGTGGAATGACACCAGCTTATAATGGGAATCAAAATTTGGTTACCTGGCAACAATTACTGGCCGCATATCAAACAAGCCCGTCTTCTTATCCTGGTGGTTATGCTATGAGTAATAATGTATATTATCAATTGGCACCTACGGATGCGGTGCAAGCTTTATTAGGAAATTCCGCTTTTCAACAAATGCATAATTTTTCTGTCAGCGGCGGATCAGATAAAATTACTTATCGGCTATCTCTTGGTCTCACAAATGAAAACGGAATTTTGGTTCCGACTGCAGGTCAGGATAAATACAGCAGATACAATATTAAATCCATCGTTTCCGGTGATGTAACGAATTGGTTGACCCTTCAACTAGATGCGGGTTATTACAGTTCTACCAATACTACACCATTCTATTCGAATGCTTTTGGTGATGCTACCAATACACCTTCTGCATTGGCATTGGATTCTGTACCAAATTATGTAGGCACACTAAGTACTGCCAAAAATGAGATATTGGCATTGGCCCCGGTTACCAACAGAAATGATGATATCAGAATGACCGGCAGAACTATTATCAAGCCGTTGAAAGGGTTAACAATTACGGGAGAATTTACAGTGGATAATCTTCGAAATCTAACTACAACATACGATAAGAAAGCAACAGGATTTCTGAATCCTTATACTTATGTTTCTTCAACTATTGGATCTGATAAATACACTAAGGCCAATTCGATGACGGATTATCAGGCATTGAACTTATTTGCGACTTATGTAAAATCTTTAGGTAAACATAATATTACATTAACAGCCGGTTTCAATCAGGAACAAAGCCATTATGAAATCCAGTCTGAAACATCTACAGGGATGATCAATCCAAATCTTCCTTCGATCTCCGGAACAACCGGATTAGTTCCTGTTGTAGGTGCTGATAACTATATTGAATATGCGAACAGAGGTGTATTCGGCAGATTGAATTACGATTACAAAAGCAAATATTTATTCCAGATAAACGGTAGATATGATGGTTCTTCTAAATTTCCTGACGGACATCGTTGGGGTTTCTTCCCTTCAGTATCTGCAGGTTGGAGAATAACAGAAGAAGGCTTTATGCAATTCATTAAACCTGTTGTGAATGAATTGAAATTAAGAGGTTCTTTGGGTACGGTGGGTAACCAGAATATTACCGATTACCAGTTCTATGGAGGGATGACCTCTTATAATCCAAACTGGCTCTATGCCAATGCACAGGTAGGTACTTTAAACCCACCACCATTGGTAAGCAACAGCTTTACCTGGGAAACTGTAAAAACAGTGGATTTCGGATTTGACTGGGGAATGTTCAAGAATCGCTTTACCGGTAGTTTTGACTGGTATAAGAGAGATACAAAAGACATCCTGACTTCTAATCCTACTCCTTTGCCGGCAGTATTGGGAACAGGAGCTCCATTGCAGAATGCAGGTTCTTTGAGTACCAAAGGATTTGAATTGCAGGTGAACTGGAGAGACAAAATAGGAAAGGTTACTTATTATATAGGTGCAAATCTATTCGACTATCAAACAGAAGTGACCAATGCGATTAACCCTACCAATGTTATCACCAATTCTACTTTATATACCGGCAAGAAAATGGGTGAAATATGGGGTTATGTTACAGATCGCTTTTACAATACCAATGATTTTGTGGCAGGTTCTTTAAATGCCAATTTAAGAAACGGTACATTGATAGCAGGTACACCAAAACAAAATAGCCAGGCACCAAGTCCCGGTGATATCGTATACAAAGATTTTAACAATGATGCGGTGATCACTAGTGGTGCAGGAACAATGGCAGATCATGGCGATCTGCAGGTAATAGGTAATAATTCATTGAGATATCAATACGGTTTGAATGCTGGTATTTCTTTCATGAACTTTGATTTCAGCTTTGTGATCGCAGGTGTTGGAAAGCAGGACCAATGGATCAATAATACTTTGTCTTTCCCGAACCAATGGTTGACTTATGGTGCATTGTTCTCACACGAAACCAATTACTGGACACCGACCAATACCAATGCATTTTACGGCAGGATCTATACCGATAATGTGAATGGCGGAAACCAGGGATTCAATCAGGCTGTACAATCACGCTTTTTGTACAATGGAGCTTATACAAGACTCAAGAATATCACAGTGAGATATAATTTCACCGGGGCTTGGATGAAAAAAGCTGCTATTAACAGATTGCAGGTTTATATGAGCGTTGAAAATCCATACACCAAAACGCATATGCCGGCAGGAATGTATCCTGATCTTGCTGTTCAAGGTGGTACAGCCGGTGGCGGTTTGGGTTATCCATTCATGCGTAAAACATCAGTAGGATTAAATATATCCTTTTAAATAATTATTAATCTTACCATAAACCTATTATTATGAAAAAATATATATTCATTCTAACGATCCTTGCAGCTTTTGTGGTTGGCTGTAACAAGGACTTTCTGAATAAAGTGCCACTGAATCAGTTGACCACTCAAACTGCATTTGTAAACTATACCAACTTTCAAACCTATGCATGGAGTTTCTATGATTATTTAGCAGGCTATGGTAATGCAGGCGCCACACAACCGCCAATGTTCACCAGTCAGGAAGCTTCCAATTCTGATAATATCAGCAATGGAACACAATCTTCTTATGCCAATCAATCAAAATTGCCTACTACGGCTGCAGGTAATCCAACCAGTTCTTTAATGATCTCTACCTGGGATTTTACCTATGTAAGAAAAGTAGATATCATGCTGGATAATATTGATCAATCCACCATGGTTCAGGCAGATAAAGATCATTGGCGCAGTGTGGGATATTTCTTCAGAGCCTTACGTTATTATGACCTGATCGCTGCATTTGGTGATGTGCCCTGGATCGAACATTCTATTTCTGATACTTCAGCAGGTGTTTTATATGGTAACAGGACTGCCCGCGATACTGTTGCGGCTAATATCCTGAATAATCTGATATGGGCGGAAAGCCATATTAAAGTGGCAGGGGATGGTACGAATACCATCAATCAAAGCTGTGTTCAATTCTTAATTGTACGGTTTGGTTTATTTGAAGGTACCTGGAGGAAATATCATAGTTTGTCAGGTGCCGATACTTACTTGAATGCAAGCATTACGTATGCGCAAAAATTGCTGCCTAAGTTCACTACTGTAATGTCAAGTTATGATGATGTATATAATTCGACTGACCTTACAGGTAAAGCGGGGATCATATTATTCAAACAATACAATTACACTGTTTTGAATAATCCGATGCTTACACGATATACAGCCAGTACCTCATGGAGTAATGATGTGCCGAAAAGTGCTGTGGAAAGTTTTCTGTGCACAGATGGTAAACCCATTTCTACCAGTGCCAATTATCTGGGAGATGACAGTATGTATGCCAGTTTCAAAAACAGAGACAGGAGATTGTATTTTATTGTAACGCCTCCATACAGTGTGAAATTTATCAGCCCAAGCTTAACTGCTCAAGCAGGTAATTCGGATAATTTATGGACTTATGACCCAATCCCTTCTCATGCTGCATTTGTACATTTAATGAATGATAGTATCCCCGGAAATATCAATAAAAGGCTTCCATTTCTTGCGCAAACACAGGACATGAAATCTGGTAATGTTATTCCTAATATACCCCATTTCTCATCCTATAATGCAGCGTTAAGTAATTTGCCAAACAATGCGGTTGCAATTACTCAGGCCGTAAGCAAACTGGGTTATTTTTATTGGAAATATTATAACAGAATACCAATGGATGGTGCAGCTTCCTATGGCGGTATCCAAAACTGTCCATTATTCAGAATTGAAGAAGCCATGCTGAATTATGCTGAAGCAGCATTTGAAGAAGGACAATTTACACAAGCAGTTGCGGATGCAACCATCAATAAATTAAGACCAAGAGCCAATCTGCCCAATATGGTGGTAGCGAATATTACCGCTGCTTTTGATCTGAAAAGAGACCCAACGGTTGATCCTGTTTTATGGGAGATCAGAAGAGAACGCCGGGTAGAATTATTTGGTGACGGCTATCGATTCAATGACATTAAGAGGTGGAATAAAGGTTCTTATATGAACGACTACCAATTAGGAGTAAAAATCGATAAAGCCAATTATCCTATTTATACAAACTTTAATATTACCAATGTAAATATCGTAATCGACGGAGGTACTTCAAAGGGCTATGTGAAGAACCTACCTGTACCGGTTGGTTGGTTAGATAAATATTATTTAGAGCCTGTTCCGTTACAGGAAATTGCGATCAATCCGGCATTGAAACAAAATCCGGGATGGTAATCGGTAAAAATGAGTTTTAACCCGGTTTGTTATTCGTTCAACAGATCATTCCCTGTGCTGATATTTTCATCGCAGGGAATGATTCTCTAAAAGTTTGTTTTAAAGTTTCGTTAATAGCAAATTCCAGTGTTTAGTGTTGTAACAGCCGGGTTAAATAATTTAAGAGAATACAGCTTTATAGATTTATAATAGTTGGGTATTCTCTTTTTTTTTATGACTTAATATTTTTGTAATACCAATTAGACATTTAAATAGTATCAATAATGTTGTCAGACTGAGCTTGTCGAAGTCGAAACTAAATTTCGTTTCACACATTTCGACAGGCTCAATGTGACATATAATTTTCAATGTCTAATTGGTATAATACATCAGTTTCATCTAGTTGTATTGATGACTTAATGTTTAAGAGAATAAGATTTCAGCATCTACTTATAATATTTGTATCATGCAAATAAAGAATACCATCCTCTTTCTTTTTGCTTTCTTGCTGTATGCTGCCGGAATACATGCGCAACAAAACAACAAGAACAGGCCCAATATCATTTATATCATGGCTGATGATCATACCTCACAGGCATGGGGTATTTATGGCGGGGTATTGAAAGATTATGTAAAAAATACCAATATTAAAAGACTGGCTGAAGAAGGCGCAGTGTTAAACAATGCTTTTTGCAGCAATTCGATTTGCGTGCCCAGTCGCGCTACTATTATGACCGGGCAATACAGCAACCGAAACGGTGTTTTTACTTTGGGTGATGCGTTGAATCCGGATAGTATGAATATCGCCAAAGTATTGCAGCAAAGCGGCTATCAGACAGCACTGATCGGTAAATGGCATTTAAAAAAGAAACCCACAGGATTTGATCATTTTATGGTGATGCCGGGACAGGGTGTGTATTTTGATCCTGTTTTTAAAACAGAAACAGATTGGCAGGACGACGGCAAAGAAGATTGGAAAGACAAGGGCAAAAAATATCCTGGATATAATACTGATGTGGTCACCGATTATAGCATTGACTGGCTAAAAAACAGGGGTTCTGAAAAACCTTTTTTCTTGATGGTTCATTTTAAAGCAACACATGAACCCTTTGAATATCCTGACAGATTAAAAGACCTGTATAAGGATATAGATCTTCCCGAGCCTGTTTCCATTGCAGACTTTGGTCCGCAGACCAATGGACGTTCTTTTAAAGGACAGCCATTAGAAGAGTTGGAGAAAAGATGGGCTGAATTTCAAAAACATCCCAGCACCAACTGGACCACTTATCCGGGAATGCCTTTTACGATACAAGGACTTGACAGCATGCAGGCAAGGAAAAAGATCTATCAGAAATTCATTAAAGACTATTTAAGATGTGCTGCTGCGATCGATGAGAATCTGGGAAGGTTATTGGATTACTTGAAATCTGCAGGCTTGATGGAAAATACGGTGATCATCTATACTTCCGATCAGGGATATTTTTTGGGTGAGCATGGGTTCTTTGATAAACGGATGATGTATGAGGAATCTGCACGTATGCCTTTTGTGATCCGTTATCCCAAAGAAATAAAAGGCGGTACACGCATCAATGATATCATCATCAATGAAGATTTTCCGGCATTGTTTGCCGATTATGCAGGGCTCACGAAACCTGATTTTATACAAGGCGAAAGTTTTAGAAAAAACCTAACAGGAAATACTGCCGCAAACTGGCGCAAATCCATGTATTACCGTTACTGGGAACATAGTCCTGCAAGGCCAGCACATTTTGGGATCAGAACAGACAAATACAAACTGATCTTTTATTATGGTCAGCCATTGGGCATGAAAGAAGCATCCAAAGAAACAACAACACCCGCATGGGAGTTTTACGATATACAAAAAGATCCATTGGAACTGCATAATGCAATTAATGATAAACAATATCAAAAAATAATTCAACAACTAAAACCGGAACTGCTGAAACAAAAAGAAAAGGCAGGGGATAGTGATGAAAAATATCCTGTGATGCAAGAAATATTTTTACAATACTGGGATAAATAATTCAAATATGTATATACCTAAACATCCAAAGAAGCTTTCTAAATTATGCTTCCGATCATTTTGTTTTTTCCTGATCCTGCTTCTCCAAGTTTCAATTAAAGTATCAGGCCAAAAACGTGAATATTATCCGGATCCCGATACCACTATACAAAAAAGATTGGAAGAATGGCAGGACCTCAAATTTGGTTTATTGATGCATTGGGGTGCATACAGTCAATGGAGTATTGTGGAAAGCTGGAGCATCAGTCCGGATGATGTAGGATGGGCAACAGGTGCCCGGACAAAAAGAAATGAAGAAAATTATTTTCAGTACCTGCAAAAATATGAGGCACTGAAAAAAACATTCAATCCAACAAAATTCGATCCTTCCAAATGGGCTGCTGCAGCAAAAGATGCAGGGATGAAGTATATGATCTTCACCACCAAACATCATGATGGATTTACTATGTTCGATAGTAAATACACAGATTATAAAATAACAGACAAGGATTGCCCTTTCTCTGTTGATCCGCGAAGTAATGTTACAAAAGAAGTCTTTAATGCCTTCAGAAAAGAAAACTTATGGGTGGGTGCTTATTTTTCAAAACCTGATTGGCATAGCGATTATTACTGGTGGAAACGTTTTCCGCCAATCGACCATAATGTTAACTACAGTATTGCCAATCATCCCGAACAATGGAAAAAGTTTGTGGACTATACCCATAACCAGATCAACGAATTGATGAGTGATTATGGCAAAGTAGATATCCTTTGGTTAGATGGCGGATGGGTGCGTACCAAAACAGCAGAAGAACTGAAAAGAGAGTTTGCAAAAAATCTAGAAAGCAAAAATGTGATGTTCAATTCTCAAAGTCAGGATATCAATATGCCATTGCTGGTAAAAGAAGCAAGAGCAAAACAACCGCAATTATTAGTGGTTGACAGAGATGTTCCCGGTGAGCAGCAAAATTATCTGACACCTGAACAACATATTCCGGATACAGGTCTGCCTTATCCATGGGAAACCTGTATGACCATGGGGAAAAGCTGGAGTTATATAGCGGATGAGAATTACAAATCTGCAGATGATATCATTAAAAAATTAGTGGATATCGTGAGTAAGGGCGGCAATTATTTATTGAATATCGGGCCGGGGCCTGATGGAGAATGGCATGAAGAAGCCTATCAGAGATTGAAAGAAATAGGAAAATGGACCAAACAAAACGGAGAAGCCATTTATGCAACAAGAATGTATAAAGTGTTTGGGGAAGGAGAGAAAATAAGGTTCACACAATCGAAAGACGGTAAAACAAAATATGTTTTTCTATTAGGATTCCCCGACAAGAAAATAGTATCCTCAAAACTGGAATTAACAAAAGGAAGCCGTTTGCAAATGATAGGTGTAAAACAAAAATTAGACTGGAAACAGACTGCAGAAGGAGTTGAAATATCAGTTCCTGAAAATCTAAGATCATCATCCGAAAATGTGTGGGTAATCAAAGTGAGCGAATGATCATCAGAAAGAGAACTTGCAAAAATATTTATTTAAAAAACTGTATGAATAAGTTTAAGATATATGGTATCCTGCTGTTTGCTTTTTTGCAAATTGCCATGAGTATATCCGTATCCTATGCTCAGCAAAAACAACCGAATATCATTTATATTTTAACGGATGATCTGGGATATGGTGATGTAAGTGCGTTCAATGAAAATTCAAAATTGCATACCATTCATATCGATAAATTGGCCAGTGAGGGAATGCGTTTTACGGATGCGCACAGCAATTCCGCTTTATGTTCTCCAACAAGGTATGGAATACTGACAGGAAGATATGCCTGGAGGACCAGTTTACAGCAGGGTGTTTTATGGAGTAATGATACAGCATTGATCGAGCCAAAGCGAATGACCGTTGCATCGCTGTTAAAAAGCAAGGGCTATCATACTGCCTGCATTGGTAAATGGCATCTTGGTTTGGATTGGCAAAAAGATGCCAAAGGAAATATGGATTACAGTTTGCCGATAAAAAATGGTCCCACTGCAAAAGGATTTGATTATTTTTTCGGGATCACTGCATCGCTGGATATTCCACCCTATCTCTATATAAAAAATGATCGGATCACTGCAACCAAGATCGATACGATCCAGGGAACGAGTGGAAAAGGGTTTTGGAGAAAAGGGCCCATCGGGAATGATTTTAAGCATGGGGAAGTATTGCCCATGATGACTGATAAAGCAGTTGAATATATTCAGTCACAAAAAACTGCTTCATCACCCTTCTTTTTATATCTCGCATTGCCTGCACCGCATACACCTATTTTGCCCTCCAAAGAATTCATTGGCAAGAGTGGCACCAATGCTTATGGTGATTTTGTATTGATGGTTGATGCCATGGTTGGTAAAATTACCAAAGCTGTTCATGATGCAGGGATGGATAATAATACCATGATCATTTTCACAAGCGATAATGGTTGTTCACCTGCCGCAAATTTTAAAGAGCTGGAACAATATGGTCATCATCCCAGCTATATTTTCAGGGGAATGAAGTCAGATATTTGGGATGGCGGTCATCATATTCCTTTTATTATAAAATGGCCGGGAACAGTGAAACAAAAAAGTATTTGTGATTCAACAATTGGTTTAACAGATCTGATCGCAACCTGTGCCTCCATTACCCATTCACATTTGCCTGATAATGCCGGAGAGGATAGTTATGACCTGCTGCCTTTATTGATCAATAAAGGGAAACATCAAAGAACCGATATGATCATGCATTCAGGCGATGGATATTTTGCTATTAAAAAAGGGAAATGGAAATTGGAATTCTGCGCCGGTTCGGGAGGATGGACTGAGCCTACCGAAAAAACGGCGGCTTCCATTCAATTATCGGCACTGCAATTATATGATATGGAAAATGATATCAGCGAAAAGAACAATGTCCAAGAAAAATATCCTGAGATCGTTACAGCATTGACCGCTTTAATCCATCAAAGAATAAATGAAGGGCGAAGTACAAAAGGGGCATCTCAAAAAAATGATATAGCAATACGTTTCATAAAATAATATAAAAATTCAATCAATAAAATATGGAAAAGAGTTTCATGTATTACGTGATGACCGCAATTCTGGTTTCGGGTATTTTCTTATCAATGACGTATAAGAAACCAGTGGAGATTGAACAGAAACAAAACAAACCAAATATGGTGATCATTTTTATGGATGATATGGGTTATGGTGATCCGGAATGTTATGGTGGCGGACCTTATCATACGCCGCAAATAAATGCATTGGCAGCTGAAGGAATGCGGTTCACTAATTTTTATGATGCGCAGGCCGTATGCAGTGCATCGCGCAGCGCCTTACTTACCGGCTGTTATCCAACAAGGATCGGAATGAGCGGAGCATTGGATCATACAAGCAAATTTGCGATGAACCCCGATGAAGAGACCATTGCAGAAATATTGAAACCACAGGGATATAAAACTGCCATCGTAGGTAAATGGCATTTGGGTTGTAAGCCTGCATTTATGCCTTTACAGCAAGGCTTTGATGAATTCTTCGGATTGCCTTATTCCAATGATATGTGGCCGGTGGGTTATGATGGCAAACCATGGAAAGACACTTCTTTCTGGAGAGCGCATTATCCGCCATTGCCTTTATATAACGGAGAAAAAGTGGTGAAGATCCTTTCAACTTTGGACGATCAGGCAGAGTTGACTGCAACATATACTGAAAAAGCAGTCAAGTTCATTCATGAAAATAAAGATCATCCTTTCTTCTTATATCTCGCACATGCAATGGTGCATGTACCTATTGGGGCATCAGCAAAATTCAAAGGCAAAAGTGGTGCAGGATTATTTGGTGATGTGATGGAAGAAGTGGATTGGTCTGTGGGGGAAGTGATGAAAGCATTAAAAGAAAACGGTTTGGCAGATAATACGATCGTGATGTTCTCGAGCGATAACGGTCCATGGTTAACATTCGGTAATCATGCGGGCAGTGCAGGCGGGTTAAGAGAAGGAAAAGGAACACATTGGGACGGTGGTTTAAAAGTTCCCTGTATCATTAGCTGGCCGGGTAAAATAAAACCGGGTGTTGTTTGCAATAACCTGGTTACAACGATGGATATTTTACCAACACTGGCAGATATATGCAAAGCAAAATTGCCGGCTAAAAAAATTGATGGCGTCAATGTAAAAGACCTTCTTACCGGAAAGCCAAATGCAAATCCGCGTGATGAGTTTATTTACTATTACGATAAGAATAATCTGAAGGCTGTTCGAAAAGGAGATTGGAAATTAGTATTCCCCTGCGTTTCTCAAACGTATAGAAAGCCCGGTGCAACCGGCCGTGATGGATTTCCGGGAATCTATGGAACCGATACGGTAAAACTGGCCCTGTATAATTTATTCAGAGACCCGGGTGAAGAAAGAGACCTTAAAGAACAATACCCCGATGTTGTACAACAGTTGACTGCTATCGCAGATAAATACAGAAACGAACTGGGAGATGGATTAACACATACTGTTGGAACAGAAGTGAGACCAGCTGCAAAGGTAAATTAGTTGATAGGTTGATAGGTTGATTGGTTGATAGGTTGAGTAGTAGGAAGGTTTAAAATGAAGATAAGTGTCAATTGAAATGATCTTAAAATTGATAGTATGCAACAATTAAAAGATAAAATAATTTTTGTAACCGGTGCTTCTGATGGCATTGGCAATGCTTGTGCAAAAGCTTATGCGGCAGAGGGTGCATATGTAGTGGTCGTTTCCAATCATGAAGAAAGGATAAAGCAAGTTGTAACTGAACTGGGAGATGGCCATTTGGGAATTTTCTGCGATGTGGCAAATGAATCACAAGTAAAAGCCGCCATTGAAAAAACACTGGACAGTTATGGCAGGATTGATTGCATTCATAATAATGCAGGGATCACATCGCCTTCCAAAGCCTTACATGAAACCAGTAATGAAGAATTGGAATTATTGATGAATGTAAATATCAAGGGCGTTTATCACACCACAAAACATGGATTGGAGGCATTGAAAAAGACGAAGGGATGCATTTTAAATACAAGCAGTTTGGTGGCGGAGATCGGTCAGGAGATACATGCTGTTTATGCTGCTACAAAAGGCGCAGTAAATGCTTTGACAAAATCAATGGCTTTAGATTATGCAAAGTATGGTATAAGAGTAAATGCAGTAAGTCCGGCTGCAGTAAAGACTCCTGCATTAGAAAAATGGTGTAGCGAGCAACCCAATGCTTTAGCAATCGAAAATTCATTGGCAACTATGCATCCATTAGGTTATTGCCCCGAACCGGATGTTGTGGCTGATGCCTGTGTTTTCTTACTGTCGGATAAAGCAAGATTTATAACGGGTTGTATTCTGCCGGTTAGCGGTGCTGCAGAGTTGGGATATAGGCGATAAGACGATCTTACAATATTATTAAATGAGTTGCTTGCAATGAAAAATAAGTTTGTTACAATATTTATCTATTGTTTTAATAAGTGTTTCTGTATTTGCGCAAATACAAAAAGCCGATCCAATAACAATCAAAACAAACCCTGAAATTCTGAAAGATTTTATGGCAAAACGTTTTGGTATGTTTATTCATTGGGGACCTGTAACGCTGCGTGGAACTGAGATAGGATGGTCGAGAGGCCATCAGGTACCTGTAGATGAATACGATCATTTATATCAAGAGTTCAATCCGGTATTGTTTGATGCTGATACCTGGGTAAAAACTGCGAAAGATGCAGGAATGAAGTATTTGACCATCACTTCAAAGCATCATGATGGTTTTTGTTTATGGCCAACAAAGTATTCGGATTACAATATCATGCATTCACCATTTAAAAGAGATATTGTAGGTGAGTTGGCTGCTGCATGTAAAAAACAGGGAATTGCATTTTGTATCTATTTCACTATTCTTGATTGGCATGATAAAAATTATCCGATACATAATTTAGGTGATACAATTCCTGATCCTAAAGCCAATATGCCGGTATTTGTACAAACGATCAAGAATGAATTAACTGAGTTGATCACGAACTATCATCCCTATATGCTTTGGTTTGATGGAAATTGGGAAAAACCATGGACAAAAGAATATGCACTGGAAGTCTATGCACTCATCAAAAATTTAGATCCATCTATCATTGTCAACAACCGATTGGGAAAGGCGAATCATAAAGTAATGAATGAAGAAACGGTTGGTGATTATGCAACACCCGAACAGGAAATAGGAGAGATCAATATGAATTATCCTTGGGAGTCATGCATCACCATTTGTAAACAATGGGCATGGAAACCCAATGATAAAATGAAATCTGTACAGGAGTCCATTCAAACTTTAGTGGCAACTGCCGGCGGTAACGGAAACCTTTTATACAATGTTGGTCCGATGATGGATGGAAGAATGGAAGATAGACAAATTAAATTGTTGTCATCGATAGGAGCATGGCTGAAAAAAAACGGAGAATCAATATATGCCACAAAAGGCGGGCCCTATCAACCGAATAAGGATTGGGCCGCAACAAGAAAGAACAACAAGATATTCATCCATGTATTTAAAAAAACGGAAAACAGTTTGCAACTTCCTGCAATTCCAAATACTGTTATTACAAAAGTTTATGTATTGCATGGAGAACAACTTTCATACAAGCAGGATGCAAACGGATGGCTGGTTAATTTACCGCTTGTATTACCTGATGAAAATGATAGTGTAATTGTTTTGGAATTGAATAAGGATGCCGAATCTATTCCATTAATTGAAAATGTAAAATAGGATTATGATCGTAAATATTAAAGTGAGGGATGCAAGGTATGAATTGACTAACGGTGCCGGTAGCGATGCCATTCATAAAGATCCGGTCTATTCTTATGCAGTAACAGAACTCTATGATGACAGTGGAATTGTTGGAAGCGGATTTGCTTTTACCTTGGGTGAAGGAAATGATCTTGTTTGTAGAGCAGCTCAATTTTATGCCAACACATTAATTGGAAATGATATTGAAGAATTGATGGCAGATTTTGGAAAAGTGTTCAATCAGCTTTCCAATGAACAACAGTTCAGATGGCTTGGGCCGCATAAAGGAATTGTACAATTGGCATTGGCATCTGTAACCAATGCCTGTTATGACCTCTGGGCGAAGAAAAGAAAACAGCCTTTATGGAAATTGTTGACAGACCTGAGTCCGGAAGAGATCGTCAATACATTGGATCTCTCTTATGTGGAAGATGTAATGACAAGGGAAACTGCACTGCAATTATTGAGATCGCAGTTATCCGGTAAGAACGAGCGACAAAAAATTCTTAAGACAGGGTATCCCGTTTATGATACATCGGTAGGATGGTACAAATATGATGATGAAACGATTCGTGTCAATTGTCGCAAAGCAATGGATAATGGTTTTTCTGCAATGAAACTAAAAGTGGGTTCGCCTGATGCGGAACGGGATATCAGAAGAGCGCATATCGTTAGAGAAGAAGTGGGAGACGATAATAAAATAATGCTGGATGCCAATCAACAGTGGACATTGCCACAGGCATTAAAAATATGTAATCGACTTAAATCCATGAATCCTTATTGGATCGAGGAACCAACACATCCGGATGACATTTTAGCGCATAAAACATTAGCCAATTCAATTGCACCTGTTAAATTGGCTTTGGGGGAACACGTTCCCAACAGGATCATTTTCAAAAACTATTTACAAACGGGATGTGCCGGATTTATACAGGTTGATGCAGTAAGAGTGGGAGGAGTCAGTGAATTTATAACGGTGAGTTTATTATGCAAAATATTCGGTGTTCCGGTTGTGCCGCATGTAGGAGATATGGGGCAATTGCATCAGCATCTTGTTTTATTCAATCATATTTCTATAGGGCATGAAGCATTATTTCTGGAGCATATTCCTCATTTGAGAAATAAATTTGTTAATCCTGTTCAAATAAAAAATGGACTCAATATTGTGCCCGAAGAAATTGGCAGTAGTTGTGATCTCGTAAATATATAAGGAACAAGGGACAAGGACCAAGGCACAAGGAACAAGAAACAAGACACAAGGGACAAGAAACAGGGGACAAGGAACAAGAATGCAAATTGCCATCAATAAACCAATAAACAAATAACTCAGTCTCTGGATGATTAGAACAACAGATATCATAATATGCAGCATATATATTCTTGGAATTGTTAGTATTGGTTTATGGACAGGCCTGAAAAAGAAAACTATCGCTAAGGGTAATGCTTCCAATGATTATTTTTTGGCCGGAAAATCATTACGCTGGCCTATGATCGGGCTTGCATTATTTGCTACAAATATTTCATGTATACATCTGGTAAGCCTTGCCCAGTCAGGTTTTGATACTGGGCTTTTAAACGGCAATTTTGAATGGATGGCCGCATTCACTTTGATATTGCTGGCATTGTTCTTTGTTCCGTTTTATATGAAATCGAAAGTGGCCACATTGCCTGATTTTTTGGAAAAACGTTACAACAGGGCCTGCAGGGATTGGCTGGCATTCATATCCATCATTTCTGCCGTGGTGATACATATTGCCTTTTCATTTTTAGCAGGAGGCATTGTTTTAAAAACGTTGTTTGGTGTAAATATGTATGTCAGCATTACGGTGATCGCATTACTTACCGGATTATATACGGTGATTGGCGGATTGAGGGCTGTTGTTGTAACAGAATCCATTCAAACAATCGTATTATTAAGCGGGGCCTTGATCATCACATTCATTTGTTTTCATAAAGTTGGTGGATGGGATGGAATTACCGATGTCTTGCATTCGACCAACAGTATGGAAAAAATTTCCATGTTAAGGCCATCAGGCGACATAAGCGGAATGCCTTGGTATGCTGTGTTTTTAGGATACCCTGTATTGGGTATCTGGTATTGGTGTGCCGATCAAACCATTGTTCAAAGAGTGTTGGGTGCAAAGGATATCAATCATGCAAGAGGCGGTGCATTATTTTGCGGCTTTATAAAGATCTTGCCTGTTTTTATTTTTGTATTGCCGGGTTTGATGGCTTATGTACTGGCGCAAAAAGGTTTATTTAATATTTCAACGCTGCAACATATCGATGCATCAGGAAAAACGATAACTGAAACAAAAGGGATCTATACTTTAATGATCACGCAATTGGTTCCAACCGGATTGGTAGGCATATTGGTGGCAGCACTCTTGTCTGGCCTGATGAGTCAAATATCCGGGGCATTAAATTCGATCTCCACATTGGTAAGTTATGATCTTTTTAAACGGTATAAACCGGAGATCAATGACCGTCAATTGGTAGTGATCGGGAAAATATCAGCAGGCATTGCATTGCTACTTTCTCTGGTCTTATTGCCCTTATTGAATCAATATGAAAGTTTATTCAATGGGATCAATGATGTGATCGCACATATTGCCCCGCCCATAACAACGGTTTTTATATTAGGTGTTTTCTGGAAGAAAGCTTCTGCAAAAGCAGCTCAATACACATTGTGGTTTGGTTCAGCGTTGGGAGCTGGAGTGTTTATGATCAACAAATTGTTCCCTGATACACTTATCGGACATACACCATTTATGATGATGGCTTTTTATTTATTCATAGCCTGTATTGTTATACAGGTTTCATTATCCTATTATTTTCCTGTTCATCATACCGAAGAAAGTAAGACCTTGTTCTGGAAATCACCATGGGAGCCTTTGCAGGATAAGGGTTGGAAAGGGATGGGTAATTATAAAGTATTGTCAATTTTATTGTTGGGTGTGATGATCGTTCTATATAGTATTTTTTATTAAATGAAACATTTGTACATGCAGTTGAAAAAAAACTTTATACTAATTCTTTCTCTGGTACTGCTATTTTCTTGTCATCAAGAAAATACAGGACTCATATCAGTGAAGGATGATACAGTTAAACAAACACAACGTTTTGGAATGGTTACGGGATTAAAACGGGAGAAAATGGAATATTACAAACAACTACATGCCGCTGTTTGGCCTGCAGTTCAAAAAAAGATCAATGAGTGTAATATCAGAAACTATTCCATTTACTTGAAAGAAATTGATGGCAAGCTTTTGTTGTTCAGTTATTTTGAATACAGTGGAAACGATTTTAATGCTGATATGAAAAAGATGGCTGCAGATTCAGCCACACAACGTTGGTGGAAAGAAACGGATCCTTGTCAGCAGCCATTGCCTGATGCAACTGCTAAGAAGCAGATATGGAGCAATATGGAAGAAGTATTTCATCAGAATTAAATAAAAATTAATTATCCTTCAATAAATGTTATGCAAAAAATGATAAAGCTTGCCCTATTTATTTTGCTTGTGGTCGTTCCATTCCATCAAACTAAAGCGCAGCAAAATAAACCGGTCAACATGAAACAGGTGATTCGTGAAAATTTTCAATTCGCAGCAGCACAATATAAAGTACTGATTAGGAACACGCCTGCTGATAAAATGCCGAGAACCTATAAAGATGGTAAGGTCTTAACATCGGGAGTTGATTGGTGGACAAGCGGATTTGTACCGGGATCCTTATGGTTGATCTATGAAAATACAGGTGATACTGTGATCCGATCAGAAGCTGAGAATAAATTGAGGATCGAAGAACCCATGAAATATTATACGGGCAATCATGATATTGGTTTTATGATCTTCTGCAGTTTTGGTAATGCGTATAGAATAACACATGATGCGAAATATAAAGCAGTAATTGATACAGCTGCTGCCTATCAGATCACCCGTTATAAACCTACCATTCATGCTATTCAGTCATGGAATAAAAGCAACAAATTCCAATGCCCTGTTATCATCGATAATATGATGAATCTGGAACAGTTATGCTGGGTTAGTAAGAATGGATCTGATAAGAAATATATCGATATTGCAAGGGAGCATGCCAATACAACCCTGCAAAATCATTTCAGAAAGGACTACAGTTCTTATCATGTTGTGGATTATGATATCAACAATGGTACTGTACTGAAAAAGGGAACACATCAGGGTTTGGCTGATTCTTCTGCTTGGTCCAGAGGACAGTCATGGGCTTTGTATGGTTATACCATGATGTACCGATACAGCAGGGATGAAAAATATTTGCAGCAGGCAGATCATATCGCAGATTTTATTTTACATCATACTGATTTGCCGGAAGATAAAATTCCTTACTGGGATTATAATGCACCTGTGACCGACACAACTTTACGCGATGCTTCTGCTGCTTCTGTCATGGCTTCTGCATTACTGGAATTAGGTCAGTATACAAAAGGAAAACAAAAGGCGGAATATGTTGAAACAGCGAAAAGGATTTTGATCACACTTTCATCCGATGGCTATCGTTCAGGAGCAGGAGAGAACGGGGGCTTTATTTTAAAGCATAGTGTTGGATCACTACCTGGTAATTCAGAAGTGGATGTTCCTTTAACCTATGCTGATTATTATTTTTTGGAAGCATTGAAAAGATATAAAGACTGGTATTTGTAAATTATAATTTATAATGAAAAGAAGGAACTTTATTCGATGGTCATCTCTATTAGGGTTTGCAGGATTGATGCCTGCAAAAAATGCTGTAGCCAATCAAATAGATATTTTTGACCGACAAGTCCAATCCAAACAAAATGATCGTGATTATTGGGTTGCAGTGATGGATAAAATAGCATCACCCGTCCTTTCCAATATGAGTAAAGCTGAATTGCGGAAAAATATGCAGGTAGAATATAGCCCCACTTGGGATGGTAGAAATAATCAAGTGGCTTATATGGAAGCTTTTGGAAGGTTGATCGCAGGCATTGCGCCATTTTTGGCTCTGCCTGATGATACAAGTGCGGAGAGTAAGGTTCGGGAAAGATTGCGTTCGCAAACTTTGCAAAGTCTTACACATGCAGTGAATCCGGAAAGTCCTGATTATTTATACTGGGGCAATAATCAGGTAAGACAACCATTGGTGGATGCCTCATATATTGCTCAGGCATTTTTAATGGAACCTGATACTTTATGGAAACCATTAGACACAGAGACTAAGCAGCGTTATATTCATGAGTTTAAAACGATACGTCAGATCACTCCCTGGAATAATAACTGGATCTTATTTGCAGCAACCATCGAAAGTTTTTTATTGAGCATTGGAGAAGAGATCAATGCAGCCCGGATTGATACTGCTATCGAGACCATCGAAAAATGGTATGTAGGGGATGGCTGGTATAGTGACGGCGATAAATTTCATTTCGATCATTACAATGGATATGTGATCCATCCAATGCTGGTTGAAGTATTAAAAGCAAATGTGGCAAAGGGTAGAAGGGATCAAAAAGAATTGGATAAAGCGTATAAGCGAATGCAACGGTATGCAACCTTTCAGGAAAGGTATATTTCTCCTGAGGGAACTTATATCGTTGTTGGCCGTTCATCTACTTATCGGGTAGGGGCATTTCAGCCATTGGTGAAATTAGTGTTGGATCATACATTGCCCGAAGAAATAAAGCCTGCACAGGTCCGTTGCGCTTTAACCGCTGTTATGAAAAGGATCTTCATTCCATCTACATTTACAAAAGAAGGTTGGCTCACTTTAGGTTTGCTTGGAAATGAACAAAAAAATCTGGCTGATTATTATTCCAATACCGGAAGTATGTATATCACTTCTCTTGCTTTTCTTCCCTTAGGTTTACCGGCATCGCATGAATTTTGGTCAGCACCATTTACTGAATGGACACAATTAAAAGCCTGGAGCGGCAAACCATTTAAAAAAGATTATGCAGTGGATTATTAACCCCTAAGAAAAGTTTTTTAATCGTTTGAAGTATGAAAAATAAATTATGTTCACTCGTAACCGCGCTAATTGTAATTGCATTTACAGGCATCAATTCATTTGCGCAAAAACAAAAAAAGCAAATCATTGAAACAGCCCCGGCTATTGAAACAGGCGCACAGGACCGAGCATATTGGAGCAGTCTATTGTATAAGATCGCTTACCCTATTGTGCACAATATGGCAGAAGGAACATTGCGCAAAAATCTTCCTTTGGAAAAAGGACCGGATTATTATCTCAATGTTTTGAAAGTGACACATATGGAAGCGGTTGGCAGAACAATGGCGGGGATCGCGCCCTGGCTTGCTTTGCCCGATGATGACTCAAAAGAAGCTGTATTGAGAAAACAACTTCGGGAGGAATTGGTAAAGGGGCTGCCTAATATTGTAAATCCCGATCATGCCGACTTTTTAAACTTTCGAACCGAACAACAGCCCATTGTTGATGCCTCTTATATTGCTCAGGCATTTTTAAGAGCGCCCAAACAATTATGGGACCCATTGGATTCATTGACCAAACAACGTTTCATTTTTGAATTCAAAGCATTAAGAACGCGTAAAGCCAGCTTTAATAACTGGTTATTGTTTTCTGGGATTACAGAAGCTTTCTTATTAAAGATTGGAGAGCAGGCCGATCCCGTGCGGATGGATATTGCTTTGCGAAAAATGAAAGATTGGTATGTAGGTGATGGTTATTATAAAGACGGTGAAAAGTTTGCCATGGATTATTATAATTCTTATGTGATCCATTCCATGATGGTTGATATGCTGAAAGTAATGGTTGAAAAAAAGCAGGCATCGCAAAGGGATTATGATGAAGCGCTGAAAAGAATGGTCCGTTATGCAGAATTGCAGGAACGGATGATCTCTCCTGAAGGAACTTATCCTCCCCTCGGGCGTTCTATAACCTATCGTACTGCTGCATTTCAGGCATTGGCGCAGGTTTCGTTGATGGAAAAAATACCTGAATACATCAAGCCTGCACAAGTGCGTTGTGCGATGACCAAAGTGATGCATAATATCTTTGATACGAAAGGAACATTTTCTGATGATGGCTGGTTGCAATTGGGTTTGGCAGGTCATCAGCCGGAAGTGGCCGATCAATATACATCAACCGGAAGTTTGTATATCTGTAGCACCGGATTCTTGGCTTTAGGCCTTCTGGCCAATAACCCTTTCTGGACGGAACCTTATGCCGACTGGACTTCACGGAAAGCTTGGAGCGGACAACCTGTTAAAAAGGATTATAAAGTAGAGTATTAGTTGAAAAATAAAATTGAAATCTTAAGCGATAGCCATGAATCATTTTTTTAAAACAGGAGTCTTAGGATTCATCATTTTTTTATTTTCCATCCATTTAAAAGCGCAGGATGATCTGGATCTGAATGCCATGCTGGGTAAGATCGATTCTTCTAATATTTTTATCTCAAATGATTTTTATAACTGGGGTAGTGCAGTCATTCAAGGCGAAGACGGGAAATACCATATGTTCTATGAAAGATGGCCGCATGGAAGAAGAACATTGGATGATGATTCGATGAATTATATTTTTAACGGATTCTCAGGATGGATGAAATACGGAGAAATTGCACACGCGGTTTCCGATTATATCAATGGTCCTTATCAGTATACGAATACGGTGATCAAAGGGGATTGGGATGCTTTGAAATGGGACCGATTCATCATGGAGAATCCACAGATCAGAAAATTCGGTAAATATTATTATCTCTATTATATCAGTAATTCATTTGATCCAAATTACACGAATGATAACCTTAAGAATAAAGAAACGCTGCATTGGTATAAATACAACTGCACGCAAAAGATCGGTGTTTTAAAAGCGGCAAGTATCGCTGATCTGGTCAGCGGTAAATATCAGAAATCTTCTAGCTATATCATGGCACCGGATCATATTTCTACTTTTGAAGTGACCACTAATCCTACAGTTACGGAAGGCCCCGATGGGAAATATTATATGATGTACAAATCCAGAAAACCAAAAGGAGGTACCATGACTTTTTGGATCGCAAAAGCCGATAAACCCGATACGCCATTCACTACAATCGGCAAAGTGTTTACCGAGCCTGATATGGCCTGTGAAGATCCATGTATGTGGTATGATAAAAAGAGAAAACAATTTTATACGGTTGCAAAATATTATTCTAACAGTAAAAAATTAGCGCCCCAATTCGGAGCATTGGTATTATTGACCTCTCAAAATGGAATAGATTGGAAACCGGCTGAACATACCTTGGTCTCTTTAAAAGAACTAAATTTTACGAATGGAAAGAAGCAGGAACTGGATCGATTGGAAAGACCATTTGTGGTAAACGATTCAAAAGGAAATCCGGTCGCATTGTTTGCTGCAGCTGCGATCAATAATCCTGCTAAAGGAAATATGGATAAGCTTTTGCCGGAATACAATTCTTTCAATGTTTGTATCCCTCTTAACAGGAAATAAGAATAAAATAAAAGCTCCGAAACATTTCGGAGCTTTTATTTTTAAATCCTCTTTATTTAAGGCCGGTCTTTTAATTCTTTTCCGAAATTATAATTGGGTTTGGGGCCCATTGTGATGACCATTTTTCCTCCGCGTACAATATCTGAATGTCTGATATAAGATCTAGTGTAAGGTTTCCCATTCAATAAAATGGATTGAATATACATGTTTGTATAACTGTTATTGATCGTGGTCACTTCAAACTTTTTTTGATCGGGAAGATGGATGGTATATGCTTTCAGGATCGGGCTTCCCAAAACGTATACACCACTGGCAGGGCTTACAGGATAAAAACCCATGGCCGACATCACATACCATGACGACATTGCGCCGCAATCCTCATTGCCGGCTAATCCTTCGGGATGTGCGGTATAGAATTGTTGCATTACCTGCCTCACTTTTTCGGCGGTTTTCCATTGTTGTCCTGCATAAACATACATATAAGCAACATGGTGACTGGGTTCATTACCATGTGCGTACATGCCGATCAAACCGGAAATATCACTAGATGCAAATTTTCCCATATCACCTGATGCAATGAATAAACTGTCTAATTTCTTACAGAATTTTTCATCGCTTCCGAACAATTGGATCAATCCTTTTACATCCTGCGGTACCAGCCAGGTATATTGCCAGCCATTACCCTCTGTGTAATCGCCGCGATTATGTTTTGATTCGAAAGGATCAAATGGTGTTTTCCAGGAACCGTTTATCGATTTCGGACGCATGAAACCAATCGAAGTATCAAAATAATTTTTATAAAATTTGCTTCTGCTTAGATAATATTGGTAATCATCTTCTTTGTGTAATGCTTTTGCCATCGAAGCGATACAATCATCATCTATGGCATATTCCAAACCCTTAGAAACACTTTCAACCACATTTGTTGAGATAAATCCATTGGCTTTTAATTCACTCAGGCCTTCTCTGTTGAGCATGGCTGTTTGTTTCAGCGCATTGTAAGCATACATAGTATCGAAGCCTCTGTAGCCCTTTAAATAGGCATCCACGATGAATGGAACGGAATGATACCCGATCATGCAATCAGTCTCATTTCCCATCAAGGGCCAGATGGGCAATCTGTTTTGTTGCTGATTGATGGCCAGCAAAGAATTGATAAAATCATTTATTTTATCCTGATGGATCAAGGTCGTTAACTGCCACCAGGAACGATAAGTATCCCAGAGTGAGAAAACGCTATAATTATGGAAAGTCTGCTTGTTGTAAACCTTTTTATCTGTACCGCGATAATCTTTATTTACGTCATTAAATAAAATGGGAGCGATCATTGTATGGTAGAGTGAAGTATAGAAAATGGTCTTGATCGAGTCGGCAAAAGTTTCAATGGTTATTTTGGATAGTTCTTTTTCCCATTTCTGTTCAGTTGCTGCCACTGTTCTTTCAAATTGCCAATGTGGAATTTCTTCTTTGATATTCAGTAAAGCATTTTCTGTACTAACAGGGGAGATGCCGATCTTCCATAATACTTTTTTTGTGCCGGCAGCAAAAGAAATATTGGCCTTGATGTTTTTACTTACTGCTTCTTTATTATCAGCAGCAGAATCAATTTGAAAAGAAGAAAACTTTTCTGAGGATGAAATGGCAAACCATAGTTTCTGGTCTCTAGCCCAACCTCTCGAAAAGCGATAACCAATGATGGTGCTGTCGTTCAATTCTTTGATAAAACATTCAACCGCTTTATCAGCATTGCCTGTTGTCAGGTTGATCTGTATGAACGCATGTTGATGTGCCGGAAAACTATATTGATGAAAAGCAACTCTTTCTGTGGCAGTAAGGGCTGCATCAATATTATAATCTTCCAGATGCACGGCATAATAACCCGGTCTGGATCTTTCAGTAGCATGTAAATAATGTGATTGTAAATTCTGTGCAACTGAGGCAATCGACCCGGTATAGGGCATCACCAGCACATCTCCAAGATCGCCGATACCTGTTCCGCTCAAATGTGTTTGTGCAAAACCGATCAATATGCTGTCTGCATAATTATAACCCGAACACCAATCCCATCCTTTGTAATTGTTGGAAGGTCCGGCCTGAACAGCACCGAATGGAAGGTTGGCACCGTAAAACACATGACCATGACCTCCTGTGCCGATAACAGGATCAACTGATCTTGAAACTGAAGACTGCGAAAAGCTGAATATGTATTGAAGGAGTAAAATAGTAAGAAAATACTTTTTCATTGTATGTGATTTTATTGATCAGGAATGGGAGAGTTATTTACTGTTTAATACAATGTTAGCAAGAATACCTGCAAAAAAAACCATTTGGTCAATATAGTATATATAGTGGGTAAACCAGTTTCAGAAATTGCTTGGGATTGATTCTAATTTTGAACAGATTAACAGATTTATGTATCTGATGTCCCCGAAAATTGGAAATTAGATCGGTTTCTACCTACGGCGTTTGTTTCAGGTCAGAAAATTCAGTGCTTTGCCAAGTATATAAATTGTTGATCAAACTGAATGGATAGTGTTTTTAATTTTAAAATTGATGGAATATGAATACCGGGCTGAAAAATAAAGTCATTCAAATCCATAGTTCTGATAATGTCATAGTTGCACTAACAGATCTTTTGAAAGGGGATCGTTTTGAATTTAATGATCAATCATACAGTATCCATGAAAATATCCCTGCAAAGCATAAACTATTCTTGCAGGATCTGAAAGCCGGATCTGAAATCATCATGCACGGTATTTTAATTGGGAAAGCACAGTTTGATGTAAAGAAAGGCGACCGGCTTACCACTGAAAATACAAAACATGCAGCCGGAGCATATGCATACCGAAAATCAAATTATCAATGGGAAACTCCGGATATTTCATTGTTCAGTAAGAGAACATTTAATGGTTATCACAGAAAGGATGGCAAAATAGGTACCGCCAATTACTGGCTTTTTATGCCTACTGTTTTTTGTGAAAATAGGAATATGGATGTGATCAAAGATGCATTACAGAATGCCCTGGGTTATGCCAGTACCGATAAATACAAAACTTATGCAAAGCATCTTGCTAAAGCATACGAGAATGGAAATGATATAACGGATGATATCATGTCTTCGCTATCAACAGCAGATCACCGGAATGACAGATTATTTAAAAATATTGATGGCATCAAATTTTTGAATCACAGCGGGGGATGCGGAGGCACGAGGCAAGATGCAGAAACGCTCAGCAAATTGCTGGCAGCATATGCCGATCATCCGAATGTAGCAGGTATTACATTGCTAAGCTTGGGATGCCAGCATTTACAGGTGAATGATTTCTTAAAGGATATAAAAGATCGAAATCCATCTTTTGATAAACCCATATTGATCTTTGAACATCAAACTTTACAAAAAGAAGAAGACTTGATTAAGTCTGCCATTCATCAAACTTTTATTCATTTAATTGAAGCAAATAAAACAGAAAGAAAACCGGCAAGTTTAGATAAATTGTGCATCGGTGTGAAGTGCGGAGGGAGCGATGGTTTTAGTGGAATTTCAGCCAACCCTTCAGTCGGATATTGTGCCGATCTGTTAGTGGCTTTAGGCGGAAAAGTATTATTGGCAGAGTTTCCTGAATTATGCGGTGTTGAACAGGATCTGATCGATCGTTGTGTGAATGAGGAGATCGCTAATAAGTTCATAAGTCTGATGAGAACCTATGATGCATTGGCACATTCGGTTGGATCAGGATTTCAAATGAATCCATCTCCGGGTAATATCAAAGACGGATTGATAACCGATGCCATGAAAAGCGCAGGTGCTTGTAAAAAAGGAGGTTCGGCTCCTGTTGCTGATGTGCTGGATTATACAGAACCTGCAGTTAAACCGGGTTTGAACCTGGTTTGTACACCGGGTAACGATGTAGAAGCAACAACAGGAAAAACTGCAGCAGGTGCAAATTTGATCTTATTTACTACCGGATTAGGAACACCAACGGGTAATCCTATTTGCCCGGTCATTAAAGTTGCCACCAATAATAGATTGGCCAACAGAATGAGTGATATCATCGACATCAACACCGGAGCAGTTATTGATGGTAGCAAAACAATAGAAGAAATGGGGATTGAAATTTTAGAGTATTGTATTAAAGTTGCAAGCGGCGAAATAATTCCAAAAGCTGTTCTGTTAAATCAGGATGATTTTATTCCATGGAAACGCGGAGTTTCCCTTTAACATTTAAATCTTACCTACATGTTTCGATTAGATCATAAAATTGCATTGGTAACCGGAGGCGGAAGCGGAATTGGAAAAGCGGTTTCACTTGCATTGGCTGAACAAGGTGCCATCGTTCATATTCTTGATCTCAATATTTCTAATGCTGAAAATGCTGTTCATGAGATCAATGCTACCAAGGGAATTGCATTCAGTCATAAAGTGGATGTAAGTGAGCAGCAGGAACTAAGATCAGTTTTTGAAAAGATCGGCAAACATGATATCCTCGTGAACAGTGCTGGCATTTCTCATATCGGCAAAGCTGACAATACTTCCGCGGAAGATTTTGACCGGGTGATCAATGTAAATGTAAAGGGTGTCTATAATGCCATCTATGCTTCCATCCCGCTGATGAGGGCAAATGGCAGCGGCAATATCATTAATATATGCTCTATTGCAGCGCATGTTGGACTGAACGACCGTTTTGCTTACAGCATGAGTAAAGGTGCTGTTTATGCAATGACCTTAAGCGTTGCCAAAGATTATATCAATGAGCAGATCCGTTGCAACTGTATCTCACCTGCAAGAGTGCATACGCCTTTTGTAGATGGGTTCATTGCAAAGAATTATCCAGGTAAAGAAGCAGAAATGTTTGATAAGCTTTCTAAATCACAACCGATCGGCAGAATGGCAAAGCCTGAAGAGATCGCTTCATTAGTAGTATATCTTTCCTCTGATGAAGCCGGCTTTATTACAGGAAGCGATTACGCAATTGATGGTGGCTTTATGAAATTGAATAATTAATTTCATAGAAATCTATTCATGAAAAATATCTCCTACTATTTAATAACCGCCTTTTTTTGTATTTCAGTTTCTTTTTTGCAAGCACAGCAAGTGAAACATGAATTTAGGTTTGACAAGACCGAATTTCTGTTGGATGGAAAACCATTTCAGATCATCAGTGGGGAAATGCATCCTGCCCGTATTCCGAAAGAATACTGGCGCCAACGGATTCAAATGGCAAAAGCAATGGGATGTAATACAATTGCTGTTTATGTTTTCTGGAACTATCATGAGTTGAACGAAGGCGTTTTTGATTTCACCACAGAAAACAGAAATATTGCTGCCTTCATCGAAACATGCAAACAAGAAGGGATGTGGGTGTTATTACGCCCCGGTCCGTATGTATGTGCCGAATGGGATTTTGGAGGCTTGCCCACTTATCTTCTAAAAATTCCCGACATCAAAATACGCTGCATGGATAGCAGATACATGCAGGCAGTAACAAGATATGTGACCAGATTATCGAAAGAGGTTGCCCCTTTACAGTATTCAAACGGCGGACCCATTTTAATGGTTCAGATCGAAAATGAATATGGAAGTTATGGGAACGATAGAAACTATATCAGGGAATTAAAAAAATTATGGACAAGTAACGGGATCAATATTCCTTTTTATACAGCCGATGGTGCCACAGATTTTATGTTGGATGCAGGTTCGATCGATGCCGCAGCGATCGGTTTGGATAGTGGCAGCAGTGATGCAGATTTTGAAACGGCAAAAAAACACAATCCCAATGTTCCTGTATTCAGCAGTGAAACATATCCCGGATGGTTAACACATTGGGGCGAAAAATGGGCAAGGCCGGATACCAATGAACTTAAAAAGGAACTTAAATATTTATTGACAAATAAAAAGAGTTTCAATCTATATGTAGTGCATGGAGGAACAAATTTTGGCTTTACGGCAGGAGCCAATGCTTTTTCGGCAACACAGTTTCAGCCCGATATCACCAGCTACGATTATGATGCACCCATCAATGAACAAGGTGCTGCAACCCCCAAATATTTTATGTTGCGTGATTTGATCAGGCAATATGTAGCCTATCCTGTTCCTGAAATACCTAAGCCCATTAAAACAATTTCTATTCCTTCCATTTCATTGAAGAAAGTCTACAATCTATGGAATTATGATCCAGCATCATTTGAATCTCCACAACCAAAACCTATTGAAGCTTTCGATCAGAATCAGGGATTGATCTCCTATAAAACAAAATTGGTAGGTCATAAAAGCGGCAAATTAAAAATATGGGAGCCACATGATTATGCATTGGTATTCCTGAATGGAAAATTCATTGACACTATTTATAGGGATGGAGGAAAGTGGGAAACAAATCTACCCAAAACAGATGCTCCAAATCCTGAACTGGAAATTGTGGTAGAAGGAATGGGGCATATCAATTTCGCTCAATTCATGATCGACCGGAAAGGGATCACGGACCGGGTTACCTTAAACGGAATGACTTTGATGGATTGGAAGATCACGCCTTATTCATTGGATGAAAAATTTATCAGGGATCAGCAGATTAATCTCAACAAGTCTGTTACAAACAATAATTATTGCAATTTCTTTAAAGGCAGTTTTGAATTGAAAGAAACAGGCGATACCTATTTCAATCTTAGTAATTATTCTAAAGGCATAGTGTATATCAATGGACATAATCTGGGCCGCTACTGGAACAAAGGGCCGCAACAAAAATTATATTGCCCGGCATCCTGGTTAAAGAAAGGGAATAACGAGATCATTGTTTTTGATCTGCTACAAAGTCAGGAAAAAAATATTTCAGCAGATGATCTGTTGTGATCAATTGTAAAAATAATTCAGCATGAGAAAAATCATTTTAAGCATATGTTCATTTTGCTTTTTGTTAATGGCATTTATTCCGGTATTTGCCCAACAAAATAGAAAGCAACCCAATATTATTGTCATCATTTCTGATGACCACGCTTATCAGGCAATTGGAGCATACGGTGCTGCCTATAAACTGACGCCGAATATTGACAGACTTGCAAATGAAGGGATGCTGTTCACCAATGCATGCGTTGCCAATTCCATTTGCGGGCCTAGTCGTGCCACTTTCTTAACAGGAAAATTCAGCCATAAAAATGGTTTTAAAGATAACAAGACAAAATTTGATGCATCACAGGCTGTATTTGTCAAACAGCTTCGGGCTAATGGTTATCAAACCGCATGGATCGGCAAATGGCATTTGGAAACAAAACCGGAAGGATTTAATTTCTGGGAGATATTGCCCGGACAGGGACAATATTATAATCCTGATTTTTTGACAATGAATGCCGGCAAGATCAGGATAGAGGGGTATGCAACGAATATCATTACTGATTTATCAGAAAATTGGTTATCAAATAGGGATACATCAAAACCTTTTTGTTTGGTCATTGGCCATAAAGCAACACATCGCGTATGGATCCCCGATACACAAGACCTTGGGGCATTGGACAATATGCAGTTTCCTTTGCCCGGAAATTTTTATGACGGCTACGATGATCGCTATGCCGCTGCACATCAGGATATGAATATAGCAAATACCATGCGTCTTGGTTATGATTTGAAAGTATTGCCGGATACGGGATTTGGGAAAGAAAACTATAGTCGGTTAACTGCTGCACAAAGAGCAAAATTCGATGCCTATTATAAACCCATTGAAAAGGATTTTCTGCAAAAAAAATTATCGGGCAATGCATTGACAGAATGGAAGTACCAGCGCTATATGCATGATTATCTGAGTACCGGTTTATCGTTAGATCGGAATATAGGGAGGATATTGGATTATCTTGATGCACATGGTTTAAAAGAAAATACATTGGTCATCTACACATCGGATCAGGGATTTTATTTAGGGGAACATGGTTTTTTTGATAAAAGATTCATGTACGAAGAATCATTTAAAACACCTTTGATCGTTCGTTATCCCGCACTGATCAAAGCAGGAACTAAAAGCGATGCTTTGGTTGAGAATATCGATTTTGCTCCTACATTTTTAGACCTCGCTTCAGTGCCGATACCTAAGGACATACAGGGGGAATCAATGCTGTCATTGTTCGATAAAAACAATTCGAAAAAATGGCGGAACGAAGTTTATTATCATTATTATGAATGGGGAGAACATTCTGTTATTCCGCACTTTGGTATCAAAACAAAACAATACAAACTCATTCGTTTTTATCAGGTACATGATAGCTGGGAATTATTTGATTTGAAAGCGGATCCGAAAGAGATGCATAATATGTATGGCAAAAAGGGATATGAAAAAATTACAAAAGAACTTAAAGAGCAATTATTGCAAACAATAAAAAAATACGATGATAAAGAAGCAGAGCAGATCTTTCTGCAAAAATTTTAATGAACGAATCATTCTTATTTATGAAATATTTTATCTTATCAGGTTTCATCATCGCATTTCTTAACCTTTCGGCTCAAAATAATATCCCTCCAAAACCTTATGGTGCCATCCCCAGTGAGCGACAAAAAGAATGGCAGCAGATAGAACTTTATTGCTTTCTGCATTTTACCGTTAACACTTTTACGGATCTGGAATGGGGACTGGGAGGTGAGCAGGAAAGCATATTCAATCCTACAAATTTCGATGCAGATCAGATCGTATCAACAGTAGCAAAAAATGGATTTAAAGGTATTGTGCTAACCTGCAAACATCATGATGGTTTTTGTTTATGGCCCTCAAAATATACGGAGCATTCAGTTAAGAACAGTCCATGGAAAAATGGGAAAGGGGATGTGGTAAAAGAAATAGCAGATGCCTGCAGAAAATATGGAATTAAATTCGGCATTTATCTTTCTCCCTGGGACAGAAATACGGCATTGTATGGCAAGCCTGCATACATTGACTATTATCGCAATCAACTCAGAGAATTATTAACCAATTATGGTGAAGTGTTTGAAGTATGGCTGGATGGTGCAAATGGAGGAGATGGTTATTATGGAGGCGCAAATGAAAAAAGGGAAATTGACCGGAAGGTTTATTATGATTGGGAAAATACATGGTCCATCATTCGTCAATTACAACCTAATGCCTGCATCTTCAGCGGCATTGGGCCCGATATAAGATGGTGTGGTAACGAAAAAGGATATGTGAAAGATTCCTGTTGGTCTACTTATACGCCTCATGGAATTAACGGAGATAAACCGGGGATCGGTTCTGTTAAATCAAAGGAAGGAGAAAACGGCACACTAAATGGTCAGGTTTGGATGCCGGCAGAAGTTGATGTGTCTATCAGACCCGGTTGGTTCTATCATGAAAAAGAAGACTCGAAAGTGAAGGACCTGAACAGCCTGAAAGACATTTATTTTAATTCGGTTGGAAACGGCGCTTCCTGGATCCTGAATGTTCCGCCTGACAGGACCGGACAAATCAATGCAGCAGATGTAAAAGCACTGAATGCGTTCAATTATTATTTGACAAGATCATTTTCGAAAGATCTGTTAACGGGTGCCAAAATAAAAGCATCTGAAACAAGAGGAAATAACAAGCAATTTGCAGCATCCAATCTTTTAGACAATAATAGCAAAACATATTGGGCAGTTAATGATAGTTCAAGATCTGCATCTTTGGCCTTTACGCTTAAAGAGAAAACTGAATTCAATTGTTTCGAGATCAAAGAGTATATCGATCTGGGACAACGTATCCAATCTTTCAGTGTAGAGATAATGGAAGAAGGTAAATGGAAGCAGGTCTATAAAGGGAGCACAATCGGCTATAAGAAGCTGGCAAAATTCGAGAATGTTAAGGCATCAAAGGTTCGGATCATCTTTTCAAATGCACTAGCTTGTCCGGTCATAGAATCTATTAGGCTTTATAAAGTTCTGTGATATCGATTCGGCTAGTTTATTTTTATACGAAACAATTTACGCTAGTTGATGAACGGCATATTTATGGAGATTTAAAAAATACAGTTTAAAACCTGCACAATGAAATCAATTCCTTTAACGAACAGGGCTTACCGATTTGCATTTATATTGATAACATCCTTATTTTTTTTATGGGGATTTGCCCATAATCTGGATCCGATATTGATACCGCATTTAAAAAAATCATTCACATTAACTACGGTGCAGGCCACATTGGTAGATTCGGCAGTATTCATTGCTTATTTTTTTATGGCATTGCCTGCTGGGTTCATCATGAAGAAATATGGCTATAAAAATGGCATCATCACGGGCTTACTGCTTTTTGCAACAGGATGTTTTTTGTTTATTCCCGCAGCCAATACACAGCAGTATCCCTTTTTTCTGATCGCCTTATTTATCATTGCATGCGGATTGACCATTCTGGAAACGGCTGCGAATCCTTTTGCCTCTTTATTAGGTGATCCTGCAACATCTACGCAAAGATTAAATCTGGCACAATCATTTAACGGACTGGCTGCAGCATTGGCACCAGTGATCGGAGCCCGTATCATTTTAAATCAGGGAAGATCGGATCAGGAATTAAATGCGATGAGTGATGCTGCAAGAAAAATGGTATTAGCGTCAGAAGCCTCTTCTGTAAAATTGCCTTACTTTATACTGGGTGCGATATTGGTAACAGTTGCATTGATCTTTGCTTTTACCAAACTTCCATCGATCAAGGATGAAGCGCAGACAGAGGCCAGCAAACATGTATTTCATGCATTGAAGCATAAAAACCTGGCATGGGCTGTTGTGACACAATTCTTTTATGTGGGTGCGCAGGTCTCTGTATTCAGTTTATTTATTTTGTATGCTACCAAATCAGCAGAGATCAGTCAGGTGAAAGCAGCTGATTATTTAGGTGCCTGTGGCATTGCATTCTTAATAGGGCGTTTTATGGGCACATTCCTGATGAAATTTATAAAGCCTCCGACCTTACTTGCTATTTATGCATGCATTAATATTTTATTGTGCGGCATTGCCATCACTGCACACGGAATGATAACTGTATATGCAGTGATCGCGATCTGCTTCTTTATGTCGATCATGTTTCCAACCATTTTTTCTCTGGGTATCAAAGAACTGAGTGGTGATACAGAATATGGCAGCAGTTTGATCATCATGTCAATAGTAGGGGGTGCGATCTTACCCAGGGTCTTTGGAACTATCAGCGATGCCACCGGAAATATTCAATTGGGGTATATGGTCCCGTTGACCTGCTTTGCGGTCATTGCTTTATTTGGATGGACTGGGTATAAAACCGGTAAGGATAAGAATTAACTTTATACAAAATTGTTTTATGAAACGATACTGTTTGGCCCTTGACCTGGTGGATGATCCGGTTTTGATAGCAGAATATGAAAGCCGGCACAGACCTGATAATATATGGACCGAGATCAAACAAAGTATCCTGGATGCCGGAATCGTGAATATGGAAATTTACCGTATCAGTAATCGCATGTTCATGATCATGGAAGTAGATGATAGTTTTAGTTTTGAACGCAAAGCTTCAATGGATGCAGCCAACCTGAAGGTACAGCAATGGGAAGCGTTGATGTGGAAATATCAGCAGCCTTTACCTTTTGCTAAGACAGGTGAAAAATGGATATTGATGGATAAAATATTTCAATTGTAAAACTCAATAATTAAAGAATATGAAACTGATTCGTTTTGGTGAAATGGGAAGAGAAAGACCGGGTGTGCATATTGCCGGCACCAATTATAATGTAAGCACATTTGTAAATGATTATGATGAGCCTTTTTTTGCTAATAATGGTTTGCAGTATTTGAAACAACTTATTGAACAACAAATAAGTACTTTACCGAAAATTGCAGAAGATACACGCATAGGATGCCCTGTGGCAAAGCCTTCCAAAGTGGTATGCATTGGATTGAATTATGCCAAACATGCAAAAGAGACCAATGCAGCTATTCCTAAAGAACCGATCCTGTTTTTAAAATCAACGACTGCTATTGTTGGCCCCAATGATAAGATCATCATTCCTAAAGATTCGGTAAAAACAGATTGGGAAGTAGAACTGGCATTTGTGATAGGCAAGAAAGCAAGCTATGTTTCTGAAGAAGAAGCGATGGATTATGTTGCAGGTTATGTGCTGCATAATGATGTGAGTGAAAGAGAATATCAGTTAGAACGTGGTGGAACCTGGGATAAGGGTAAAGGCTGTGATAGTTTTGCACCGATAGGTCCATGGATGGTCACAAAAGATGAAATTAAAGATCCGCACAATTTACGTTTATGGTTGAAACTGAACGGCCAGATCATGCAGGATAGTAATACCGATGATCTGATATTCAATATTCCGCAACTGGTTTCATATATCAGTCAATTCATGACATTGTTGCCTGGTGATATTGTTTCAACTGGAACTCCTGCGGGTGTTGGTTTAGGTATGACGCCGAATGTTTATTTAAAAGCGGGTGATGTGATCGAATTGGGTATCGATGGTTTGGGAATATCCTCACAAACATGTATCGCTTATGCCAAACATTGATAGCCATCAGCATTTTTGGCAGTATCATCCTGTACAACATGATTGGATCAATGATGAAATGGCGATCATCCGTAAAGATTTTTTACCATCAGATCTAAGAACTGTCTTGCAGGAAAATAATATGGATGGATGCGTTGCCGTGCAGGCTGATCAAACAGAAACAGAAACCGATTTTTTAGTAGGCCTGACAAAAGAAAATGATTTTATAAAGGGCATAGTAGGCTGGGTGAATCTAAGGGCTGATGAAATCAGAGAGCGATTGGTTCATTACAAGCAATTCGATTCCATTAAAGGCTTCAGGCATATACTGCAGGGTGAAGAACCATCCTTTATGCTGCAAGCAGATTTTATGAGAGGTATTGCAGCATTGAAGGAATTTGGTTTTACTTATGATATTCTCGTCTTTCCAAAACATCTTACAGCAGCAACAGCATTGGTAAAGAAGAATCCGGATCAGCTTTTTGTGATCGATCATATTGCAAAACCAGATATAAAGAATGGCCAGATCGATAAATGGAAAAAAGACATTCAAACTATCGCCCAATTTGAAAATCTGTATTGCAAGATCAGCGGGATGGTAACGGAAGCAGATTATCGATACTGGAAGAAGGAAGATTTTATTCCTTATATCGATCTAGTGGTTGAATCGTTTGGCACGAATCGAATAATGTTCGGAAGTGATTGGCCGGTATGTAATGTGGCAGCTGCTTATCCGCAAGTTCTGGATATTGTAAGAACTTATTTTTCATCTTTTACAAGAAATGAGCAGGACTTGTTTTTTGGCGGGAATGCTGTTAAATTTTATAAGTTATAAACTACGAACGGATGCTTTCGAATAATAAAATAAAATTACCACCCGTCATATTCGGAACAAGTTGTTTGGGTAATATTTATCAGGCCATACCTTATGAAACAAAACTGGCAATCGTTAGTGAATATGTGAGGAATGCACCCGGCATTCCGGTCTTCGACAGTGCCGGGAAATACGGTGCCGGTATGGCTTTGGAAGTTTTGGGCAAATGCTTGAAAGATCTGAAAGTAGATCCCAAAGAGGTCATGATCAGTAATAAATTAGCCTGGTATCAAACAGCATTGACTACACCCGAACCCAGTTTTGAAAAAGGTATTTGGAAAGACATTCAGCATGATGCCATTCAAAAAATAGGGTATGAAGGTATTATAGAATGTTTTGAGCAGGGCAATGATTTGTTAGGTGATTATAACTCTCAAATGGCTTCTGTACATGATCCCGATGAGTACTTAGCAACAGCAGCAAATAAACAGGAAGAAGATCAATTATACAATGATATATTAGATGCTTATAAAGCTTTAAACGAATTAAAACTGCAGGGTAAAGTGTCGAGTATTGGTGTGGGGGCCAAACAATGGAAAGTGATCGAGCGGATATCAAACGACGTTGAATTGGATTGGGTGATGATCGCCAACAGCCTTACACTGTACAACCATCCCAGGGAATTGATGGACTTTATTGATCTTTTACATCAAAAACAAATAAGCGTCATTAATTCAGCTGTATTTAACGGAGGATTTCTTATCGGAAGTGACTTTTACAATTACCGGGAGGTTGATAAAACAAGCGAACAGGGTAAATTATTATTAGACTGGCGCAATATTTTTTTTGAATTGTGCAACCAGTTCAATATCCTGCCGGCAGAAGCTTGTTTTAATTTCGGTTTCAATATTCCCGGTGTTACAAGTGTGGCACTAAGTACAACCAAACCTGAAAAAGTTAAAATGAATATTGATATGGCCACTAAAAAAATTCCTGCTGAATTTTGGGATGCAATGGTCGAAAGAAAACTGATGGATGCAACAATTCGTTTATCTTTTGTAGGATACATGTAGTCAAAATAAATTGGACTAGTGCTATGACCAATGTATCGGGTGGGGCAGGTTATTTTGTCTTAGAAAGATTTATAAAAGTATAGATAAAACGGGCTGTTCTGCTATTGGATTTATTGTTATTAATATATTTTTAGAGTAGATTATCCACCTCTTTTACCAGCCCCACCAAAACCACCACCTCCTCTCATTCCGCCGCCACCACCTGGTCGGTTCATGCCTCTCATGAAGGATGGCATTTTTTGTTGTGCTCCTGCAAATTTGCGAAGGTTATAAGTAAATGTAAGCATAAGATACCTTGTTAATACATTGCTCCTGGTATCAGTAACTGCACCGCTTTGAGATACAGATCTTTTCACACTTTGATTCTGGTTTAATAAATCGAAACAGGTTAGTCTTAGTTCTCCGGCTTTATTTTTCATGAACTGCTTTGCAAAACTCGGATTCCATAAAGGGACGCTGGTATTGTATCCAGATGCAGCATTATTGTTGAAGGTATAAGCATAATCAAAATCAGATGCCAGTATCCATCCATTATTGGTATAAACCGTCACATCAACCGAAACTGTTTGTATAAAAGAGTTCGCGTTTAGTGTAGGTTGCATGCTGTTGCGGGCAATATTGTAAGTGGAAGATGAACTGAGATTCATGTCAAAATTGTTCTTCAGATTGGTGGTCCATCTTACTGTTTCATTCAGCGCTGTGTTCCTTGTGAAATTATTGATGCTGATTAAATTCTGGTTGGCATCATAACTATTCACTAAGGTCTGACTTTGATTATAAGAAACATTACTTGTGAAATTCAAATTTGATTTGGGTTTCTTGAGCGGGAAACCATAATTAAAATAACCGCTCACATTATAGGTTCCGTTTAAATTAACTGGTACTGTAAGTGTGGCACCTTTTTTATTGGGTGGTGTTGGCAAATAAGTAATTGAATTTTGAATATCATTACTGATCATGCTTGCATTTAATGTGATCATGATAACACGTTGTGTCACAACATCAAAATTGTTATACAATAACCGTATACTGTGGGTAAACTGTTGTTTCAGATTAGGGTTACCTCTCGAAAAATTAATGGAATCGCTTGTGGTTACCAAGGGTTGTAATTGTGATACACTTGGCTGCCCTGTTCGTCCGGTATAAAATAATCGTAAACTCTTCGTTCTCGTAAAATTGTATTGAAAATTTCCGGTAGGAGTAAGGTTCAGAAAATTCTGCTCTGTAGTTATATTTTTGGTTGTATTAATACTAGTACGATTGCCGGATTGTAAACCGGAACTTAGGTTGAAATTGTATTTTGGATTCTGTAAACGGTAGCTGATTGTAAACCTGTTTGAATTGTAAGTATTTTTATAATCATTGCTGAACAGGCTGTCGAACTGATTATACTCATGTGAAACCGGATCAAAAGAATAGGTCTCCCTGTTGGAACTGCTGATTGTATAATTGTAATTATAGTTAAATTCCAATATCTGGTTCTTTCCTAAAGGTTCAGTATAAGATAAAGTAGGGCTTATTGAAGAACTTGTTGAAGATGTAATGATGTGCTGATCGAGTGTATCAAAACTTACAGGGTTAAAATAATGTTTGGCAGAAAAATTATTACCGTCCCCATTATTAGTATTATCTGATAGATTTAATGCAATTGAAAATGTACGATGTGCTTTTTTGAATTTATGCCTGAATAAAAGATCTGAAGAACCACTTAGCCCACTATTTTGTTGACTGCTTGTAGTTGCAGTATTATAAATCGGGCTATAGCTTTTGCCTCCGGTAAAAACCGTTGTTTGATACGTATCGGAATTTGTATTCTGGAAACTTACATTTGGCCTAAACACAAGTGAATTACTGGAATCAAATTGTTGTTCAATATTTAAATTAATACGGTGGTTCCCATTATCCCTGCCTGAATTTTGAGTATTGTCGCTATAAGTGGAAGAATCAGTATTTAACGGATTCATGGTATGACTTGTTTGTATAGTTGAAGTATTCTGATTGTTATAAAAATAACTTCCTGATACATCCGTTTTCTTGCCCCATTGGTCACGGTAATTGATCCCACCTGATATAGTTTGGGTAATACCACTTCCTGTTCCGCTGCTTTTTCCGCCGGTTCTGCTGTTTGTTCCTAAAATATCTTGTGATGTAAAATTTTGTTTATTTACATTATTTGCCTGTCCTAATAATGAAATTTGCTGATTGCCGTTAAATCTGTGCATATTAAGACTTTCATCATAATGGTCATCTGTCCCGATACCGGCAACTGCTTTCCCGAAATAACCTTTTCTTTTATCTTTTTTAGTGGTGATATTAATTGTCTTTACATGATTGCCGTCGTCAAAACCGGTAAACTTACTTTGGTCACTCAAATCATCAAACACCTGTATTTTGTCTACGACATCAGGTGGTAAATTCTTGGTTGCCATTTGCGGATCATCTCCAAAAAATCTTTTCCCATCCACTAACACACGCTGTACAGTTTCACCCTGTGCTTTAACTGCTCCGTTTTTATCAACTTCTACACCGGGTAATTTTTTTAAAAGGTCTTCAACAACGGCATTTGGCTTTGTTTTGAAACTGCCGGCATTATATTCAATGGTGTCTTTTTTTAAAACAATGGCAGATTGGGTTACTACAACATCAGGCAAGCGGTTATCTGCCTGTTTCATATAAATGATCCCTAGGTTAATATCGGGTCTTATTTTGGAAAAACTAACGGTTTTGAAAACAGAGCTATAGCTTTCAAAGCTAATATGCACGATAAATGTTCCGAATGAAATGTTCTTGAGTTCAAAACTGCCATCTTCTTTTGCAAGCCCGAATGCTTCTACACTAGAATCCTGAGGATCAAGAATTGAAATACTGGCACTTTTTAAAGCCTGTTTCCCCAAAGTATCTGTCAACTTACCTTTTAATGAACCGCTGTTTTGCGCTAAAAGATTTACTGCAAAGAGTAAACAGAGCATTAATGTGGTAGCGTATCTATTTAACACAATATATTTATTAACTATCAAAATATATCCTTGAAAAAATGACAAATAATTTCATACAATCTAGCATTATGCAGGAAGTGTAATCTATAAAATCGGTAGGGGGTTGGAAGCAATAGGTTACAACTTTTTTTAGCTGCTAATTTGAGTAGTTTGCCGATATACTATGAACTATTGTAAGAATAAAATGAGTAATCGCCTGCCTATTTTGATTGTGCTGAGGCAGCAGTTGATCTATGTTAGTATGATTGAAGCTAAACCTTCTTTACCGACAATATTCTAGTTTATTTTATGTTGACGATTTACATTTGCTACCAGTAGGAAACAACAGAAGCCATCCCAATATGGGATGGCTTCTTGTCTTTATAGGAGCGGAGAGATAGGGATTCGAACCCCAGGACCTGTTACAGTCAACGGTTTTCAAGACCGCCGCATTAGACCGCTCTGCCATCTCTCCGGCGCAAAAATACATTCTCAAGCATATCAACCCAAAAAATATAAAAAAGAATATTTGATTTAACAGCTATTTCAAGAGAATGTCGTAATTTTTCTGCCTAATATTCGACAATGAAAAAAGTATCTCAAATTCTTACCCGCAAAGGAAATAACGTTGTTTCTGTTGATGCATCAACTACCGTATTGGACACTTTAAAATTAATGGCAGAAAAAAATATCGGATCTGTAGTAATTACCGAAAAGGGTGAATATGTAGGCCTGCTTACAGAAAGAGACTATGCACGTAAGGTTATTCTGATGGGCAAATTGTCCAGTGAAACCAGTGTTTCGGAGATCATGAGTACAGATCTGCCCCATATTGCTCCCGATTATTCTATTGAAGTATGCATGCATATTTTAGGCGATAAGAACCTACGCTATTTACCTGTATTCGATAAGCAGGATAAATTTTGCGGCATCATTTCCATCGGAGATATCGTGAACGAAACCATTCATACACAAAAAGAGATGATAGATCAGCTGCAAAGCTATATTCACTCCTAAATAGGACAGAAGGCTGAATCTGAAACATCTCAATCATTATCTTTGGCGGCAGATGCGGCATTTAAAATCAGTCAATAAATATTTCTGGAAATACAAGACCCGTTTATTATTAGGGTTTGTGTTCATCATTCTATCCAACTACTTTCGGATCCTTACTCCGCAGATATCGGGTTATGTGGTCGATAAAGTGGAACATTCTATCAGTGAACATACAGGCAATAAAAATATACAGCAAAAAGACCGAAAGGCTAAGTATGATGTACTGGTCGTACAGTTCATCAATAAGATCGAATCGTCCAATACAAGTTTTGGAGAGAATGTGATCCTTTGCGGCATTACCTTATTGATCCTGGCTTTAATTGGTGGCTTCTTTATGTTCCTGATGCGACAAACCATCATTGTCATGAGCCGCCACATCGAGTTTGATCAGAAGAATGAGATCTTTAAACACTATCAGCAACTCGATACTAATTTTTATAAAACACATAGTACCGGCGATCTGATGAACAGGATCACGGAAGATGTAAGCCGTGTAAGAATGTTTACAGGGCCTGCTATCATGTATATCATCAATTTGGCTGCTACCATCGGCTTCAGTTTGTTTTTCATGTTCAGGGAAAACTGGCGACTTACAGCTTATGTTCTTTCCCCATTGCCCATTCTTGCTGTTACCATTTATATGGTCAATACCATTATTCATAAAAAGAGTGAAAAGATCCAGGCATTACTCTCAGATCTTACTACTACCGCTCAGGAATCTTATTCAGGTATCAGGGTCATCAAATCCTTTGTACAGGAAAAAGCCATGCTGGGATTCTTTAATAAGAACAGTGAGGATTATAAACGCAATGCAATTGGATTGGCAAGGGTAGAAGCCATTTATTTTCCTGCCATGGCATTGTTGATCGGATTGAGTAATCTGCTTACCATTGCGATCGGCGGATGGTATCTGATCCATCACCAATACAATGTAACTGCCGGAACCATAACAGAGTTTGTGATCTATATCAATATGCTCACATTTCCTGTAAGCGCCATCGGTTGGACTGCCAGCATGATACAGCGAGCTGCTGCATCCCAGAAAAGACTGAACGAATTTTTACAAACCACACCGGAAATAAAAGATACTGCTGGCATATCAGCAACAAAGCTTAGCGGTGACATTGTTTTTGATACCGTCACATTCACTTATCCGCACACCGGAATAACAGCATTACAAAATTTCAATCTTACTGTTAAAGAAGGCGAAAAGATCTTGTTATTAGGAAGAACCGGAAGTGGAAAATCTACTATTGCGCAACTCTTATTGCACTTTTATAATCCAACCAAAGGAACAATAAGCATCGGAGGAAAAGACATACAATCCATTTCTTTGAAACAATTAAGGGAACAGATCAGTTATGTTCCGCAGGATGTATTCTTATTCAGCGATAGCGTAGAGAATAATATCAGCTTTGGGCTGCATGGAACAACTTCGCATGAAACAGTTCAACAGGCAGCATTATTTGCCAGCGTTCATAAAGAGATCCTCGGTTTTGATAAACAATATGAGACCCTGATAGGAGAGCGGGGTGTTACTTTAAGCGGCGGGCAAAAACAAAGAATATCCATTGCGAGGGCGTTGATTAAAGACCCTGAGATCGTAGTATTTGACGATTGTCTCAGTGCAGTTGATTCTAAAACAGAGAATGCGATCGTCAATAATCTGGATAAATTCCTGCACAATAAAACCGCGATCATCATCACACACAGAATATTTTCTTCGTTCCGTTTTAATAAGATCGTGGTGCTGGAAGACGGAATGATCAGCGAAGAAGGAACCCATGAAAGCCTGCTGGAACAAAACGGATATTATGCAGAACTATACCGTTTACAGTTGACCGAATCGGGCAACAATACAACTGCAGATAATATTAGTCTTTAGATTTATCTGATAAAATAAACAAACTTTATTTGTAAAGTTTTGGCAATTCATAAACAATACTATATTTGCTACACCTTATTAATAATTAAATAGTTCACTTAAATCAAATTAGCTGTGGCTTACGAGAACAACGACAAGAAACTGGAAAGTGTTTACAGTAAAAGAATCAGAGCCGGAAAAAGAAGAACTTACTTTTTTGATGTAAGAGCAACCCGTGGTAATGATTACTATTTAACCATCACAGAAAGCAGGAAACGTTTTGATGACAACGGTTATGACAGACACAAGATCTTCTTATATAAAGAGGATTTCAACAAATTCATCAAAGCATTGATCGAAGCAGTTGATTATGTGAAAACAGATCTGATGCCCGATTTTGATTTTGATGCTTTCAACCATGAGTACAATGATTCAGAAGGTGGCGAAGTTCCTGCTGTTTCATCTGAACCTGAACAGGAAGCAGTAAAAGAAGTGGTGGAAGAACCCATTGCCCCTGTTGTGGAAGCCCCTGCAGCCCCTGCAGATAATGGTGCACATGAAGAAGTAGATAAATGGTAATATTATTTTTATAAGAAAGCCGCTTTGAGAAGAGCGGCTTTTATATTTCTTTCATCATCCAGATATCGCAACCGCAATGTCCGCTGTTGCCCAATGGCCCTTTCAAATATTTAAAGCCGAATTTTTCATATACCGTCACTGCCTTTCTTAATTCAGGCATCGTTTCCAGATAAACTTTTGTAAAACCCATTTCTTTTGCAGTTTCCAAACATTTATTGATCATCATTCTGCCCAAACCCAATCCACGCGCATCTTTCGATAAGTACATCTTGACCAGTTCGCAATACCCTTCGGGTAAATTCTCGGTAGGAAATATTCCCGCTCCGCCAATGACTTTGCCGTTTAACTCTGCAACAAAATATTTACTCCCGGGGGTTGATTCAAATAATTCAAACAGATGGTCTGTAGCCTTATCAAAATAAACGGTTCCGTATTTGGCAGCATTGAACTCCTCCAAACTTTTTCGGATGATATTTGCCAATACAGGGTTATCCGCTTGTTTAATATTTCTTACTACTATATTCTCCATTTACATTTTATGTTGAAGCATCGTGAATCGTTAGTCGTAAATCGCTAGTGAAGAAAGAACACTTAACTGGCGATTCCTGACTCCCGACTATTGACTCCAGACTAATAACTAATCTTCTCTGAAGTATTTAAAAGCATTGATCAATCCGTTGGTAGAAGAATCATGTCCGGTCACTTTATTCTCATTCTCCAGTTCGGGCAGGATCTGATTGGCCAGTTGTTTACCCAATTCAACACCCCATTGATCAAAACTGAAAATATTCCATATCACACCCTGTACAAAGATCTTATGTTCATATAATGCGATCAGAGTTCCCAATGTGTATGGTGTGATCTTTTTTACAAGGATCGAATTGGTTGGTTTATTTCCTGAGAACACTTTAAAAGGGGTTAGTTTTTTGATCTCCTCTTCTGATTTTCCTGCTTTCATCAATTCCACTTTTACCTCATTCTCACTTTTGCCATTCATCAATGCTTCCGTTTGTGCAAAGAAGTTTGACAGGAGTTTTACATGATGATCGCCGATCGGGTTATGACTCTTTGCAGGTGCTATAAAATCACAAGGGATCAATGGTGTTCCCTGATGGATCAACTGATAAAAAGCGTGCTGACCATTGGTGCCGGGTTCACCCCAGATAACAGGCCCTGTTGCATAATTTACAGGGTTACCGCTACGGTCAACACTCTTACCATTGCTTTCCATATTACCTTGCTGAAAATATGCGGCAAAGCGGTGCATGTATTGGTCGTATGGAAGTATCGCTTCGCTTTGTGCGCCAAAAAAGTTCGTATACCAGATGCCGATCAATGCCATCAGTACAGGGACATTCTTCTCGAATTTTTCTTTCTGGAAATGTTCATCCGCTGCATAAGCACCCCTTAATAATTTTTCGAAGTTTCCAAATCCGATGGTCAATGCAATAGACAGACCGATCGCACTCCATAATGAATATCTTCCGCCAACCCAATCCCAGAATTCAAACATATTCGCTTTATCGATCCCGAATTTCACCACATCTTTTTCATTGGTGCTGAGAGCTGCAAAATGCTTGGCGATATGCTTTTCATCCTTTGCCTGTTCCAGGAACCATTTTCTTGCAGTATGTGCATTGGTCATGGTTTCCTGCGTAGTAAAGGTTTTGGATGCAACCAGGAAAAGGGTCTCATCCGCAGTTACTTTCTTTAAGGTTTCGGCAATATGTGTTCCATCAACATTACTTACAAAATAAGCCTGAATGCCATCTACCCAATAAGGTTTTAAAGCTTCAGTAACCATAACCGGACCCAGATCACTTCCGCCGATCCCGATATTGACAATGTATTTTATTTTTTTGCCCGTATAGCCCTTCCAATTACCGCTATGGATCTCTTCACAAAAGGATTGCATTTGCCTCAATACTTTCTTCACCAGCGGCATCACATCTTTTCCGTCAACCAGGATCGCTGTATCTGAAAAATTTCTCAGTGCTGTATGCAATACAGATCGTTGCTCGGTTTCATTGATCTTCAAACCGGCAAACATATCATGAATCGAATCTTTCAAACGAGAATCGTCTGCCAACTGCAATAACAATTGCAATGTTTTCTGATTGATGATATTCTTGGAATAATCAAAAACGATATCCTCCATATTGACTGAGAATTTCGCAAAACGGTCTTTATCTGCCGCAAAAAGATCTCTCATTTGTTTGCGGCTCATTTCCTCTTCGAAATGTCTCTTCAGCAATAGCCAGGCTTGTGTGGTTGAAGGATTGATTTTAGGTAGCATGCTCAATTATTTATAGGGTTTGGATTATTTGTAAAGTTCTTTGGATCATTTCAGCGCTATTGTCTAAATGAACCACAATTCTTACCTGAGTAGGTGAAATAGCAATGGTGAGTATATTATTTTCCTTTAGTTTATCCGCAAATGCCTGTGCCGTATATCTGCCTTTTGCTTCAAATATCACGATATTGGTCTCTACGGGCAACATATCGCCCACAAAGTCCTTCTTGAGAAGGGCTTCAGCGATCAGATTCGCATGCAGATGATCTTCTGCTAACCTTTTTACATTGTTTTCTAAGGCATAGAGTCCTGCTGCTGCAAGGATCCCTGCCTGCCGCATACCGCCACCAAATACCTTTCTTACTCTTCTGGCTTTTTGAATAAATGCACTGTTGCCCAACAGAACACTGCCTACCGGAGCTCCCAGACCTTTGCTTAAACAAACTGAAAGAGAATCAAACACTTCACCGTATTGTTTTGCCTTTTCATTTTTGGCGATCATGGCATTGAATATACGGGCTCCGTCGAGATGAAGCTTCATGTTGTTTTGCAAGCAAACTTCCTTAATTCGTTCAAATTCAATGAAATCATAACAACTTCCACCACCTCTGTTTGCGGTGTTCTCCAAAGAAACCAGACTGGAAATGGGTTTATGAATATCGTTGGGATTGATGGATGCTTTCACTTGATCGGCTGTAATGCGACCCCGGTCTCCCTCGATCAAACGAACGGAACAACCGCTGTTAAAAGCAATGCCTCCGCCTTCGTATTGGTAAATATGGCTGAGTTTATCACAGATCACTTCATCACCCGGTTGCGTATGCACTTTAATGGCGATCTGGTTGGTCATGGTACCGCTTGGACAAAAAAGTCCTGCTTCTTTTCCGAACAGGCTTGCTGCAGTGGATTCCAGTAGTTTAACGGATGGATCTTCTCCAAAAACATCATCGCCCAAAGGGGCTTTCAGCATCGCTTCCCGCATGGCAGGGGATGGTTGTGTCACGGTATCGGATCGAAAGTCAATGATCGATTGCTTCATTTTGCGAAGATAAATCGCTGAGAAACAACTTCAATAAAGTTTATAAATAGTTATTGTTTCGCTTTTTTTGCCCAAATGGGCAAGTTTTTCCACAAAAACTAGTATAATCGCCGCTCATGACGTAACTTTGCACGCCTCTGAAGAACAGGGGGATAACTTTAATATTTTGGTTGCAACGCCAACCCAATTTTTTTAGTCTTTAAGTCGTTTATAAACAGTAACAATACACTATGAGGCAGCTCAAAATCGCAACCCAGATTACCAACAGAGATTCTCAGGCCGTTGAAAAATATCTGCAGGAAATTTCTAAAATACCAATGATCACCCCTGAAGAGGAAACAACCCTCGCTCAGAAGATCAAGATGGGTAATCAACGTGCTTTGGATAAACTGGTACAGGCTAACTTACGTTTCGTAGTGTCTGTTGCCAAGCAATACCAGCACCAGGGGCTTTCTTTAAGTGATCTGATCAATGAAGGAAACCTGGGCTTGATCAAAGCTGCTCAACGTTTTGATGAAACCAAAGGATTCAAGTTCATTTCTTATGCCGTTTGGTGGATCCGTCAGTCTATTCTGCAGGCTTTGGCTGAACAGGGCAGATTGGTACGTCTTCCTCAAAATAAGATTGGAACCTATAATAAGGCTAATAAAGCCTATATGGCTTTTGAACAGGAACACGAACGTGAACCATCAACAGAGGAATTGAGTGAGATCCTGGAAATGAGCGAAACAGAGATCAATAATATCTTCCAAAGCAATACCCGCCACACTTCACTGGATGCTCCGGTTCACGAAGCAGAAGATGTAGCCATGGGTGATCTGCTGGAAGGTAGTGATGATACAGACGAAGATGTGATGAAGGATTCTTTGAGAGAAGAGATCCGCAGAGTATTAAAATCATTAAGTCCGAGAGAAGCAGAGATCGTAAATGCTTATTTTGGATTGGATGGAGAGAACGGCGTAACGATCGAACAGATCGGTATGAAATACGATCTTACCAAAGAACGTATCCGCCAGATCAAAGAAAGAGCCATTAAGCGTTTGCAAAAAGCAAGATACAGCAACGCTTTAAAAGCATATTTGGGATAGTAGGTTAACAATGAAGGAAAACTAATAAAGAACCCTTTGATGCAAATCGAAGGGTTTTTTAATACGGTCTTATCTCTGTATTACCCGACTCTTATCTCGTTCGTACCTTTTTGCTGGTTTCTTCGGGAGTTCTTCGAGAGCACTGCAATAAAATAGCAATAAGATAGCAAGCAATCACGAAGGAATTACGAAGAAATGGATAATAAAAAGTCAGGGAATGTGAATAATATCAACTTGCCGAAATCATAGTATCCCTATTTTTGAATATAGAAAGTCAAATTAAACATATGTCGAACGAAGCAACAGAAAAAGTACATGTATTAATCATCGGATCAGGACCGGCAGGTTATACTGCTGCCATCTATGCTGCCAGGGCTAATATGAAACCGGTTTTGTATCAGGGTATACAGCCGGGCGGACAATTGACCATCACTACCGAAGTGGAGAATTATCCGGGTTATCCCGATGGGATCCAGGGGCCCGAAATGATGGTGCATTTTGAAAAACAAGCTGCCAGAATGGGTGCGGATATCCGTTACGGATTGGCTACAAAGGTTGATTTTTCCAAACAGCCTTATAAAGTAGAGATCGATGAAGAAAAATGGATCGAAGCCGATGCAGTGATCATCTCAACCGGTGCTTCTGCCAAATGGCTGGGCATTGAAAGCGAACAACGTTTAAACGGGTTTGGTGTTAGTGCCTGTGCCGTTTGCGACGGGTTTTTCTTTCGCGGTAAAGAAGTAGCCATTGTGGGGGCAGGAGATACGGCAGCCGAAGAAGCCATGTATCTGGCAAATCTTTGTACCAATGTGCATATGATCGTTAGAAGAGATCAGATGCGCGCCAGTAAAGTGATGCAGGATAGAGTGATCAATACCCCTAATATCAAAATTTATTGGGATAGTGTTACAGATGAAATAGTGGGCGAGAATAAAGTAGAATCAGTGAAGATCAAGAACACTAAAACAAACGAGATACAACAGGTTCCGATCAGCGGATTTTTTGTGGCCATCGGTCATCAGCCCAACAGTGATATTTTTAAAGGCTGGATAGATATGGATGAAACAGGATATATCAAAACGATACCGGGAACTTCGAAGACCAATATAGAAGGCGTTTTTGCATCAGGAGATGTGCAGGATAAAAATTATCGGCAGGCAGTAACAGCTGCAGGAAGCGGATGTATGGCTGCACTGGATGCGGAAAGATATTTGAGTGCCAAAGGACTTGTGTAAATTAAATACGGATTCAAAAAATGGGTTAAAAAACGGTAGCATAATATGCTGCCGTTTTTTTAGTTTTATGTCTTACAATTAAACCAAACATTTTATGGCAAAAGCTAAGATCATTCCTATTAACAAACAAGGCGGAGAGAAGATCGATTTCAAATCTGCAGATACAGGCATAAAAAAATACTGGGATCTGGTCAATAAGGATCAGGTCAAGAAATCACAGTTCCCTAAATCGTGGTCATTCGACCTGCATAAAGTAAAAGCTTATCTGGATGAGGTAGAAGCTGAATTTGCAAGAATGAATATTCCTTATGCTGAAAGAAAGATAGCATTATTGCCTGCATTTTTGGCTGATAAGGAAACTTTTTCAATTGTATTTACACCTTCCATTACAGATGCGGATGGCAGACATCAGCATCAATTCAATAAACAAGCAAAGGGTAAGGCTAAAAAATTAACTGGTGGTGATCCTACAAACTGGTCATTGGATGGATTAAATTATAGTAATCAAAATCCACCACCACCCGTTCAATAAGAACTTTTAAAATCACAATATTCAATATTAATAGAATAGATGCAAATAGCAAACATAGCAGAAATAATTGCTTTCATTATTTCTGCTTTTTTTTATCAGAAAATTAAGGACTCATTTTTAAAATGGTTGCCTTTCTATTTGTTTTTTGTGTCAGTTGGAGAACTGTTCGCGCATTACTATAGTGGATTAATTAATAGCTATATTTATCTAGCCATTACAATACTGAGTATTCTTTTTTACAATCATAGTTATTATCAATTACTGCAAAGTAGAAAAAAAGTGCAGCAATTGATCATTCTCCTGTCTTCAATTCAATTGGCAGTTAGTATTTATTTATTAGTTTTTCTTGCGCATCATCAGTCCGAAGTACATTACCTTCTAATTGCAATGGGCATTGAGTTATCGGTAATAGTCTGCATTTATCTCTATGATATTTTTTTAAGCGACGATATGCAGGTATTGTTGATCAAGCAATCCGGCTTCTGGATGTCAGCCGGAGTATTACTATTCTTTTCAGGCATGTGCTTTACATTCGCTATTTCACCCATCGCTTATGATTTGAAAATATTTGACACTTACCTGCTTTGGTTTATTCCAAGAACATTAAGTCTTATTTTATATTCTTTCCTTGTTGTAGCTGTGATACTATACAAACCAAAGCCTGAAAAAAAAGTAAGTTGACGAATACTTTTCAATAATATTTTGATTCAATGAATCTATATAAAAAGCATATCTTCTCTGTAGGTTTTAGCTGTATTTTCATTCCTGTATTTATTAGCATTTTATGGAAGCTTCAAAAAAAGATATTATCGTTGCCATACTTGTAGGACTTGTCTTTATCTTTTTGTTTTGCAGCCTGATGATCATGGTCGTAGTAAATTTTGTACGCCGTAAAAGAAAGATCTTATTGGAAAAGCAGGAACAGGAAGCGGCTTTTCAGGAGCAATTGCTGCAATCACAAATTGAAATGCAGGAGCATACTTTAAAGAATATCAGTCAGGAGATCCATGATAATGTAGGCCAGGTATTGAGTCTTGCCAAAATGAATGTCAGTATCCTTTCACTCAAAGATCCTTCCAACGAAAAACTAACAGACATCAAAGAACTGGTGGGCAAAGCCATTGTGGATCTTCGTTCCTTAACAACGGGATATCACGGAGAAGGCTTACTCGAAGCAGGATTGATCCATGCCGTTAAAAGGGAAGTTGTACAACTGGAAAAAACGGAATTATTCAAGGTAAACTTTACAACATGGGTCAATGAGATAGAACTGGAAAAGAATAAATCGATCTTCTTATACAGGATGATCCAGGAAATTCTGAACAATATCTTGAAACATTCTGAAGCAAAAAATATAAACATCAGTATCTTTCGGGAGAAAGAAAACATTCATATTAAGATCACTGATGACGGAAAGGGTTTTGATAAAACCGATACCGGTTTTAAAGCAGGTATGGGTTTGAACAATTTGAATAAAAGGGCTGCCATGATGGGCGCCACCCTTACTATTGACAGTAAATTAAATGAAGGAACCTCTGTTGAACTTATATTTCAGTCGCTATGATTAAAGTAGCCCTCGTTGATGATCATGTTATTTTTCGTAAAAGTCTTGCCATATTGATCGGCATGCTGGATGGTTTTGAGATCATTTCAGAAGCAAGCAATGGAAAAGAATTCATTGATCAGTTAGGCGATCATCATTTACCCGATATTGTATTAATGGATATCACCATGCCCGTCATGGACGGCGTAGAGACCACTAAATGGTTGAAGCAAAATAAATACAGGATCAAAGTGATCGCATTGAGCATGATCAAAAATGAATTGGTCATCATACGCATGCTGAAGAACGGAGCCAAGGGTTATATCTTAAAAGATTGCGAGCCGGAAGAATTGAGAACAGCATTATCGGATGTATATCATAAAGGCTATCATTTTAATGAATTGGTAACAGCTAAACTGAAAACGGAATCTGAGAAAGACAATGCGGTTACCAAGCAAATGTTCAATGAAAAAGAGCTGGAATTCCTGCGACAGATCTGCAGTGAAAAAAGTTATAAGGAGATCGCAGATGAAATGTTCATCAGTCCCAGAACAGTAGACGGCTACCGCGATGCGCTCTTCCAGAAATTAAACGTGAATACCAGGGTAGGCTTGGTTCTCTATGCTTTAAAGAACGATCTTGTACAATTGTGACGAATAAAAATTGGGTGTTTTTCTCCTTGTACACATTGCTGTTTTTAAGTAGGTTTATACAATCAATTTTAATCCATAAACCTATTCTATGTCCCATAAAATAACGAACTACGGCTGGCAACCCGACCTGCCCGATCAGCGAGATCTGAGTTATGCTGCGCCCCGTCCTGTATTAAGAGCTTTACCTGCAAAAGTTGATCTGCGTAAAACATGTCCGCCTGTCTATGATCAGGGACAATTGGGAAGTTGTACGGCCAATGCCATTGGGGCTGCTTTTCAATTTGAAATGCTGAAACAGGATGCTAAGAATGCATTCATGCCATCCAGACTATTTATCTATTATAATGAAAGGGTGATCGAACATTGTGTAAACAGTGATAACGGTGCCCAGATCCGCGATGGAATTAAATCGGTTCATCACCAGGGTGTTTGTCCGGAAACAGTTTGGCCTTATGATACCAATGCATTTGCCAAGAAACCGAATGAAGCCTGCTATTCGATCGCAAGCGACTATCAGGTACTCAATTATCAGCGCGTATCCAGAGCACTCAACCAGTTCAAAGGATGTTTGGCAGACGGATATCCTTTTGTATTTGGTTTTACGGTCTATGATTCATTCGAAGGGCCACAGGTAGCCAAATCAGGGAAACTGAATATGCCAAAGAAAACAGAATCGGTTGCGGGTGGTCATGCGGTGATGGCTGTGGGTTATGACGATATCGCAAAAAGGTTTATCGTAAGAAACAGTTGGGGAGCAAATTGGGGGTTAAAAGGATATTTTACGATGCCTTATGACTATCTGTTAAGCGGAAATTTGTCGGATGATTTTTGGACAATACGATTGGTAGAAGATAAGCCTCTATTGAAAAGACAGAAATAAGGAATAAGGGACAAGAAGCAAGGTTCAAGGAACAAGGGACAAGAAGCAAGGATCAAGGAACAAGATTCAAGGTCTGCTGTCACACTGTCCAAAGGACTCCTTAGGAGAGGCACTCGAAGCCTGCCCGACTGCGTCATTCAGGCGGGGATGAATTCGATTATCGAATGCTCTTATACGACATGCTTCGAGTGCATGCCAATCCTAAACATAATGACATAACAGTAGGGTTTTAAAATGGCACATACGGAAAGGGTTGTTAATAAATTAACAGCCTTTTCTTTTAAATAAAAGCAGCAAAAATTGCCGCTTACTTATCTTTGTTACATGCTGTCAATTCACTTACAACAACTCCGTTTCTACGCGAATCATGGATTATACAAGGAGGAGAAGATCATTGGGAATGAGTTTGAAGTAGATGTTACCGTAAAATATTATCCGCCGCAATTACCGGTGAATGAAATTCAACAAACGATCGATTATGCTTCGATCTTTCAATTGGTCAAAGAAAGAATGACCCAACCGGTAGACCTGCTCGAAACCTTTGTTTCAGAAACGGCATTAGCGATCATAAAGCAATTTAAATTAGCAGATGAAGTTTATATCAGCATTAAAAAACTGCACCCTCCATTGGTCAATTTCGAAGGCAGTGTTGCCGTTAGCTTTGAAGTAAAAAGAAGCGAACTGGTCAAGAAATAATCTTTCCTTCATTAAATCATTCCTGTTCAAGCATGAAAACAGTATTGTCTTTATTATTCCTTATCATCAATTATACTGTATCGGCGCAGGACATTAATTTGTTACTGAAAGAAGCCGATAATTTTGAACACCAGTTCAAAGAAGAAGACGCATTGAATAAATATAAACAGGTATTGTTGGTGGATGGAAATAATAGTAAAGCTTTACTGAAATCAACAGAATTAAGCGGCACGATTGGAGAGCGACAGATCAATAAGAACGATAAGAGAATGTATTTTGAATCTGCATTGGCTTTTGGGGAAAGGGCTGTTGTTGCCGACAGCATTAATCCCGATGGGTATTATGCAAAAGCATTTGCCTGCAGTAAGATGGCTGAAGTTGAAACTGAAAATAAAAAGCTCTATGGTTTTGTTAGAGAAGTGAAAATAAATGCAGAGAAGGCTTTGCGGATCAATCCCAATCATGCCAAAGCAAACTTCATGCTGGGAAAATGGTATTATGAGATCTCGATCATGAATGAAGCAAAACGCAAAGTTGCCAAAACATTGTATGGTGGCTTGCCCGATGCAGATCTGGATAAAGCCATTCTATATCTGGAGAAAAGCAGGAGCATCGATCCTTATTATGTGTTGAATGCATTGACACTGGCAAAAGCCTATAAAGAAAACAACAGACCTGCTCCGGAAATTGAAGTATTGAAAAGAGTTGTGAAATTACCCACCAGAACTTTCGACGATACTGCACTAAAAGCAGAAGCACAAAAAATGTTACAAGATTTAGAATAAACTATTATGGAACTACAAGAATTATTTCAGCAAGCAGCAGCCAACAGTAAAACATTATCAGCTAAGCCTGATAATGAAACCTTATTACAATTGTATTCTTTGTACAAGCAGGGAATGGAAGGAGATAATACAGGAGAAGCACCTTCCAATCCATTCGACTTTGTTGCCAAAGCCAAACATATGGCATGGGAAGAATTGAAAGGAACTTCTAAAGAAGCTGCCATGCAACAGTATATTGATCTGGTGAATAAGTTGAAAGGTTAGTAAAGCTTTACATAATGCAAATAATAGAACACCGATAACACGGATGAAACTGATCTTCGCTGATGATGCCGCAAAGCGGCATCAAATCCGTTATCATCCGTTTATTCCGTGTCATCTCTGTTCTATTTGCCTCTAACATGACATCCTATTCCTTTTCTATAAAAGGTTAAAACAAGAATTAAATCTTCTTTTTCTTCAACCTTCCGCCGTTGTTGGTGCTTTCACAAACAATTCATAATGCAAATAATAGAACACCGATAACACCGATGAAACTGATCTTCGCTGAACATGTCGCAAAGCGGCATCAAATCCGTTATCATCCGTTTATTCTGTGTCATCTGTGTTCTATTTGCCTCTAACATGACATCCTATTCCTTTTCTATAAAAGGTTAAAACAAGAATTAAATCTTCTTTTTCTTCCATCGGCCACTCTTGATATACCAATAGGATGGTATGAACATACAGGTCCAGTAAACCCATTCGCTTCCCCAGCCAATGGTGATGGGCAAGTTCAGTCTTTCGAGCACTATATAAATATAAATGCAGTAAATAGAAATGGTGCAGGCTTCTATCAATAAATTCACTTTTGTATTCCCTGTTCCCGTAACTGCATTCAGCCAGATCGTAGAAAAAGACATCAGTAGTAATGCCACTGAAACGATGCGCAGAACAGGGATGGCTGCCTGAATAAAATCTTCTCCCTGTCCGTAGATAGATAAAAATATATGCGGATACAGGTTTACAATAATGGCAACGGTGATTGAAAAGCCCATCGATAATTTCATGATCTTATGGATCAGTTCAATGACCCTGTCATGCATTCCCTGACCTATAATATTGCTCACCATGCTGCTGGTGGTTGATGCAAAGGCCCAGGTAAAACAACCGAAGAACCCGAAAATATTGCGCATAGTATTAGAAATGGCAAGATCTCTGGTTCCATGATGTTCGATAAGGATATAAAAGAATTCCCAGCTGATGATGCTGATGGCATGTTGAGCTATCAAGGGTGAGGATTGCTGTAAGATCAGTTTTGTATTTCCCGAATGATAATAAAAGTTCTTGAAGAGATTCAATTGTTTGCCGATGCCTTTATAATGGATCACCAGAAAAATGACAAACAATCCCATGAATTCTGCGATCACTGAAGCATATGCTGCACCATTAAAACCCAATGCAGGCAAGCCGAATTTGCCATAGATCAGTGCATAATCCAGAAAGATATTGGTGAGGGCTTCCGAAGCCGTCCCGATCACTAAATACTTGCTCTGATTGGTGCCTACCAATAAAGCATTCCGCATTTGATAGAGGTATAAGAAAAATAAGCCTACGATTCGGATGCTTAAGAAACGGGTCGCCATCTGCACATCCTTTTCGTCATGCAATGACCATCGCAGAATTGCAGGTGCCAGAAACCAGGTGATCAGCATGCCCACGATAGCCAAAACAACTGCGATACGAACGCCTTGAGAAAAAAGATTACCGATCTCATCTATCCTGTTTTCTCCGGCACGGCGGGCGATCAGTGTTTGTAAACCATTATTCAATCCAATTCCTATCACTGCAAAAATGAGATAATAGACTCCTGTAATCCCCGCCACAGCCAGAGATTGTTGACCCAGGCCGCCCAGAAATATATTATTGGTGATAAAGTTTATTTGCGGTACTGCAATAGCAGCCGCAATGGGTAATGCTATTTTCAGTATTTGTCGATTACTGATAATAACTCTCAGATCGGGATGTTTGCCTTTTTCGTTCATAAACAGGCTGTAAATCTAAGCATTTGATACCTGTACAAAACTCTTTCGTGGCAAGACAATAATTTTTTATCATTGCATCGTTATATTTGAGGAATGGTTCAGAAACAAATCAGCATTTACGGAGAATTAGAGACGGAATCCCCTTTCAACAGCGATCAATTATTGCTGGAAGTTAGCAATACACATATCGCACTGATGGTTAAATTTTCGGGAAAGAAATATGTGGGCGCTTTTGAATTGTTTCAGTTTGACAGCAACCTGATGGATTGGTATGATATTTTTCAACAGATCAGGGCAGAGTCGATCATTCTGGACAGAAGTTATAATGATTCACGTGTTTTCTTTAATCTGAATGAAGCAGTGGTGATCCCCGCCAATGCCTTCAGCACTGCTGCCGCAGATGCCTATCTCACAGCTATTCATGGCGACAGTACACAACATGCTATAAAATATGATAATATCAGTGTTCATGAAGGCCTGGTAAATATTTACCGTGTAAAAAAATCACTGAACGATATGGTGAGCAGTAACCTGATGATGGTTACTCCCAGACATGCTTATTCTAAATTATTGGAAAGCTGTTTAGATAGTACGGAACTATCGAAAGGAGTGTTCCTGAAATTACAGTTCTATTATAATCAGTTGATGGTTGTACTGATAAAAGACGGAAAGCTATTTTTAATTCAGTCTTATTCGTATCAAACAGCAGATGATGTATTATATTATCTGCTCAATATTGCAGAACAATTCCAGCTATCCACCACAGAAACACAGGTAGAAGTATCGGGTATACTGGATACAAAATCGCATGAGTTTGATTATGTAGAAAAACTCTTTAAACAAATCAGTTTTTCAGACCTGAAAGCGGATAATCTTTTCCGGAATTTTATTGGTGAATATCCACCACATTATTTCACACCATTCATTAACCTCACCCTATGAGGATCATCTCTGGGAAATGGGGCGGCAGAAGAATTACACCGCCTGCAAACATGCCCCATACTAGGCCTACAACTGATATCGCAAAAGAAGGATTGTTCAATATTTTGCAGAACAGGATGGACTTCTCCGATATTAAAACCCTCGATCTCTTTGGGGGAACCGGTTGCATCAGTTATGAATTGGCATCCCGCGGTGCAAACGATCTTACGGTTGTGGAGAAAGATCCGGTGATGTATGCTTTCATTAAAAAGAATATGGACACACTGGGTATTGAAAATTGCAAGCTGCTGAAAATGGATGTGTTCAGTTATTTGAATACATGTACAGATTCGTTTGATTTTATTTTTGCGGGCCCTCCTTATGCATTGGGTCCGATCGATGAATTGGCTAAGATCATTGTACAAAAAAAACTCATCAATAAAGACGGTTATTTTGTGCTGGAACATACACCACGTAACAAATATGAAAGCTTTGAAGGTTTTAGTTTTGTGCGGAATTACGGAACCACATTGTTTTCTTTTTTCACCAATTCATAGTGCATGAATAAAAAAGAAATAAGAAGCCTCTTTAAAGAAAAGAGAAAAACCATTTCAGCAAAAGATAAACTGATCTGGGATGATCTCTTATTGATACAATTTCAAAAGATCGATCTGAGTAATATCCATACCGTATTAACGTATTGGCCCATTGAAAATATGAATGAGCCCAATACACATCTGATCTCGCGTTATCTGGAACACATGATTCCTGATCTGCGTATTGCTTATCCCGTCAGCAATTTCGAAACAGCCGAAATGAAAGCAGTGTTGACCAATGAAGACACTGCATTCGAAGCAAATATGTTTAATATTGTTGAGCCTGAATTCGGAATTGAACTGACTGCAGAAGAAATTGACCTTATTTTAGTGCCGATGTTGATCTGTGATCGTTCAGGGAACAGGGTTGGATATGGCAGAGGGTTTTACGACAGGTTCTTAAACAGTTCAAGTAAAACAGGAAACAAGATCGCTTTATCTTATTATGATCCGATCGATAAAATCGACGATATTTCTGCATTTGATGTACCTTTAAATATCTGCATCACCCCTCATCATATTTATGAATTTTAATAATTTCTTCCTTAAATCATTCCGCATATTATTATTACCTTTTGCTTTAGTGTACGGGATAATAGTGAGGATAAGGAATTGGATGTACGACAAAAAATATTTGCCTTCAGCCGAATTCAATTTTCCTCTTATTTGTGTAGGTAATATTGCAGTGGGAGGTACCGGCAAATCGCCCATGGTGGAATACCTTTTGAATCTGCTGCATCAGCAGTTTACCGTAGCTACTTTAAGCAGGGGCTATAAAAGAAAGACCAAGGGCTATGTTTTGGCAAATCATACCACTACCGCTTTGGATATTGGTGATGAACCCATGCAGTTTCACATCAAGTTTCCCGATGTTGCAGTAGCCGTTGGAGAAAAAAGAATTTTAGCCATTCCCGAACTATTGCAGGACCAGTCAAAATTGCAATGCATCATATTAGATGATGCTTTTCAGCACCGGTCCGTAAAAGCCGGTTTGAATATTTTACTCACCGAATACGGTAATTTGTATACCAGAGATTTCTTTCTGCCCACCGGAGACCTGCGTGACGAATGGGCTTCTGCAAACAGAAGTGATATTATTATCGTAACGAAATGCCCGGCTGATCTTTCCACAGATCAAAAACAAAAGCTGATCAGACGCATTCATCCTTTACCCACACAAAGAATATATTTTACAACCATCGAATACGGAATACCCTATCATATCAATTCATCCATACAAAGAAAAGTAACGCAGGAAGATGAAATTCTTTTGGTATGCGGTATTGCAAATCCTCGTCCATTGAAAGAATACCTGTTGCAAAATGCGAGTACTTACTATCAGAGAGATTACCCCGATCATCATATCTTTTCAATTGATGATTTAAATGAAATAAAGGATGTTTTTCAGAATATTGATGCCGAAAATAAATTTATACTCACCACAGAAAAAGATGCGGTACGCTTAACAAAATTCAGAGATGAATTAAAACAACTGCCCTTATTCGTTATTCCGATAAGGCATCAGTTTTTGTTTGAAGAAGGTGAACATTTTGATGCAGCAGTTATTTCTTTTATCAGGAACTTTCAATTTAATCCCAGCACATGAGCAAGAGCAAAAAAACAAAACAACATCCGCATAAACATGCACAAGCCATTGCAGTGAAAGGCCAGTTGGAAGTGACCAGAAGCGGAATTGGCTATGTAGTGATCAGCGACGGGAGCGGGGACATATTGGTTCGCCAGGGCGATTTCAATACCGCCTTGCATGGTGATACGGTACGCGTAAAAGTGATCAAAGAAAATGCCGGCACCCGAAAAAAAGAAGGAAGGATCACAGAAGTGATATCCCGTAAACAAACAGAATTTACCGGCCATCTTCAAATGGGAACAAACTTCGCTTTCTTTATTCCCGATACAGATAAACCTATGCCCGATCTTTTTATTCCATTGAATAAACTAAAAGGGGCCAAAAATAAAGAACGTGTCGTTGCCAGACTGGTACAATGGGAAAAAGGAGATAAGAAACCGGTAGGAGAGATCATCAGCATCATGAAGCCCGAAGATGAAAATGATGCTTCTATGAAGGGTATTCTTGCCGAAGCAGGTTTCCCTTTGTCATTTGATACTGCAGTATTACAGGAAGCCATGAAACTTCCGGTTTCATTGGATACCGAAGAGATCAAAAAAAGGAGAGACTGCAGAAAGATACTAACCTTCACTATTGACCCTGTTGATGCAAAGGATTTTGATGATGCGATCAGCATTCAAAAATTAAAGAATGATCTCTATGAGATCGGTGTTCATATTGCCGATGTGAGTTATTATGTTCATCCGGATACATTATTGGATGAAGAAGGATACAAACGCGCTACATCAGTTTATTTGCCCGACAGAGTAAATCCAATGCTTCCTGAAAAGATCTCCAATGAATTATGTTCGCTTCGCCCCAAAGAAGATAAATTTACTTTCTCCGCTATTTTTCAAATGAACAGTAAAGGCGAAGTAAAAGAACATTGGTTGGGAAAAACGGTGATCCATTCCGATCATCGCTATACATATGAAGACGTGCAGCAGATCATTGAGGAAAAGGAAGGCCTTTATAAAGAAGAGATCTTTTTATTGAATGATATTGCACAACGTTTGCGCAAGCAACGTTTCAGTAAGGGAGCCATTAATTTTTCATCGCAGGAAGTGCGTTTTAAATTAGATGAAAAGGGTGCACCCATCGGCATTGTTGTAAAAGAAAGTAAAGAAGCCCATCAACTCATCGAAGAGTTCATGTTGATGGCCAATAAAACCGTAGCGACAGATATTGGTAAGATCAAGATCAATCAAAAAGAGATCCCATTCCCTTATCGTGTGCATGATCAACCGAATGAAGATAAATTAGCACCCTTCATTGTGTATGCAAAAAAGTATGGTCATAAATTCGATATCTCTTCTCCGGAAAAAATAGCTTTTAGTTTTAATCAGATGCTGGCAGATGTAAAGGGTAAACCGGAGCAACATGTACTGGAACAACTCGGCATCAGAACAATGGCCAAAGCTGTTTACACAACAGATAATATTGGTCACTATGGTTTGGCATTCGAATACTATTGTCACTTCACTTCACCCATCCGTCGTTATCCCGATGTCATGGTGCATCGTGTGTTGCAATCTGTACTGGAGGGCAAACCCATCATCGATAAAAAGATGGAAGAGAAGTGCAAACATTGCAGCGAAAGAGAAAGAGCGGCCATGGAATGTGAACGTGCAGGTAATAAATACAAGCAGGTAGAATTCCTGAAAGGACATTTGGGTGAAGTATTCGAAGGTGTGGTTAGCGGTGTTGCCAATTTTGGATTCTGGGTGGAAACCGTTGAACATAAATGTGAAGGATTGGTGACTGTTGTCAGCCTGAGTGATTATGATGAATTCAGATTAGTGGAAAGTGATTATTGTTTGGTGGGTAGAAGAAGCGGCCGACAATTTAAGATGGGAGATAAGGTTTGGATAAAAGTGGTGGCAGCCAATCTGGAAAAACGTCAGTTGGATTATGAATGGGTAATTAATGGGGGCGGTACTGAAGCGGAAACGGAAGAAACTGATTTCAAGAAAAAAGATAAGAAACGAAAGAAATAGTAAAAGATATAATTCCGATCAATAGCATATAAAACCATTTGTTTTTTATACTTTCATAGCAAATCTTGCCAATGATTGCGCGCAGAAAGTTTATTCAGCAAAGTTCGTTTGCGTTAGCCGGAACTTTGATTACCTCTCAAACATTAGCTTCTTTTATAAAAAGAGCAGCAGCATCCGATCAGATCAATATTGCTGCGATCGGTATTAACGGAATGGGTTGGACAGATACTGTAAACCTGCTCCGGCAACAAGCTGTTAATCTCGTGGCTTTATGTGATATTGATGCAAATGTATTAGCCAAAAGAATGAAAGAATTGGCAGCACTCAACATCGATGCATCCAAAGTAAAGACCTACGATAACTACAAAAAATTATTAGAACAAAAAGATATTGATGCAGTGATCATCGGCACCCCCGATCATTGGCATGCATTGATCATGGCAGATGCCTGTGCTGCAGGAAAACATGTATATGTCGAAAAGCCATGCGGTAACAGCATCGGCGAATGCGACAACATGATCAAAGCGCAACAGAAATACAATAGCATCGTACAGGTTGGTCAGTGGCAACGCAGTCAGCAACATTTTAAAAATGCAGTTGATTTTATTGCAACAGGACAGTTAGGAAATATAAGAACCGTAAAAGTTTGGTGTTATCAGGGATGGATGAAACCCAAACCTGTTGTGCCCGACACTGCTGTTCCGCCTGGAATTGATTACAAGCAATGGTTAGGACCTTCGCAAATAAGAAATTTTAATGCAAGCCGTTTTCATTTTGATTTCCGATGGTTCTGGGATTATGCAGGCGGATTAATGACCGACTGGGGCGTGCATTTATTGGACTATGGTCTATTAGGAATGAAAGCCAATTACCCTAAAACGATTTCTGCATTGGGAGGAAAATTTGCATACCCCGATTATGCGGAAGAAACACCGGATACTTTAACTGCATTGTATGAATTTGACGGATTTAATTTAGTGTGGGATCATGCCATGGGAATTGACAATGGTTCTTATGGCAGAGATCATGGCATTGCATATATTGGCAACAACGCAACATTGATCTTAAACAGGAATGGATGGGAAGTGATCGAAGAAAGACAAAGCAAACATAAAGTTGTGAAACCCTTAGAAAAAGTAATGGATGATGGACTTTATCTGCACATGAAAAATTTTGTTGAAGTCATTCGATCAGGAAATACAAAAGATTTGCATTGTTCTATTCAGGACGCATCGCAGGTAGCTACTGTTGCACAAATGGGGAATATCAGTTACCGGAGCGGGCAAAAATTAAATTGGAATCATATCGAACATCAATTCACCGATCATTCGATCAATCAACAATATTATACCAAGGCTTATCATAACGGGTACCAATTACCAAAATTCTAAAAAACACCATCATGAATAAAAAGATCCACCTTAGCTTATTAGCAATAGCCTTATTCAGTTTTTGCTATGCGCAAACAACGATTCCGGCAGATTCTCCGGCAAAAACGGAAGTTTGGACACCCGTTCCAAAAATAATTAGCCCTGCTGCCAATGGGACCGGCCCTGCATCAGACGCCATTGTATTATTTGATGGTAAAAATTTAGATGAATGGGTTAGCACTAATAATATTAAAACAAATGCAAAATGGAAAGTGGAAGACGGGATATTGACCGTTGATAAGACCACCGGAAATGTTCAAACAAAAAGATCATTCACCGATTATCAATTGCATATTGAATGGAGAGTTCCTGCTAATATTACAGGCAGCGGACAAGCAAGAGGTAACAGCGGATTATTTTTAGCATCAACAGGAGGAGGGGATGCAGGTTATGAATTACAGATATTGGATTCCTATCAAAATGAAACCTATGTAAACGGACAGGCAGGAAGTATTTATAAACAATATCCGCCATTAGTGAACGCAGCACGTAAACCCGGTGAATGGCAGACATATGATATCATATGGACGGCGCCTCGTTTTAATGAAGACAGTACTGTAAGATCTCCTGCAAGGGTTACGGTGTTTCATAATTCAGTACTGATACAAAACAATGTTGAATTAAAAGGTGAAACGCGTTATATCGGCGCTCCTTATTATAAAATGCATGGTGCTTGTCCGATAAAATTGCAGGCGCATGGCGATAAAAGCGAACCCCTAAGTTTCAGGAATATCTGGATCAGGGAATTATAATAGAAGAAAGCTGTGAGTTTGAAGCCATGAGCTATGAGTAAAAGGGAATACAAAAGCTAATAGCTAAAGGCTAACAGCTTTCTCCTGAAATGCTATCCCGAACTTTTTCAATTCATCCAAAACGGGTTCATAAATTGTTGGAAGGATAGGAATATGAAGTCCTGTTTCTTTGATCTTTCCTTCTAATATTAATTTGGCTGCGATGCCTAAGGGTAATCCTACTGTCTTGGCCATGGCCGTTCTTAGATGATCATCACCTTTTACAACCAGACTGCTTTGAACAGATTTCTTGATGCCCTTTATTTCATACTCAATTTCATGCAGCATCACGATCAGGTCTTTATCATCTTTTTGAAGCACTAATTTCTTTTCCAGCAATAGTTGCAATACATCTGCAACAGAGCCTTCATTTATATTGATCAGGTCTTCATCAAATAAGCCCAGATAATTCAGCTGCTGACCGATGTTTTCATTTTTCATGGCATCATCTAATATTTCCAGTAAATGATGTTCCGTAAAATATTGCTGAAAGAATCGGGAAAAGCTGATATGGTTGGTTGGGTATTTTTTTTCTTCATCAGTTAACTTCAGATCAACAATATATTTCCACCCATCACAAAATGAAGGGTATCGTAAAGTGCTGCGTACAAAAGTTTCTGCATCTTGTAATCCGTATAAAGGAATATAACTTAATGAATCTCTGTTGGGATAATACGCAAGCTCACCTAAGCCGTTTATTTCTATCCGGCTGCAGCGATCAAACAATGCTTCATATTTTTTTTCAATGATCGCATGCTGCTCTTTGTAAACTGCACCGGCTTTTCCTGCCAACACAACATTGCGTGGATTCCAGCTGATTTTATAATGCCAGGGATTATCATCACTTTCGGGTGCAACCAAACCGCCGCAATGAGATTTGAAAGAAACGATCCTGCCATCATCTTTTTTAATTTGATTGATCAAATGCATGGCACTCATATGATCGATACCAGGATCTAAACCCATTTCACATAAAAACAGCAATCCTTTATTTTGAATGATCGATTCTTCTTGCTTGATCTTTGCATCAACATACGATGCAGTGAGTAAATGTTTGTTGTATGCAATGCAATCCAATGCTACCAAATAATGAAGAGATGGGGGCATCATTGAAATAACGAGATCTGCTTGTTCGATCAGCAATTTCCGTTCAGCTTCGTTATGAATATCCAATTGAACCGGTGAAACCAGATCATGTCTCCCTACTTTAGATGAAACGGCAATCAGATCATGATCAGCAACCCTAACTTTCCATTTGTTTTCAAACGCGATCATTTTTAAATAATCGATCAATACAGTTGCCGATTTTCCTGCACCTACAAGAAGGATTTGTTTCATGATTCAAATATACTTCTTCGCTGATTGGGAAGGACAGAATTAGATCAATGAAGCAGAATCTGTAGTACAAGTTTTAACGCATCTAGCGTCAAGCAGGAAATGGCTTTGAAAATCAGGAATTTGTAGCGAGAAAACTAGCTTTTTCACTACAGCACATCTGTGGATAAAACCATTGAAAAAACAATGCTTTTATGTGCTTTTTACGGGTGTAAAAAGCTATCTTCGCAAGCCTCCTGAAAAGGGGTAAAAATCATCTCACAATTACTCAAAAAATTCTGTTTAGAAAAGATACATGGAAGAAAATTTGCTACCGGAAAAAACAAGCGATAATGATCGCATCATACAGGTAAATATTGAAGAACAAATGAAGACTGCCTACATTGATTATTCAATGTCGGTGATCGTTGGTCGTGCATTACCTGATGTAAGAGATGGCTTTAAACCTGTTCACCGTCGTGTATTATATGCAATGAACGAATTGGGCAATAATAGTGGTAAAGCCTATAAAAAATCTGCACGTATCGTTGGGGAAGTAATGGGTAAATACCATCCCCATGGTGATGCCTCCATTTATGATACAGTTGTTCGTATGGCACAGGAATGGACCATGCGTTATATGCTCGTAGATGGTCAGGGTAATTTTGGTAACCAGGATGGTGATCCGCCTGCTGCCATGCGTTATACGGAAGTTCGTTTACAGCGTTTGGCCGAAGCCATGCTGGATGATATTGAAAAGGAGACCGTTGATTTTCAACTCAACTTTGATGATTCATTGAAAGAACCCAGTGTTCTTCCAACAAGGATCCCGCAATTATTGGTGAATGGTTCATCGGGTATTGCAGTGGGTATGGCCACGAATATGATGCCGCATAATTTGAGTGAAGTAGTGGATGGTTGTATCGCGTATATAGAGAATCATGAGATCACGATCGAAGAATTGATCAAACATGTAAAAGCCCCTGATTTTCCTACCGGTGGTATCATCTACGGTATGGAAGGAGTGAAGCAGGCATTGTTGACCGGAAGAGGCAGATTGGTATTGCGCGGTAAATGTCATGTGGATACCAAACCAAGCGGTAGAGAACAGATCGTTATTACGGAAGTGCCTTATCAGGTGAACAGGGATATGTTGACTGATAAGATCGGTCAATTGGTGAATGGTAAGATCATTGAAGGAATTGCTCATGTAAACAATGAAAGTAATAACCGTGAAGGAACCAGGATCGTGATCGACCTGAAAAGAGATGTGGTAGCACAGGTAATCATCAATCAGATCTATAAATACACAGAACTGCAGACCAGTTATGGTATCAACAATGTTGCATTAAGCAAAGGACGTCCAAAGATCCTGAATCTCAGAGAACTGATCACTGAGTTTGTGGAATTCAGAATGGATGTGGTGATTCGCCGTGCAAAATTTGAATTACGCAAAGCACAGGAGAAAGCTCATATTTTAGAAGGGTATCTTAAAGCATTGGACCATCTGGATGAAGTGATCAGTTTGATCCGTGCCAGCAGAACACCTGATGAAGCCAAAGAAGCATTGCAAAAAGCAAGCAGAGAAGCAAAATGGTATTTACGCGAAGAGTTATTCGCTGATGTGCATGCCAGCATCTACAATCAGGAAGAAGGATTATCAGATGTGCAAACCAAAGCCATACTGGAATTGCGTTTACAACGTCTTACCGGAATGGAGCGTGATAAGATCGTTGCAGAATTCAAGGAGATCGTTATTACCATTGCACATTTACAGGAATTATTGGCAAGCGAGCCATTGCGGTATGAATTGATCAAAACAGAATTGCTGGAAGTAAAAGAGAAATTCGGTGATGCAAGAAAAACAGAGATACAATATTTGGCCGACGAAATGCGGATCGAGGATCTGATCGAAGATGAAGATGTAGTGATCACGATCTCTCATTTAGGATATATCAAGAGAACACCGGCATCTGAATATCGTCAGCAGCGCAGAGGTGGGCGAGGTGCTATTGGCAGCAAGACAAGAGAAGAGGATTATGTAGAACATTTGTTTGTTGCATCAACGCACCATACCATGTTGTTCTTCACAGAAAAAGGTCGTTGCTTCTGGTTAAAGGTCTACGAAATACCGGATGGAGAAAAACAAGGAAAGGGAAGAGCCATTCAGAATCTGATACAAATTCCGCCGGATGATAAAGTAAGAGCGATCATTGATGTCAAGAATTTAGAAGATAAAGACTTTGTACAAAATCATTACATAGTTTTGTGTACGAAGAAAGGGATCATCAAGAAAACCTATCTGGAAGATTTCAGTCGACCAAGGGCCAACGGTATCAATGCCATCACGATCAATGAAGGCGATCAACTCCTGGAAGCGAAAATGACCGATGGGAATAATGAAGTGATGATGGCTGTTAAAAGCGGTAGAGCGATTCGTTTCCCTGAAGAAAAAGTCCGTGCAACCGGAAGAGGTGCTATAGGTGTTGCAGGGATAGAAGTAGACAATGAAAAAGATGAAGTGATCGGAATGATCTGTATCAATCGCGACGATAGATCAAAAACAGTTCTGGTGGTTAGTGAAAAAGGATTTGGCAAGCGTACCCCTTTGATTGATGCTGATGGAGAAGATGTTTATCGCATCACCAATCGTGGCGGCAAGGGCGTAAAAACAATTAATGTAACAGATAAAACAGGGTCTTTGGTGGGTATTTTGGATGTGAGTGAGAAGGAAGATCTGATCATTACCTGCCAATCCGGGATTACTTTGCGTACACCGATCGCAACTATTAAAGAATCCGGCAGAGCAACGCAGGGAGTGATTTTGATTCGTTTGGATGAGGATGACCATATTGCTGCCATATCAAAGATAGAAGAACAGGTTGTGGAAGAACTGGAAGAAATAAGCCCTGAATCAGGTGAAGAAATACCACCTGCTGTTGATGATGAAAATATAGATAACACAATTAAACCAACTGATAACCAATAACTAAATTTTATTTATGAAAAAGCTTTTCTTGCTTGCAGCATTTGCCGGCCTCTGTTTTTTTGTGAAAGCACAAGACTTCACAAAAGTGAAAAATGCATCCATAATTGGGCATGTTGAAGATGCAAAAACGGAGATCGACAAACTGGCCTCTGACCCAAAAGCATTGGTTAAACCCGATTATTGGATCTGGAAATCCAAAATATACGCCGGGCTATACAAAGATGATAAGTTCAGGGCTAAATATCCGGGATCAGAAACTATTGCAGGTGAAGCTTTTACAAAATATATGGCGTTGGATCCTACCATGAAGATCGCAAAGGATTTTGGAGGTCAGGATGCGGCATTTGATATTTATTCCACTTCCTTCAATCAGGGGATTCGCACATTCAATGCTAAGAATTGGGATTCTTCCTTTTACTTTTTTAAATATTCTGTTGAATATAGCGATATCATCTTTCAGAATAAATGGAGCACTACCGCTATGGCCTTTGATACAACCAGCATTTTATACGCAGGATATTCCGCACAAAATGCAAAAAAGCTGGATGTAGCCTATCATTATTATGCAAGATTGGTTGATAATAAAATTCCGGGTGACAGTTATATTGATATTTATCGCTTCATTCTGGTGACCAACAGCGATAAAAAGGATTCTGCCGGTTTCTTTAAATATTATCCAATTGCACAGGAAGTGTATCCAAAAGAAAACTGGTTTGAATATGAGATCGATTTCATTAGCAAGTATTATAATCTGGCAGGCAAAACAGCCTTATATGACAGAGAAGATGCTGCCGGTACTTTAACTGCACTGAAATACCTGCATTTTGGAGACATGTTTGTGAATCTTTCAAAAGAAGATAAAGAAGGAATGGACAGCACAAAACTGGCTAGCTATCAGGCAAAAGGCAGAGATGCTTTCAAAAAAGCTTTTCAGAAAGACGAAACCAATGCTATTGCTGCTTTTAATGCCGGCGTGATCCATTATAACGATTTCAATATTTATGACGATAGAGTTAGAGCATATATCAAATCTTTGCAGGACATCAATGCTAAGAAGCCTGTAGAGAAAGACCCTAAAAAGAAAGCAGCTGTAGAAGCGAAATATAAAGAGCTGACAGATCCTGTTAAGAAAGATATTGCTGCAATAGACGCACCCATGCAGGCTTCTGTAGATTCTTCCATTTTATGGCTGGAAAAGTCATTTAATCTCTTAAAAGACAAACATCCTAAAGCCAGTTACGAAAAGAGCTCTTATACAAAATCAATTGATTTTCTTGCTAACCTATATCAATACAAACGCGATAGATTAAGGGGAAAAGATCCAAAAGGCTTTGACGCCCTGGATGTGAAGTTCAAGTTTTATGATGGTATGCATGATCAGGCAGAGAAAGAAAAATAAATACAACTAGCATAAAAATAGAAAACCACTCGAATAGGGTGGTTTTTTATTTTTATAACACGAGATGCGATTACAATTAAGTAAAGTATATAAGAAAACTTAACACTTAAATCTTCGCTGCTAATACTTCCAGTGCAGGAGGGAGAAAATATAAAACATTGAGAATCAATGTGCGCCATTTAACATAAGGGTTAGTTATCGGATGGAAATATTTCCATGATGCCTTTATTGCGATTTTTTACGTTCTCTGTGCCTTGTGTTTTGGCACGTAAAAAATCGCAATAAAGGCATCGCCCTGCGGGTTCAGGTTTTGTGCCAAGCACACCCGCAGACACTACAGAGAATATTGTAATACGATAACTCAATATTATGTTTAAGTGGTTAGCCTCTGTGTAGCAGGAAGGCTAAGTTTTTCAAAAAGCCTTCCTGCGTTGCGGGAGAATTGGTTTTCAATTTTTATAAAAGGTAGGACAACCTGAGCCAACGGCGAAGAAATTTTAATACTCACTTTAGCTTTTTTGTTTCTACTTTAGTAGAAACATTTTTGCCTATGAGATATATTCAGAAGATGGACATTATATTAAAATGTCTATATGATATTAGCGGAGATAATCCGACTTTTGATAAAATATTAAATAAGATAAAAGATAGAAAAATAGAAAAGGGCGAATTAGAAGACTGCCTTCTTCATTTTTATAAAGAAGGATTTATATATTGCGAACTAAACAAAGATAGAAATCACGAATATATCGATTCTCCTGATGCTCATTATTTAGTAAGCTGTAAAGCGAAGTTGTTTTTAGAAACTAATGTAAGTTTCGAAAAGGAATTTGAATCTTTGATCCAAGAAAAGAAATGGGAGAAGAATTTAATGGAGCGGGGCGAGAAGAACCAAGAGAGATTGAATTCGTTAACTGGCTGGTTAGCGATTGGTACATTTGTTCTTGCTCTTGTTGAGATAGTAAAACTGCTTCATGAGAGTTGCCATCATTAGCTTCGCTACGTTCTTCGCTAAATAGAAGCGTTGGCGGCTTTGTTTTATAAAACATTGAAAACCAATTCATTGTGCGCCACTTAACATAATATTAATTATAGGTTTTTCAATATTCCATCTATTTGAGGCGTACTGTATTTATTGCGATTTTTGAAGCTATATGGTGCATTCAAAACGAAATCAATAAATCATTCAATTCAAAATCAATAGAGAAATCCTGAATATAATCAAACAAAAAGATTCAGTATAGACTGAATCTTAAAATATTCCCTCGGATTTTGAAAATTTTAAAATTTAAACTAACTAAATGATTAATAGTAACTTACAATAGTTACCTACAAATAAAATAAATGCTAAGAATTTGAATCTTTAACTGCGGCTAATTCTGATTCTGTTAAGAAGAATAATCTTGCTTCAAGTATTTTGTTTTCTAAGTCACCAAAGCTGTAGCATTCTTTGGCAATGGACTTTATTAAAAAATCATTTATAATTCCCTTTTCCCTGCATAAAATTTCTTTTTCTTTTTTTGTGGGAGGATCTATTTCAACCCACAATTGGATTCGCCTGAATACTTCCGGGATACCTTCAATTTGTTCTTGCTTCCATTTTTCAATATTTTTTTTAAAGTATGGAGGGCCAGCTACAATGATTCCGGTTGTTTTTTTTGTAGCATCTCTCAGTTCGTGCAGAAACAATAACTTATTTGCTGTAAATTTTCCGGCCTCGTCAAAAATCAATAGGTTATTTTCTCCGGAAGAATTAAGGGTATACGCAATTGTTTTAATGATGGCGTTTAAACTGATATTGGTTAGATCAATAATGTTGATCCCTAATAAAGTATTCAGATTGGAATATACTTCTTTTGATGACATGCTTTTTTCTACCGTCAAATGGTACACATTCTCATTATTGAGATTATAATGATTAAATGCAGCTGATTTGCCGAATCCCGGTTCACCAGTTATACCTATCATCAAATTGTACTTTTGAGCCTCCGTACAACATTTAGTTATTGTGTTCAGTGAATTGGTAGTAAGTAATATGTCTCTGTTTATATCCTTTATTTTTTCAGCATCAAAATCGGCCAGTGAAATTTCATCAGTATTCATTTAATAAATAATTATCTGCTTTTATTAAAAATGCGCTTAGTCAAATTTGGGGTATTTCTTCTATTGGGTACAGAAAGCGGAATCTTCAAAATTTTTGGTCTAACTGTCTTCTTTTTCGCAGTGTTATTCTGCTCTATTGAGCCGGTAATCAAATAATCTTCAGCCTGTTTAATTTCATCTTTTTTATAACTAATCGGTGATAGTAGTTTTACATTTAATCCGGATTTTTCAACTTCTTCATCAAATTTTTTTGTTTCGGACTGTATATACTTCTTTATATTGCTTTTATGTTGACCAAACTCGTAAATCGTTTTTTTATCTGCAGCAGTTTGATTAACCCTTGCCATGTGCACAGGCTTTTGCAACTTTGCTTTGCATAAAAATTTATTACTGTCTTGATGATATAAAAAAATATCCTCACACTCCAGATTGTCAATATCCATCCGAACTTGTACATTAGTATTATTCAGTTCCATAAAGATTTCAATTTCCTCAATCCTATAATAAGTATTTCTACCATTCCTGGAAATACAAATTGTTGCGTTGCGAACTGATTTGATCAATTTTTTATAAATGAATAACGGAAGCTCAGTTTCAGTTATTGGGAATACGTTTGACTTATTTAGATCATGAAATACATAATTTGGGCTATCGTGGTCGCCATATTTGTTTAGACTTATGTCGTTATTATAATTCTTAAGTAATGCTAATGTTCGATTTATTAATTCTTGCTTGGTCCTTAAGTTTTGTGGTTTTAGTGCGTGCGCCGGTTAAATTGACCACCTCAGTCCGAAGCAAACTGACCACCTGTTTTGCTGGCGAAGATTTATCAGTTCATGTATGTTAGTGGTTAATAAATTCAATGTCTTTTTCTTTTCAGT